>Ga0310690_10000551_pt1 | contig 77576 bp, 77 predicted proteins | sample AusTroGonzalo_MG_2_FD_207661 | JGI IMG/M metagenome (GOLD analysis project Ga0310690, IMG submission 207661) | Bovine rumen microbial communities from tropical cattle in Woodstock, Queensland, Australia - Gonzalo_04 (v2) (version 2) | ecosystem: Host-associated > Mammals > Digestive system >...
GAACTTCTGAAAATGCCCAGTGTTAAAATGACGGCATAAAAAACCATCGCTGCAAATAGGGTAAAATACGCAATCGTTAGAAACAAAATCAGGTTATTCATATTGATAAATGAAAAAACATTCGTGTAGTAGTATGTGAGTGTCATACCTTTAAGCTGATGAACTAAAAAAATGCGCAGCAGATATGTGATAAATGTGAGCAAAAACATACCCCAAACGCCGTATTTCCAAAACATTGTTTTGAGTTCGAATTGTCCGTGAAGTATTTTTGAAAACATGATTTTACTCCTTTTGATGTGTTGACGGAAAACAGTATATCGCTCTTTTGTTAAAATTTCGTTATGATCTTGATGTATGGTTTGACACCCAAGCTTTTTTGAACGTTTGCAATGTGCTCTGAAACATCACTCCATTGTCCCCATTTTGAAATAAAAGCTTTTGCCCTTTCGGGTGATTTTGAAAGCTGAACCTCAATGATTTCTCTTAAAAGAGATTTCATTGTTTTGCTGACTAAAGAAAAATCTATTTTAAGCTTGTTTTCACCATTAAAGGAAATTGCGTTATGGGCTAAGAGATAATTAAATTCTATCAACTCTGCCATACGGTGCGGTTTTGAAAAAACGGGTTTTGCCTTCAAAAACAGGCTGACAATCCACGTTGTGTATATTTGTTTAAGCTCTTCAAAAGTGTATGTGTGAAACGTTTTGACAATATCTTCCATAAAGGCGGCAGAAATGACATCGGCTTTGTTTTCTTCCAGAATATGGCTGTAAACCCCGAGCGCTGATTTATAAGTGCTGTCAGGCCCGAGAGAATGGCCGTTTTCGTGGCCGATAACAAAAAAATGGAGCGCTTCCTCTTTAAAATAAGCGTGAAATTGCTCATCAACCAGAGCGTCAAGCAATTTTTGCGCGCGCTCTTTATCAGAAGAAAAACGAACCTGACGGTGATATACATTTCGTCTGCCGCCGCCTGTTTTAACAGACAGTTTATCGTCGTTCGGCAGATTTTGCGCCGTTGTGATTGCTCCTCTCGCAAAAGCATAATCGCCGCTTAATACCATTAAGTCAACATCAACCATTGTTTGATTGTTGTCTGTTTTGATGTTTTGCGCATATTGGTCGCGATACGGCATCAATTCGGCAAGAAAGGGCAGGGTGTCTTTTGATTTTAAGATGAGGTTTGTTCCTTCATGGTTAATCAGACCGATACGACAACCGAGAGTGTCCTTGGAATTTACTTCGATATTGTGTTGTTCAATGAGTGTTTTAAGAACTTCGTTTTCAAAAACCGTGCCGGTCAGCTCGTCTTCGTAATTTTCGCGCGAAATGGTAAACTCAATGTTGCCTGATTGTAAAAGTGCCCAATGTTTGTCGGCAAGACTGTCCATCTCTTCATTGTTTTGCAAAAATGCCTGCGCTTGCCAAGATAAATATTCTTTAAGATCTTCCTTGGTTGTGTGGTATGCCGCAAGCTCAAGTTCATTTGCAATTTGAGAAAACTGCGGCGCAAAAAATGACGTGTAGTCAATGGCTCTTAAACCTGATTTTGCACGCCGAACCATTGTGCGCGAAGATAAAATCTTTTTAATGTCTTCAACTTCTCCGACTTCAAACATATGAATTAAAATTTGATGAAATTCACAGACGCTCAAATCTGTCGGATAAAAATTTTTGCCCTTATATGGTTGCACATTTTTAAAAATTTCAATCGGTTCGGGGCAAATGCCGTTGAAGCCCGAAACACCGTGAAAATTTTGAAACAGTTGATAAGCTTTTTGTGCATATTCAGATGTTTTTGAGGCCTCTTCTAAACCGTCTTTTAACAAAAGATTTAATGGGTGATCTTGTATGAAAGCAACTTCATCAATAATTTTTGCCGCTCGGATTAAGTGTGAAAGGGCTTTTTTATCATCCTCAAACAACGACTTATAGGCTGCAAAATCAGGACCGATAAGTTCTATGTTGCGGGTTTGATTGCTCAAAATATCGTCAAGCTCTTCTTCGCTTAAATTAATTTCATAACCGTTAATGTGCATATTTAACCTCTGTTATTTTGACTTTCGGCACAAAATTTTGAGTTTGAGCCAAAGAAATGATGTTGTTTTTTAAGAAGTGTTCCGGCCTTAAAGCAAAGACAAGAACGCTGTTCTTTTTTGATAAAAATTTTAAATATTCATCGCTATTTTCATAACATACAATTTCTTCAAAAGGTAGGCTTAAATTGTTTTTAAAAACAGTGTTCATTTTTTTTGAAATAGTTATATTTTGGGCGCAATTTATAAAATAAATCATTGAATTGTTGTTTTTTTTCAAAAAAGACAAAACACTTTTCAGATAAGCGTTTGAACCATTTGAATCTGTTAAAACTATCTTAGGTCTATCTTTTTGATTTGCCTCAAAAAAATTGATGGAAAAGAAAAATTGTGAAGCCTTTGACAACTCGGTTGCTGATTCTTTTTTTTCATTGGTAAGGTTTGAAAAACGTATGATATTTAAGATGATGAGAAATGAAATGCAAAAAACAAGAATGATTTTGCTTAAAACTTTTTTGTAAAATTCCGCATTGTTGTTTAATGCCATCTTAACCCCCTTGCTTAAGTTTATGCTTTTTTCAAACCAAAAAAAGCAAACTTTAACAACAATCCACAAACAAAGCTTAAAACAAGAAAATTAAAATTAAGCCCAAAATGACCCGATAAATTACAAAAGGAAGATATGTCCATTTTTTGAGCCACTGCATCATAAAAAAGATTGCAAAATATGAAAAAGCAAAAGATAAAACGATCGATTCTAAACTGAATATAAGCGCCATATTTTGCGATGCGACAATCAAACGATAAAACTCAAGAGCACCCGCAGCAAAAATGACGGGAACAGAAAGCAACATTGAAAACTTTGCTGCATCAACACGGTTTATTTTCAAAAACCGAGCCGCCGTTATGGTTATGCCTGACCTGCTTGTGCCGGGAATAAGCGCTAAACACTGTGCCAGCCCGATTAAAAGGGCTTCTTTAATGCCCATTTCTTTGAGTGTTTTTTTAGCTTTTGAAAACTTATCGGCAACATAGAGCACGATGCCGTAAAATAAAATTGTTGAGCCGATGATTTTCGGATTTCTTAAAAAATCCGTTCCGAAATTTCGAAGCCAAAAACCGACAATGAGCGCCGGAACAGAAGCTATGAGCAAAAGATATGCTTGTTTATTGAAGAAAACCTTAAAATCAGGCAAAAACTTTGACTTGAAAACATCGCGGACCATTTGAAAAATATCTGACTTGAAATAAATTATCACAGCAAAAAGTGAGCCGATATGAAGCGCAATATCTATGCCGATTCCTTCATCTTTTAAGGCAAAAAATTTTGAAAACAAGATTAAATGTCCGGATGAGCTGACCGGCAAAAACTCGGTTAAGCCCTGAACAAAAGAAAGACCGATAAGTTCAAAAAACGACATCTAAAAACTCCGACATGGTTTGTTGTTGATATCAAGAAGCGAATGCGGCCGAAAACGAACATTGTTCACACTTGCACCCCAATGAAGATGTGCACCCGTCGCACGGCCCGTTTTGCCGACATAACCGATGACCTCGCCCTGTTTGACATCATCTCCTTTTTGAACAGCAACCTTTTTTAAATGAGCATAAATCGTTTGAAGATTATATCCGTGATCTAAAATGACCACATTGCCGCTATAAAAGTAATTGCCGCCGGCAAGCAAAACTTTGCCATCTGATGAGGCTTTAACGGGTGTGCCCTCGGGCGCGGCAATATCGGTTCCGCTGTGAGGATTTTTTTTGATTCCGTTGAAAATGCGCCTGTAACCAAAATGACCTGTTATTACGCCATCAACGGGCAAAATAAAGCCTTTTTTCAAATCTACAGGCATTTCGCTTTTTGTTTTAAGCGCTGAACCAATGTCTTTTTGTTCGCGTAAAATTTCGGCCTCATCTTGTTTTGAAGGTGTAACTTTATTTTGCGCCACGCCTTCGATGGACTGCTCATCCCATTGTGTTTTTTGAACATCAAAAGAAATGTTTTGATAGTGATAGGGCGAAGTTTCATCTCGGCTTAACGCAAAAAGAAAAATATCTGTTCCTTCTTTGACAACAACCAGTTCGCCTTGACTTAAGTCACCACAAAGCTCTATGGAATGTGCGTTAAAACAAAAAAACAAACTACTCATCAAACAAATCAAACTGGCGCGCATCTCTTAACTCCGCAATTTTTGTTTTAATGATTCCGTCAACAAAACGAATGTTTAATTCGCCTTTCTTCTTGGCGTCCGTCGCGTTGTAAACAGTTTGAAAGTGTCTGTCCGTAACCCACGCAAAACCACGCCTTAAAACATTTTCAATTGAAACAGACTCAAGCCTTGATGATAAATTTTGGTATTCAAGCCTGTTTTTTTGAAATAAATTTTTGATGTAATAGGACTTCAAATCAACACTTGATAAATCTCTTTTCTTAAACAAAATGTAGGTTTGAACACTGTTTTTCAAACGCTCGATTTTATCATCAAGACGCTGTTCATATTGATGTAAAATCTGTTTCAAATTCACAATGCCGAGGCTTAAATTTTTTATTTTTTCTTTTAAGATTCTGATATGTCGGTAAAAAGCATTGACGCGTCTTGATTCAAGCGATGAAATTTTTGATATGAGTTCGGATTTAACCGGAACCGCAAATTCGGCCGCACCGGTCGGGGTTGGCGCACGAACATCAGCAACATAGTCTATCAGCATGGTGTCAGTTTCGTGGCCGACCGCAGAAATGACAGGAATTTCTGAATCATAAACCGCCCTTATCACTTCTTCTTCGTTAAAGGCCCACAAATCTTCTAAACTGCCGCCCCCGCGCGCAACAATCAAAACATCGGGTTTTGGTATGTTATCTTCTTTTTTAAGAGCGTTAAATCCGTTGATGGCATTTGCAATTTGAAGGCTTGCACCTTCACCTTGAACGAGTGTCGGCCAAACAATGATTTGACACGCAAACCTATCTTTAACGCGGTGTATGATGTCGCGTATGACAGCGCCTGTTGGCGATGTTACAACACCGATCACTTGAGGTAAAAAAGGCAGTGGCTTTTTATGCGCCGGGTCAAAAAGGCCTTCTTTGATGTATTTCTGCTTTCTTTCTTCTAAAAGTTTTAAAAGGGCGCCCGTGCCGGCAACCTCGAGTTTTTCTATCACAAGCTGATATGAAGATTTTAAGTTAAATGTTGTGATTTTTCCTGTTGCGACAACTTCTAAACCGTCTTCGATTTTTGTGTTAAGCGAAAGCGCCACACCTTTCCAGCAAACGGCCGATAAAACGGCATTTTCATCTTTTAAGCTTAAATACCAATGGCCGGAGTCAGCTCTTTTTGCGCCGAAAATTTCGCCTTTAACCTTAACCAAACCGAAATTTGTTTCAACACATCTTTTGACGGCAAACGAAATTTCACTGACGCTGTATTCTTTAATATCTTCCATAACAAAAACTTATTTTAAGTTTTTTAGTGCAACTTTCAACCGATTTTCCGCTTTATCGACAAGCGTTTTTATTTTTGCTTTTGCTCGATGGCCCTGATTTGGGACATAATTTGAACCAAATCATCATCTTGATTGTTTTGGCTTAAATCAAATTTTGTGAGCTCTTGAGAGGTTTTGTTTTCAACTTTTTCAATTTGCTCAAAAAGCGGCATATCGCTTATGATTTTTTCGATTTCTTTTTGATAATCCTTGCTTAAAAACAGCTGTTTTGCAATTTCATTTGCATCTTGCTTTTCTAAAAGCTGCTTTGCAACCTCTTCGGCCACTTTCTGAACAAACGAGTTGCGAAAAGCCGTTTGGGCGCTTTCAATGCTGTTTTTCTTTTTTGCTTGTTTTTCTTCAAAATATTTTCGCTCAAAACGAGAAAATTCACTGACCGGCGACAAACCTTTGTAAAAATTTTTAAGCCCTTGCGAAAAAGTTTTTTCATCGCTTAAAGTTTTTATGCCGCGGCTGGACGGTGTTCTGTATATGATATAATCAAAAACAATTTCATCGTATATAGCGTTTTTAAAAATTTTTTCTTCAATATTTTGAAGCTCGACACATTTTGCCAAACCGTCAGATTGTGTGTATACCGTGATGTTTTCAAACAAAAACTCCTCGGTATATTTGGCACTTGACAGGTGATTGATTAAAACATGGGCCATTAAAAGCGCAACAACACCCGTTTTAAGCTCTTTGTTGGCATAATAGCTTATTTTTCTCGGATCTTTCAAAACTTCCGGAACAGATAAGGCGCGGTTGACTGCTAAAACGTGTATTTTTTTAAGCAAATCAAGCTGATGTTTTGTTAATGCAAGATTTGTTTTTATATCCATATTTGCGGCTTTTAAGGCAAACTCCTGAATAATTTGCTTTATTCTTTTTTGTTTGATTTGTTCTTGCCGCTCGTCCATTTTTTTAGCTGTTCATATTGTTAAAAAAGTCAACATTGTCTTTTGAAACTTTGAGTTTATCAAGCAAAAATTCCATACCGTCGGTAATTCCCATTTGCATTAAAACACGGCGCAAAACCCACATTTTGGAAAGTGTTGCTTTATCAACCAAAAGCTCTTCTTTACGTGTTCCTGACCTTGTGATGTCAATAGTTGGAAACAGGCGTTTATCCGTTAACTTTCTATCTAAAATAATTTCGGAATTACCTGTTCCTTTGAATTCTTCAAAAATAACCTCGTCCATTTTTGAACCGGTGTCAATCAGAGCCGTTGCAATGATTGTTAGTGATCCGCCTTCTTCAACGTTTCTGGCGGCACCGAGAAGTCTTTTCGGTCTTTGGAGTGCATTTGCATCAACACCACCCGTTAAAACCTTACCCGACGACGGTACAACCGCATTATATGCACGACCTAAACGTGTGATTGAATCAAGCAAAATAACAACATCTTTTTTAGTTTCGACCAAACGTTTGGCTTTTTCGATAACAAGTTCGGCCACTTGAACATGCCGTGTTGCAGGTTCATCAAAAGTTGAAGATATAACTTCGCCTTTCACCGAACGTGTCATATCGGTAACTTCTTCGGGACGTTCATCAATGAGTAAAACAATTAAGTAAACTTCGGGGTGATTGACAGCGATGGCGTGCGCAATGTTTTGAAGCATAACGGTTTTACCGGTTCTTGGCGGTGCAACAATCAATCCGCGCTGACCTTTACCTTGAGGTGAAATTAAGTCAATCACGCGGGTTGTATAATCTTTTTCACCACAGATGATGTCAAAATTTAATTTTTCTGTTGGGTAAAGTGGTGTTAAGTTATCAAAATTGACGCGAAGTTTTGATTTTTCAGGATCTTCAAAATTAACCGTGTTTATTTTTGTTAAAGCAAAATAACGCTCATTTTCTTTAGGTGCTCTGATTTCGCCTTCAACCGTATCGCCAGTGCGCAGGCTGTATCGTTTAACCTGCTGCGGGGAAACGTAAATGTCATCCGGACTTGCAAGATAATTCGATTTTGAAGATCTTAAAAAACCGAATCCGTCGGGTAAGACTTCTATGACTCCGTCACCGAAAATAAGTTCGTTTTCATCATCGGCAATTTTATTCATAATTGCAAAAACAAGATCTTGCACACGCATTGATGATGCATCTTCAATACCTAAATCTTCTGCCCATGTGAGTAATTCTTTAGGCGACTTTTCTTTTAACTCTTTTAAATACATGAAAAACCTTAATTGAAATTTGATTGATAGATTGAGAATTTTAAAAGTTGATTAAACAACTTGAAAAGGATATAGCAAAGTATTATTTGAAAGTCAATATTAAACTTTAAAAAAATATGCACAAGCCGGACCCCTAAAAAATATATTTAAAAATTATGTTGTTGTTGTATGGGGTGTTGAAAATTGTTTATTATTTTTTTTTGCAAAAGTTATTAAGATTTTGAGTAAAATAAAAATTGAAATAAAACAAAATGTTATTGCTGTTTTGTAGAAGTTATAAACAATATACACACCTTGTTGAAAATTTTATCAACATGTTTATAAGTGTTTTGATTTGTTTTAAAAAATGTGAATAAAAAGATAAACTTTAACTTAAATGTGCATTTTATGCACAAAACGTTAACAAATTGTGTATAAATCGGAAAAAAAATGAGGTTTATCGGAATTACTGGAGCTATCGGAAGCGGTAAAACAACGCTCGGCGCAATTTTGCAAAAACAGGGTTTTCTTGTTTTTGATATGGATGATTGGTGTCGCGATTTATATAAAAATAATCAATTTTTATCTGTTATTGAGCAAAATTTTCCGTATTGTTTCAAAAAAGGAGTGTTTGACAAGAAACTTTTGAGAAGCTCTGTTTTTAAAAACAAAGAAAGTTTAATAAAATTGGAGGCTTTAACGCACCCCTATCTTGTTTTAAAATTAAAAGAAACTGTTGAAAAATATCGTTTTTTACATGGTTTTTGTTTTATTCAAAGTGCACTTTTGTATCAAATGGGGCTTGAAAAATATTTTGAATTTGTTTTAATGTTGAAAGCACCACGTGATGTTTTACAAAAACGTGTGATGAAAAGAGATCGGATTACTAAAGACGAGTTTGATGATATTATCGAAAAACAACAAAGCCTTGAGCTTTTTGAGAATAAAGCCGATTTTGTGATTGATACAAATCAAAATAAAGCTGTTTTAAAAAATGTTGTGATGAATTTAATAAATGGAATTGAAAAATGTTAAGAGAAATTGTGTTTGATACGGAAACAACGGGATTGAGCCCCGAACTCGGAGATAAGGTGATTGAAATAGGTGCGCTTGAGCTTATTAACCATATTCCGACGGGTAGAACATATCATCAATATATCAATCCGCTTCGGGAGGTTCCTCAGGAAGCTGTTAAGATTCACGGTTTAACGACAGAATTTTTGAAAAATTATCCGAGATTTTCCGAAATTGCCTACGATTTTTTAAATTTTGTCGGTGATGATGGTATTTTGGTGGCGCATAATGCAAATTTTGATATGAATTTTATCAATTATGAGTTAAAACACGGTGGTTTTGACACGCTTGAAAAGCATGAAGTTGTTGATACGCTTGAAATTGCAAAGTCAAAATTTGCAGGTGCGAGAAACAGTCTTGATGCGCTTTGCAGGCGTTTTAATATTGATAATTCAAAAAGAACAAAGCACGGTGCTCTTTTAGACGCAGAGCTTTTATCGGAAGTTTATTTGGAGCTTTTAGGCGGAGCGGAGCCGTCTATGAATTTTCAAAGCGCAAATGATGTATTACACGAAATAATTGAAAATAAAAACGTTGCGAAAATATACGAATCAAGGCATTTTAAAATTAGCGACAATGAAAATAAAAATCATGAAGATTTTTTAAAAAATAAACTTGTGAATGCTTTGTGGTTGTCGGAAAATCATTGATGAAAATTTCTTTGTTTTTAGATAGAATCATTAATTTTTTGAAATGGCCGGCGGCGGTGTATATGCTTTTTTGTGTGCCGGCTTTGATCACATCGTTTCGATATTTTCAACCGACAAACATAAAAACAATTGCGCTTTTTTCAGGGTTGGTCTTTTTTGTTTTTTCAAAAACGATGATGGATACCTCTGTTAAAACATCGATGCAGGTGATTGCACACGAATTGACGCACGCTTTTTTTGCGTTAATAACGTTTCATAAAGTTAAAAACATTCGTTTAAACCCTGATGATACGGGTGGTGAAATGGGTTTTTTAGGCGATGGAAATTGGTTGATTATAGTTGCGCCCTATTTTTTTCCGATTTTCGTGTTTGTATTTATTTTCATTACGTTCTTTTTAAACCAAAATATAATCTTTAGTGCTGTTTTAGGTTATTTATTAGGTTATCATTTAGATACGGTTGCTTCACAAATTCATGATAAACAAACAGATTTACCAAAGGTTGGATATAAGTTTTGTTTTATGTTTTTGCCCGGTGCAAACTTGTGGATTATCGGTTTGATTTTGGCTTATAACGCAAGAGGTTTGAGCGGTTTTTTGAAATATATTGATTTTATAAACACACTAAATATCAGCTTTTTTTATGACACAGTGAGATGGTTAAACAATCTGTTTTAAGAGTAACTTTTTGACCGATGGGTAAAACAAAACGGCTTTTGATATGTCCGTAATTAAAATTGCAAACAACCGGAAAATCAACATCTTTTGCAAAGTTTTCAATAACATCTTGAACACTTCCATCACCATCATCTGCAATCGGGCAATTTTCAAATTGTCCGAAAATGATGGCTTTGATTTGATGAAAGTTTTTTTGCATTTTAAGTTGGGCAAGCATTAAATCAAGGCGATATGTTTTTTCACCGATATCTTCAAGAATTAGAATTTTATTTTTTAAGTTCGGAAAATAAGGTGTGCCGGCAAGAGACATAAAAACGCTTAAACAGCCGCCTAAAAGTGTCCCTTTTACATTACCGTCATGTAAAACATTAAAATTAGGATAGGAAATCGGTTTTGAATTAAAAATGTTGATTAAACACCGTTCAATCATTGAATCTAAAGCATTTGTCTTGAAATCATAAATCGGTAAAAAACCGGTGTATGAGAGGTTTTTTGTTTTGGTATAAATGGCGTTTTGAAGGGCTGTTGAATCAGAGAGTCCAAAAATGGGTTTTTTATTTTTTTGAATTAAATCATAATCAAGAAAATCGAGAATTTTAAGACTCCCCGCGCCGCCGCGAATGCAAAAAAGAGCTTTAATTTCTGGGTTTGAAAAAGCTTGATTGATGTCAAGCGCACGTTCTTTGGGTGTGCCTGCGGCATAAAAATCAACATTATAAGCGTGGGGCATTATAACCGGTTTGAGGTTTTGTTTTTCAAACCACTTTAAAGCATTATCCAAATCTTGTTTTTTAAACCAACCGGACGGTGCAACGAGGGCAATTTTATCGCCTTTTTGAAGTAATACCATTTATTTTATTTCCTCTAAAATGCTTTTGCAAAAATCAGGCAAAGTGTTGTCGCGCGCACCCATCACAACGACCCTGTCGCCTTTTTGAACAGTGTTCAAAATTTGATGTTTAATTTCATCTCGCGTTTGATAGAATTTTGCTTGAATGCCTTTTGAAACAGCATATTCGATGAGGTCTTTAGAAGAGATGTCTTTATTGACACTGCCGCCGGCATAAAAAATTTCGGGCATAAAAAGCATGTCACTTTTTTCAAGATTGTTTGCAAAAGAATCAATGATTTGACGGCCCATCATACGCATTGGTGAAAAACCGTGGGGTTGAAACATAAACAATATTCTGCCTTTATAGGTTCTTAAGGCTTGAACTGAGGCTTTTACCTTGTCAGGATTGTGTGCAAAATCGTCAATGACCGTTATGCCGTTTTTTTGACCTACAACATCAAGTCGACGTTTGGTGCCTAAAAATGTTTCAAGAGCAGAGGCCGCTTGAAAAATGTCAACACCTAAAAGAGATGCAGTTAAAATTGCGGCAGCAGCGTTTGAAACATTAAAAACGCCGATGAGACCCAGTTTGAATGTTTTGCCTTTGAGTTTATAAGAAACGCCGTTTTTCAAAGGTTTGATGTCGGAAAGATAAACATCTGCCGTTTCGTTTTGAATGGAAAATGTTTTGATGTTTTTAAGACTTAAAAGCACTTTTGAATTTGGGCAATCTAAATTAACAACGCCGAATTTTGAACAGTTTATAAAGTTTGAAAAAATTTGTTGAAGCTCATCAATATTTTTATGATCAAGCGAAATGTTGTTGACGACGCCGATGTAAGGAACGTATTTTGCAATTGAGCCGTCGCTTTCATCTGCTTCGATAACGCATATTTTTTTAGAGCCAAAAATGACATTCGGAATGCCTTTTTGATTGTGATAGTTTTTAAGCAAACCGCCGTTAATGAGCGTCGGTTTGAAGCCGGTTTTATCTAAAATATAACCGATCATTGCGGCTGTTGTGGTTTTGCCCGATGTGCCACCGACGGCAACCGAGAAAGGACAAGCGTTAAAGATTTGAGCCAGCAGATCGGAGCGTTTTTCGATTTTGATACCTAAATCAAGGGCTTTTTTGACATCGGGAATGGAATCTTCGATTGCAGTTGAAACATAAACACAATCTGTATCGGTTGAAACGGCGCTACCGTCTTGTGGAAAAATTTTAATTCCGAGGCTTTCAAGCGCTTTTTTATTGAAATCGTCTTTTCCTTGGTCAAAGCTTCTGTCCGAGCCGGAAACATCATATCCTTTGTTGGCTAAAACTTGGGCAAGCGCACTCATGCCACTGCCGGAAATTCCGCAAAAACTGACTTTTTTCATTATTTATTCGTCCTTTTTCTTATTAAAGTGCATCAAGCATTTCATCTTTTTTGTTTTCTTCGGCTTTGAGGTTTTGATAGTTTATGATGATGTATGTTTGTCCGTTGCCATCAGCAAGCAAAGCAAGCGTTACGCCGACAGTTTGATTGTTAAATGTTGCAAAAAGACTCGATTCACCGCTCATTAATTTTTGTTTGAAACCTTCATCGCCGATTTGAATGAATTTTTGTTTGATTTTTTTTGATTTTATACCGTCTTCTTGTGTGATAACTTCGTCAACGTTAACGGCAGCAGGGGTGAAAAATTGCTGAGCATTGCCGTATTTTTCGCTTAAAAGATCGTAAAATTTTTGATATTGCTCAACACCTTTTGACGCTCTGGAATCATCATCAATCGGGTTGCCGTATGCGGCGATTCGCCAAAGAGCATTTTCATCGCCGAAACTTAAAAGAATTTCCTTAAACAGAGCAACAGGCTTTGGAAGATTTGTCGCAAGATAACTGTTTGGCGAATCTTTGATTTGTTTTGGTGTGAGTTTCACGTTGAGATATAAGATTTCATCTTTTGTTGCAAGCCATTTCAAACCAAACGGTGCGGCCTGTCTGGCGCTAAAGGAAGGCGGCTCGTCTTTTTGTGTTCTTATTTTCGGCTTAAGGGCAGAATCGATGTCAATTTTTATCGGCGCTTTATCCAAAATTTCGGAAGCGGTTGTTTGTCCCTCATTTTTGAGATTTTGCTCAATTGTTTTTTCTTTGAGGGTTTTATCTGTAATGATATCGGCAAAAAAGTCGTCTTCAGCAAAAGTTGTTGTTGGTATTAAGCTTAAAAAACAAAGACTTACAAAAAATTTCTTCATCAAAAAAATCTCCCTAGCATATCTTAAAGAAAAAAATTGAACACTGTTCATTTTTGTGTATATTAAGCAATATAAACCTAATTTGTTAATTTTGATATAAGATTTTTTGATGAGTAGAGATAATATACAAGAATTTTTGGTTGAAACCGGCCGAACGTTGATTAAGCAGGGCGGAATTGATTCGTTGACCGCACGGAAACTTTCCGAAGCTTCGGGGTGTTCCGTCGGAACAATTTATAATCAGTTCGGAAATATGGATAATTTTATTTTAATTCAAAATTATATGACGCTCGACGGTTTGTTGAAAACTCTTTTAAGTGTTAAAGAGCCAAAGGCATATCAAAGATTGAATCTGTATGTGGAAAAATTTACAAACTACGTGTTGGAAAATCGTAATTTTTGGTTTATGGTTTTCAGTTTTCATCTTAAAAACAGCGAATGGCAGTTTTCGATGACCTATTTGAGGTGTGTTTCGGCGATTGTGGGACTTTTTGATAAGACTATCAAAGAGCTTTATCCGAGGCTTAAAAATAAAAAAAGACAGGTTTGTTCACAGGTTTTGTGGATTACGCTTTTTTCTTTAAGTTCGCTTTTGACAACATCATCGCTGGAAACATATAGTAAAATCGGGCAAACAAAAGTTTTTAAATTTTTACTCAATACATATTTGACCGGTATGAAAGTTTTGGAAAAAGTTTGATTTGGTTTTTTTTACGGTTTCGATTTAAGTTTTGTTTTAATTTGAAGATGCCTTGAATTTTTTGCCTTGCGGCAAAAAACAGGCATGACATTGTGTGCTTTTTAGATTCTAGGGACAAGCCCTAGGATGACGAAAGAGAGAGATTCTCGGGTTCGAGTTCCCAAAAAAACTGTTACCAAACAAAAAAACCACCTGTAAAAGGTGGATTTTTTGTTTGGCGTCAGCGGCGGGACTCGAACCCACTACACACAGTTTAGGAAACTGTTGCTCTATCCTGATGAGCTACGCCGACAGGATATGTGCCTTTTATAAACCGATGATGCGCAATTTGCAAGCGGTTTTTTATTGCAAATTATCGATGTGTCAAATTTTCAAACGGAACATCTTGGTTGACATCTTGAGGCTTGTAGATGAAAATATTGGTAACGCTCGGAATATCGTCCGTGCGTTGTGTGTAACCGCGTTTTTCCATGCAAACGCGGTATTTCCTCGGGCTGGAATTTGTGTCGTCACGAACCGAATTGACAACCAAAGGCTGCGCCCCCCAATAAGGCACATAACTTGCCCAAATGCCTTTTTCGGAGTGCCAGTCAGCCCTGATGTCTATACGTTTTTCTTCGCTGTAAAACCAGCTTTTCACGTTTGGAATGAGCTTGAAATCTTCGGCTTCACGCATACACTCGGAATGATCGCGCGAAAATTTTTCAACACCCGTGTTTTCGCGTTGCCAATGAAAAATGACCTGTCCTTTGCCCTTTGTAAACATTGTGCAAGAGGCTGAAACGAAAGTTAAGAATATAAGAAGAAGTGTTTTTTTCATGACTAAAAATCCAAATTTTGATAGTTTTTTGAGGCCGGAACACCTTTGATGGTGTCTTTTAAAATGTCCTTGAAAGAAGGACGCGATTTGATTTTGGAATACCACAATTTGGCGTTTTTGTAATTTTCCCAATCAATATCGCCAAGGTAATCCAAAATGGAAAGATGTGCCGCTGCCGCAACATCGGCAAGCGAAAACTCAAGCCCTGTTAAATAATTGTTGCGCTCCGCAAGCCAATCAAGATATTCCATATGGAACTTTAAGTTGTTTGTGCCTGCTTTTAAGATTTTCGAATCGGGCGATTGTCCGCTTGAAAAGCGTTTGAATATTTTTTCGCCGACGATGTATTTATATACCTCATTGTAAAATTTTTTATCAAACCAATCGCATAAACGTCTGATTTCGGCACGGTGCAGATTGTCGCCGGTTAGAAGCTTCGGTGTGGTATAGTTTTCTTCCAAATATTCCGTAACCGCGTAATCACCGGAAATGATATGTCCGTCAAAAATGAAAATCGGCAAATCTTTGGCAGGATTGAGTTTTTGAATGTCTTTTGACATATTCCACGGTTCTTCCTGTTTTAAGACAAAGAGGACTTTTTTTTCGGCCATCATTATTCTGGCTTTGCGTGATTGAGGCGATATACTGTGATGAACAAGCAATACCATTTTTATTGTCCTTTCTGTTCTAAAAGCTCGTCTGCGGGTGTTTTTTCATTTTCGCGCGCCTGTCTGATATACATCGGCGGAACAACACCTTGCGATTGAATTTCAATCTCTTCTATGGCTTGTTTCAAATCTTGGAGAACTTTTTCCTTGAAGCTTTCGTTTGAAAGTATTTTCTTAAAATAAGCACTGAATTGTTTTGAATTTTTAGAGGCTTTTGAAACGCCGAAAAACAAAGGCATATTCCATAGGGGTGTTTTAGAAAAGGCAATATAGCCTTTTAGCCCTTTTTCGGCAAGACAAATTCGGTTGTGATAAGACGAGCCGAGCATAAAATCAGCATCGCCCAAAATGAGCATACGGTATGCGTCGTCGGTTGATGAAACACTTTGAACGCCTAAATTTTCAAAATTTTTGAGCATATAGTCGCTAAAAATTTCTTCTTGGCTGTAAATGCCTTTGAGATTTTTCAAATCGTCAAGGTTTTGAATTTGAGATATTTTATCGGGCGTCATCATTAAATGAACCGGATTGTTCAAAACAGCCGGAAAAACAAAATCGAGCCCTTCAAACATAGCAGAAGCATAGTAGGCGCCGAAAAAAACATCAACCTTACCTTGTCTGGTTGCCGTGGCGGCGTCTTTAGATGATGTGAAAGCCTTGTATTTTAATAAATATCCCTCTTTTGGAAAAAATTTTGAAACAGCTTTGGAAAAAACAGAGTGTTGATAACCGATGTTTCGACTGTCAAAGGTTGCATAACCGAACGGGCGATAGTTAGAAAAAGATGTGATGAGAATTTCTTTTTTGCTGTCGGCTTCGTGTTTTGAAATGATGGAAAATGCACGCACACCCAAAGGCGCAGCACTTGCCACGCACAACGAAAACAAAAAGAGAAATTTGAAAATTTTTGTTTTTTTCATCGTTTTTCCTTGAATCAAAAGCCGCTCTTCAACTCCTTTTTAAACAAATTGTGTTAAAAAGGGTTTAACCGATTGAAAATTTTACGAAAGTTTGATTTATTTTTAAATAGAAATGTTTCAAGATGTTCAAAATAATTTAATTGTTGTTTGTTCCGGCACGAAAGGCGTTGGCAAAACGTGGCTTGCGGCATCGCTTGCCGAAGCATTGAGTTTGAAAAAAGAAAAGGTTTTGTTTTTTGATGCTGATGCCGGAGCGGAAAATATTGCTTTTCAAAGAGGACTCAAAAAAAACACAATCTATCGCGATATGATTAAAGGCAAGATAACCCTAAACAATGCGGTTTGCAGTTATGCAAAGCTGAAATTTGATGTGATATATGCTAATGCGCTTGAAAATGTGTTGAATGCTTATCCGGCAGGACGCGCCCAAATTTTAGCGCTTGATTTGAAAAATCTTTCAAAGCTTTACGGCCATGTCGTGGCGGATTGCTCAAATGACAATGTTGTTCTTAAAAACATTTTGCAAAATGCAGCCGGAAAAATTGTTTTGATTTTAGGGGCAGGAAAAAACGCTTTAAGCGATGCGTATCGCGAGCTTGAAAACATCAAAAAAATTTGTTTTGAGCCTAAGGTCGGTGTTGTTGTCAATCACGCACTTTCAAGGTCGGAAGGTGAGCAGATTTTTGCAACTCTTGAAAGTGCAAATAATCGTTTTATCGGCGTTAAACTTAAACTTTTGGGTGTGATTGATCAAGACGGGTGTATCAGAGATTGCGTTTTAAGCAAAGCCTCTCTTTTTGAACGTTATCCGTCTTCACAAAGTTTGAAAAATGTTGTGTCAATTGCTGAGGCTATTTATAAGGAAGGGAGTGTATAATGTTTGATGCGCTGTCGTATTTTTCTTGTTTGGAAGCAGACGAGAAAACGGACGAAAACACACTAAAGGCAAAATATCGTGAAAAGGCGAAGTTTTGGCACCCCGATCAAAACAAAAGTGCACAAGCGCTTGAAAATTTTCAGCAGATTTCAAAGGCGTATGAGGTTTTGAAAAATCCGAAAATGAAAACAGCTTATGTTTTGCTTTCGATGGTTTATAGGGCTGATGATTTTCCGGCGTTTGAGCGCTTAAAACCTTATTTAGACGCTAATCAAAGAGAAAATCCGTTTATCAGAGTTTTTGATGTTGAAAAAATAAGCGGCGGTAAAATTGAAAAAGAAAAACTTGTCGGAACATACGCGGATTCGCTTGAATTTTTAAGGCAAACAACTATCAATAATTTCAAAAAAGGGATTTTATCGCTTAAGTTTTTTAAGACTTTAAGACATAATCTTAAGCAAACAAACGGCTGTTCAAAAGACCAAATGCGGCTTTTGGTGCACAATGCTGCAGCTTATTTTTTTAATGACAACAAAACGTTTGCTTCTTTAAGCGCTTTGCAGGCGCTTAAGTTTTGCAACTCAGAGCAAAAAAAAGTTTTGGAGAATTTCTTAAAGCTTTTGCCACCGGTTCGTCAAAAAATTGATTCGTGGAACGAGAAAAACTTGAAAAAAGTTCAGCTCACACCTGTTTATCGGCTTTTTTGGGTTTTGTTTTTTGTTGTTTTAATCGTGCTCGGCAGTTTTTTTGTGCGCGGGTTTTTTGCACCTGATGAAGAAAAAATCAACTATTATCAAACCGTTCGGTTGGATTCGGGAGAAAAAATGCTTGACGACATTGTAACAGCAAAGATATTTAATGTTGCGGTTGATAAAACAGATGTTAATATGCTTTATCACTTAAAAGAGGCAAAAGATGTGATGTATGGTCCGTCTTCAAGATTTGATGTTATCTTTAAGGCAAAACGCGGGCAGACCGTGAGGGTTACGGGTTATACGCCCGACGGTTCGTGGTTTCGGATTATGCTTGATAACGGCGAAATGGGCTTTGTTCGAAAAGAAGATTTGAAAAAAGGAATCGGGCGCGAAATTCCAGAGGGAAGCCAGATTATTTTGAAAAAGAATTTATAAAAAAATTTGAGGAATAAAAACGTGAGTTTGACATTTGAAATTTTAAAAACATCAGGAAAATCAAGGCTCGGAAAGCTTTATACAAAACACGGGGTTGTGAATACGCCCGCATTTATGCCGGTTGGGACGTGTGGCACGGTTAAGGCAATGATGCCCGAATCGGTGGCGGCGACGGGTGCCGAAATTTTGCTGGGTAACACGTATCATTTGATGCTTCGGCCAGGGGCTGATTTGGTTGAAAAAATGGGAGGGCTTCACAAGTTTATGAACTGGAATAAGCCGATTTTAACCGATTCGGGCGGTTTTCAGGTGATGAGTTTGTCGAGCCTTCGAAAAATGAGCGAAGAAGGTGTTGAATTTAAGTCGCACGTTGACGGCAAAAAGTTTTTTTTAAGTCCTGAAAAGTCTATTGAAATTCAACATAAGCTCGATTCGAACATTACGATGGCACTTGATGAGTGCACGCCGTATCCGAGCACTTATAATCACTGTGCCGAGTCGATGCGGCTTTCAATGCGCTGGGCGCGGCGCAGCAAAGATGCGTTTATAAACCGTGACGGTTATGGCATTTTCGGGATTCAGCAAGGCAATGTTTTTAAGGATTTGCGCGAAGAATCGGCAGAGGCGTTGAAAAAAATTGGGTTTGACGGCTATGCCATCGGCGGGCTTGCCATCGGTGAAGGGCAGGAAAAGATGTTTGAGGTTTTAGATTATGCCCCCGACATGCTACCTTCTGACAAACCGCGTTATTTGATGGGTGTCGGCAGGCCTGACGATATTGTTGGCGCAGTTTTGCGCGGCGTTGATATGTTTGATTGCGTGATGCCGACGCGCTCGGGGCGCACATCGCAGGCTTTTACGAAATACGGCACGGTCAACATTCGAAACACGCGACACAAAGAAGACCACAGACCTTTGGAGGAAGGGTGTGATTGTCCGCTTTGCACGCATTATTCAAGGGCGTATATTCACCATTTGCAAAAATGTCAGGAAATTTTAGCGGTGATGTTACTCAGCTGGCACAATGTGCGCTATTACGAGCGTTTAATGCAGGGCATTCGAAAAGCAATTGAGGAAAATGCGCTTGACGCGTTTGTGAAGCAGTTTTATGAAGATCAGCAAAGAGGCGATATTGAGCCGCTTTAAGTTTTCAAGTTAGGCGAGCTTTTTCGCGCTGCCAGTCGCGTTGTTTGATTGTTTCGCGCTTATCATAGAGCTTTTTGCCAACACCGAGGCCAACCTCAAGTTTTGCACGGCCTTTGTCATCAAAAAACAGTTTAATGGCAACAAGTGTTGCACCCTTCTTATTAAGCCCGTTGATGATTTTGATGATTTCCTTTTTGGTGAGTAAAAGTTTTTTTAGGCGCATTTGGTTGTGGCTTTCATAGCCTTTGCTTGCGTATTCGGCAATAAACAGGTTTGACATATAAATTTCGCCCTCAATTTCAACGCCGAATGCATCGTTGATTTGCGCATGGCCGAGCCTTAAAGACTTAACTTCGGTTCCGGTTAAAGCCATGCCCGCAACAAATTTTTCTTCAATGTTGTAATCGAAAAATGCACGTCTGTTTTGCGCCACAAGACCTGTTGAAATAAAGTCTGATTTTTGAGCCTTTTTTGCCATTTTGTTTTGTGTTAAGCTGAAGGTTTGTTTGTTTTTGTTTCTGCCCGTTTTTGCTCGGTTTTTTCCTGTTTATTGAGGCGCACACATCGTCCTTCAATGAAACTGCCCGGTTCGATGGCAATTGTTTGATGAAAAATATCACCTAAAACACGTGCGGTTTTAGCTATCATGACGTTTTCAGCCTCGGCGGAACCTTGAAGCGCGCCGTATATACTCAGATTTTTAACATGAACCTGTCCGAGGACGTGGCCGCGGTTACCGATGATGAGTTCTTCGCAAACAATGTTGCCTTCTATATTGCCGTCAATGTGAACGACATCGCCACTTAAGATGTTGCCCTTGATTTTGGTGCCGAAACTGATGATGCTCGGCACGGGTGTGTTTGAGCCGCGTCCCATACGCGCGATTTTCAAATAAAGCATTCGCCTGAATCTCATTTTTATCTCCTTATTTTAATGCTGTGATAAAAGCCATCGGATCAACATGGGCACCGTTGAAAATGACCTCATAATGAAGGTGTGGACCGGTGGCGCGTCCGGTGGCGCCGACCTCGCCGATTTCTTGTCCTTTTTCAAGAACATCTCCCTTTTTGACATACATTTTATTAAGATGCGCATATTTTGTTTTAAAACCGTTGCCGTGATCGATTTCAATGTAGTTGCCGTATCCCGACCCCCATTTCGCTTGGCTGACTTTGCCTTTGGCCATCGTTTTGATGACGGTGCCTTTGTTTGCCGACAAATCAACACCTTTATGTGCGGCAGATTTTTTGTTGAAAGGGTCGGCACGGTGGCCGAACGGAGAGGAAACATAGTATTTCCAAACGGGTTTTCCAATCGGCACGGATTGCATGACCTCACGATAATAGTTTAAATCATCGATTTTTAAAAAGACGTCTTGCATTTTTTTGCTTAAATCTTTGTTTTCAAGCATTGGAGCAGGTTCAAACTTGCCGCCCGTGTTGTTTCTTTTGCCGCCGGCATCAGGATTGAAATATTTGTTTTGTCTTTTTAATGTTTTGTTGATGGCGGAAATGGCTTCTTTAATCTTTCGGGCTTCCGTTTCGGATATTTTTTCAACTTTGTTTAAGATTTCCATTTCAGAAGATTCAAGGCTTTGAACGCTCGCTTCAAGCTGTTTGATTTTGGAAAGCAAAAGATTGCGTTCGGAAAGCGCCCTGTCGCGCTCTAAAATTGCGGTGCGAAGATTGATGTCTTCGTCTTGGAGCCAATCGTTTTCATCTGTCATTTTTTTGATTTTGTCTTCCATAACCTGCGTTTGTTGCATGTATCGGCTTAAGTCAAGCTCATCTGACGAATCTTCTTTAGAGATAAGGCTAAACATTGAATTGATGTTTTTGTGAACCGCAACAAAATCGGACATTAAATCGGCATAAGCGCTGCGCGTGCGGTCAAGCTTTGACAATAATTTTCCCGATTTGTGATACATGTGGTAAGAATAGGCGCTCCATATCGCAATGACGAAAATGAAAAGCAAGGCGAAAATCTGCATTTTCGACGAGATGTTAATTACTTTTGCACGACCGGCGCTTCTGAAAATGATTTCCTTTGTGGAAAACAAAGGTTTTTTAGGAAGGTAGCGCATCTTTTGCGGTTTTTTTATTTTAATGTTATGCGAATTTTTTATCATACAAATTCCGTATATAACTTAAGATTTTAAGTCGTATCCTTCTTTTTCTTTTCTGCTGAAGAAGTATAGCAAATTTTTTTTGAAAAATAAAGTGTTTTTTATTCGCCGATGTCCGCGTCTAAAATGACAAACTCTCTTTGACCGACCATGTTTAAGACAAGACGTGCCTGCTGATCGAGCAAATCAAGATCGAGATTTTCGCTTGATAAGCGTTTGACTTTATTGTCCCATGTGCTTTTTTCCGCTGCGTATTTTTCGGACAAAGTGCGCGCCCTTTCAACCTCTTTGCTTAAATTAATGTATCTGATGAGCCCTCTTTCACCTTTAACGGCGTAAAATGCAAAATAGATGAAAACAAGCACAAGAATAATAAAAAGTCCCGAAGAACTTTTTATTTTTGAAAGAATGTCGGCAATTTTGCTCATTAAAATTTTCTCTTCATAGTGTTTGTTTTTTTATATAAAGGCTTTATTGTTAAAAATTCGTTAGCTGTCTAAAAAAATGATTGAAAAAAAATTTGAAGTAGTGCTTAATGGATTAAAAAAGGAGAAAATGAAGCATGTTGATGACAAAACCGCACAAAACAGTCGTGTTAAAACGTTTGGCGTTTATTATTTTATGTGTGTCGTTGGGTTGGTTTTTAAAGGCTAAAACAACGCCGCGCGCAGGTATGATGGGTATGATGGGGCAAACGCCTTATGTGTTGGTTGAGCGTGTGAGAATGCAAGATACCTTAAAAGCTCAAAATCATATTGCCCACGTTGAAGCTATTAACAGTGTGAGTTTGCAGCCGAGAGTGAGCGGAATGATTGATGCGGTTTTGTTTGAAGAAGGCAGCTTTGTGAAAGAAGGCGATGTTTTGTTTGAGATTGAGTCCGACACTTTCAAAGCAACGCTTGATTTGCGCGCAGCTGAGCTTGAGCGTGCAAAAGCCGCTTTAACCGAGGCCGAGCGCAATTATGAGCGTCAGAAAAAATTAAGCGGGCAAAACATTTCATCAAAAGCCTCTTTTGATGCGGCGGAAAGCGCTTTTTTACAGGCAAAAGCCGGTGTGGCCGAAGCAAAAGCAAGCTGGGATTTGGCGAATATCAGTTATGAGGACACATTCAGCCGCGCGCCGATTAGCGGATATATCGGCAAGGCTTTGGTTACAAAGGGAAATCGTGTTGTGGCTTCTCAGCAGGTTTTGGCAAAAATTGTTCAGCTTAATCCGGTTAGGGTTGCGTTTAATTTGACGGACAAAGAATTTTTAGCGTTTAAGAGTAAGGCTAAAGACGAGAAAAATCCGAACATCAAAGCAAGAATCACGCTTCCTGACGGCACGCTTGTTGTGAAAGACTTTATATCAGGCTTTGTTGATAATGAAGTGAGCAAAAACACGGCAACGGTTTCGATATACGGTGATTTTGAAAATGATGACGAAAAGCTTATTCCTGGCAGTTATGTGCAAATTGCGCTCATTTTAGAGCCACAGATGAAGGTTGTTGTGCCCCAAGCCGCATTGGCGCAAGATGAAAACGGTTTTTACACGTTTGTGGTGGGGCAGGACAATATTGTTCAAGAACGTCGTTTGGAATTGGGTGAAGTTATCGGAAACAAGCAGGTTGTAGAAAAAGGTCTTGATGAAGGCGAAAAGGTTGTGATTAAAGGCGTTCAAAAGATTGCAAACGGAATGAAGGTTCAGCCGGGCCTCGTTAAAGTTCAATAATGGAATAAAAGGATTTTTAAAGTATGTTTTCGAAATTTTTTATTGAGCGTCCTCGTTTTGCGATTGTGATTGCGATTGTGATGTTGCTTGCGGGTCTGATTGCTGTTTTTTCGCTTCCGATTTCGCTTTATCCCGAAATTACACCGCCTGAGGTTAATGTTACGGCACAATATACGGGTGCGTCAGCCGAGGTTGTTGCAAATAGTGTCGGTATTCCGATTGAGCAAGATGTGAATGGTGTTGAAGATATGCTTTATATGAGTTCAACATCATCAAATACGGGAAGTTACAGGCTTTCGGTCAGCTTTGACGTTGGAACGGATCCGGATATGGCTCAGGTTAAGGTGCAAAATCGTGTTCAGCAAGCCTTGAGCAAATTGCCGACAGAAGTTCAGCAATATGGTCTTTCCGTTAAGCGTCGCTCATCTGATATTTTAGGATTTTTGGTTGCGCGTTCACCAAAAGGTACGCTGGATCGAAGTTTTATGAGCAACTACATTGAAAACAATGTGAAAAACAATTTGGCTCGTCTATATGGTGTGGGTGAAGTTAGTGTTTATGCCGCACCGCTTTCGATGCGTGTTTGGCTTGATGCCGACAAAATTGCGGCCTTGAATATTCCACTTTCTTCCATCAGAAGCGCTATTTCAAGCCAAAACTTTCAGCCTTCGCTTGGGGCTGTCGGTTCGATGCCGGGGGATAACAACCAGCAAATGGTTTATACGCTGCAAACACAAGGGCGGTTAAACGAAGTTAAAGATTTTGAAAATATCATTATCAGAACAGAGCAGGACGGAGGCTTGGTGAAGCTTAAAGATATTGCTCGTGTTGAAATCGGTTCGGAAAATTATACATTTAAATCGGAAATTGACGGAGCGACTTCGGTTGCCATAGGCTTAAATACACTTTCGGGCGCAAATGCAATTGAGGCTATGAAAGCTGTGAGAGCAGAGCTTAAAAGGCTGTCGGCATTTTATCCCGAAGACTTTACAATTGATGTGTTTTTTGATGCAACGGATTATATTAAGGCTTCTATTAAAGAAGTGGTTCAAACGCTGGTTTTAACTTTTATTTTGGTTGTGGGTGTGTGCTATTTGTTTTTGCAGGATTGGCGCTCAACGCTTGTGCCCTCGATTACGATTCCTGTTTCGCTCTTGGCAACGTTTGCTGTTATGTTGGCGCTTGGCTACAGCTTGAATATTTTAACACTTTTCGGTCTTGTGCTTGCCATCGGTTTGGTTGTTGATGATGCTATTGTTGTTGTGGAGCGAGTTTTGAGTTTGATGGAAGAAGAAAATCTTTCTCCGAAAGAGGCGGCAATTAAGGCGATGGAACAAGTTTCTTCAGCGATTGTGGCAACAACGCTTGTGTTGCTTGCAATTTTTGTTCCAATTGCGTTTATCGGCGGTATTACAGGTAAGATTTATCAACAATTTGCTATTTCGATTTCGTTTGCGGTTACATTTTCTTCGGTGAATGCTTTGACACTTTCGCCGGCGCTTTGCGCAACGATTTTAAAGCCGCTTCAGCCGACAAAAAACAGCTTTCTTTTAACATTTAACAAAATGCTTGAAAAAAGCCGTAATAAATATTTAGCCGTTGTCGGCTATATTGCGCGCAAGGTTAGTTTTATCGGGCTTATTTTGGCAATTTTGTTTGCTGCCAATATGTTCTTTTTCAAAATCAGTTATACAAGCTTCATTCCGTCGGAAGATCAGGGTGTGATTGTTACAAACATTCAGCTTCCGGAAGGGGCAACACAGCCGCGCACAGATAATGTTATCAAAGAGCTGATACCGATTGTTAAACAGGAAAAAAGCGTTGTTTCGGTGATGGACATTATTGGTTTTTCAATGCTTTCGGGACAAGGTGAAAATGTGGGTGTTGCTATTTTAAACTTGGCACCTTGGGACAAGCGCAAAGGCAAAAAACAATATTCAACCAATATTTTAAACAGAATCAAAGCAAAACTCGGCTCAATTCCGGAGGCGGATATCAATTTGTTTGAGTTTCCGGCAATTCCGGGGCTCGGCAACACGGGAGGTATGGATTTTAGGCTTCAATCTTTGAGATCTACCGACCCGAAAGCGCTTGAAGCTACAACCAAAAGCTTTGTGGCAAAGGTTAATGCCTTGCCGGAAATTATGTATGCCTTTTCAACGTTTACGGCGGCAACACCGCATGCACACATTGAAATCGACAAAGAAAAGGCAGAAATGATGAATGTTTCTATTTCGTCGATTTATTCGGTTTTGCAAAACTATCTCGGTTCGGGATATGTGAACGATATTAACATCGGTACGCAGGTTAATAAGGTTATGATTCAGGCTGATTGGGTTTATCGTCAGGATTTGGACAGCATTAAAAAAATTTATGTTCCGAGCAATGACGGCTATATGGTGCCGCTCGGAAGTTTGATTACCATCAAAACAATTCAGGCACCGCGAAGTTTTGATCGGTATAATCAGTTTCCGGCTGCAACAATTACGGCAATGACAACCCCCGGGGTGAGCAGCGGACAGGCGATGGCTGCGATGGAAGCTTTGGCTGCAAAAGCGTTGCCGGAGGGATATAGCTATGAATGGTCAACAATGAGTCTGCAAGAAAAGAAAAACAGCGGCCAAGTCGGGCTTTTGATTGCCTTGGCGGTTTTGTTCGGCTATTTGTTTTTGGTTGCGCAATATGAAAGCTGGATGTTGCCGGTTTCGGTTTTGAGCTCGGTTTTTGTGGCGATGCTCGGGGCGTTTGTCGGCACATTTATCACGGGGCTTCCTTTAAGTATTTATGCGCAGCTCGGGCTGATTTTGCTTGTCGGTTTGGCTTCAAAAAATGCCATTTTGATTGTGGAATTTGCCCGCGATGAGCGCGCGCAAGGTGTGCCAATCGACAAAGCGGCAATTGTTGCGACAAAAGAGCGTTTCCGCGCCGTTTTGATGACCGCGTTTACGTTTATTTTGGGTATGTTGCCCTTGATCGTGGCAACAGGCGCCGGTGCGGGAAGCCGTGTGGCTATCGGTGTTCCGGTTTTTTACGGTATGCTTATCGGCACCATCGGAGGTTTGGTTGTTATTCCGCTTTTGTATGTGTTGTTTCAAAGCATTACTGAGAAATTTTCTAAACAAAAAGTTTGATTGTTTTTACTTGCACGGGTTCTTATTTTTCTTCTCGAAAAGGAGAAAAATATGGAAAGAGTTGAAAAAACGCAGGAAAACATTTCACGTTGCATTTGTTTGAATTGTCCCTCATATACAAGCATTTGCAGGGCCAAAAATGCGCCGTTTGCAACCAATCAGTCAACGCAAAATTTGAAAGCGCGCACGCATTATGAAAAAATGTTTTGCGCGTTTGAAAAAAGCAATTGCATTCATTTAAACAAAGGGTGTATTTGCGAGCGGTGTGCAAATTTTAAAGATTATGAGCTCACAAACTGCACCTATTGCATACACACGGGCGGGGTGAGCGAATGCCAAAGCCTTTGAGAAGTTTTAAAAACGAATCGGATTTGCTTAAAAAATATCGCGAAGCGGCCATGCGCGCAAAATATCTTTCGGACATTGATGATAAGCTTTTAACCTATAACGAAGTTATCAATTTTTGCGCCGATTCAAAGAAATGCGCCAAAACGGACAGTGTGAAACGCAATCAGGTTTTGTTTTGGACATATAATCAGCTGGGCGATTTGTTTTTGCAAAAAAACGAGGCAGATGCGGTAAAAAATATGTATGTTTATGCGGTTCAATATTTTCAAAATGCGCTGAATTTTGCGCGCTCGGGTGAAGAAGAACGCGAGGTTTTGCAAAAAATGCTGGATGCTTACGGCGCTCTTAATGATGAATATAACTATAAAAAAACACTTGAAGCATTAGCGCTTGTTTCTGATGATGTGTTTCGAAGGCAGGCTTTTTTGGCGCTTGCCGATGTGGCAAGTGATTTGCGTGGGGAAGCGTATTATCTTGAAAAAGCGTTGAATTATATTGATAAGGAAAATATGACATTGCTTGAAAAATGCAAAGACAATTTTGACATTTGCGCGCGGCTCTTGGAAATTTATCGGGCGCTCGGAAACGAAAAAAGCGAAGCACGCATAAAAGAAATTAAACAAAGAGCAGGGCAAATTTTAAATTAAAAAAACGCCTTTTAATTAAGGCGTTTTTTGTTAGTTGTTCGGCGAGGGCTTTGTTACCATAGGTATACAGGCCTCATCACCTTCGTAAATAATCCAAACCTCATCACCGGCTTTGTGCGAGTCTTTGTCGCAATAAATGGCGGTGATTTTTTTGCCGTCTTTTTTAAAAGAGCAAAGATAGCAGTTTTGCATATCATCGATCTTGACGATGATGGTTGCCCATGTTTTGTGTGAAACGACCTTTGCTTTTTGCGCGCCGCCAACAAGCAAAGCAATGCAAAAAGCAGCTAAAATTATAAAAAATAACCATCCCATAGTAATATAATTTAAAAATTTGCTTATGCTCTGAATGTATCTTGTTTTTTGTCTAGTGTCAATGATAAATTTTATGCATCTTGCGAAGATTTTTTTTGAATGTAAAGAGAAAAATGAGATTGTTTTGGCTTCTCGGGGCAAGCCCGAGAATGACGATAAAGTTGAACACTAGAAAAAAGAAGATATCTTTTGTGAAAATGTTGAGCTTTGCGTTGTTTTCGGATATAAATAAAACATATTAAAAAAAGGAAAGACAATGAAAGACGCTAAATTGCTCACAAAACAAGAAGCTGCACTTGAGCTTGAATTTATTGCTCGCGAAATGGCAAAGTCAGATGTTGCATATTATCAAAATGATGATCCGTATTTAACCGATGCCGAATATGACGCCTTAAAACTTCGCAACGAGCAAATCGAAAAAAGGTTTCCGGACCTTGTGCGCGAAGATTCGCCTTCCAAAAAAATCGGCGCGCCTGTTCAAAGCGATTTTAATAAAATTGAGCACAAAGTGCCGATGCTTTCGCTTGCCGATATCTTTAGTGTTGAAGAGTTAAAGGAATTTATTGCTTCAATTCGCCGTTTTTTGAACACCGATGCGCCGATTGATTTTACAGCCGAGCCGAAGATGGACGGGCTGTCGTTTAGCGTGCGCTTTGAAAACGGGCGTCTTGTTAAAGCGGCAACGCGTGGCGACGGCAAAACGGGCGAAGACATCACTGAAAACATTAAAACAATTAAAGGTTTGCCGCATTTTGTTGAGGCTGATGATTTTCCGAAAATTATTGAGCTTCGAGGCGAAGTTTATATGTCAAAGGCCGATTTTTATGCCTTAAATCAAAAAAATGCGCTGGAAAACAAAAAAACGTTTGCAAATCCGAGAAATGCGGCGGCTGGTTCGCTTCGCCAACTTGACGCAAATATTACAAAAGAGCGGAATTTGAGTTTGCTTGTTTATGCTTGGGGCGAGGTTTCGGAAATTTTATGGGATTCGCAAACCCGATTTTTGGAAAAAGTGAAACAATGGGGATTTCCCGTTAATCCTTATAACAAAATATGCCATAATGAAGATGAAATTATTGAAAGCTATGAAACGCTTTGTTCGGCGCGCGCCGATTTGGCATATGATATTGATGGTATTGTTTATAAGGTTGACAGGCTTGATTTGCAACAGCGTTTAGGTTTTTTAACGCGCACGCCGCGCTGGGCGGTTGCACACAAATTTCCCGCTGAAAAAGCCATGACGAAAATTAACAATATTCGCATTCAGGTTGGGAGAACAGGCGCCTTAACGCCTGTTGCCGATTTGGAACCAATCAATGTCGGGGGCGTGATGGTTTCACATGCAACGCTTCATAATGAAGATGAAATTAAGCGAAAAGATATTCGAATCGGCGATTATGTTGTTGTCCAGCGTGCAGGTGATGTGATTCCACAAGTTTTAAGCGTGGTTAAAGAAAAACGAGCAGAAGATGCCGCAGAATTTGTTTTTCCGAGCGTTTGTCCCGAGTGCGGTGCGCACGCCGTCAAAGAGCAAGACGAAGCTGTCAGACGTTGCACGGGCGGGTTGTCGTGTCCGGCGCAAGCCATAGAGAGGCTGAAACATTTTGTATCGCGCGAGGCCTTTAATATTGAAGGTTTAGGGGCAAAAATTATTGAGGATTTTTATAATGAGGGCATCATTAAACATCCAGATGATATTTTTACGCTTGAAATCCGAAACGGCGGGGACGATTTGTTTTCAAACGCTTGCGGTTTGCACCTTGAAAATCGCGCCGGTTGGGGGGGCAAATCTGTTCAAAACCTTTTCGCTTCAATCAGTGACAAGCGAAAAATAACGCTGGCACGGTTTATTTATGCCTTGGGTATTCGCCAGGTCGGCAGTGCGACAGCTCTGCTGATTGCTAAAAATTACGGTTCGTTTGATGAGTTTGCTGAAAAAATGAAAGCAGGCGATGTTGAAAAATTGCTTGACATTGACGGTATCGGAGAAGCAATGACGGCTGATATTGTTGCGTTTTTTAAGGAGGCACACAATCTTGAGGTTGTCGAAAACTTAAGAAAATATGTGCAAATTGAAGACTATGTTGACAATACAAAAACCGATTCGCTACTTTGGGGCAAAACGGTTGTGTTTACCGGCACACTTGCTTCGCTGACGCGCGCAGAGGCCAAAGCCAAGGCGCTTTCGATGGGGGCAAAAGTTGCGGGTTCGGTTTCGGCTCATACGGACTATGTTGTTATGGGGCAAGACGCCGGTTCAAAAGCAAAAAAAGCAGGTGAGCTCGGTGTTAAAATTTTAAGCGAGGACGAATTTTTGAACTTTATTTAATGCGTCCTGCTTTATAAGATGTTTGTGCGTTCAATGCGCGTGGCGTAAAACGAGCGCCACACAAAAACAATGCCGATAACAAAAAAGACGGCAGCCAAAGAAATGCTGACTTCATAAGGTGCTTTATCCGCCATTTCAACAGCCAGAAGCCCGAATAGTGTTGTGAACTTGATAATCGGGTTTAAGGCAACCGAAGATGTGTCTTTATACGGATCGCCTACCGTATCGCCGACAACAGATGCCGCATGCAAATCTGTTCCTTTTTCGTTTAGGTCAACCTCAATAACCTTTTTGGCATTGTCCCATGCACCACCGGCATTGGCCATGTAAAGCGCTTGGAAAAGCCCGAAAATGGCAATTGAAATGAGATAGCTTGCAAACAAATTCGGATTAAAGCAGGCAAAGGCAAGGGTAAACGAAAAAATGACAACAAAAATGTTGAACATTCCTTTTTGCGCGTAAAGTGTGCAAATGCGCACCACGTTTTTCGAATCTTCAATCGATGCGGCCTTTTTGGTGTTGAGTTTGATGTGTTTTTTGATGTAGTTCACCGCTTTATAAGCACCTGCCGAAACAGCCTGCATTGATGCGCCCGAAAACCAATATATGACCGCACCGCCTAAAATAATGCCGAACAGAACATTTGCATCTAAAAGATTGAGCGATAAATTAAGCAGCAAAATGATTGAAAAAATCATTGTTGTAGCACCGATTACTGCCGTTCCGATTAAAACGGGTTTGGCCGTTGCTTTGAAGGTGTTGCCGGCTGAATCGTTTTGCTCAAGCAAAAGTTTGCCGCGTTCAAAATCGGGCTTAAAATGATAGTCTTTTTCAATTTCGTTTTTAATGCCTTTAATGTGTTCAATCTGCGAAAGCTCAAAAACGGATTGGGCGTTGTCCGCGACCGGGCCGTAGCTGTCAACCGCGATGGTAACGGGGCCCATTCCGAGCATTCCGAACGCCACCAAACCAAAGGCAAAAACCGAAGGATAAACCATATAAGAATCAAGCCCCGTTTTGGAAGCAAAATAGGCAATCGCCATTAAGAAAACAATTATCAATCCTTGCCAAAACGCCGAGAAGTTGCCGCTGATGATGCCGGAAATGATGTTGAGCGACGCACCGCCCTCATGGCTTGCATTTACGATTTCTTCAACGTGTTTCGACTTTGATGATGTGAAGATTTTTGTAAACTCGGGGATAAGTGCTGCCGCAATCGTGCCGCAACTGATGATGAGCGAAAGACGCCACCAGAGGTTGGCGTCAAAAACTTGAGGCTCAATCATCACATATGAAACGCCGAACGTCATTAAAATCGAAATGACAGAAGAAATCCAAACAAGGCTAGTGAGCGGTGTTTCAAAGTTGAAATTTTCTTTGTTTGCAAAACGGATTTTGCAGATAAGAAAATTTAAGGCGTATGACAAAACAGACGTTAAAATCATTAAGATACGCATTACGAAAATCCACGTTATAAGGCGCGCCTGCATTGATATGCCGTTTTCAAGGGGCAAAAGCTTGCCATCACCGGAGACAAACATTCCGACACCCAAGACGATGAAACTGATGAGTGCAACGCCTGTGACACCGTATGTTTCAAACCCGTCTGCTGTTGGACCGACCGAATCGCCCGCATTATCGCCAGTGCAATCGGCAATGACACCGGGGTTTCGTGCATCATCTTCATCGATTTTGAAAATAATTTTCATTAAATCGGCGCCGATGTCTGCGATTTTTGTGAAAACACCGCCGCAAATGCGTAGCACCGAAGCCCCTAAAGATTCGCCGATGGCAAAGCCGATAAAGCATGCGCCGGCATTTGAACGCGGCACATATTGCAAAATGACAATCATCATCAATAACTCGACGCAGATGAGCAAAACACCAATGGACATACCCGAGCGCAAAGGCAACAGCATCACATCATAGGCTTTTCCTTTAAGCGAGGCAAAAGATGTTCTGGAGTTGGCGTATGTGTTGATGCGCATTCCAAACCACGCAACCGCATATGAGCCCAAGATGCCCAAAACGGACCAAAGCAAAATGGTTAAAACTTTGTTGAGCGGTGTGTTGCTTAAATGATAAAAATAATAAAAAATACAGGCGCCGATCAGACATTCTAAAATCAAAAGAAGTTTTGCCTGCTGTTTCATATATGTTTTGCATGTTGCGTATATTGTTTCGGAAACATCAAGCATAGAGCGGTGTGCAGGCATTTTTTTGATGTGCGTAAATGAAATTAAGCCGAAAAACATTCCGAGTATGCAGACAAGCAAACCGAACGATAAAAGAAGCGTTCCTTCAATCGGGTGGCCGAAAATGTTGAAAACCACATCCATGCGCGGAATATGCAGGTCAATCTCGGAAGCATATGCGGGTGAAAAACAAAAGGCAGGTAAAAGCATCAAAACTGCAAAAACTTTTTTAAAAAATCTCATTGAACAATCCTCACTTGGAACAAAAATAAAATCCTTAAAACTTGAAAAAAATATAGGCTTCAAGTTTTAACAATATCCTAATTTCGGAAAATATTTTTTTCTTATTGTGTTTTGAGGGTTTCTACTTCGTTGTAAAGCTTGCCCTCAATGTCTTTAAGTGTTGTGTCGGCGCCGGATTTGATGAGCGCGTCAACAATGTCCATATTGCCGCTGGCATAAGCATAAAACAAGGCTGTTCGGCCATTTTCATCGGTTTTGTTTAAATCGGCACCCGATTTAACGAGAAGTTCGATAATGTCAACGTTCCACGCATTTGTAACGGCGTTCATCAATGGTGTGCCGAGTGTGCTTTGCTTGTTGATGTCTGCGCCCGATGTGATGAGCATTTCAGCCATCTTAAACATGCGCTCCATTTCACTGTAAACCTTTGCTTCAAGCGTTTTTTGGACTTCTTCATCTTGAAGGTTTAAGCCAAACGTTTCCATCATTAAAATCTGCAGTTGCAGTTCGTGGGCTTTAGAGGTTGCGATATTAAGCGGAATAATACCGTTCGCAGAAGGCGCGTTGACATCGGCACCGAATTCTATCATTTTTTTTGCAACATCAAGGTTTTCGTTTTGCGTTAAGGCATAATAAAGCGGGGTGTTGCCTTGAGCGTCTTTTTGATTGAAGTCAAAGTCGTTTTTTTTGTATTCTTCGACATCTTCAACGCTTAAATGAGCAACAATCTGCTTTAAATCATCGTTTGTGAAATTTGTTTCAACGTTTTGGGCCGGCTCGGCCGAAGGTGGTTCTTGAGCCAAAACGTGAAAAGAACATAAACTCGCCAAAACGGCAAAAAGATATTTGAACATTTGTTTCTCCTTTTTAAAAAAACATAACTGCTAAAAAAAATGTTTGCAAGTTTTTTTAATGTGTTAGAAGAAATATTTGATGCCGAGCATTGTTTCGTTTATGCTTTTTGCTCTAAAGGTTTTTCTTTCAAACGAAAGCTCAAGGCTTGTGTTTGTGCTGAGGTGATAAGCCGCAAGTGCTTTTTGAGAAAAAATGCCCATGCTTTTTTGGGTTGCAAAAATCTTTTTGAGTTCTGCTTGCAAACTGATTTTATGAGCGTTGTATAAAATGCCGCCGGTAAGGCCGAATCCTGCAGTTGCGTTTTGGCGCAAAAATCCACCATATGCTGTGTCAAGAGATGTTAGGCCATAGGTGTAAAAATTTTTGAAAAGTTCGGAAGTCAGCCCGAAAGCAATTTCTGCATTCAAAACATAACCGTCTTTTTTGGTGTTGAGATTTTTTATGCGCGACAAATCAAGATTGATTCTATATGATAAAGCCTTAAATGTGCGGTCAACAGGCGAAAGCGAGGCCAGTTCCAAAACTTTGAGCTTTTCAAGAACATACTTGTTTTGATTGTCATAATGCCGAAGGCGCGTTTCCAAAAAATTGATGGCAGCGCCGCTTAAATAACCGAAAGGATTGTCCGTTAAGTCGTGGTAAGCCGGCCGAAAGCGAATTTCTTGGAAGGAACTGCCGTTTTGTGTGCCGAAAAATAGGGCAATTTGCGAAGAATCGTGTGCAAAAACGGGGTTTTGACCGTCTTTTAAGGCGTTGAAAGTTTGCCCTTTTTTGTTTTTGTTGCGCTGGCGTAAAAGCGCAAAGCTTTTTTTGCGATATGTTTTAAGGTCGAGCTTTTGGGCGGTGTATTGATACTGAATATATTGATATGCCGTTTCCAAAACATCGGAGCGCAAATGTTCGCCCAAAGAGGAAATGTCGGTGTTTTCGTCTTTAATCAGCGCTAAAAATGCACGATATTGCTTTTTATTCATCTGATTTATACGGTGCTTGATTTTGTTGCGCCTTGAGGGACGATAATTTGTTTGTTTGATTAAACCTTTTTTTGAAACGGCTTTAACAGTGTCAAGCGGAATGACATAGCCTGTAAATTCTGCCGCTAAATTAAGGTTTGGCTTAACGGCATCTAAAATTTCAAGCAGCATATACGAACAGTTTTTGGAAAAGAAATAATACGGCGTCGTAACATGGCCGATTTCCCAGATGTGAGCCACAAAAAGTGCTTGTTCATCTGGCGAAAAATCAAGCTGATATTCCCAGATGTCGCGGTTTTCAATGTTGTTGTAGGTGTTGATGGTTTCATAATAGGGACGCGTGGTCAGCCCGCCCTGAAAAAAGCCCAAAAGACCATATATGGGATAAAGCGGGGTGTCTTCAAAACCTTTGGTGAATGCACCGTAATTGACACCGTGCGCCAAAAGCTGCGTGCCTTTACGGGCCGTGTCGATTCGAAACAAGGTGTGCCCGAAAAGGGAAGACGAATTGTTCATAAATGCATCGGTAAACAAAAGCGTTATGCCGGCTGGTTTGAGATCTTGTTGAAACTGCTCGTATTCTTCGCATTTGCCGAGCGGCGAGTTAATCAAACCATGTTTTTTTAACACCATATAACGGGCGGGAAATTGGCATTTTTGTTTTTGATCTTTGCCCTCAAAGAGTTTGATTGTTGCTTCCATCTCGGTTTTTGGGTTTAATCTGCCGTCATCTGCCAAATAAAAATGGTTATTGTTGATTGAGCCTTCGTAATTTCCAAAAAGGCTTTTTTGGTAGTGAACAAGCTTTAACCACTGATTTGAAAAAGCAAAATCAGAGGCGCTAGCAGACATTGAAAACAATAGGCAAAAAGCAAACGCAAGATGTTTCATGATATAAAAAAGCACGGCTTAATACCGTGCTTTTCCTTATTATTGATGATATTAAGCTTTCATAATTTCGTAGAATTTCAAAGTTACGTCAACTGCGTCAACATTGTCACTGTCGAACAAAAGAGCAAAGTTTTGATAAGCCATTGAAGCGACATATTCTTCGTCCATGTGCATAATGCCGGCAAGCGTCGTTAAGGTTTCGCCCTCTCCGGCGGCGGCATCAATGGCAAATTGCTCCAAGTTGTCTTGCAAAAATGAAAGCATCATTTTTTGCGTGCCACCCGTGATGCGTCCGTCAGGATCGCAGCCAGATGTGCCGGATGTGATGCCGAATGTTTGGTTTCCGAATGTGCCGTTTGTGGTTACGGCGGCAACTTGCGGAACAATGCCGCTTTGTCCGCGCCATGCCATTGAGCCTAAACCGCAGCCCGTGCTGTCATGGGCATTTGCTTGCCCGCTTAATGCAAAAGCGGCAACGAAAACCAAAGATGCTTGTAAAAATTTTTTCATTGAATATTCTCCTAGTAAAAATCGTGTTAAAACACAAGGGGAGAGTAGCAAAAAAAACATAAGCTTGTATATACAAATCAAAAGTTTTACACAAGGAAGTGAACAAGCAGAGGTTACTTTAAATTTCTTTCGTTTGAAAGCACAAGATCTTCGAAATCTTCCAAAAACCAGTTCATTTCTTCCTCATCGTTTTTAATCATCTGTAAAAAACGATTGCGAAGCGTTAAAAGCATACTTGTTTCGGCGATTTTGAAATCAACAAGAAAAATTTTTCCGTTTTTTTCTGTGAGTTTAAATTCGAGTAAAACGGTTTGAAAGTTTTCTGTTTGAAATTGAGGCGGAACATCAACAACAGCAAGGGCATTAGCATATTTTTCATCAATTTGCACGTTTTTAACTTCAAAACTCATGCCTTCGGTTTCAAAGTTAAGCGGATAAGATTTATAAAGGCTTTTAAGATATCGCTCGAAAAGAGCTCGATAATGTTTTTTTTGGGTTTTGTTGAGCCTTTTGTAGTATTGCCCTAAAACAAACTTTGAAGCATAGTCAAGATCAACCTTTGTTTCAAACAATTCATCAAGCGCATCGTATTTTTTTTGCAGGTTGCTTAAACCGAGCGTTTCAATGAGTTTTTGTCCGGTATCGTTTAAAAAAGCGCGCGCCTGATTTTCGGTAACGGCCGATTCGCATTTGACGGCCGAAAAACAAAGGCCGAGGCAAAAAAGTATGGTTGCTAAAAAACTTTTTTTCATATCAGGCTTTCGATGGTTGATTGATACGCAACTTGCAGTTTAACACTAATTTTTTAAAAAAACAAGTGGTTACGCGCCTTTAAGCAAAAGCCGTTTTGTGTTGTTTTTTACATCCAGCTGATAAACTGTGCGCCTGCGCTCCATATAATTTTAAGAAACAAAAGTGCAATCACCGACAAAATGACAACGCGAACAATTTTGCTGCCGTTTTTCATGGCAACACCAGCGCCGATGTAATGGCCCGCAATGCTGAACACCGCTGCCGCAAGCCCCAGCGGAATTAAAACCACGCCGTTGAGCAAAAATACGGCAAGTGATGAAAGATTGGCGGTCAAATTGACAATTTTGGCGTTTCCTTCGGCTGTTAAGATGTTCATTTTTGCCAGCCCCGAATAAACCAAAATTAAAAATGTGCCCGATCCGGGGCCGTAAAAACCGTCATACATACCGATAAAAAATGTGGCAATCGAAACAATGATGTATTGTTTGGTCCGTGAGATTTTTTCGGTTGTCTTAGGCTCTAAATCTTTTTTTAAGAGCACATACATTGCAATTAACGGCAATAAAATCAAAAGTAAAATTTTGAAAACGACGTCGTCAACAAAAAGTGCACATTTTGCGCCGAGCGAACCACCGACAAGTGCCGTGATGACGCCGACGACGGCCAACTTGTAGTCGATAAATTTGTTTTTGCAATAGCGGAAAGTTGAAACAGCCGTTCCGAGCCCAGATGAAAGTTTGTTTGTGCCGACGGCCGCGTGTGCGGGCAGGCCGGCAATGAGGTATGCAGGCAAGGAAATCAGCCCACCGCCGCCGCCGATAGCATCAACAAAACCGGCTAAAAAAACAAGTGGGCAAACAATAAAATACATCGAGAGTGTCAAGTCCATAGGTTTTGCTTTCGTTTAGTTGAAATGGATATGCCTTTATATGTCCGCAATGGTATAAATTCCGTTAAAAAATTTCCCTTATCTTGCGATAAGGGATTTTTTCTCAGATTCCAAATTCTGCCGGCAACGGAAAGTCTTCCATGCCAAAACGCGTCGGATCTTGCGTGTTGAGCGAAATCAAAAGGCTTTTGACGGCCTCTTTGTTTGCCCGCACAAGGCACGGATACTTCTTAAGAAGTTCAAAGTATGCCTTGAGGTCAAAACCCTCGATGTTGAGGGCGTCGGCAAAAGTGTAGGGCATTTGCTCGGCAAAAAGCTTGTAAAGCATAATGTTGAGCTGCGCCGAGGCAACGTATGCGCGCGCCTTTTCTCTCAAAAATTTGCGGTAGGCTTCGTTGTTTGCAAAATCTTCTTTCGAAAACTTTTTGAAAGGTTTTCTGATGAGCGCGTTGTTTTTATACAATCGCTCAAACTCAGTGATAATGTGTGCCATAATTATTTTGTTTTAAAAAAATTTCTTTATGGCGAAATCTTACGAAAAAAGAAAAAATTTGTCAAGAGAAAAATTGGGTTTGAAAAACGATATATGATGATTATCTTCTTTTTTAAGGGAGATATGATGATTGTTTTTGATAAAATGCAACAGGGTTATTCTTATGAATATGCCGCGCCTCAAGGCAAAAATTTTGCAAAAGATTTTAAGCCCGAACTGACACCGAAAGAAATGCTCGACATGGGTGTTTTTGAAGGGCATTATATGACAGATTGTCAAAATGAGTTTCCCTTATCTTGGTTTGAAAATGCAAGAATATCTCCGAACAAACCTTGTATAAATTGCAATTTTTTTGAGCTTAAATCGCGTATGAGCCTTAAAGAGTGGCAAAAACGCGGCTGGATTTTAGAGCCCGATCCGAGAGGCTGGTTTCAATGGTATTGTCGCTATTATATGGGGCGGCGCGTAGAAGCGATTGACGCGCTTCAAATTAAACGATGGAAAGCCTTTAAAAGACATAAAGCGCAGGTTTTTCTAAATTGTGCGCTTTATGATTTTGACTGCCGCCGAAAACAAAGACAAGCATTGCTTCAATGGGCGTATAATCCGTTATTTTGAGTTTTTTGCAAGCAAATGATACTGCCAAAAAGCAATTACAACTAAAAGCGGCAAAAACAATTCGGCGCTTTCTTCTAATAATGACCAAAGATCAATAAACGAGCGCGGCAAAACATCAAGATTTTTGATGTGGCGGTAATGGCTCGGGAAGCGATCGGCAAATTTTGCAAAAACCAAAACCGAGCAAAAGGTTGCAATTGTCCATGTAACGGTATTAAGCTTAAAAAAGGAATATATCAGATGTTTTGCATATTTGAATGCCAAATATAAGATTGCACCGAAAAGAATGAGTAAAACCGTTCCATAAAGAATTTTTTCACTCAAAGGATTATCCGGATTTAAGAAAAACCGCGACTTGAACGGGGTTGAATCTGTTTTGCTTAAATAGTGTTGAATGCCGGCTTCACGCAAAAGCGCACAAACCCCAAGCATCAAATAAATCAGCCATGAAAGCCTCTTTTTCTTAAAATCTTGAAAAACACAAACCATTGTCAAAAGCATTAGGCCGTAACCGGTGTATGTTGCGATATCAATCAGCTCACCGTCGGTTGTGATTTCAAACGTTTTTTGAGGAAAAAAGACAAGCACGTTTAACACAAGCGCACTCCATAAAACCGCAAAAAAGAGGGGTGAAAAAAAGGGCGATAAAAACAATTTTCTCATCAATTAAAACCTTTCTGAAATATGTTTAAGGCAAGATATAACAAATTTTTTTTAGAAAATAAAGCCTTATTTAATCTGCGGGTTACAAAAAATCAGTTGCGTATGTGTTGAAAAAAACATTTGAAAAATGATTGTCTTTGACATAGCATAAGACAAATTAAAAAAAATCGTTTAAGTCAAATGGAAAAAAAGTATTTTATCAAAACTTATGGCTGCCAGATGAATGTGTATGATTCACATCGAATGGCAATGATGCTTGAGGATATGGGCTATATTCGGGCGCAAGATCAGTTTGAGGCTGATTTGGTGCTTTTTAACACGTGCCATATCAGGGAAAAAGCCGCCGAAAAGCTTTTTTCGGATTTAGGAAGAGCTTTGATGATTAAAAATGAGCGCGAAGAAAAGGGGCTTAAAACCATTATCGGTGTTGCCGGTTGCGTGGTTCAGGCTGAAGATGAGCAGATTTTCAAACGCGCAAAATATGTTGATTTTGCACTCGGACCGCTGACATATCACAAATTGCCGAATGTTTTAAGGCAAATTGAGCTAAAGCAGCAGGCGGGCATTCTGGACACGGACTTTCCGGCCGAATCGAAATTTGACTTTTTGCCTGAAAACAAAGCTGAAGGTGGTTGTGCATTTTTGGCGATTCAGGAAGGGTGTAATAATTTTTGCACCTATTGTGTTGTGCCTTACACGAGAGGCGCCGAATATTCAAGACCGGTGAAAGATGTGATTGCCGAGGCTCAAAAGCTGATTGAAACAGGTGCGCGGGAAATCAACCTTTTGGGGCAAAACGTTAATTCGTATCACGGTGAAGACGAACGCGGAATTGAGCGCAATTTGGCGTATCTGTTGAACAAAATGGCAGAGCTTGACGGCTTAAAAAGGCTTCGCTATACAACATCCTATCCGGCTGATGTTGATGATGAGTTGATTTTGTGCCATAAAAATATTGAGATTTTAATGCCGTATCTGCATTTACCCGTTCAATCGGGTTCGAACAAAATCTTAAAACTGATGAACAGGCGCCACACAAGGCAGACGTATCTTGATGTGATTTCAAAATTGCAGGAGGCTAATCCGAAACTTAAGTTTTCATCGGACTTTATTGTTGGGTTTCCTTGTGAAACAGACGAAGATTTCGAGCAAACGCTCGATTTGGTTGACGAAGTTGGCTATATTCAAGCTTTTTCTTTTAAATATAGCAGGCGCGCCGGAACACCGGCAGCCGTTATGGAAAATCAGGTTTCGGAAAAGGTTAAAAAAGAACGGCTTGATGTTTTGCAAACAAAGCTTTTCGATTTGCAAACAAAGTTTAACCAAAGCTGTGTGGGGCAAAACTTTGATGTGCTTTTTGAACAATTTGGGCGTCATAAAGGGCAGCTTATCGGGCGCACACCTTATATGCAAAATGTGCACGTTGTCGCAAAAAGCGAGATGATGGGGCAAATTCAAAAAATCAAAATTTTAAGCGCAACAACAAATTCTTTAGAAGGAGAGATTTTATAATGGCAGAAATCAGTTTTGAACTTTACAATAATCAACTCATTCAAAAATTGGTCGGCGTGTCCGATTCGAATTTAAAGCTGATTGAAAAAATACTGAATGTTGAAATTTTGAGCTTCGGTAACGAAATGACGATTAAAGGTGATGAGGAGGGCATTGAAAAAGCCAAAGAAGCCGTTATGCTTTTGTATGATAAGGTTGGCAGAGGTGTTGAAATCGGCGATGAAGAAGTGAAAGCCGCGCTCAGGATATGTAATGGAAATTTGAGCCAAGCCGAAAAGCACGATTTGAACGAAATGGTTTTAAAAACCAAGAAGCGCCATATCTACCCGAGATCTGCGATGCAGGCAAAATATATTGAAGAAATGATGAAAAATGAGCTTGTCTTCGGACTTGGGCCTGCCGGAACGGGCAAAACATATTTGGCGGTGGCGCTTGCCGTTTCGATGATGATTGACGGGGCAGTTGATAAAATTATTTTGTCGCGTCCTGCCGTTGAGGCCGGTGAAAATTTGGGATTTTTGCCCGGCGATTTGAAAGAAAAAGTTGATCCTTACTTAAGGCCCTTGTATGACGCTTTATATGAGATGTTACCAGCGGAAACGGTTGATAAAAAAATTGCACTCGGAGAAATTGAAATTGCGCCGCTTGCGTTTATGCGCGGTCGCACGCTTTCAAACGCATTCGTTATTTTAGACGAGGCGCAAAACACAACGCCGATGCAGATGAAAATGTTTTTAACGCGTTTAGGTGAAAATTCGCGCATGGTGGTTAATGGTGATTTAAGTCAGGTTGATTTGCCCAAAGGCGTTGTATCGGGGTTAAGAGACGCTTTAGACACATTAAAAAACGTGAGCAACATTTCATCGGTTGCGTTTACCTCTAAAGATGTTGTGCGGCACGGGTTGGTTGCAAAAATTGTTCAGGCATATGAAGAAAAAACAAAAAAACAGCAAGAAAAAGACGATGAAAAAATTTGATGTTTTTATTGACCTTCGGGACAAGCGTTGGAAAAATGAGATTGCCGATGCTCAAAAACTTGCGGCGGATTGCAAAGACGCGGTTGTTTCAAGCGTTCAGGACGATGTGTCGTTTTTGAAAAAAAACAAAAATTTCGGGGTTAATTTGGCTTTGAGCGACGACGACACCGTTTGGAATTTGAATAAAAAATTTCGGGGAATTGACAAGCCGACAAACGTTCTTTCGTTTGCAAGTGTTGATGACGAAGGTTTTGAAGATGAATTGGAATTTGAAAGTGATGTGGCTCTCGGTGATGTGATTATTGCCTACGAAACAATGAAAGCCGAAGCTGAAGATTTGGGGCTTTCGCTTTATAGCCATTTTTGCCATTTGTGGGTTCACGGCCTTTTGCATGTTTTAGGTTATGACCACATCAAAGAAGACGATCGGCTCAAAATGGAAGCAAAAGAAATTGAAATTTTAAAAAAACTCGGTGTTTCAAACCCTTATGATGATTGAAAAATGGCGTTGACGATAGAGATAAAACATCAAAAAACAGCTGCGTTTGCGGCAGGAGCATTGGCAAGTTTGGCTTTTGCGCCCGTGTTTGCTTTGCCTTTATTTTGGGGTGCGATGGTTTTTGTGTGGTTTATCTGTGATGGGCTTAAAACGTATAAAAAAACGGCAGCCGTCGGCTATTTTTTCGGTTTCGGTTTTTTTATGTGCGGTTTTTATTGGATTGCCAATGCGCTTTTGGTTGATGCAAAAACGTTTGGTGTACTTTATCCTGTGGCGCTTTTGGGTTTAGGTGGTTTTTTCGGTGTTTTTATGATTTTGCCGTTTTTGCTTTGGCGCTATTTTGAGAGTGAGGGCGTGTGGGCAAAAGTTTCAGCCTTTTCGGCCAGCTTTGTTTTGATGGAATATGTCAGAAGTTTTTTGCTCACCGGATTTGCGTGGAATATGCTCGGCACAATGTTTGCTTTTTCGGCATTAACAATTCAGTTTGCATCCGTTTTGGGGGCATACGGGCTTTCTTTTGTTGCGCTTGTTTTGGCCGGCGCTATATATGCCTTTTGCAAAGGTTTGAAAAAAAGCGGTGTTGTCGTCTTTTGTGCCGTTTCGGTTTTTTTGATTGTTTTCGGGTTGGTTAGGCTTGAAAAATATGACAATGCGCCTTCTGATGTTAAAATAAGGCTTGTTCAGCCAAGCATTGAGCAATCTGTGAAATGGGACGAAGATGCGCTGACGGACAATTTTTTGGAACACATCAAGATGAGCCATGCGCAGACCTTGAACGGTGTTCAGTTTGTTGTTTGGAGTGAAACGGCAAGCCCGTTTGATCCACGCTGGTCGACTTTTGTTCGTGCACAAATCAAACAAGCTGTGCCTGAAGGTGGTTATTTGCTTTTCGGTCTTATCCGTTATGATGAGGAGAGCAACAAAGCGTATAATTCAATGTCAGTGATTGATGAAGACGGTCAAACCGTTGCTTTTTACGACAAACACCATCTGGTGCCCTTCGGTGAATATGTGCCTTTGAGGCGTTTTTTGCCGAATTTTGTGCGGCCGATTGCCAATGTTTTTTCAGATTTAAGTGTGGGTGAAAAGCTTAAAAATATTGATGTGAACGGTGTATTTAAATTCGGCGCTTTAATTTGTTATGAAATTATTTTTCCTGACGAGGTTGTCAACCGAAATGACAAGCCCTCATTTTTGGTTGTGATCAGCAACGACGCTTGGTATGGAAAAAGCTTCGGGCCTTACCAACACCTTGCAAGCGCTCAATTGCGGGCTGTTGAAGAAGGTGTAACCATTGTGCGAAGTGCCGGATCAGGCATTAGCGCGCTGATTGGTCCAATGGGAGAAATCATCGATTCTTTAGGTTTAAACAAAAAAGGAACACTCGACGTTTTTCTGCCCCGTCATGCGAAAGTGCCGACATTGTATGCTCTTTTGGGCGGAAAGTGCGTGCAGCTTATAATGCTTGTGGTTTTGCTTGCGCTTTTAACGCTAAAAATTGTGGGATTAAAACACAAATAGAGTATTGACATTAAAATATATTTTTTTATATAGTTGAAGACGAAAGGGCGCAACCATAAGGATTAAATATATGAAAATAATTCAAGAAAAATCTCGTCGGGGCAGACTTGCCGAAGGAACGCCCAATCCTGTTGATATTCATGTCGGACAAAGAATTAAGCTGCGTCGTCAGGTTTTAAAGTTGAGCCAGCAACAAATGGCTCAAAAAATGGGCTTAACGTTTCAACAAATTCAAAAGTATGAAAAAGGCGCAAATCGAGTGGGCGCAAGCAGATTGTTTGATATCAGCCGTGTGCTCGGTGTTTCGATGGACTTCTTTTTTGAAGATATGGCGCCTTCGGTTGAAGTTCAAAGCCCGATGATGCTTACAATGAACGAAAGCAGAAAAAGCCTTGCCTTAAAAGAAAGTGCCGAAAGTTTTAACGACGATCCGATGAAACGCAAGGAAACGCTTGAACTTGTGAGTGCTTATTATAAAATTAACAACAGAAAAATCGCAAAATATCTTTTTGATTTGATTGTTGCCGTTTCGAAATCAAATGTTCATTTAAGCGAAGACGAATAAGATATGGTTTTGAGCGTACCGAAATTTTTTGGCCGCCGCAAGGGAAGGACGATTCGGAAGGCAAAAAGTTTCTTGCTCGAAAAGTTCTTAAGCAAAGTCAGGCTTTCGCCGGACACAATTTTTGATGCACAAAAGATATTTGAAAAACCTGTGCGCAAAGTTTTTTTGGAAATCGGTTTCGGTGATGGCGAACATTTGGCGGAGCTTTCGGCCAAAATGAAAGATGTCGGTTTTGTGGGTGTGGAGGTTTTTCAAAACGGTGTGGCAAATTTGCTTTCGCTGATGACGGGCGTTAAAGACGGGCAAAATCTTTCGGAAGATATTGCGATTTTAACTGAGCGCGCGGACAATGTGCGCATTTTTGACGATGATGTGCGCTTATTGTTTAAGGCTATTCCTGATGGTTTTTTTGACAAGATTTATTTGCTTTTTCCGGATCCGTGGCCTAAAAAAAGGCACGAAAACCGCCGATTTATTAACAACGACAACCTGCAAGAGCTTTCGCGAATCTTAAAAAAAGGCGGCATTTTACAAATTGCAACCGACCACCCGATTTATAAGCGCCATGTTTTAAGAACAATGCACACAAACAAAAATTTTGTTTGGACGGCAAAAACTTCTGCCGATTGGCGTGATCCGCCGAAAGATTGGGCTGAAACAAAATATCAACGGAAGGCTTTGCGTGAGGGGAGGCGGCCCGTTTTCTTTGAATATATGCGCGTTTAATATTCCGGATAGGTGGTGATGGTGGGATCGATGTTCGGCTCGGTGATTTCGTTGATGTCTTTTAAGGGGAAAGACTGAACATCATAAATGCGGTTGCCGCCCTCATAAAGCGTGTTTTCAATTTGGTTTTGCTCAGCTTGCGGTGAAATGGAAAAAGGTTTCGGGTTTTGCTCTGAGAGCTGATGAATTTCTTTTGTGGTTTGTGCGTTTAAGGTTTCGGGGAGCTTCTTTTCGACAGGAGCGGGAGCCGGAGACTCTTTTTCGCTGAAGTTTGCGCTGTTTTGCGGTGTGCTTTCCTGTGGCTCGACAACAAGAGCATCAATCGGCGCGCCTGATTTTGTTTGTGCCTGACCGAAAACAACGGTTGGTTCTTGGGCGTGGGTGATGTTTGAAATTAAAAATAAACAAAAAGCAATTTGATAACCGTTCATTTTTTTTCTCCTTGATTTTCAGGTAAAAAAATAAAATCTTTTTTATGTTTTTAAAGGGTGGCGGCGCGATGTAATAAAATGTAACATCTTTTTAAACGTCAAGAAGGTTGAAATGTGATATATGCTTTGTCAGTTTTTAATAGATAATAAGGAACTTATATGACAAACACGGTTAAAGTTGCCGTTATCGGCGCGGGAATGATGGGCAAAAACCACATCAAAACATATCAATCGCTTATGGGTGTTGAGCTTAAAGGTGTGTATGACATTTTTGAAGACGCGGCAAAAAGCGCTGCCGAAACATTTGGTATTAAGGCTTTTTCTTCGCTTGAAGAGGTGGCTGAAAATGTTGATGCAGTCAGTGTGGTTACAACATCGGTTACACATGCTGATGTGGGCGAATTTTTCTTGAAAAGAGGCATTCACTGCCTTATTGAAAAACCGCTTGCCACCAATCAAGAAGAATGCGAACGCTTGATTAAAGCCGCAAAGGAAAGCGGCGCCGTGCTTTTGGTCGGGCATATTGAGCGTTTTAATCCGGCTGTTGAGCAGCTTTCAAAAATTTTAGCGGACAATTCAAAAATCAGGTCGCTGACTGCGCAGCGTATGTCGGCGGCAAGCGGGCGCATTACGGACGTTGATGTTGCAATGGATTTGATGATTCATGATGTTGAGGTGGTTCAATCGCTTGTAAAATCAAAGGTTGTCGGTGTTGAGGCTGCAAATGTTAAAACAAAGGACAAACCTGAAGGTAAAGACTATATTTCGGCACTGATTTCTTTTGAAAACGGGGTGATGGCAAACTTGAGCGCAAGTCGAATAACACAATCGCGCGTGAGAACATTGAGTGTTACGACCGATGAAAACTATATTGATTTGGATTTTATCGCCCAAAGCATTAAAGTTTGCACGCAGGGCCGCTCGCCGTATATGAACAAAGACATTGTTCCCGAGTGGATGAATTATGGTTTGAAAGGGTGCGAAGAACATCTATTTATTGCGACGGGGCAACCTTTGGCGGCAGAGCAAAAACATTTTGTTGACTGTATTTTAGGCAGGGCAACACCGCGCATTAGCGGCGAAAACGCGCTTGAGGCCTTAAAAGTGATTTGGGAAATTCAGCGCAAACTGGGCTTTTGCTAGATGGAAATAAAAGAATTTTGCAAAAGCTTAAAACCGTATCAGGCCGTTTTGGGCTTTGATTTCGGTGTTAAGCGACTCGGTGTCGCCGTTTCGGACTTGATGCGAATGGTTGCAACGCCGCATAGCATTATTGAGCGCATCAGTTTTAAAAAAGACATTGAGCAAATCAAAAAAATTGTTGAAGAAAAACAAATCGGTGGTTTTGTTTACGGTTTGCCCAAGCAAATGGACGGCAGTGAGGGGCAAACGGCCGAAATGGTGCGTGCGTTTGCCTTAAAAATTGCCGAGCAAATTAATTTGCCATATATTTTTTGGGACGAAAGACTTTCATCAAAAGCTGTTGAAAATGTTTTAATCGGTGAGGCCGATATGTCGCGCAAAAAACGCAAAAAGGTTTTGGATTCGTCTGCCGCCGCTTATATTCTTCAGGGTGCGCTTGATATGATGTCGCGTATCAAAGCTTGAAAAAAATTATGTTGCTTTTTTTTGATATCATATTAAAGTTTTCTGAATTAGAGAGTTATATTTAGGAGATTGTGTTGCATAAAAAAGTTTGTAAAACAGCTTTTTTGGTTTTTTTTGTTGTATCGGCGATGCTTTTGTGTTTTGTCCCGACGGGTGTTGAATATGCGTTTGGCGATATAGAATTTGCAAGCATTATGTTTCATATTTTTATGCCTAAAAGAAATATGTCTTATGATTGGTTTTATGAGCTTGTGCCCTTCATTGTTGCTGCTTTTGTTGTTGCTTTTTTGATTGTTTTTTGTGTTTTTAAACAACCGAAATTAAAAAAGTTTTTTATAGGTTTGGTTGTGTGCGTTTTTTTGTTTGGACTATATAACACAAACAAACATTTTTTAGTATGGAAATATATTATTGAGCAATATACGGCCTCTGATTTTATAAAAAATCACTATATTGATCCGCAGAAAACGCACATTATCTTTCCTACAGAAAAACAAAATTTGATTTTTATTCAAGTCGAATCATTAGAAGCTTCCGTGCAAGATGTGGCAAGCGGCGGTCTTTTGGATAAAAATTATATTTCCGAACTTACAAAACTTGCCCAAGAAAATATCAATTTTTCACCATCACGACTTGTGGGTGGGGCGATTGTTTTGCCGGAAACCGGCTGGACAATGGGCGCTCTTGTCGCACAAACGGCAGGTATTCCCTTGAAATCTTATAAAACGCACAAATCAACCGATCAAATCGGCAACCGTTATAGGGAATATAAGTCTTTTTTATCAAGCGTAACCTCTTTAGGGGATATTTTGAAACAAGCTGGCTATGAAAACTATTTTATTTTGGGCTCGTTTCAGTCTTTTGGTGGTCAAGATATATACTTAGAAGAGCATGGTGCTTACATTATATACGACATTCAAACAATTAAAGAAGATTTGCATGTCCGAAAGCCTGATCAAAACTGGTGGGGTGTTTTAGATGAAGACGTTTATAAATTTTCTAAAAAGAAACTAACAGAAGTATCAAAGCGCGATAAACCTTTTTCTTTGATTATTCAAACAATCGATTCACACAGAGATGGTTTTTTGTCGCCAAATTGTTCTGCAAAATACGATAAGCGCATCGAAAATGTGTATGCGTGTGTGTCGGCGCAACTTAATGAATTTATCAATTGGTGTATGAAGCAAGATTTTTTTAAAAACACCACCATTGTCGTTTTGGGCGATCACTGTAATATGAGCAAAAGCCTTTTTGCTGAAAACATTAACAAACAAACCGGACTGTATGAAGGAACACAAAGAACCGTCTATAATGTGTTTATCAATTCACGGATTTGGCCTTATCAAGAAAAAAATCGCTTGTTTTCAACAATGGATATGTTTCCGACGATTTTAGCCGCAATCGGCGCAACAATAGAAGGAGACCGTTTGGGTTTGGGAACAAATCTATTTTCTTCAAAGAAAACCCTTTTGGAAGAATACGGCTATGACTATTTGTATCAAGAAATGAGAAAAAAATCTAATTTTTATAACAGCGAATTGCTTTATCCGAAATAGGGGTGTTAAATGTTGCTCTAGCGCACACAGCGTGAGGGTGTAAAGTTAAAAATTTATCTTGTTGTTTTGATTTTTCAAAAATGCCTTTTAAGCGCAAAAACAAATTGACTTTTTTTAAAGTTGATTTTACACTGCTTTTAAGTCAGAAAGGAGAGAAAAAATGCTCAAAAAATTTTTGTTTGCATCGGCGCTTTTATTCTTGCCCTTATTTGCGGTTGCTTTTCCGACACAGGAATATGACAGCTGCTATCAAAAAGCCGCTGATGATGTTGAAGTGGGACTTTGTATGAAGGCCGAAACACAGCGCATTTTAAAAGATATTCAGGAAGTTTACATCAACATTTCAAACCACCCTCAAACTAAGGCATGGAACAACGGTAACGGCTTAATTAGCGGCAACTTGAAAGAGATGTATAACAGCTGGCTTTCTTATCGCGACAAGTATTGCTCGTTGTTTGAAGTTGCCTCTGAAAACACTTTCGGAAGCCCTTCTTACGACCGTGAGCGGTGTCTTCTTGAGTTGACGCTTGACCACTATCAGCTTGTTCACGCCGTTATCACAAACGCTAACACCGGTCCGGAAGAAGAAAGCGGACACGAGCACGATTAAACGAGGTCATGCCAAATGATGAGCAATGAATTTACAAAAGAAGAAAAAAAATCTTTCGCCTTCGGGCTGCTTTCTGTGTTGATTTTTAGCGGTTTCTTCTTGTTTATGGCCTTTTCTAAATATGAATATAAGCACGTTGATGACGATTTTTACCACTTAAATGCCACATTTCGGCGCACGGACGGCTTGATGGTGGGCGATATTGTGCGTATGGCCGGCGTTGATGTGGGGCGTGTTGTCGGTGCGTCTTTGGACGACCATTTTCACGCCGTTTTAAGGCTTGAAATTATTGATGGTTTGCAGATTCCGGACGACAGCAGCGCTTCAATTGTGAGCTCAAATATTATGGGCGGAAAATATATTGAAATCGAGCCGGGCGGTTCGGAAGATTTTTTGGCCGATGGCGAGGCGTTTCACTACACGCAGGACGCTATGGTTTTGCAAGAGCTTCTTGACCGTATTGTTGCCATCGGGAAATCAAAAAGAAAGAACAATCAAGACAAAATTAAGGGAAAAGAAAATGAATAAAAAACCGGTTGAAACCATTATGGGTATTGTTGTTTTATGTGTTGCCGTGGTGTTTTTGCTGTTTGCGTATCGCGTGTCGGATTTGCAGGTTGTTAAGGGCTATACGCTTAATGCAAAGTTTTTGAAAGTCGGCGGATTAAACATTGGCTCTGATGTGCGCATTAACGGCATTAAAATTGGAACGGTTACAAATCAGAAATTGTCGCACGAAGATTATATGGTTGATGTTATTTTGAGTGTTTCTTCAGATGTTAAACTGCCCGTTGACAGCACTGCCTCGATTGTTAGCGACGGTTTGATGGGCGATAAGTTTATTAAAATTGAGCCTGGAAAAGAAAAAGAAATTTTTAAAGACGGCGATTGGCTCAAGAAAACGCAAGATTTCAAAACGCTTGAAGATATGGTTGGCGAAATTATCTTTATGGTTACGGGAGATGATGATGACGAAAAATAAGCTGATGTTGTTTTTAGCGCTTTGTTTGCTTTTTGCGCTGCCGGCTAAAGCCGCTGAAGTTGAGATGAATATGGCTTTGATGCAGGCAATGGATAAAATTACGGGGCGCGTCAACATCATTGAAGTTCCTGTTGGCGGTATGGTTAATTTCGGAACGTTTTCGATTGTTGTGCGCTCGTGTATGGCGCGCACCGAGGAAGATGTTCCCGAAAATTTTGCTTTTGTTGATGTTGCGGATAAAACTTTTGATCAGGAAGAATACAACATTTTCAAAGGATGGATGCTCTCTTCTTCGCCAGCTCTCAATGCGGTGGAACATCCCATTTATGATATTTGGCTTTTGAAATGTTTTAACGGCACGCCGAAAAAAGAACTTTTGCTTTCTGACGCTGAACTTGAAAAAAGAGATTCGTTGCCGCGTATAAATGAATATGTTGCGCAAACGCGAACTTTGGGCGAAAGCACCTTCAAAGACGAGGCTGAGGAAAATATTTTTTTCAAAGATGCAATGTATAAAGAAGAGCCAGCACCGGATGTTCAGAATATGGGTTATGCCAAAACGGACGGCGAACCGCAAAATCTTTTGAACATTGTTCAAACAGATGAAAATAATGTTGAAGAAATTGTGGTTTTTGAAGGTCAAACTCTTTCAAGGGCTTTAACGGACGAAGCTGAAAAGCTTCAAAATCAGGAAATTTACCGTTTAGAACAAGTCGCAGGCGATTCGCTTCAAGAAGATGAGGTGTTGATGCAGGAAATTGACGCCGAGCTTGAAAAGCACCGTTGACTTTATTTACCGAGTTCGTAAAGCACGATTGCCGCGGTGTTTGAAACGTTGAGGCTCTCGACGTTTTTGTTTATTTCAAGGCGAACTGTTAAATCGCAAGATTCTTGGGTTAAACGCCGCATACCATCGCCCTCGCTTCCTAAAACGAAGGCAAGTTTTGTTTGTCTGTCAATTTCATCAAGTTTTTGTTTGGCGTGCGCATCAAGCCCGATGATCCAAAAACCGTTTTGTTTCAAAAAATCTATGGCGCGGCTCAAATTTGTGGCACGCACAATGTTAACGAGCTCAATCGTGCCGGCGGAAGCTTTGGCCATGGCGCCGTTTTCTAAAGGTGTGTTTTTGTCTTGAACAATAAGTGCTTCGGCACCAAATGCCGCAGCAGAGCGAATGATTGCGCCAATATTTTGCACATCGGTTACCTGATCTAAAATCAAAATATGGCACCTTTCTTTGTTTTTCGTTTGTGCGCAGATTTTCTCTAAGCTGATATTCGGCAGAGGGTTCGTAACAAGAGCATAGCCCTGATGAACTGCCGATGCACCGACAAGCTTTTCAATTTCTTTTTTTGAAACGACATCAAACGGCGTGTTTTCAAACGCCGCTTTAAGGTTTTTTTCGTTTTCCGGTGTGCAGAAAAGGTTGATAACGTGCCGTTTTTTGTTTTTCAAAGCGGCAAAAACGGCGTGATGTCCGTATAAAACAACTGTGTTTGAAATGTCTTTTTTGAAATGATGTGCCATTATTCTCTCTTGTTTGCTGATGAGCCGGATACGTCTTGTTCTACAAAAAAAAGGCTCAAAAATCAACAAAAACTTTTCACGCGGAAGCATTTCAAAATGCAAAATTTATCGAAAAAAACAAAAAAAGCGCTTGACAAGCAGAGAAAAATAAGGTTATTTGCTCTTTGCAGAAGGAAAAAAGATTGGTTCTTTTCCCGTCTTCTTTTACGGAGGGGTGGCAGAGCGGTCAAATGCAACGGACTGTAAATCCGTCGACTTTCGTCTACGATGGTTCGAATCCATCCCCCTCCACCAGTTATGTTTTGCTCTTAAAGAAGTTTGCGGGTGTAGCTCAATGGTAGAGCAGAAGCCTTCCAAGCTTATGACGGGGGTTCGATTCCCCTCACCCGCTCCAAAAATTTCAAGCCGCAAACATACAAAAAAAACGTACGTTATAACAAATTTTATTTTTAAGGAAAAAACAACAATGGCAAAAGAGAAGTTTGAACGCAGTAAGCCACACTGCAACATAGGAACGATTGGTCACGTTGACCATGGCAAGACAACATTAACGGCAGCCATCACGAAAGTATTGGCTGAGGAAGGCGGCGCATCATTTACGGCGTATGATCAGATTGACAAGGCACCGGAAGAGCGCGCACGCGGCATTACGATTTCGACGGCGCACGTTGAATATGAGACACCTGCCCGCCACTATGCACACGTTGACTGTCCGGGACACGCGGACTATGTGAAGAACATGATTACCGGTGCGGCACAGATGGACGGTGCAATTTTGGTTGTGAGTGCGGCGGATGGTCCGATGCCGCAGACACGTGAGCACATTTTGCTTGCACGTCAGGTGGGTGTTCCGGCGATTGTTGTTTATATGAACAAGGTGGATCAGGTTGATGATCCTGAGTTGTTGGAACTCGTGGAGATGGAAATTCGTGATTTGCTTTCATCATACGGTTTCCCCGGCGATGAAATTCCGATTGTTAAGGGTTCTGCATTGGCGGTTTTGGAAGACGGCGACAAGAAGATTGGCCACGATTCGATTATTGAATTGATGAAGGCTGTTGACAGCTACATTCCGCAGCCGGATCGTCCGAAAGATAAGCCTTTCTTGATGCCGATTGAAGACGTGTTTTCAATTTCGGGCCGCGGAACGGTTGTGACGGGTCGTGTTGAGCGCGGTATTATCAAAGTCGGTGATGAAATTGAGATTGTTGGTATTCGCCCGACACAAAAGACAACGTGCACGGGTGTTGAAATGTTCCGCAAGCTCTTGGATCAGGGTGAAGCAGGCGATAACATCGGTGTGTTGCTCAGAGGCACGAAGAGAGAAGAAGTTGAGCGCGGACAAGTTTTGGCTGCGCCTGGTTCAATTACGCCGCACACGGACTTTACGTGCGAATGCTATATTTTAACGAAAGAAGAAGGTGGACGTCATACACCGTTTTTCTCGAACTATCGTCCTCAATTCTACTTCAGAACGACAGACGTTACGGGTTCGATTGAACTGCCGGCGGGCACTGAGATGGTTATGCCCGGAGATAATATCACAATGACGGCAAAACTTATCCACCCGATTGCGATGAACGAAGGTTTGCGCTTTGCTATTCGTGAAGGTGGGCATACGGTTGGTGCCGGCGTCGTCTCAAAGATTTTAAAGTAAAAACTCGTTTAGCTGGTAGCTAAGTACAGAAAAGTTCCTCTGAGTTCGGTCGTGTACACTTAAGTACACTCGTTTCACTCAAAGGAACTTTTCTTATTATCTACACACGCTATCCGAGTTTTTTGAATAGATACACTCCACTTTGCAGGTGGGAAAATCTTTTATTATTCGCCTCAAATATCGAACTTTTAAGAAAAAAGCATGACGTTTATTTTATTAAAAAGTATTATACCGGTTTTTGTTTGAAAACGGAAAGCAAAATGCCGCCTGTGAGCATCAGCATCGTAAAGCTCAAAGACTGCCATGTTTGAATTTCAAAGCCGAAATGCGGGGCAAAAATCTTAAGCCCGATAAAAATCAGGATAATCGACAGTGCCGGTTTTAAATATAAAAACTTGTTTACAATCGCTGCCAGCAGAAAATAAAGCGCTCTCAAACCCAAAATGGCAAAAATGTTTGAGGTGTAAACAATGAAAACATCTTGGGTTATCAGAAAAATTGCGGGAATGCTGTCAAACGCAAAAATAACATCCATTGTTTCAATGATGATCAGCGCGAAGAAAAGCGGTGTAATGTGCCATTTTGCATTTTCCTTAACCAAAAAATGTTCGCCGCGGATATTGGGTGTTACGTGAAAGATTTTTGACAATGTTTTATAAATTCCGCTTTCTTTGAAGGGCTTTTCTTCATCTTTTTGAAAAAGCATATGTGCACCGGTGTAAACCAAGAAAACGGAAAAAACATAAAGCACCCAGTGAAAGCGGGAGATAAGTGCTTCGCCCAAGAAAATCATTACCCCGCGCATGACAAGCGCGCCCAAAATGCCCCAAAACAAAACGCGGTGCTGATATTTTGACGGCACACCGATGGCTGAAAAAATGACCGACATCACAAAAATGTTGTCAAGCGACAGGCTTTTTTCCAAAAGATAGCCCGTAAAATAAAGCATACCTTTATCCGCGCCCTCTTCATACATTACAAAAAAGCCGAAAATAATGGCAATGACGATGTAAAAAACGCATATCCAGAACGTGTGCCAAAAGTGAGGTTCTTCGTTTTTGCGATTGAAAACGCACAAATCAAGCACCAAAAGAACAACAACCGCAAGACCGAAAATCGTCCACATCATATTTTGCGATAAGGCCGCATGCGTGGAAGTTAAGAAGTCGATATTCATTTTTTAAATCACCTTTCGTGCTTCAAGCGCAAGTTCAATTGTGCCGTCGTCCATATAGTCAAGTTCCGCGCCCACAGGCAAACCCAACGCAAGAGTTGAAATTTTGACATCAAATTGTTTGAGTTTTCCGATGATGTATTGCGCCGTAATTTGTCCGTCAACTGTTGACGGAAGTGCCAGTATAACCTCACGCACAGCACCTTTTTCAATCCGCTCTATGAGGGCGGAAATGTTTAAGTCTTCGGGTAAAACACCGTCTATGGCCGACAAAACACCACCTAAAACGTGGTATTTGCCTTTATAAAAACCGGAACGCTCCATCGCCCATAAATCCGTGACGTCTTGAACGACGCAAAGCGTTTTGTCATCGCGCATGGTGCTGGCGCATATTGCACAAATTTCAGTTGTGTCAAAATTGCCACACACAGGGCAGGTTTTGATGTTTTGCTCTATGTTTTGCAGCGCCTCAATCAACGGTTTTAAATTCGATTGCTTATTTTTTAAGAGATATAAAACGATGCGCCGTGCCGACCGTGTGCCGAGTGCGGGGAGTTTTGCAATGAGCTTAATTAAAATGTCAATGTCCGATTTCGCCACTTCTTTTGCCTTAAAACGGAATTTTTAAACCACCAAAATCGGCTCCGCCGGTGGCCTCTTTCATGCCTTCTTGTTGCATGGCGTCTATTTTTTGATGTGCGTCATTGTATGCGGCCATCACCATGTCTTCCAAAACATCAATTTCGTCTTTGCTTACAATTTCGGGGGAAATCGAAATTTTTTTCATTTCGTTTTTTCCGTTCAACACAACTTTAACCAGCCCGCCGCCTGATGTGCCTTCACGCTCTTCAAGAGCGAGTTTGTCCTGCGTTTCTTTCATGCGTTTTTGCATTATTTGCGCCTGCTTCATTAAGCCCTGAATATTAAACATTTTCTAATCTTCCTCCTCAAAATTGTTGATTTGTTCCTGCTCGTCGGTGTTAACCGATTTTGCGCTTGTATCAACACGCAAGAGCGTGTCAAACTTTGCCCCTTTAAATTCATCTAAAACTGCGCGAACCAAGGGATATTGCGAAATTTGTTTGGCGTCTTCGTCTTTTTTTGCCCTTTCTTTGTCGGCAAGGGTTTCACCGGCCTCGCTAAAGTGCGTTTCAACAACCCACGAAACATTTGTTGCATCTTTTAATGCTTTTTTTAAGTTGTCCGCCAAATCGGGCGCTGCCGTTTGTTTGAGGCTTATTGACATATAGCCGTTTTCAAATTGTTCAATGCAAACATCGTTTTTCAGCGCATAGAGCAAAATCAGCTTTTTATGGTTTTCAAGATAAGCCGTGAAATCTTCGATTTTTTCAAACTTGACACACTCTTGAGCGGGTTCTTTTAAAACAGGGTGCATCGTCGGTGTGTTGGAAAATGCAGGCGCTTTTTGAACGGGAGCATTTTGTTGCATGGTGTTTGGCGTCAGCTCAACCGATTTTTTTTTTACTTCTTCCAAAAGCTGTAAAGGTGTCGGTAATTCGGCGCTGTATGCAATGCGCACTAAGACCATATCCAAAGCATCGTTTATATAAGGTGCGATTTGAATTTCGCCTAAGCCTTTTACCATCATCTGCCAAACTTTCGATAAAACGGCAATTGAGGTTGATGAGGCCAGTTTTTCGCTTAAAACACGCTCGTTTTCGCCCATCATTGTTTCTTTTAAGGTTGAGGGCACAATTTTTGCTTTGGTGAGCATGTGTGTGATGTCTATCAAATCTTTCAAAACGGCAACAGGGTCTGCGCCGTGATGATATTGATCGTGCACGTTTTCGAGAACTTTTTGAACGTTGCCCTCAAGCAGATTTTCAAAAAGAGCGAGCGTTTTGTTTCTGTCGGCAAGGCCGATCATTTGCACAACGGTTTCAAGCTTGATTTTGCCGCCTCCCAAAACAATGGCCTGATCTAACATTGAAAGCCCGTCTCTTGCAGAACCGTCGGCGGCTTTGGCAACCATTTCAAGGGCTTCAGGATCGGCCTCAATGTTTTCGGCTTTCAAAATTTTTGTAAACAGTTCAAGCAGTGTTTCGATGGTTAGTCTTTGTAAATCAAACCGTTGGCAACGCGACAAAATCGTAACCGGAACTTTGCGAATTTCGGTTGTTGCAAAAATAAATTTGACATGTGCGGGCGGTTCTTCAAGCGTTTTCAAAAGAGCATTAAATGCGCCCTTGGAGAGCATATGAACCTCGTCGATGATGTAAATTTTGTAGCGTGCATTGGTTGGCTTATACTGAACGCTTGCAAGCAATTCTCTGATGTCATCGACACCTGTTCTTGAAGCGGCATCAAGCTCTAAAACATCGATATGGCGACCACTCGCAATGGCTTCACAATTTTCACACACGCCGCAGGGGTGAATCGTGGGACCGCTTTTGCCGTCAAGCCCCGTGCAGTTGAGAGCGCGCGCAATAAGACGTGCGGTTGTTGTTTTGCCGACACCTCTGATTCCCGTTAAAATGTAGGCGTGATGAAGCCTGTTGTTTTCAATTGCATTTTTAAGTGTTTGCACAAGTGCATCTTGTCCGAGCAGGTCTTCAAAAACCTGCGGGCGATATTTTCGCGCCAAAACGATGTATTGTTCTTCTTTGTCCTGCACCACGTCAAAATTCTCTTAAAACTTAAAAAGGCGAAGGGACAAAAACCTCGGCTTCTCTGTTGCGGCTGCTTTCTTCCGAACCTGACCGGATTGGCAGAACGGCCGACCTTTTGCCCTTCATTTTTTCAAACTTATATTGCGGATTTTAAGTCTTTTTTTCAAGCAAAACTTTCGAGCTATCAACATTTACCACATATAAAAATATGAGGGGGTTTGAGCGGGGAAAAGTTTTTGATAAACAATGTCGGCATCTTTGCCGTATATTTCGGGGCGGGTGTCGGTTGCGTATGTGGGGTGATATGTCTTGGGGGCAAATTTTTTAGGTGCGGTTGAAACCGTTTTTCCGCCTTTGGCGCCGACTTCGACAACATCAAGTGCATGTTCGTTTGTGCCGTTTTCAAAAAGTCTGAATGCACCGTTGATGCCGATGTATCCGTCGGAGTTTATGATGTGTTCGTGCAAATATCCATCTTTGTTAAAGCTTAAAGCCGACGCAAGCGCAATGCTGTCATATGCCAAGCTGTATAAATTGTTTGGGTGCTCGCCGAACAATTCGGTATATTTTTTGGTAAAATAATCGTTGTGAACGCGCGATATGGCCGGATATAAGCCCTTAAAGAGCGTTGTTTCTTTTGAAAGGCTGGTGTTTTCCCAAACGGAAGTGCCTAAAAATAAAACATCGGGATAAGCCACATCAAAATAACCGAACGTTGAGGCAATAGCTTTCAAACGGTTGCCCGTTTCGGCAATTAAGATTGAATCAAAATCGGGATTTTTGATCATGTCTTGCACAAGCTGCGAAAATTCAAGTGTTGAGGGTTCATAAAAACCGATTTTCGTGATGGCGATGTTGTTCTCACTTGCCGCATTGACAGCGGATTTGGCTATGTTCAGACCTGCCGGCGTGTCCGGCAAAACAAGTGCGATTTTTAAACGACCGTTTTGAGCGGCATATGATATGATGCGCCTGATTTGTTCATCAGGCAAAAGGCCGAGGGTATAAACACCGTCGCCCAATACATAAGGTGCGGTTGAGAAAGAAATGACAGGAATGCGACGTGTGCGCGCAAGGCTGCTGACAGCCATCACTTCGTCTGAAGTAATGGGACCTAAAATGAGTTTTACGTTGTTTCTTAAGGCTTCGTATAAAGCGTTTTGAGCACCTTCCGGAGAACTCTTTGTGTCGTAAAAGCGCACTGAAAGTTTGTGATTGTTTGCATCTTCAAGCGCCATCATAGCCGCGTTTTGCATGCCTTTTCCGTAAGAGGCCGATTTTCCGGACAACGGAAGCAGCATTGCAACCTCAAAAGCGTCTTTTGATTGTTCGCTTTGCATGGTATAATCGCCGAAATTGTCATATGTGCGATATAAAGTGCGGGGCTGAAAAATGTTTACGGCCTTAAAAGACGTTGTTTGCCCGCAGGCTGCGAGGGCAAACAGCAAAACCGTCAATCCGATTTTTTTTAGCACTTGCTTTTTTCCTTAAAATATTAAACAATATGCCCATATATGTAACGCAAAAAAAAGCGAATGTAAAGAAAGAGATGTAAAAAATGTTAAATGGCGGATTATATATTGTCGCAACACCAATCGGCAATTTGCAAGACATTTCCGAGCGTGCGAAAAATGTTTTGGCGGCCGCTGATGTTGTTGCTTGCGAAGACACGCGCGTTTCAAAAAAATTGTTTTCCCTTTTGGGTTTGAAAATCGACAAGCCTTTTGTTTGTTATGAAGACCATCGCGAAGAAAAAACGGCGCAAATTTTGGTTCAAAAAATCAAAGACGGGGCAAAAGTTGCGCTTGTCAGTGATGCGGGTTCGCCTTTGATTTCGGACCCGGGGTTTAAGCTTGTGCGACTTTGCAGGCAGGAAAATCTGCACGTTGAAGTTGTGCCGGGAGCGTCTGCCGTGATATGCGCGCTTGAGCTTTCGGGACTACCCACGAATCGGTTTATGTTTTTGGGTTTTGTGCCAAACAAAACGAAAGCACGACGCGATTTGTTTGAAGAAATGAAAGAAGTGAATACAACGCTTGTATTTTATGAAACCGCACCGCGCCTTCTTCAAACGCTTGAAACGATGGCAGAGATTTTTTCTGGCCGCGAAATTTGCGTTGTTCGGGAAATGACGAAAATTTACGAGCAAAGTATTAACGCAACGGCGGCAGAGCTTGCCGAATATTTCAAACAAAACCCTGCCAAAGGTGAAATTGTTGTTGTGGTAGAACCACCGAAAGAACAATTGCTTGAGATAAACATCGAGCAAGAGCTGAAAAAGCGTTTAAAAAAAATGAGCCTAAAAGAAGCGGCCAAAGAGGTTGCGGCTTTTTCGGGCTTAAAAAAAAGCGATGTATATGAATTGGGCTTGAGACTGAAAAATGAGCAATAAAACACGAGGACGGAGAGCCGAATTTTTGGCACGGATTTTTTTAAGACTGAAAGGCTATCGTATTTTGCAAAAAAATTTCATAACAGGTCGGGGGACAACCGCCGGAGAGGTGGACATTATCGCGCAAAAGAAAAACATGATTGTGTTTGTCGAAGTGAAGGCGCGCGGCAGGCTTGAAAATGCGCTTTATGCGATTAAGGCGCCGCAACAAAAGCGCATTTTAACGGCAGCGCGGGTCTATTTGGCCAAAAATCAGGCCTGTCGGGATTTTGATGTTCGCTTTGACGCTGTTCTGGTTTTCGGGCTTTTCAAAATCAGACATATTCAAAATGCTTGGCAGGCCTGAAAAAAAGCAGCTGTTTATATGTTTTAAAATTCCGCTTGAAAAAATTATGTTTTTTCTTAATAATGAGCGCAGTTTTAATTTTTTTGAGGAGTTTTGAATATGCCTTTGATTTCAATGCGCCAGATTTTAGACCATGCTGCCGAAAACGGCTATGGCGTTCCGGCTTTTAACATTAACGATATGGAACAGGTTTTAGCCGTTTTGCAGGCGGCGCGCAAGGTGAACGCGCCTGTTATTTTGCAAACGTCAACCGGTGCCAGAAAATTTGCGGGCGATCCGATGATTAGGCACATGGTTAAAGCCGGTATTGAGATGTTTCCAGAGCTTCCGATTTGCTTGCACCAAGACCATGGGGCATCGGTAGACATTTGCCAAAGTGCGATTGTGAACGGCTATTCTTCGGTGATGATGGACGGCTCATTGGAAACAGACGGCAAAACGCCTTCGTCTTACGAATATAACGTTAAAGTTACAAAGGAAGTTGTTGCACGTGCACACGCCGTGGGCGCATCGGTTGAAGGTGAGCTCGGTGTGATAGGCTCGCTTGAGACGGGCAAGGGCGACAAGGAAGACGGGCACGGCGCTGAAGGCACCATTGATAAAAAACGTTTGGTAACCGATCCTGATGAGGCAGAGCGCTTTGTTGAAGAGACGAATGTTGACGCTTTGGCTGTTGCGGTTGGCACATCACACGGTGCATATAAATTTACGCGCAAACCTGACGGCGAAATTTTGGCGATCGACGTGATTGAAAAAATCCACAAAAAATTGCCGAACACGCACATGGTGATGCACGGATCGTCATCTGTTCCGCAAGAGTTGCAAGATTTAATCAACGCTTATGGCGGCGCAATCCCTCAAACTTACGGTGTGCCGGTTGAAGAGATTGTCCGCGGCATTAAATCGGGCGTGAGAAAAGTGAATGTTGACACCGATTGCCGCATGGCGATTACGGGCGCAATCAGACGTTTGTTTACAGAGAGCCCGAAGGAATTTGATCCGCGCAAATATTTAAAACCCGCTATTGAAGAAATGCAAAAAGTTTGCGAGGCGCGCTATATTGCTTTCGGTGCGGCAGGATTTGCCGACAAAATCAAAGTTGTGCCGCTTTGTGAAATGGCAAAAAGATATTAAAAAACTTCACAAACCAAAATCGCTCCTTTTTTTCAAGGGGCGGTTTTTTTTTAACTTTACTGCAAAAGGGCGTAAAAAAGGGTTGATTTTAAAAAAATCCGTGTTATAATGCACCCAAATAAATGGTTGTCGGCTGTGATGAAAAACATCGCAGTCTGATTTTTTCTAAAGTTTTAAAAATTGCCCGCTCTTTTAAGAGTGGGGGTTGTTTTGAATAAGGAGAAAAAAATGGATAAGTTTCCTTTAACGAAAAAAGGGTATTTGCAGCTTGAGCAAGAGCTTAAAAATTTGAAAGGTATTGATAGGCCAAACATTATCGCCGCAATTGCAGAAGCGCGTTCGCATGGTGATTTGTCGGAAAATGCGGAATATTCCGCCGCCAAGGAAAAACAAAGTTTTATTGAGGGGCGTATTCAGGAATTGGAAGCGGTTGTCAGCCGTGCGCAGGTTATTGATCCGAGCGCAATGAAGGGTGATGTCGTTCGCTTCGGCGCAACGGTTTTGGTGGCCGATGTTGACACCGATGATGAAAAAGAATATCAAATCGTGGGCGATTATGAGGCGGATATTGAAAAAAATCTGGTTTCCGTTTCTTCGCCGATTGCCAAGGCTTTAATCGGTAAAGAAGTTGGCGACACGGTTGAGTTTGTTGCGCCGTCGGGCAAAAAATCGTTTGAAATTTTGGTCGTGAAATACGTTTAAACATTCACCGATTAAAAAAAAGACCTTAACTTTTGAAACAAGTTAAGGTCTTTTTGTTTTGCCTGTTCTTTTTGTTTATTCAAACATTAAAGTGTTATTGATATATTTTTTATGAAATCTATTGAGTGGAATAACATCTTTTTTCAGGATAATATGTTTGATATGAAAGACAAAATCCGAAAATCACTTTCCGTTAAGGTTAAGGCGTTAAGAGAAAGCGCTTGTTTGACACAGGAGGAGTTGGCCGCAAAATGTAATGTGAGCTGGCGCACAATTTCAAATTTGGAGCGCGGTCTTGTTGTTCCCGACCTTGTTATGCTTGTTCAAATATGTGAAATTTTCAACACAAAAATTGATGATATGCTTTCGCTTAATGTGGAAGACGGTCGCAGCAAATCGCGTATGGAGCGCGAGCAGTTTATTGTAGAAAAAATCCGTTTTTTAAACGATCGGGCTTTGGATTTTGTTTTAGATGAGCTGATTTTGCTTTTTAAATATTTCAATTAAACTTTTTTTGATGAATTCTTTTTTCAAATTCAAGCATATAAAAGCGGTATGCGTCTTCCACGACAAAGGCGCAAAAATCAAAACGGTTTGCGCGCAAAAGCACGATTAAATCATAAAAAGAGCGATTGATTAAAAACAGTTCGTTTTCAACTTGAGAGGGTTTTGCTTGCATTTTATGTTCCTTTAAAATTTTAACTTAACGATAACATTTTATATGTTAATTTATTAAAAACAAAGAAACGAATTTCATATAACGGATATATAAAATGAGGCATAACTTATCGTATTATTGTTTGAGACTCAAACAGTTGCTTTATTTGGGTGAAGCGGTTCGTTTCGGTTCGATTTCAAAGGCGGCCGACGCAAACGATGTTAAACAGCCTAATTTTTCAACGCAGCTGACGGATTTTGAAAAATCAATCAAGCAAAAGCTTTTAACGCGAAGTGCACTGGGTGTGGCGCCGACAGATATTTGCTACGATTATTATGCTTTGGCTTGTGAGCTGAAAAATATTTTGGATAAAGTCGAAAAACTGCCCAGCGCAAACAGCAAAACTTCGGGTGTGATGAAGCTTTGGACAACCGATGGGCTTGCAAGCATTTATCTTGCGGCATGTTTTGAAAAATTTTGCAACGCATATCCGAACATCAATTTCGAAATAAATTTTTCAATTGATATGCCCAAGCTTGACGAGTTTGATATGGCTGTTTTGTTTCAAAAGCCGAAAAGCAAGAGTTTGACCGTTGTTTCCGAGCATAAACTGGCGTTTTCGCTGTTTGCTTCAAAAGAGTATGTTCAAAAATATGGGACTCCGAAAAACGCTGCCGCGCTTTGCAAAAACCACAAAATATGTTCACATGGCGTGCATACGCTTAAATGGCACAAGTGGAACGCTTTAATGAAAAAAGCCGGTCATATAATTACGGTTACAAACTCAACGTTTATGGTTCTTGATTTGGTTAAAAGCGGTGTCGGAATCGGGCTTTTGCCTGTTTCGGTTGCTCACCTTGAGGGTGGGCTTGTGGAAATTGAAAATATTATACCGCGCTTGATGACGGAATTTTACGTTGTGGTTAAAAGAGAAGCCGTTTCCAACCCTAAAATTAAAGCGCTTGTTGCGTTGATTAACGATGAAACCGCAAAACTATAAATCGTGCAAGCGCGAAAGCGCGCGTGTTGTTTTGCGCACATACCCAAACCGTTTGTTTGATGTTTTGACCGAGCTTGTTTTCAATGGTTATCATTGAGCCGGCCTTTTGGGGTTTGTTTGTGCTGACAATGACATCAGCTTCGCTTTTTTTTGAGCTTATTTGAACCGGTTCGGAAAAATCTTCCAAACTGCCGATCTGCAACCCTTTGGAAACATAAAGTTTAAGCGGATTTTGCTGTGTTTGTGAAGAGTTTTTAACACTTAAAATCGATGACATCAACTTTTGAACGGTGCGCATTTTTTTTGCAATTTCGACAGCGGATTTTAGCGGAACAACACCGTGCGGTGTTCGGTAAAACAGCGGCTCGGAAACAAAAATCTCGGCTTTTTTGAGCAGTTTGCTTAAATTCGGTGCTTTGATGCCGTTTTTAGTGGCGACGCGGCAAATGGCACCCTCATCAACAAGTTCTTTGACATAAAGCATACATTTGTAAAAATCGGTTTGTGCTTTGACGGACATTTTTTGCCTTTCAGTTGTGCCTCAAAAAATATGGCTTGATATATATTTAGTATATATAAAAAAGTTTTAAGTCAAGGTATAATTATCTTTATGAAAGACTTGTTTGACATTAAAATCGTTTTGTCGCAAAAAGAATTTGATGATGCGATGCGTGTGCGTCGTGCCGTTTTTGTTGAAGAACAAAATATTGCCGAAGAGCTTGAATTTGACGGCAACGATTTTACGGCAACCCATGCGGTTGCCTATGTGGGTAAAAAGCCTGTCGGTGCAATGCGAATCCGCTATTTTAAGGATTTTGTGAAACTTGAGCGCGCGTGTGTTTTGAAAGATTTTCGAAAAACAAACATTGCAACATTTTTAATGGATTCGGTTTTGAAATTTTGTGCGCAGAAAGGTTTTGAAGTTGCGCACGGCATTTGCAAAAAAGAACTTCTGCCGCGCTGGGAAGAACAGGGTTTTTTTGCTATTGAAGGTGCCACGCCCATTGAGCAAAATGGTATGACGCTTATTCCGATTGAAAGGAAAATTGCGCCTTCGGGAGAGAAAATTAAAATTCAGACATCAATGGATATTTTAAATAAAAAAGAAGGACAGTGGTTTGAAGATGCGCAGATTGACGGAGCGGTAAAGCTTAAGCGAAAAAAACAAATCGGCCGTTTTCAGGCAATGCAAAAAAAGGTTGAAGATTTGAAGTTGGCGCGTAACGGCGACATCAATGTTTGGCGCGCACCGCTCAAATATGATTTTTGGGATGCGCTTCAAGAAAAAACAGACGATAAAACAATGTAGTTTTTTATAAAAAAAACCGCCTTAAAAAAACAGGCGGGTTTTTAACTTTTTGAGCAAAAATTATCCCTGACGCGCTTTAAGCTTGGGGTTTTTTTTGTTGATGACGTAAACGCGACCTTTGCGCCTTACGACTTTGCAATCTTTATCGCGCGTTTTCTTGGATTTTAAAGAACTGTAGCACTTCATTTTTTTTCTTCCTTCTGATTCGTATTTGCGCGCAAGATATTCTAAATTAAAACGAATGTCAACCATAAAAATTTTGTTTGGTTGATTTTTTTGTTTCTTAATTGCTTTTTTACATATTGTCTGTTAGTGTGCTTATTAAAGGAACAATGTTTTTTAAGGTGGAACGATGAAAAAAAAGGTTATGCTTGTTTTGGTCGGCATTTTTGCCGCATTTTCGGCCGGTGCGGCAGAAAACGATTATTTGGAAGAAGTGGAGTCGCTCGGCTTTGTCGCAGGGCAAGGACTTGCTTGCGAAGCTTCTAAATATGACACGTTTGAAATGCTTGCTCGCGCGATTCTCATTTCTAAAGCAAAGTCGGATCAAATGCAGGAAGAGGGAATGCAAACTTATAATGCGGCCAAAGCCGAGTCGTTTATCTTAAAAATCAGGGACGGGTTTTCAAACTGTGCAAGTATTGCCGAGTCGTTTGACAGACAACGCATTTTTAAGTCTGTCTTATATGGCGACGGCACAATTCAAATGCCTGACGGAAAAGTTGTCAAACCGCGTCAGATTTATGATTCGACGCTCGTTTATAAAAAAGATCCGAACTTGAGAGAAAAGATGATTAAGCTTTATGAAGAAGGCTATGAAAAAATTCATAAAGATCCGAATTATCAAAAGGCTTTGCGTGAGCGCCAGAGCCAAGACAATTTATAAGTTTGTTTGAGCACTTAGTGTTAAAAAAGGGGTGATGATGGCTGCTTATCAGTATGTTTTTGTAATGCAAAATTTAAGTAAGGTTTTTGCCGGCGGCAAAGAGCTTTTTAAGGGGATTACGCTTTCTTTTTTGCCGGGGGCGAAAATCGGTGTTTTGGGTGTGAACGGCGCCGGAAAATCAACGCTTCTTAAAATTATGGCAGGCCTTGACAAGCAGTTTAACGGCGAGGCATTTGCCGCAGACGGTGTTAAGGTTGGGTATTTGGAGCAGGAACCGAAGCTTGATGCAAGCAAAAACGTGCTTGAAAATGTGATGGACGGTGTGGGCGAAATAAGAGATTTGCTTAAAAGTTTTGAGGAGGTATCGCTCAAATTTGCCGAGCCGATGACAGATGAGGAAATGAATGCCTTAATTGAAAAACAGGCTGAACTTTCCGAAAAAATAGAGGCTGCAGGTGGGTGGGATTTGGAGCGCACTGTTGAAATTGCGATGGATGCGCTTCGCTGCCCAAACAAAGATGCTGATGTTTCAAAACTTTCCGGCGGTGAAAAAAGACGTGTGGCGCTTTGCCGGCTCTTAATTTCAAAACCCGATTTGTTGCTTTTGGACGAGCCGACGAATCATCTGGACGCCGAATCGGTTGCATGGCTTGAACAACACTTAAAAGACTATAAAGGAACGGTTGTGATGGTTACACACGACCGCTATTTTTTGGACAATGTTACGGGTTGGATTTTAGAGCTTGATCGTGGACAAGGCATTCCCTATGAGGGCAACTATAGCTCATGGCTTGAACAAAAGAAAAAACGTTTAGCCCAAGAGGAAAAAGAAGAATCGGCGCGCCAAAGAACGCTTGCAAATGAACTAGAGTGGATAAGTAAAAATCCGAAAGCGCGACAGGCAAAATCAAAAGCACGTATCAATGCCTATGAAGAGCTTTTATCGCAGGCGGTTAAAGACAAAATCACGCATGCTTATATCAATATTCCGATGACTGAGCGGCTGGGTGATTTGGTGATTGAGGCAAAAAATATCAGCAAAGCTTATGGTGATAGGGTTTTGATTGACAACCTCTCGTTTAAAATTCCTAAAGGCGCCATTGTGGGCATTATCGGACCGAACGGTGCGGGAAAGACAACGCTTTTTAAGATGATTACAGGCCAAGTTAAACCCGATTCGGGCGAAATTAAAATCGGCGATACTGTCGATTTGGGCTATGTTGACCAAACGCGCGATGAGCTTTCAGACGATAAAACCGTTTGGGAAGAAATTTCAGATGGGCTTGATGTGATGGTTCTCGGTAAAAAACAAATGCCCTCAAGGGCTTATGTCGGCCAGTTCAATTTTAAGGGTGCGGATCAGCAAAAAAAAGTCGGACAACTTTCAGGCGGCGAGCGCAACCGTGTGCATTTGGCTAAAATGCTTAAAAAAGGCGCGAATGTCATTTTGCTCGACGAGCCGACAAACGATTTGGACGTTGACACATTGCGTTCGCTTGAAGAAGGGATTATGGCCTATCCGGGGTGTGTGCTTGTTACGTCGCACGATAGGTGGTTTTTGGACCGTTTGGCAACGCATATTTTGGCCTATGAGGACGAAGGACATGTTGAATGGTTTGAGGGCAACTTTGAAGAATATGAAAAAGACAAGCGGCGTCGTTTGGGCGATGAAGCTTGCCGCCCGCACCGCTTGAAATATAAAAGATTAGAGCGGTAAAATGAAAACAATTCGTTTGCCATATTTTAACGAGCGCAACGCAAAAATTGACAGCATCATCATTCATTGTTTGGCTTTTGATGTTGAAAACGCCGTTGAAAGCTTTAAGCAAAATGAGGTCAGTCCGCATTATTTGATTGATGAGCGGGGAAAAATTTATCAGTTTGTCGAAGATAAAAATCGCGCATGGCATGCAGGAGTCAGCTTTTGGAAAGGCAGGCAAAATTTAAACGATTGCTCAATCGGTATTGAGCTTTGTTCAAAAAGTTTTGGTCAAGAGGCTTATCCTTTGGGGCAAATGAAAGCCTTAATCAGTTTGTGTCAAAGGTTAAAGCGCAAATATCACATCAAAAAAGAACGCATTTTAGGGCATTCGGATATTTCCCCTTTAAGAAAAGCCGATCCCGGAAAAGCATTCCCTTGGGCGTATTTGGCACGGCATAATTTAGGCGTTTGGTATGATGTGAGAAATGCGGCAAAATTTGAAGAAAACAATTTGGCGATGCTTTTAGAAAACATCGGGTATGATGTGTCGGATATGAAAGCGGCAAAAACCGCGTTTGTTCGGCACTATATGGGAAAGTGTGTGGAAGATGACACACTTGAAAATTTGCTTCAAAAACCAGAAAATACTCCCGTGAAAGTTGATGAAGAGGAGTTTATCAGGGTTTTAAAAGCCGTTGCTTATAGTTTTTTGGATAAAAAAATGCTTGATTTATCAAAAAAAGTTATGTATAACAAGCGAAGTTGAAACGATGGGCGTTTAGCTCAGCTGGAAGAGCATCTCGTTTACACCGAGAGGGTCGGGAGTTCGAACCTCTCAGCGCCCACCAAAAAAAAACCTGCCTTAACGGCAGGTTTTTTGTAAGGTAAAGGCGTCGATTTGTTAATTTGTGGGGCAAGCGGTGGCAAAACTTGGAAAATGATGCTAAAGTGTGATGTTGTTTTTTTTATTGACAAAAAAAAGTCTGCTGTTAAAATGCAAGTCCGGAGAAAAAACAAATGAAATCAAGCACCGTTCGTTCAGATTTGCGGCAAGTATGCGAAGACACTTATGCGCAATATCTTTGCTATGATGATATTCATACGACAGATGAGAAAAAAGATGTTGAAAAATATCTGCAAGCACTCAAAAAAGCCGGTTATAGCCTGCGCCAAAGCTTGAAAAACGGAATTATTTCTCCGGAATACGGCGGTGGTCTTAAAATCAACCACTTTGGTGAGCGGGAAGAGGCCGGATATACGCTGTCAGCCAAAAACGGCAGGAGTTTAGTGGTTGTTTCGGGATTTGATACGGATTATGAACGCAACACGGTATACCACGAATGTGCGCATCTTTATCAGCAAAAACTCAATTTGTTTGATTTACAAAAAGACGAAGATTACCGAAAATATCTTCGGGAAGTTCATGCCAACACTTTTGCATCAATGGTGATGCTCTTAAAAAGCAAAACGGTTTTGGAATATAAGAAACAACAGTTGTGCCGAATTGCAACGGGTGTTAATACTTTTAACCGCTCAAGTCAAAAACATTTTTACTATCTCTCACTGCCGCTTGAACTTGAACTGATTAAAGATGTTAGACGAAAGGGGCGCAAAAATGTTTTGAAAAGTTTTTCAAAAAACGGGCGTTTGAATTTTGAAAAAATGGCCTGCTATACGGCCGATTTGGTCGAAAAATATGCTTACAGCAAACGCCAGTGGTATAAAATTTTGCAAAATCAAAGTGTTTGGAAATATGACCGGCTTAAAAGAAAAGCCAAAGCTTGGCGAATTTTGGGCAAAAAATATGTGGCTTATGACACAAAAAAATATGCCGCCAAACAAGAGCGCCACGCTTTTATTGACCAGCAAAGATGGGCGCGTGTTAAACAAAAGCTTAAAAATATCCCTCAAATTGACGAAGAGGCGTGCATTCTTAACGCCGTCTGTGCGATTGACGTTTGGCAAACAAAACTTGCGCAAACTTATGCTTATTACGAAGATTTAAACAGTGTCGTGAAAAATCAGACCGTTTATTTTGAGCAAAAGTATAAAGACGAGTCTAAAAAAAGCATTTTGCAAACAAGAGATGTGATACGCGATTTGTATTATCAATTTGCGGGCAAACCGCTTTTTGAAAAACTTTTTACGAAAATACAGAATATTGATCAAAGAGATGAAGTATGGGCGAAAAAGTTTGAAAAAGAAAGAAAGGTTCATGCGCAATTATCGCAAAAAACACACTTGACGTCGAAACGGCAAAAAAGTTATTGACTCTTGATAAAAAACGTTTTATGGAATATGTGAATTAACAAAAAACTTTTGTTTCATATAACACGCTACGGCGTGCCGTCAGTCAGCGAGGGTTCGCACACTGACGCGGTGTTTTTTATATGTGCGGGCAAAAGTTGAAAAAAGGAACAGATTTTTGTTTGATGCTTTAACAGACAGGCTTGGCGCCGTTTTCAAAAAAATCACCTCACGAGGCGTGCTCTCGGAAGACGATATTGAAAGCGCCATGCGCGAAATCAGAGTGGCACTTTTGGAAGCAGATGTTTCACTTCCTGTCGTGAAAGAATTTATTTCGCAAGTTAAAGGGCAAGCGTTGGGTGAAAAGGTTGTTCGCTCGATTCAGCCCGGACAGATGGTTGTTAAGATTGTGCACGACGAATTGGTTAAGCTTTTGGGCGAGGGTTCAACAGAGCTTAATTTGAATGCGCCGGCGCCGGTTGTTGTATTGATGATTGGTCTGCAAGGCTCCGGAAAAACAACAACGACGGCTAAAATTGCAAATAAATTAAAGAAAAACAAAAAGGTTTTGATGGCCTCACTTGATGTTTATCGTCCGGCAGCCATTGAACAGCTTGCACAACTTGGCGCGCAAATCGGTGTTGACGTTTTTGAAACAAACGCCGCTCAAAAGCCGCTTGAAATTGCAAGAAATGCCCTAAAGCAAGCCGAGACAGGTGTTTATGACGTTTTGATTTTGGATACGGCAGGCCGGCTTCAAATTGATGAGGCTTTGATGGCCGAACTAAAAGAAGTTAAAGCGCTGACATCTCCGGTTGAAACACTGCTTGTTGCCGACGCGTTAATTGGTCAGGAAGCCTGCGAGATTGCAAAGGTTTTTAATGAAAAAATCGGTATTACGGGGCTTGTTTTAACACGCATAGACGGCTCGTCGCGTGCAGGTGCGGCACTGTCGATGAAGATGGTGGCAAATGTGCCGATTAAGTTTTTGGGTGTGGGCGAAAAAACAGATGAAATAGAAGTGTTTCACGCCGACAGAATTGCCGGCCGAATTTTGGGACAGGGCGATATTGTCAGTTTGGTTGAAAAAACGATGGAAACCATTGATAGGCAAGAAGCCGAGAAAGCTGCCGCACAGATGATGAAGGGCAGTTTCGACTTAAATGATTTGCTCTCACAAATTCGGCAGATGAAAAAACTCGGCTCAATCGGTTCGATTATGTCGATGATTCCGGGGCTTTCAAAGGTGAAAGCACAGATTGACGAGGCCGGTGGTGATGACATCTTAAAAAAGCAAGAAGCAATTATTCTTTCGATGACGCGTGCTGAAAGAAAAAATCCGGACATCATTAAAGCAAGCCGCAAAAAGCGGATTGCGGCAGGTTCCGGTGTGGAGGTTTCGGAGGTCAATAAGCTCTTGAAAAGCTATGAGCAGATGGCCACGATGATGAAACAGATGGGAAAATTCGGCGGTATCAAAGGGTTTTCCCAAATGATGAAAAGAGGGCCGATGTCAAATATGCTCGGTCTTAAAAATAACAAACGATTTTAAGGCTTTGCCATAAGCTTTAAGCTCGCTCAACTTTAACAGATAAAAGAAAGGAAAAATAAAATGGCAGTTCGTATCAGATTATCAAGAGGCGGTTCAAAAAAACGCCCGTTTTATCGCATTGTTGCAGCCGATCAACGTGCACCGCGCGACGGTCGCTTTATCGAAAAGCTCGGCACGTATAATCCGCTTTTGCCTAAAGACCATGAACAGCGTTTGGTTGTTGATGTTCAAAAGGTTTCGGAATGGCTTCAAAAGGGTGCACAACCAACCGAAAGATTGCAAAAATTGTTTGCAAATCTCGGTTTGTGCAGTGCGCCTGTTTTGCATGATCAGCCCAAGAAATCGGCACCGCGTGCAAAAACACTTGAGCGCCTGAAAGAAAAAGAAGAAAAAGCCAAAGCTGCTGCCCAAGCTTTGAAGGCCGCTGAAGAAGCCGCTAAGGCCGAAGCAGAAGCTGCTAAAGCGGAGCAAGAGGCCGCACCAAGCGAAGCACCGGCCGAAGCCGAATAACGGTTTTGTGAATGTTTGAGGGCTGAAAAATGTCGGAATGGATTTGTTTGGCAAAAATTGTCGGCGCGCACGGCATCAAGGGAGAGGTTAAACTTAAAAGTTTTACCTCAAACCCTAAAGATGTGTGTGCGTATGGCAAATTGTCGGACAAATCGCAAACCAAGACTTTTGCGCTCGAGTTTATCGGGTTTTCAAAAGACTTTTTGCGTGTGAAAATTGAAGGCGTAAACGACAGAAATGCCGCCGAAGCGCTTGTCGGAACAGAACTTTATGTTCATCGCAACGCATTACCGAAGCTTGAGCAAGACACGTATTATCATTCTGACTTAATCGGGTTGAAAGTTGTTGAGCAATCAAGCGGCAATGAAGTTGGGACGGTTGCGGGCATATACAATTTCGGTGCGGGCGACATTTTGGAAATCAGGTTTAATGATGTAAGCCGAACCGAGATGATTCCGTTTACAGATTCTTATGTCGAGAAGATTGACTTTGATGGTGGGCGCATCGTTCTTTGCCAAACATCGATGCCTTTTTTAAAAAGCGAGGATAAAGATGATGAAGGTTAAGGTTTTGACGCTTTATCCCGAGATGTTCCCGGGCTTTTTGGGCTTTTCGTTAACAGGAAAAGCTCTGGCCGAAGGCAAATGGTCTTTAGAGGCTGTAAATATCAGAGATTATGCCACGGACAAATACGGCAGCGTTGATGACACGCCTTGCGGCGGCGGCGCCGGAATGGTTATGCGCGCCGACATTTTAGGCGCAGCCATAGATGCAAATTATCAAAAAGGCAAACTGATTTATATGACGCCGAAAGGAAAACCCTTAAGCCAAGAAAAACTTCATGAGCTTGCAAAAGAGGAAACGCTGACCATTGTCTGCAACCGTTTTGAGGGTGTTGATGAGCGCGTTTTAGAAGAATATGCGTTTGATGAAATCAGCATTGGCGATTATATTTTAACGGGCGGCGAACAGGCGGCAATGATTATGCTTGACGGCGTTGTTCGCTTGCTTGACGGTGTGCTCGGCAACAAAGATTCTGTGGCAAGCGAAAGCTTTGAAAACGGTTTGCTTGAATATCCGCAATACACACGCCCCATCAAGTGGAAAGGCAGAGAAGTGCCCGAAATTTTGCTTTCGGGACATCATCAAAACATCAAAGACTGGCAGCAAGAGCAATCTTTAAACATCACAAAACAAAGAAGGCCTGACCTTTTTAAAAAATATATTGACTTAAAAAAGGGTTAGGTATATAGTGTGGCAAATTTTTTATGAGAAAAGGTAAAAAAAATGAATATTTTAAAAACGAAAGAAAAAGAGCAGATTGAAAAGCTTATGGAAGGCAAAAATCTCCCTGATTTTAAGGCAGGCGACACCTTAAAAGTTCACACCAAGGTCAAAGAGGGTGATCGTGAGCGTATCCAAATTTATGAAGGTGTTTGTATTGCACGTAAAAATGACGGGATTAATTCGTCCTTCACGGTTCGCAAAATTTCGTTCGGTGAAGGTGTGGAGCGCGTTTTCCCGCTTTATTCGCCGAATGTTGCTAAAATTGAAGTTGCGCGTATCGGTAAAGTTCGCCGCGCAAAACTTTATTTCTTGCGTGCGCTTCGCGGTAAGTCGGCGCGTATTGCAGACGATTTGACGGCAACATCAAAAGCCGCATCGGAAAAAGCAAAAGAAAACTGATTTCTGCTTGATATGTTTGATTAAAGAGCCTCGATTTTCGCGGCTCTTTTTTGTTGTTGCAGTTTAAAAAAACACCGCCGGTTGAAGCCGACGGTGTTTTATGTTTATTTTTCAACCTTAAGCTGGGACATATGTTCAAGCAAAGCGCGTTTGTCGTTGACATCTTCCTGCGCTTTGTTCAAAAGCTTTTCATAGCGCTCGGGATTGAGTTTTCCGACAACCTGAAAGCGCGTTTCGGAAGCCATATACTCCGCCAAAGGTTTGGAAGGCGCTTTCGAGTCAAGCATTAAAGGTGCTTTGCCCTCTTTGACGTTGTCCGGATTATAGCGATAAATCGGGAATGATCCTGATTCAACAGCATCTTTTTGGTGGCTTAAACCATCTGCCATATTGAGCCCCTGGTTAATGCACGGGCAGTAGGCGATGATAATCGACGGGCCGTCATAGGCTTCGGCCTCATTAAACGCCTTGATGGTTTGCATATCATTTGCACCCATTGCAACCTGTGCCACATAAACATTGCCATAGCTCATCGCAATCATGCCCAAATCTTTTTTGGCGAGCTCTTTGCCGGCTGTTGCAAATTTGGCAGAAGCGCCCATCGGAGTGGCCTTTGACTGCTGTCCGCCGGTGTTGGAATAAACGCCCGTGTCCACAACCAAGATATTGATGTTTTTGCCCGACGCAATGGCGTGATCAACGCCGCCGAACCCAATGTCATATGCCCAGCCGTCGCCGCCGATAATCCATACGGATTTTTTGATGAGGTAATCGGCAATTTCACTCAAATGATTTGATTCTTCGGTGTTGATTGCGATAAGTTCTTTTTTCAAAGCCGCAACATATTCGCGCTGCATTTCAATTTCGGCATCGGTTGTTTGCGGGTTTGAAACAATTTTATCTGCCACATCGGAGAGCCTGTCTTTTAAGCTTTCAAGCAGCGTTAAGGCCGTTTCACGCCCGTGGTCAATTGAAAGGCGCATACCAAGACCGAACTCGGCATTGTCTTCAAAAAGCGAGTTTGCCCAAGCAGGGCCGCACCCTTTTTCATCTTTGGTGTATGGCGTTGTCGGCAGATTGCCTGAATAAATTGAGGTGCAGCCGGTTGCGTTTGCCACAACCATCCGATCGCCGAAAAGCTGAGTTAAAAGTTTGATATACGGTGTTTCGCCGCAACCTGCACACGCACCCGAAAACTCAAACAAAGGTTTGATAAGCTGCGTTGTTTTAGGCAGATTTTTCACAACTTCCGTGCGTTTAACATAAGGCAGTGTTTCAAAAAATGCCCAGTTTTCTTTTTCAGATTCAAGATGATTTTCAATGTGGTCCATGTTGATGGCGCGAAGTTCCTGATTTTGTTTGTTTCTTGCCGGACACGCGCTCACGCACAAACCGCAACCCGTGCAATCTTCGGGCGAAATTTGAAGCATAAACTTTTTGCCGGCAAATTCTTTGCCTTTATAATCGGCACATTTTAGCGTTGACGGTGCGTTTTTAAGCGCATCATCCGTTGCCACTTTCATTCTGATGACGCCATGCGGGCAAACGATTGAGCATTTGCCGCATTGAATGCACACGCTCGGATCCCAAACCGGAATTTCGGTTGCAATGCAGCGTTTTTCATATTGCGTTGTGCCTGTCGGCCACGTGCCGTCAACAACATCTTTAAGCTCAGACGTTTTAACTTCATCGCCTTTTTCGGCAATCAGTTTTGCTGTCAGCTTTTGCACAAATTCGGGTGCATTTGCGGGAACGGCAGCCAAACGGTGGAACGTTGACGTAACATGGTTTGGATATTTCACTTCAAACAAGTGTTCAAGCGAAGCGTCAACCGCCGCATAGTTCTTTTGGACAACCGCATCACCTTTTTTCGAGTATGTTTTCTTAATGGCCGCCTTAATTTGTGCAATTGCCACATCTTTTTCCAAAATGTTTGAGATGGCAAAGAAACACGTTTGCATCACGGTGTTAATGCGCTGTCCCATGCCTGTTTTGCGCGCAACGTCAACGGCATTGATGGTGTAAAATTTCAACTTTTTTGAAATTATTTGCTGTTGAACTTCAATGGGCAAACGATCCCAAACTTTGTCATGGTCATACGGCGCATTCAAAAGGAACGTTGCGCCCTCTTTTGCGATTTTTAAAATATCGACCTTGTTCATAAACTGGAACTGGTGGCAAGCCACAAAATCGGCCGATGTAATTAAATATGCCGAGGCAATGGGGCTGTCTGAAAATCTTAAGTGCGAAGTGGTCATTGAACCTGATTTTCTTGAATCGTAAACAAAATAACCTTGCCCGTATTTTCCGGCGTCTTCGGCAATAATTTTAATCGAATTTTTGTTCGCCCCGACCGTTCCATCGGCGCCAAGTCCGAAGAAAACAGCACGCACGACATCTTTCGGCTCGACATCAAAACTTTCATCATAAGCAAGCGATTTGTGCGTTACATCATCAATAATGCCAACTGTAAAGCCGTTAATCGGACTTGATGAAGCGGCGTTATCAAACACGGCCTTGGCCATTGCCGGTGTAAACTCTTTGGAAGACAAGCCGTAACGCCCGCCGAAAATTTTAGGCAAGCTTGCGATTTTACCGTTTGAAAAGGCCTGTGAAAGGGCTGTTACAACGTCAAGATAAAGCGGTTCACCAAGCGCGCCCGATTCTTTTGTTCTGTCTAAAACAGAAACAGTTTTTACAGATTTTGGCATCGCCTTTAAGAAAGATTCGGTCGGGAACGGACGATAAAGGTGAACTTTTAATACACCGAGTTTTTGCCCGTGCGCATTCAAATGTTCAATCGCTTCTTGAACCGTTTCAGCGCCGGACCCCATCACCACAATGACGTGCTCGGCGTTTTCATCGCCCACGTAGTCAACAACGTGGTAACGGCGTCCCGTAATGTTGTAAAACTTGTCCATTTCTTCTTGAACAATACCTTCAACCTTGTCATAAAACGGATTGGACGCTTCTCTTCCTTGGAAAAACACGTCAGGGTTTTGCGCCGTGCCTCTGATGACAGGCTTTTCGGGCTTTAAGGCGTGTTTGACATTAAACTTATAGTCAACGCCCTCTAACATTTTGCGCAAATCATCATCTGATAAAAGGCTGATTTTTTTGATTTCATGAGATGTTCTGAAACCGTCAAAAAAGTGCAAAAATGGCACACGCGAGCGCAAAGTTGAAGTTTGTGCGATGGCAGCCATGTCGTGCGCTTCCTGAACCGAATTTGAAGCCAGCATGGCAAAACCTGTTTGTCGGCATCCCATCACATCAGAATGATCGCCGTAAATGGAAAGTGCATGATAAGCAAGCGAACGTGCTGCAACGTGCATGACAAACGGGCTGAGTTCGCCCGCGATTTTATACATATTCGGAATCATCAAAAGCAAGCCTTGCGAGGCAGTGAAAGTTGTGGTTAATGCCCCTGCTTGAAGAGCACCGTGGCATGCACCCGCCGCACCGGCTTCAGACTGCATTTCTTGAACGAGCGGTGTAACACCCCAAAGGTTTTTTTTGTTTGCCGCCGACCATGCGTCCGCCCATTCGCCCATCGGCGATGAAGGCGTGATGGGATAAATGACGCAAACTTCGTTCATACGGTGTGCAACCGAAGCGGTTGCTTCGTTGCCGTCCATCATTTTCATCTTTTGCTCTGACATTGTGTTTTCCTCATAAAGATTAATTGTGCTTAAAAAATTTTTATCTGGCTTTTCTATAACACATTTTCTTTTGAATGCAACTTTTTTTCTTTATCTTTTAAACTTAAAAATAGTTCTTGACAAATTTTTCCAAAAGGAATACATTAGGGGCAAAATGAATCCTTATTAAATTATCATGCTTATGAAAAAGATCATCAATTGGAACTATCAGCGTTCCGCATTTGCGCCTGATGCGCACAGACAAAATGTAAAACGCCTGATCCAGGCGGCAATCAATGCTCTCGACAAAGATATGGATGAACACAATGTTCTTCAGGTTGATGAGCTTGACGAGCCTGAAAATTTTCTGGCCTTTTGCGAAGCCAATCAAGAGGCCTTAGAATCGCTCGGTCGATTCCTCAAAGATTTTCAGGGCGCCCACGATAAAGACAGATATCTCTATCAGTGGCCGCAAATTCAGGACTTTGCGCACGCGATTTTCAAGTTTGGCGTCCGTTTTTCAGGACGGGTTCGCCTGCTTGACATAACAAGCAAGTCCTACGCCTTGATGGCGCTAGATGATGAAGAAGTGTGCCGGTATATGTTGACGCGCTTTGAAGACTACTTCGAGGGCGAAGACGATATCATCGGCATTCAAGAGAAACTCTGCAGAATCTGGAATAAGTGCTCCGTTTGCATCGGTTCAGCACCGTGGTGTTTGTATGAGTTATGCAAGAGCTA
>Ga0310690_10000554_pt1 | contig 77473 bp, 72 predicted proteins | sample AusTroGonzalo_MG_2_FD_207661 | JGI IMG/M metagenome (GOLD analysis project Ga0310690, IMG submission 207661) | Bovine rumen microbial communities from tropical cattle in Woodstock, Queensland, Australia - Gonzalo_04 (v2) (version 2) | ecosystem: Host-associated > Mammals > Digestive system >...
CAGGTGATACACCCTGTTGTGCCTGTTCTCGCGCAGTTTCCTCATGCCGGACATTATACCACAACTCCCCAGACCGTATCACATCGACCGTATCACAAGGGTCTGTCCCTCCCGCATCCTATAGCATTCGCCCGCATACTGGGATCAGAACTTAGAATGGGCAATAATTTTTACTGCCGTCCATTCACCATTAAGGCGCTGTCGCTGGAGTCGACTCCCCTTCATCATCATCCTTAACGAATAGGTACGTCAAATCCACTGGCAGGAAAACCGTGTCAAATGCGACTTCGCATACCTCGTCAACAACAGTAATCGGCCACGTCGCAAATGCGAACATGGCGACCAATCCGCAGTAGTATTCGCGGGCAAATGCCACATCCTGCCAGACTTCTGCCGTGCAATAGTATGGATGCGGGGCGCAAGCATACGGCGCAACTTTGCCTTCCGTACGCGTCGCATAATTGCAACACCCCGACAAGCCTGCAATCATCAAGCATCCAATCGACATTACCATCCCAAGTCTCATAATTTGATTCCTTGGCTGTGAACAACATTGTTTCACGCTCATTCATACATACGTCCAACCACGGAAAATCTGACACAGCTCGCATTTATGCCGCTATCGCCGCATCCCGTATGCGGGGATCACGACTTCGACAACGCCTTGTGCGTAACAGGCGACTTCATATTCGTTGAACACGAAGTGCAGACCATTTTTGCCGACGTAGAAATTCTCCGAAAGCTTGGATAGCACTTCCTCTGCCGACGGCATAAGATTTCCGTCCCCGCCGATCTTCGCGATTACGGCCTCTCGCACCCTCGCAATCGCCTCGTCGCGCTTCTCCGGCGGGATTACATCGGCAGTCGTCAGCCGCTTTCCTGTTTTCACATCTATCGTTCCAACTTTAACAATCGTACCGCCATGCGCCCCGCCAGTATACATGAAGCATTCCGCCCAATAACTAAAGAACGTCCGCCCATCAGTATAGACCACCTTGTATTCAGACTTGTATTCCTTTGTGGTCAACATGTGGAAGCCACCACCCTCTGGCTCAAAATAGCTCGCCAAGTTCTTATCGCTAAAAACATCCCGCACCTCGTTCACATAACAATCAAGATAATTCTTGAAATCCCTCGCAAACGAATCTGCATCCTTCACCACATAGTCACATGCGCCACTCTTCCCCTCTCGTCCAACCTCGACATGCCTATACCCGCCCAATACGACAAGGCACACGCCCAACAACAATTGCACAACTATCCTAACGCCATATCTCATTCATAACTCCTCCAAATATTCTCAATGTCATCTAAACTAATCTCCAAGAGCAACGGCCTGTCATGGCTACGATTGGTTTCATTTTCTTGGCCTCGTATGCCTTGTACGGAATCAAGACTCCATTATCTTTTCTCTTATGTCGAGGTCGGGGACAGAAAGTACATCGCCTTCAACCGAGAACTTGTGAACGCGGCGGTTGCCAGTTTCGTTCATTGCGTTTATCCAAGGATACTGGGCTTCCCATTGCCTATAGCCATCATCAGAGATGATGTGGTTGCCTTCCTTGTTCGCACGAGACAGGATGAACTTGTCAGCCTCGTCGCGGGCCGGACATATTGTCACGCGTCCCTCGTCTTGAAGTTGCGCATCTATAAATGCTCTGCCGGTCTCATCCATCTCTTCCTTCATCACATATCGGATAGATGCATCGAAATAGAGAAAGTGATCTACATTGTTTGCGTTGAGCCAATCGAGTAGAGTCTTGAGAACTCGCCACCCGTAACGCTGGCTTTGTCGGACAACATTATTGCCGTCAACAAGCAACGGAACCTTGCCGATCACTTTACTGGCTGTCTTTGAATTATTGCGCGTTTTCTCCTGTTCTGGCTGTGCATCCTGCTTGGTCGAAAGTCCACAGCAAGGAGCCGCGACGCAAGAATTTATCAATATCAACGCCATCATGTCACCGGTATGAACGTGGTCCGTCGCTGCAACTTTTAGAGAAACAATTCCTGCACATGGAGCATTTATAGGCGTCTCCATTTTCATGACATCCATAACTAATATTTCATCGCCTTTACTCACGAGCTGTCCATCAGCAACGCTCCATCGAAGCACTGTTCCCGGACACGGAGCCGTAACAGGCAAAGCCTTCGTCACAATCGGAAGATCTGGCGAAGTTATGGCATGCGAAGGTCCACAGGCAGTTGCCACTTTGCGAGGAAATGACTTCCTCTTCTTGAACCTGCTAATAATCCTTGGAAGATCAGGAACAATGCCGCCAGACACAATCAGCAAGACACTAAATGTAAGTGCTTTGTGAGCGTTGAGAATATATAGAACAACCGAAAACCAACCTATCGCTATCATTATACAGCCAATAATTTCAAATGGCTCTGCTATTGTTGCAACGATGAGAAATATGCCCGCAATGGTTATTAGAAAATCCATCAGCCAATACCCATCCTCAAATGGGAAGCATGCGTTCCATATAAATGGTGCGACAATTAGAATCAATCCAATCCATCGCACTATGCTTCGCTTCAATTTTTCATTCATCCTGTTATCCTTTTTTTATTGCCACTATACCACAAAGGCCATCTGCCATCCCACAAAGGTCATCTATCAGACCTCGCTTTTTACTTCTTCCCATAATAAGACCTTTCTATTTAGAGATGTCTGTCGTATTTGCACGAAAGGCATCACTCACTTGTATTGACCATTGGCTCTATTGAATGGCTGCATATATCCGCCACAGCCGATTTTTCAAGCCACTCTTCGGTCGTGTCCTCATCTTGATCGACGCCGAGTCCGTTGATGTAGAAAAGCCCCATTTGGCACTGCGCGCGCATCGCCGGCGTCCGCCGCCTTGCGCGTCCAGTTCACCGCCTCTTTCATGTTCTTCGCGCCGTCGCGACGCACGCCCCGTTTTCAAGCTTAGTGATCTTCACATTTTCGAACATTTCTCCATTCCATATTTCTTGCTGCGAATTCATTAATCATACCAGGTCGTTCATGAGTATTTCCCCGTTCCAACTCTTTCGCGGCCACTCCCTCCAGAATATGTCGCTCTTCAATCCATTCTTTAGCTAAACGGGTCTTGCGAACTACATAAACAATTAATCCAACGCCAACACAAAGAGCAAGAATAATCATACCGCACTTCATGCCGTCCACTATGCCTCCGCCATCAATCGGCGGACCTTTTTCGATTTGAACTGCAGTTGCAGCAAGCGGTGCCGTTGCTCTATAAGCAGCGCCAATCATCGAAACCGATAACCCTCCCGCCATGATTTGTTTCGCATTGGCCTCAAAAACCTTATCGACAAAGTACTTACCTCCTTTTTCAACATGTTCTATAAATTCGCGGGCAACAGATGGGTTCTTTTCAATCGCGCCCAGCACCCTCGGAATATCTTCAGAAGGAAGGTCTGACACTGCGCGCACCGCTCGCTCAACGCCTCCGATTCCGCTTTTCTCCGTCGCTGCGACCATTCGAGACACCTGACCAGGGAACTTAGCATTTAATTTGACAATAACATCGTCTCCATATTTCGCAGAATACTTCACTATATCATCAGCATTCAATGCCAAGGTTCGCAACGATTCATCAGAATACTGGGCGGCCTTTTGCAAAACACCAAAGAAACGACCTCCCCGCTTCATCGTCTGCTCGGCAACCTCAACTCCGCCTTTAACGCTTGCCTTTGCAACATCGTCACCATATTTCTCAGCAGCTTGCTCAATCGTTTTGACGGCAGATTTCACAGCATCATCTGTAAGCTCTCTTCCGCTAACCTTTAGCGCCAACTTTGCGATTTCATCCCACGAATGAGAAACACCCTTTATTACAAGCCCTGCCGCTCCCGCACAAGAGAGCGCGGCGACAGTGATAAACACACTACAGACAAGACATTTCTTCATTTCATTCGCCTTTCAAAATCTTGTTGAGCTCAAACAATTTCTGCTCTGCCGATGCTTCACAATCCAATTTAGCCTTTTGCAGGTTTGCAAGCGCTTTTTCTTCAAGTGCCTCTCTCGTTTGCACAATCTCCTCTCGAATCTTGGCATTCATCTCATCTGGCATTGTCTTCGTAGCGTCATAAATCTCATAGGCCGACCATGACAATCCGGCAACCGCAATAACACCACCTGCAACATCCATGATGGGCAATGGACCATCTACGACAGCGGCAGCGCCACCGGCGGCAAGTGATGTACCTGCTCGCTTTACTGCGGATGACAACGCAACACCCGCCAGGCGCACCACAACGTTCTTAATCGCCATATACGAGCCTCTGATCATGACAGCTTCCACCGCAAGGCCAACAGTCGCGCTCGTAGCCTTATTCGCATGATCCTGAATCTCCCTTGAAAAAGCATCCACCGCCAGGCTCACTGACTTTGCATTCTCTTCAGAAAAAACGGAAATAGCACTCTCGAACGACTTGCCCTTCACAGCCAAATCAGCTGCAAGAGCAGCCTCCTCTGTAGCAAGTTCTTTCTGAAAATCCGCCGTCCATCGAGCGTACACAGCGACGGCTTTTTCAATCTCGTCAACAATCTTCTCTTTGACAATCGGCGAGATTGCATCTTCCGTACGAGTAGTTCCATTTACTTTGTCATACGCCATCTTATACGCAAGCGACACACAACACTTAAAGCCACACAGTCCCTCCTTGCTTGCAATAAATGCCGCGCCATCCTCACTGTTTCTAAATGCCGCCTCCGCCTCGGAAAGTGGAACCATCTTGCGATAGCGCTCAACTGTTGCCGCAACATCTCCTCTGTATTTTTGGATGCGCGTCTCTACATCTGCAAACAATTTCTTCTTCTCAAGTTCTAATTTCTGCTGCTCCAGCTCAACTTGTCTTTTCTTTCGCAGTGCATCAACCTCATCTGCAGAGGGGCTGTCTCCTTTGGCAACTTCAGGATCAATACCGCATCCCTTCCCTGAAAGCGAAACGCGCCCCCAAAAATGAAAGGCAACCACAGCACCCAGTATCGCCGCCGCGCCCCAGAAAAGCCAACCCATCTGGCTTTTGGACACCGGCAGTGTTTTGATTGGGGTCTCTTGCATAGGTTCCTGATTTCCACGCAAACCTTCGAATCGAGAATTATTAGTATCATGTGCAGACATCTACTTTCCCTTTCGTTTGTTATTATCGATTAGCACAGGTTACGGCAACCCTACTTCCACCTTAAAAAATCTATGAAGCGAGTTGGTGGGATATTGCCACTCGCCACCTCCATCCAGCGTCTCCTTGCCATAGACCTTGTAGGTGCGAATAACTCCGTTTGTGTTGAGATTGGGATCCCATGTCACAATCGGCATTCCATCAACCATTTCGATCTTAGCCTTGAATCGGCTCATCTCATTTGTGGGATCCGTCCCCGAAACGAAACACTCCCAAACCTTGTTCAGCCCATTCGCCGCCGTCGCATTTGCCGCCGCCTCGTAGTCGCCGCCATACTCCGCAAGCAGCGTCGGATAGTCATTGTCGAAATACGAATACGGCACCTCTTCCGGCGTCGTGGTCGTATGATCCGCCCCGCCACCTTCCGGCGTCCACGACACCTGATCGAGATATGCGCAATCCGACATCGTCGCCGCAGTCCCTGCGTTCCAGAACTCGAAGCGTACGACATGTTCGCCGTCGCCGACTATATCGACAAATGCCGATGTCCAGTCCGAGGCATAGTCAAGCGACGCCTTAAATGCATCGTCAACAAACACATCCACCCCTGCGCAGTCTGTCATGTCAAGCCTCCACCACCAAGACAGCGTTCCTGGACCATTCACGGAAGTGGAAAGCGTACTAACATCATCGCCTGTCACTTCGCCACTTTTCACGGAGTCCTGCCCATCATACGAAACCTCGCCCAACGGAATCCAGCTTGCCGCGCCACCAGAACTCCACGACAACCGTCCGCTATTCAATGCGTTTTCGTATGTGTATTCAGCCACGTTCAGCACGATTGAGCGCGGCGCAGTTATTGGAACCGTTATACTGCCCTCGCCGAGAAGCGCCCCTTCCGAGTCACCAGAAAGCGACAGCGAGTAGAACGGAGTATTCACGGAGAACGGTATCACGAGATTCGTCCCATCTGCAACCCATTGCGCCTCAAACGTAGTCGACCCCTTGCCGACGATGGAGCACTCGACCCAGTAGTTCGTCGTCCAATCCCACAAAACCTGCATGGTGTCTGTGTCAACGCGCAAACCCATGGCAAAGTTTCGTACTTGCCCCTTATCCTCTCCGGCAGCCGCCGTAGAGCCCTTCACATAGTCAAACCTCACAATATGCTCGCCTTCCGGAATTATAGCTGTAACAGTTGTCCAATCCAACTCTCCACGGATACGTGCCTGTTCCACACCGTCTATAAGCCATGCCAAGTAGTGTCCTCGCGTATTGCAAGACACCTTCCAGTCAAACGAAATCGACAAAGGACCAACAATGGTGGCTTCCATCCACGAATTTGTGCTGTTCCCGATTTCACCGCTGCGAAAAACTTCACCTTCGGCAACTTCCGAATCAACAAACCATCCAGTCTCCGCATTATCGCGAATCCAGAAAGTGTTGCCGGGAATTACATACTTCTCGTCAAGCCGCCATTGCGCATAAAGGACGACATTGCCAGTTATAGTATATGACGACTTACTTTTCCTGCCTGACGCTCCATAGTATTCTTCATTAGCCGCAGTTCTCCAACCTTCGAATATGAACCCGCCCCTTGTTGGTGTCGGAATGCAGTCAGGCAATTCGCACCCAAGCGTTGCCGTCAATGACTTGACCACAGACGAGAACTGTCCTTCGTTGACATCAAATGTTATCGTGTACTGCGCGGCAGAATGTGTAGTGGCCGACAGTTTTGTTCTGTTAACATTGACCGTTGCCGTTGGCGAAACATAAAGTGTCCCCGCCCCACCGTCTGCACCAGCAGCGCCACCGGAACCGCCATTACCACCATAATATTTCGCATAGGAATCCTTTGTCCCATCCCAAGGCCATCCATGTGCCCACCCCCTCGCCACTCCAGAAGCTCCTACTGTAGTAGATGAATCACCTCCACTTCCGCCTCCTCCATGTGCATCGCCTTCCACCCACTCCATGTCGGACAACGCGCCGCTACCGCCGCCACCACCGCCTCCACCCGCAGAACCGCCGCCACCGATTGCGTTAGTTGGTGAACTTCCTGCGCCGCCGCCGCCGCCACCGCCACCACCTGCCGCAACATACCACTCAGCTCCAATAATTTCCATATTGGCGTTGTACTTGTTTCCTCTCTTTGAGATTTGACCAGCTATACTTCCTGCAGCTCCCGAGGCTCCTGAATTTCCACAATTGGCAATAACTTTCATCATGCCTAATGCATAGCAAGCCCCCATGTCTGTACCTGAACCACCAGATACACCATTGCTTCCAACATTGCCATTTCCACAAAATGACGTCCCAGATGTGAAACTTGAAACTACTCTTGCCATGCCGCCAGAGCCACCATCACCACCACGTCCTCCAGATCCGCCAATGCCAGTGCCGGCTCCTCCGCCACCATCTCCCCCGGTGCCACCAACGCCACTGCTTCCCATTGCCTTAGGCTTATGATTATCATCATATGTAGTTGAGAGAGAGCCTTCTAAACCATTCGCCCCATTCCCGCCATTGCCCGCATTGCCGCCAGTGACGTTTATAGTTCCTTCGCCAGTGATGATAAGTGACGCCGTTTGAGGAACACGAATACCTGCACCGCCGCCAATTTGCCCACTTCCATTCGCACCTCTTGCTGTCAGTGTGACACCGGCGGGAATGTAAAGAACGACCGTCGCATTGTCCGCAACGGACATTCCACAGCCTCCCGCCGTGGAGTTTGAAAATGAAACCGAGTTTTGAATGACGTATGTATTGCCATCCGTCATCGTGTAACCGCTTGTTGAACCTTGCGTAATGTTGACGACACCCGCTTGCAATTGCCAAGAAACCACACACACGCTGAATATTGCAACAGCGACAGCTTTCAAAACTCGGTTCATTGTTGTACCTTATTCAATCTCGCGCCCGTGTTTTCAGCCCGACATCCCACGCGAAAAGACCGTAGCCGCGCCTCCCTAAGAGCTTGCGCTCCTTTTCAGACATCGGCGGGGCGGGAAACGAAAACCTCCTCCGATGTATCACGTGAGGCGCCTGAGAGAGCCCGGAAAGATACACCAGAGGAGGCGAAACTGCATTATGGCATTGCAGTGCCTATCTCCGCGCCTTCCCTGTGAAGTTTCTCAGGCTTTCACGTGACGCGTCCCATGTCCGCGGCGGCGGCCTCGGAGAGACCGCCCTACCACGCGGGAATTCTGTTTTGCCTCGGCGGTTCGGGATTGCGCCCGTTCCGCTTTGACGGTGATATTATACCAAAAATCAGGCCTGCTGACGGAAATTTCGCGGCGCGAGACCTCCGCCGCAGGCCTATCCGGGCTCTCTCTGCCGGACGCTCGCTATGAGCATGCTAGTATACGGGCGAGCGCGGCAAATCTGACAAAGAATGCCCTTTGCTCAGATTTTTCGTGGCGCATCCATATCGGCAAGGACTTCCGCCAATTTCTCGTGCAATTTAGCAGTGAGACGTTTGCGTATCTGGTACAGACTGTCGCGGGAAATTCCATAGAGCTTCGTGACGACATCCGTATCCTGCCCTTCGACCGCGCTCGCGACAAATGCCGCATAGTGCTCTGGACTGACAGACAGCTTCATCCGGCGCAATGCTTCTTCCATCGCGGCAGCCTGCCACTCGCGCTCGGAGAAATCGTCATCGCCGCCAGCCGCCTTCGCCTCTTTCCAGAAATTCGCCTTGAGCTCGGCGTCACGCTTCGACGCCTTGAGCCGATCCATGACACGCCAGTTTACGAGTCCTGTCAAATACGACCTGAAACGCCCCTTCTCGCGGTCGTACTTGAAAGTCGGCAGATTTCGCGCGAGATCGGCGAAAACGACCTGCACGATGTCATCTGCGTCCTCAGGCTTAAGGCCCTTGTGCCGCGCCATTGAAAAGACAAATCCGGCATAGAGGTCGAAGAGCCGATTCCATGCCGCCGCGTTTTCGGTGTCCGCCACCGCTTTTAAGACGCTTGACCGCGTCGTTTCGTTGTTAAAATGCCTGTAGGTCATTTCTTATCCCCAAAAATCTTCTCCCTGGCTTTCTTGACGCTGGATGACAATTCTTCTTCACTGATGCCATCAAAAGTTTCACGATACGCATTTCTTAAAACGGCCTCCCATACGTCCTGTGCCGCCATTTTAGCCTGCTCGAGGGACACTCCTTTTACCTTCCTCAATTGCTCAACCTCTTTTCTCAATCGCTCAATCTCAACGGATTGCAAGGTGGCATTTTGTGTATTGGTTCCAATGGGCCGACTGACGAGGTCTTCCTTTAGTAACTTGATTTCCTCAGACTGTTTGGCGAGATCGGCCTTTAGTGACGTGTTTTCCTCAGACTGCCTTTCGAGAGCTCGTTTCAATGCCGCGCTTTCGGCGGGTTGCCTGCCGAGGTCTTCCTTTAGCGAGTTGATTTCCGCAGACTGCCTATCGAGGTTGGCCTTTAGTACCGTGTTTTCCGCAGACTGCCTTTCGAGAGCTCGTTTCAATGCCGCGCTTTCGGCGGGTTGCCTGCCGAGGTCTTCCTTCAGCGAGTTGATTTCCGCAGACTGCCTATCGATGTCGGCCTTTAACGCCTTGTTTTCCTCTGATTGCCTGACAAGATCTTTACGCAGTGGTTTGATCTCAGCAGTCTGCTTGGAGAGGTCTTCCTTTAGCGATTTTATCTCCGCAGTCTGCCGAACAATGTTATCCGTCAATAACTTGTTTTCCGATGCACGCCTATTGAGGTCTTCCACTAGAGACCTGTTTTCCGCTGAACGGCTGGCAAGGTCTTCCTTCATACGTTTGCCAGAAATATAGAAGGTTACCACGACGGCAATGAAGGCTAGCACAGACAGCGCGAATGCGAATTGTGCAACACGCGATTCAATGATTGGAGAAAGCGAGATTTTTCGGCTAAGGTTTTCAAGATCGCTTAGCAGCGCCTTGGCGGACTGGTAGCGGCGGGATGGCGTAGGATCGGTCGCTTTGTTGAGAATACGCCACCACGCAGGAAAGAATCTTGCGCCAGTATCTGCCACGATAGCGGGACCTTTGTCTATGTCCTCGATGCTCCTTCCAAAGCTCGCGGCCTTGAGCGTCAGTCCAAGACTGTAGACGTCGCCGGCCGCGGCGGTGAAGTTTTCCGGAGGGACATAGCCGGGCGTCCCGACGAGCGAGGCGGCCTCGGATTCCTCGACGACAAGCCCCGGATCGGAGAGGGCGGGACGTCCTTCAACGTAAATCACGTTCCCCGGTTTTATGTCCCGGTGCAGCAGGTGGTGCCGTTGAAGCGCGACAAGGCCTTTCGCAAGCGAGATGCCGAGCTTTATGCACTCGCCGAGCGGCAGTGCTTTCTCTCCAACAATGACACTGGCGAGGGTCTTCGGGCGATAGGATTCTACTATTGGAGATTCACGGTCAAATTCATCGTCCGCGAGATCCATCACGACATAGAAGCCCCACGGCGTCTCCGCAAGCTCGTGCATGCAGAGGAGCCCCTCCTGCGATGGAATCGCACTATAGAGCCGTGCGCCTCGCAATTCGCGCGCGTAGCGTTCCTCTCCAATCTCGTCGCGGCGACAAACCTTTACCGCCACCCATGCGCCATCAGCCCCCTCGGCGAGATATACGATGCCATACGCGCCACGCCCGATCTCGCGATCAAGCCGCCATTCTCCACAGTCGATGAGAGATTTAGTTTCCCCTGCCATGTTCACATGCGTAATTATACCAAATTCCGATTAACGGTTGGTTTGTGGTTAGCGGGTGGCAACTGCCCCGCCGCAGGCCTATCCGGGCTCTCTTAAGCCGGACGCTCGTACCCCTCTGCGCACTCAGCGTCTCTCGGCACTCGCTTCGCTCGGCTTGGCTCGCTACAAAACGCGAGCCCCGCTTGCGCATATCCCCCGGCCGTAGGCCGTCCGCGAAGCGGATGCCCTAGCAGGGGTGCGGTTACGCGCCTCTGCGTTAAAATCTCTCTTCTGCTTCTCCTGATCTTTGTGGCTGAACAATTCGCCCCGCAGCCCAATCCACATGTCGCGATAAGTGGATTAGATTTGAACGAACATTCCGCGATGGCGAGCGCGGCGAATCTGACAGAAGAAAGGTCAGTTGCGACCCGATGCGACTTGAGACGAATGCGCGGCGATCACGTCGATTATCGCCTGGTATACGGGCGACGGGAACGTCAACGAGAGCTCGTCGGCAAGGCCCTGCGCGACAGGTACGATGCGCCGCGACATCTCGTCAAGTCGGGAAAGAACCAACTTGGGCGACATCTGGAATTCTTCCGCCATTCGGGAAAAACATTCCCTGTGGATATCGTCAATCCGAGACACGCCGCCAATAGACATGGCCATCGACCGCGAGAGCTGTGGATACACAGCCGTCGAGACCACATCATAAAGCGGAGAAAACGACGCCCGTCCGCCACGATACAAAACCGAATAGTTTTTTCCATGCGCGTCGGCATTGCCGACGAGAAAATTGTACACGAGTGCGTCAATGAACGCTATCTGATCCTGAGGACTCGCCTTCACGTCTCGAAGAGTCTCCATGCACGCGGCGGCTGAGGGCCCGCCCTGTTCCTCGTACTTCTGCTCCGGATCAATGGACAACATCTGGCAAAAATCCTCTTGGTGAAGGCGCACAACACGTCCATCCGACATCGCGCGGTCATATCGCTTCGAAACGAAATAGCGTTCCCCCTCCAGAACCAGTATCTCGCATTCCGACGAATTTAGCCCCATGCGAGCCGCCAGTTTCTGGCAAAAGCACTCATTCTCGACGGAATTCTGGAAATCGCCTGTCGCAGGCTTCACGATATGAGTCGATGGCGTGCCATACAACGGAAGAATGACCTTGCCCTCCGCCACTCGCGCAATAAGTTTGTCCTGGGCACCAGCGCCAGAATAACGATATCCTGTTTCGCCGTCCATATACAGCGGACGAACGCGAAGAGACTTAAGTATCTGAACCGCCTCGGACTCTTCAAGCGGACGTAGAATCTCCTTCTCCAGCGGATTCGGACGAACACCCTCTCTGTACAGCGCCACCGCCCCGGCGCAGTCTCCACCAAGCGCGCGCAGAAAGCCAAAAACATTTCCTGCAGATATATGCACGCACTTCTCGAGCTTCTTGCGAATGTACGCCGGCGGCAGAAGATTGGCAAAATATCCATACGCCGCCTCTGACTCGAATGCATCCGACTGCAGCGGCAAGGAATGCGAGAGCGCACCCTCCGCTGGATTCGCCAGATATTCTGGGTCATATTGAAATGCGTATCTGTCACCGACAGACTCATGCGAGAACCTGCCGACAAACCGATTCAGCAAATAGACATTCAGCACTCCGTACATGCGATCACTCCGGTGGAAGTTCAAACTTCATCGTGACACCCATCGTGCGCAGAAGGGACAGCACTTTCTCAAACTGAACTGTTGGCTTGCCATTTTCAACATCGAACACAAATCTGACCCCAACATTTGACAGTTGTGCCAAGACAGTCTGCGAGATTCCTTGCTTTTTCCGAGTCGCTCGAACTATGTTTGCAAGGTCTACTGTTGACTTGATTTCTTTCATGATTGTAGAATTGTACCAAATATTACTGTGAGTGCGCAACAAGAATTTTACCCGTTCGGGTAAAGATACTCAATCCAACCCGCCATAACAACTGTTTTTACCCGTTCGGGAAGAATTTATGACATTTATCTCGCTTATCGCATGATTATTCCCGTTCGGGAAGAATGTGGTCGTGGAGTCAGGAGCTAGGGGATAGGGATTCGTGGCGAGTCCATCTCGGCAAGGACATCCGCAATCTTCTCGCGCAGTTTCGCCGTGAGACGCGCGCGAATCTGGTACAAGTTGTCGCGAGAGATTCCATAGAGCTTCATGACGGCGTCCGTGTCCTGTCCCTCGACCGCACTCGCGACAAACGCCGCGTAGTGCTCTGGACGGACGTCGGGCTTGATTCGCCTCAGCGCCTCCTCCATCGCGGCCGCCTGCCATTCGCGTTCAGAGAAGTCGTCGTCACCAGCCGCCGCCTTCGCCTCCTGCCAGAAGTTCGCCTTGAGTTCGGCGTCGCGCTTCGATGCCTTGAGCCGGTCCATGACGCGCCAGTTGACGAGTCCCGTCAGATACGACCTGAAGCGCCCTTTCTCGCGATCGTAATGAAACGTCAGCAGGTTTCGCGCGAGATCAGCGAACACGACCTGCACGATGTCATCAGCATCCGTCTCGTTCAGCCCCCTATATCGCGCTATCGAAAAGATAAATCCGGCGTAGAGGTCGAAAAGCCGATTCCACGCCGCTGTGTTTTCGGTATCTGCCACCGCTTTTAAGACGCTTGATCGCGTCGTTTCGTTATTAAAATGTCTGTAGGTCATTTGTCGAACAGAACCTTGCTAATCGAGGTGCTCAAAAGTGTCAGAGCTTGTCGATACAGTCTTGCTGATACAGCATCTCATGCCAGCTTGTACTCCTGGCTTGGCGACATCGGTTTGTCGGGATCGGTTCTTGCGACAAGCCCCTTCTCCACCAGCGGCGTCATGTAGCAACGCGAGAAATGGACGCGGCTCCTGATGCCGACCGCCTCCCGCAGCGCCGACGGACGCATGGGCCCGTCGGCAAGGAGTTCAAGTATCCTCTTTGCGACCTTTTCGCTTCCGCGCGCAAGCCCGATTCCGACTTTTTCCGGAATGTCCAGCTGCGGATCCGCCTTTGAGCGGAAAGACGCAGCGCCGCGTCCAGCATGGCAATCTCCCCTCTCCGCCTCGCGGGCCTTCAGAACCTCGCTCAGCGCCACCGCGCGGTCCTTCTCCTCGTCGTCAAGGAAGAACGCGCGGTGCGCAAGACGGCTGATCAGGTGGTAGCACCTGTCCTGCCCTATGAACCTGTTTTCCCTCATGCGGGCATTATACCAAAAAACCCTGGGACTGTATCAACAATGCTGTATCAATATGCTCTGACCCTTCTGACCTGCTTGCGATTATGGATACTTGTGGCGCGGACCGGGACACGATGTCACATCTTTTCGCCGAAATCCCGGTTCTTTCACGTTGGCACGGGATGTGCTTTCAGTGGGGTGTCCGAGCCGAACGGCTGGACGCGCGGATTTGAAAGGAGAACGAAAATGAACACGATAATGAACATTGATCCATGGGGATTCCTGGACGACCTGCTTGGCGTGCCGAACCGCACGTTCCAGGCGATGAGGGCGCGTGCCGCCGGACGTTTCCCGCCCGTGAACGTGTTCCTCGACGACCATGCGATCCTGCTCGACCTCCAGCTGCCGGGGAAGACCGCAAAGGACGTCTCGCTCACCCTCGAGCCACAGGCCGTGGTCATCGCCGACAAGCCCGCCGCCGAGGGCGGGAAGGAGGCGCGGCCCGCCTGGAGCCGCCGGCTCGACCTTCCCTTCCGCGTGGACGCGGACAAGGCCAACGCGAAGTTCACGGACGGCATCCTCCGCATCGAGCTGCCGAAGGCCGAGAGGGAGGGCGTCAAGCACATCGCGATCCAGTGAGGACCGCAAAGAGAAAGGAGATTGCGAAATGAACAACGAAGAGAAATTCACCGTCCCGTCCACGCAGTTCGTGGAAAACCCCGAGGGATACGAGCTGAAGGTCGCGCTTCCCGGCATCGGGAAGGAGGACGCCGAACTGCACGTCGAGGGCCGGACGCTCGTCCTCAGGGCGCGCAGCAAGTACCAGAACCCGGCCGGCTTCCGCCAGGTCGCCGCGGAGTTCGAGCACGAGAGCTACGCAATGAGCGCGGACCTCCCGGAGATGGCCGACGTCGGCACGCTCGCCGCGAAGCTGGAGAACGGCCTCCTGACCGTGGCGATCAAGAAGCGCCCCGAGACGCAGCCGCGGAAGATCGACATCCTCTAGCCGCGTTTCCGCCAAGAAGGCCCTTCCGGACGACCGGAAGGGCCTTCCCTCCTGGCAAGGACGGCACCGTGCCGTTCCTATTTGAGCTTGAAGCCCGTCCCGACGAACTGGGCGACGTCGCGCCCCGACTCGTCGGCGACGTCCACGTTCACGACGCAGGAACTGCGGCCGTCCTTCCTGTAGCGGGCCGTCGCGACAAGCCGTTCGCCCTTTGCCGCCGAGAGGTAGCTGATGGACACCTGCTGGGCCACCGTTTTCCTTTCCCGGTCGTTCGTGAGCGCGGCAAAGGCGAAATCCGCAAGGGTGAATATCGCGCCGCCCATGACCCCGCCGAAGGCGTTCCTGTGGCGGGGCGAAAGCGTCATCGCGGCCACGGCATGTTCGCCGTCCAACTCGACAAGCGCAATCCCGTTCTCCGTGGCGAACCGGTCGCCCGAGAAGTAGTCGAGGGCCTCGTCCAGCGTCCTGAACATTCCCATCGCCTCCATCAGCGAACCGGCGCGGGCGGACGCACGGCGGGGGACGGCGCCCCCTTCTTCTGGTGCGCCGGGGCCGCCGGGGGCGGCGGAGCCTTGCGGGACGCCGGATGGGGCGCGACCTGGCGGGGCGCCGGATGGGGCGCGACCTGGCGGGCGCGAACGGCGGTCACGTGCCGCCTGTGACGGGCCGGGTCCTTGCACCCGGCGAACGCCAGGGCGACCACGGCCAGGGGAACTGCAACGAGGATTTTCTTCATGGGGTGGAATTTTACACTTTTCCGCCCTGGTCGGTCAAGAGGCCGAGACTTTCCGGGCCAAAGCTCTCCGGAAGGAGCTCGGCGAGCGTGAAGGCCCTGAAATCCGTCGCCGACTTCGCAAGGCACACCCGAAAGGCCGCCGGATCGGCAAACTCCCGCATCACCTGCCGGCAGACGCCGCAGGGGGCGCAGTAGTCCGACACGACGCCGTCGCGACCGCCCGCGACCGCAATCGCCTCGAGCCGCCGCTCCCCCGCCGCCACCGCCTGGAAGACCGCGTTCCGCTCCGCGCAGATTCCGCACGGATACGACGCGTTCTCGACGTTGCAGCCCGCGTAGACCCTTCCGGAGACGCCGCGCACCGCCGCTCCGACGCAAAAGCGCGAATACGGCGCATAGGCCGCCTTCGCCATCCCGATCGCCCGCGCGACCAGCTCCTCGTCCGCGAAACCCGCCTGGCTCACCATGGCGCGCCCTCCCGTTCCCTAAAGCGGCTCAAGCTCCTCCCACGAGGGGAACTTGGGAAACGGCGCGTGGGGCTCCGTCTGGTACCAGAACGCCGTCGACGAGATGTCGGAATGCTGGCGGAGGTAGTGCCCGTCGTGCCGCCAGCCGAGGTCCTGGACCGTGACCCTGAGGTCCCGCGCGAAGCGGACCGGGTCCATCACGTGCCAGCGGTAGAGGCCAAACCGCGTCTGCGAGGCGTACGTGCCGTCGGGGCGGACAACCTGGCAGAGCCCCGCGTACGGCGTGCAGAACTCGGCGTAGCGCCGGTCCCGTTCGAAGTTGTAGCTGCCGCAGAAATAGTCCTCGAGGCCCGTCGAGCAAAGGGTCGGGAACCGGTCGTCGCCGTCGATGAAGAACTTCGCCTCGCCCTCGCCCCACCAGCCCGTGTTGCGCACGCCCCACGCGAGATACATGCCGACGAACTGGCCGCGCCCCTTCACGCCGTCGAGGACGGTGAAGTCGCTCGTCTCGTCGTACCGCGTCCGGCGGAACTGCGCGTGGAAGTAGGCGCGGTCCTCCGGAACCTCGGTCAGCGTGTAGTCGATGTAGTAGTACGCGGTCATGCGCTCGCTCGGGTTGACGTTCTCGAGCGTGACGCGGCAGTGCTTCCGGAACGGCATCACCCAGTAGCAGTTGAAGGCGCTTCCCGGATTCACGCAGACCGGCGCCGAGACGACGGGCGCGTAGGCGTTCCACCCCTGGCAGAAGAAGTCCGCCGCGGGAACCTCGACGGACGGCTCCTGCTCGCCGTCCCAGTAGATGCGGATCACGGAAAAGCGCCACTTGCCGGTGAGCGTCATCCAGATGTGCTGGATCGCGCCGGGCCCGTCGACGTCCATGATCGTCGCGGTCTCGCCCGGCTCGACGTAGATGTACGGATTCACCTTCCATCCCTGCCCGAGCGCCCGCGCCGCGCGCGACGCGTTGCTGACGTTCCGGGCCGGCGGATCGGACGGGACGGCCATTGCGCCCTTTCCGGGCTCTCCCGTCGGGTTCTCGGGCGACACGCACCGCGTCTTCGCGTCCGAGAGCGTCGCCAGGCTGCCAAGGGACATGTCAAGTCCGTTGAAGCCGGCGTGGAGAAGCGCCGGAAGCGCCGCCACAACGGCAAGAAACGACTGTCTGCACATCTCGTCCTCCTTTGCGGAACACCTCCGCTGTCTTCCGGCATTATACAAAAAACCCGACCGACGCGTCAATCCCATCCGCGGCAGGCGGGAATATATGGTATAATCTGCGTCAACCGGGCGGAAGCCGGAAAGTCCTGTGGAACCCAGGCGCTGTCGCGCAGCCGTCAAAGCCGGAATGCGGCCCCGCCCCCGAACCTCAAGTACCCTCGCAAGAGGGGGAAAGACGAAACATGAACGCACTCCTGCTCGCGGTCGCAGCGACCGCGACCAATGCGACGGCGACACTGCCGCCCGTCGTCGTCGAGGCCTCGCGCCTCGGCAAGTCCCCGAACGAGATCCCCGCCGCCGTCCAGGTCATTCCCCGCGGCGAAATCGCCGCGAGCGGCGCAAGGGACGTCGCAGACCTCCTCCGGAAGAGAAGCGCGGCGCTCGACTTCGCGCACCTCGGCGCCAACAACCCCGCGCTCGCGCAGATCGCCCCGCGCGGATACGGGGAAAACGGATTCGGCCGCCTCCTCGTCGTCGTCGACGGCGAGCGCCTGAACAGCCCCGACATGAACGCGCCGAACCTCTCCCAGGTCGCCCTCGGCTCCGTCGAGCGCATCGAGCTGATCCAGGGCTCCCAGAACGTCCTCCACGGCGACGTCGGCTCCGCGGGAATGGTCAACATCGTCACCGAACCCGGCGACTGGGGCGCGCACGGGCACGCCGAGATCCACGGCGGAAGCTGGAACACCGTCGGCGCGAGCGCGTCGATTCGCGGCGGCAGCGAGGAGCACGGCACGCGCTGGTGGGCGAACGGCGGATGGGACCACTCCGACGGATACCGCCGCGACAGCGGGTTCGACATCTACTCCGCCTCCGGCGGAATCCGCCGGGAATTCGACAACGGATCGTACGTCAGGCTCTCCGCGTTCTGGTCCGACGCCGACAGCGAGATGCCCGGCTTCCTCTCCAAGGGTCAGTGGCGGCGCGACGCGACGGCCTCCGACGGTTACGGCGACTTCTACCGCCGCACCACGTACGGAATCAACGCCACGGCCCTCGGCGTCGTCGACGAGGACAACTCGGTTCGCCTCGCGCAGACCCTCTCGCGCCGCCACCTCCAGAGCCGCGGATACGGATACTGGTACACCGACTACGACATCTACTCCTACGCGTTCACGCCGGAGTGGATCAACGCCGCGAGGCTCGGCGCGTTCGACAACGAGCTGATCGCGGGGGCGACCTTCCGCTACGACCGCAACGACGCCGCGAACTGGGGCACGTCCGCCTACGGGCACAGCCACTCCAAGTACGAGTACGACCGCCAGACGATGGGCTTCTACGCGCAGGACACGTTCCACCTGACGGAGCAGGTGGCGCTCGAGGCCGGCGGACGCTACGAGCGCAGCTGGAACAAGTGCACGATGGCGGCCGACCCGCGCCGCGCCTACGACCTCTCCGCCTTCGACGCCGCCCTGCTCTTCACGCCCGCCGAGGGCCTCAAGACGTACTTCAGGTGGTCCAGCTTCTACAGGACGCCCTTCATCGACGAGGTCGCCTTCAACTCGCGCGACGACCTCCTCTCGCCCGAGCGCGGATGGCGCGTGGACGCCGGGTTCGACTGGACGTTCCTCGAGGAGTTCTGCCTCGCCGGCAACGCCTTCGTCTCGCGCACGAAGGACGAGATCTTCTACGACTCGCTGTTCCCGTACGCGAGCTTCGGATGGACGTTCTACGGCGACAACGTGAACTCGCCTTCGCCGGTCCGCCGCGAGGGCGTCGACCTGCGCGCGGGCTGGGAGCGCGACAAGGTCGCGGGCGTCTCGGTCGCGTGCAGCTTCGTGGACGCGGAGTTCGACGGAGGCGCCTACGACGGCAACGACGTGCCCATGGTCGCGGCCGTCGTCGTGTCGGCGTCGGGGCGCGTGTGGCTCTGGGACGACTGCTTCGTCTTCGGCGGCTACCGCTACAGGAGCGAATGCCGCTCGACCTCCGACTTCGCGAACGAGTACGAGAGGATCCCCGGCTTCGGGCTCTTCGGCGCAGGCGTCCAGTACAGCCCGTCGTACGGCTGGCTCGACGGGCTGACCTTCGCGCTCACGGTCGACAACCTCTTCGACAAGGACTACTGCGACTACTCGACCTACGGCGCCAACTACTGGCCGGCCGCGGGCCGCAGCTACACGTTCTCGGTCCGCTACGAGTTCTGAGCGGACCCGCGGCTAGAGGCCGAGCCCGGGCTGCCGAGCGGCGGGCTCGAGGCCGAGCGTGCGCCACGCGAGCGGCGTCGCGACGCGGCCCTTGGGCGTGCGCTCGAGGTAGCCCTCCATGATGAGGAACGGCTCGTAGGCCTCCTCGATGGTGTCCGGCTCCTCGCCGACCGAGACGGCGACGGTCGAAAGGCCGACCGGACCGCCGCCGAACTTGGCGCACACCGTCTCGAGAATGCGGCGGTCCATCTCGTCGAGCCCGTGGGGGTCGATCTCGAGGAGCCCGAGCGCCTCGGTCGCGACGGACCCGGTGATGAAGTTCCCCGCCTTCACCTGCGCGTAGTCCCTGACGCGCCGCAGGAGGTTGTTCGCAATGCGCGGCGTGCCGCGCGCGCGGCGCGCGATCTCGAGCGCGCCGTCCGGGTCGACGTCGACGCCGAGCTTCGCCGCGCTGCGCGAGACGATCTCGGCGAGCTGCGCGGGCCCGTAGTAGTCGAGCCGGTTGACGAACCCGAAGCGCGCGCGGAGCGGAGCGGCGACGAGGCCGATGCGGGTCGTGGCGCCGACGAGCGTGAAGCGCGGCAGCTCGAGGCGCACCGAGCGCGCGTTCGGCCCCTGGTCGAGCATGATGTCGATCGCGTAGTCCTCCATCGCCGAGTAGAGGTACTCCTCGACCGTCTTGGCCATGCGGTGGATCTCGTCGATGAAGACGATGTCGCCCGGCTCGAGGGACGTGAGAAGCCCCGCGAGGTCGCCCGGCTTCGTCACGACGGGGCCGCTCGTCGTCTTGACACTGACCCCCATCGCCTCGCCGAGGATGTAGGAGAGCGTCGTCTTGCCGAGGCCGGGCGGGCCCGAGAAGAGCACGTGGTCGAGCGGCTCGCCGCGCTCCTTCGCCGCCTTCACCGCAAGCAGCATCCGCTCGCGCACCTTCTCCTGCCCGACGAACCCGTCGAAGTCGGACGGACGCAACTTGTTGTCGAACGCCGTCGACCGGTTCAGCTCCTCGCTCTTTCGCTCTGCATGCATTTGACGGATATTGTACCAAATATCGCCCCGTCCGTGCTGGGCGCGACGCGACTTGCGGTTCGCAGGCCGAGCCGGCGCTCGAGCTCCAGCCAGGGCCGCATCACGAAGTCGCGCCCGCGGGCGCGCGGGTGCGGAAGCGTCAGCTCCGGGTCGTCCGACGTCGTCCCACCGTAGTCGACCATGTCGATGTCGACGGTGCGCGGACCGTTCCGAACGCCCCGCACGCGCCCGAGGTCCGCCTCGACCCGGTGCATCCGGTCCGAAAAGTCGCGCGCGCCGAGCGCGGTGTCGAAGATCGCGACCTGGTTCAGGAACTTGAGGTGGCGGAACGCCTCCGGCACGCCGACCGGCTCCGTCTCCTCGACCGGGCTCGCCGCGACGAGGCGGGTCGACGGGAACCGGCAGACCGCGTCCAGCGCCTTCGCGAGATGCTCGCGGCGCGGCTCGACGTTGGAACCGAGCGAAAGGACGACGCGGACGCCCTCTCGCTCCCCCCTCTCGCTCTCCCTGCCCATGGCGGACAGTATTATACCAAAAGACACGGGGCCGCCGCAGGCGCGGTTTTGGTATAATATGAGGCCGGAATGGAAAAGGAAAAGGAGAAGAAGCCCCGCTTCCGCCTGCGGTGGCCGCTGAAGGCGGCCCTCGTCCTGGCGCTGTTCCTCGCCGCCTTCGCCTTCTCCATCCCCTACCTCCTGACGCACATCCCGATCCCGCCGCTCGAGTTCGACCTGTCCCCCTTCCTCAAGGGGAAGGCGGCCGGGCTCGTCGCCAGCAGGAAGGCGACGGCGGACATCGAAATCCGCCGCGGCCGGCCCGACGGCTTCCGCGTCCGCGCCAGCGGGCGGCTCCTCGACTGGCCCTTTCGCGCCACGGCGAACGTTCGGTTCGGCTTCGTCCGCGCGAAGGGGGACGTCGCCCTCTCGCTCGACGGCACGGACTGGCGGATGGACGCCGCGTTCGAGGCGCGCGGCGCGAAGGACTGGCGCTTCAGCGCGTCCGTCCCGGAGACGCGCGTCACGCAGGACGACCCCGTCCTCTCGGACATCCTCTCCCGCCTGGACCTCGCCGCCGTCTCGAACCTCGTCTTCGCCGGGACGCTCTCCCTCGGCGCCGAGGGCTCGTGCACGCCGAAACGCCCCGTCCCGGCATGGACGGCGCGCGGCGCGCTCTCCGGCGTCGACGCCTCGCTCGAGGCGAGCGGCAGGCCGGTCCGCGTCGACAACCTCCGCGTCCGATTCGGCGCGGACGGCATCGCCGACCACCGCGACATCGCGCCTTTCTTCCCGCGCGCGGACGCGGTCGCGTTCGCTGGCTTCACGCTCTCGAACGCCTTCGCGAACGTCCGCGCGGCGGAGAAGTCGTACCTCGTCACCGAAGCCGGCGCGACGTGCTGCGGCGGCGAGCTGCGGCTCTACTCGCTCTTCCTCGACCCGTCGCGCCTCAGCCTCGGCGCGACGGTCTTTGTCGACGGCGTGGACGCGGGGAAGGTCCTCTCGCACGTGTCGGCCTTCCGCGGCGACGCCACGGGGCGGCTCCACGGCAAGATCCCCTTCTTCCTCAAGGACGGGAAGACGATCCGGATCAGGAGCGCCTACCTCTTCTCGACCCCCGGCGAGACGGGGAAGGTGCGCATCGCGGACGCGGCGCCCATCATCGGCAACCTCGCGCTCGCGGGACTGCCGGAGCCGCAGCGCGACAACCTCGCGAACGCGCTCGCGGACCTCGACTACACCGTCCTCAAGGTCGAGTTCAGGCGCGGGGAGGGGGAGGAGGACCCCTCGCTTCCGCTCACGATCGAAGGGACGGCGACGCGCGGCGCGACGACCGTCCCCGTCAACATCAACGTGACCTTCCACGGAGACCTCGACCAGCTTATCGACACCGGAATGAACCTCTCACGGAGACGGAAATGACGAAATCGGAAATCGCCCTCGCCGCGGCCGCGGCGCTTTGCCTCGCCGAAGGCTGCATACAGGTCAAGACCGAAAGCGAGATCAAGCCCATCCACATCACGATGGACGTGAACCTCAAGGTGGACAAGGACCTCGACAAGGCGTTCGCCGACGAGAGCCAGCAGAAGCCCAAGGGCGACTTCAAGGCCGTCAAGGAGATGGTCGACCGCCAGGCCGCGGGCATCACGAACCGGGCGATGCTCGAGGAACGCGCCGGCGCGACCGACGACGACCGCCTCCTCATCGCCGACGAGAACGCCAAGCGCATGAAGCGCTTCCGCGACGTCGCGAAGTCGAACGGGACGACGATCGAGTCCGTCCAGAGGCGCTACGCCGAAAAGACGCGCGAGAAGATCCCGTCCGGGACCTGGTACCAGGACGACTCCGGCGCGTGGCTCCGGAAGAAGTAGGCCGCCGTCGCCGCACGCCGCGGGACTGCCCCTCGGCTACTCGCCGGACAGGCCGGACGGGACGGGGGACGCCTTCTCCACGCGCAGGCCGAGGGGGGCGAGGGACCGTCCGTCGCCGAGCGGGAACGGACGGTCGCCGAAATTCACGGTGACCTCGGCGCCGTTCGCGAAGCGCGTGCGCTGGACCGTCCGGTCGGGCGAGAGGAACGCGTGGCCCGTCATCTCGCTCCCGGCGGACGCCTCCGCCCCGGCGAGGGACGTCTTCAGGCTCGCGAGCATGCGCGCGCGCCACTTCGGCCACTCGCCGGCCCGGAAGAGGTACATGGGGGGCGTGCCGTAGAGCGCGTTGAAGAGGTCGCGCCGTCGCCATGTCGCGGGCAGCTTGTTGTTGTAGTCGCCCCAGTACCACTGCGCGACCGCGCAGTCGTGGTAGACGAGCTCCCAGAGCGGCAGGCGGTACCGCTCGCCGACCTGGTACTTCGCGACGCGCTCCGGCACCTCGTCGACGGTCCGCCACATGTCGCGCCCCGCCTCGTCGATGCGGTCGGGCCCGATGGAGAGCATCCCCTCGAAGTAGTCGCAGAACGGAACCGCCGCGTCGTGCCCCGTCTCGCTTCCGCAGACGAGACCGAACTCGCCCGAGACGAGGTCGAGCAGCTTCATCTTCCAGACCTTGCTGTCGGTGCGCGTCATCGGATGCGCCGGGTTCCAGCACTCGCGCCAGGGCGACGCCGTCGTCGTGTCGATGAAGCGCGCGTTGTAGGGCTTCGCCTTCAGCTCGTCGCCGATGCGCCTGCGCGCATAGGGGAGCGCCTGCCGGTCGCACATCACCGCGCAGTCGATGCGCGGGCCCTTCTTCGCGTCCACCGGCCAGCCGTGGCGCCACTGCGAGGGGTCCGGACCCGCCCAGTTGATGTCGTGCGGAAACGCCTCCGTCACCCAGTCCGGATGCCACCCCGGAAGTTCGTCGCGGCGCTTCGGGTCCATGATGTCCTGGTAGATGTCGTAGCGCCCGACGAGGACGCCCTCCATCCCCGCGAGCGTTCGGACGAAATCCGGCGACCCGCCCGCGCTCCAGAGGATCCGCTTCGCGCCGGCGCCGCGGAACGCCTCGAGGATCTCGAGGTTCCGCCGCTCGTCGTCGCCCCAGCACCAGACGTTCGGCGCGCCGAGGAGGTCGAGGACGCGCGGACGCCGCTTCGCCTTCTCGGCGAAGGTGACGAGCCGTCCCCCGGCCTTCGCGTGGGCGCGGTAGCGCTTCGCCATCGCGACATGCCCGCCCGCCGCGAGGAAGACGTAGCGCATCCGTCGCGGCGCGGCGAATTCGCCGCGGCTCGGATCCCATGCGACGCCCGCCCGGAGGAGCCCGTCGGGGCCCGTCCGCACGTCCATCGCCGCGTCATCCGGCGTCTCGACGAGCGCCATCCACCCCGCGCCCGTCGCGTCCTCGGCGATCCCGAAGAACGACATGCAAAGGCCGTGTCCGGAATACATCGCCTCGTGCCAGAGGCCGGGGTGCCGCTCGTCGACGGGGAATCCCATGCCCTCGTTCACCGGCGCGACGAGCCGGTCGCCCTTCCGCGTCGAAAACGCCGCGGGGTAGGCGAGGCTCTGGGCGAGCGCCCCGCGCCCGTCGAGGGAGACGGACAGCTCGCCCCCCTCGAGGCGGTAGGTCGCCGTGAACGCGGAGAGGTCGGACGCGTTGAGGCAGACGACCGTCGCGCCCGGTCCGGACGGCAGCGGACGCGCCTCCTTCACGAGGATGCCGCCGGAATCCGGAACCGTCCGCCAGACGCGCCCCGTGCGGAGGTCTCGCACCTCCGGCGCGGCGTCGGACGGCGACAGCCGGACCTCGAGCGTCTCGTTCGAGAACGCGGGCGCCCAGGGCCGGACGGCGCCCTCGCCGAGGACGTTCGGCAGGCGGCGGAGCACGATGTCCGAAAGCCGCGCGGCGACCGGACCGTCGCCGATGAAGCGCGGCTCGACGGTCGCGACGCCGTGGGGGACGGCGAACGCCGTCCGCCCCCGCGCGCCCGGCTTCACCTCGACGGAGGCGAACGCCCAGTTCGCGACCTCGCCGTCCGCGCGCCGCGTCACCGCGCAGGGGCGGACCATCCCCGCCCCGGGCGCGAGCGGCTCCGAATCGAACTCGAGAACGAACCGGTCGCCGGCCCGGACGTCCAGCCGGGGAAAGCAGTTGAGCGACCAGTCGCCCGGCCCCTCGTGCCGCACGTCGACGCCCTTCCCGTCGGACGGAACGGGCGCGGACGTCCCGCCGCGATGCCACATCCACGCGTTGCGCGGGCGAATCTCCTCCGCGGACGCCGACGCGAGGAGCGCCGCGGCCGCCAGCATCGGTGCCGTTTTCATAAGATCACCTTCCAAGCCGCGCCTGGACGTCGAGGAGCGCGAAGATGCGCGCGGGATGCGACTCCCAGGGCGGGGGCTGCCCGTTGAGGCCGTAGACGCAGTCGTCGACGAGCCGGTTCCACGCGCCCTCCGTGCCGGGGTCGAGAACCCTCCCGATCTCCTCGACCTTAGAGGCCATGGCGACGGCGCAGGCGAGGTCGCCCGCGGCGGAGAGCCGCGGACCGTCCTCTCCGCCCTCGGCGAGGAAGCGCCGCGCCGCAAGGCGCGCGACCTCCTTCATCAGCGCCTCCGCCTGTTGCGCGCGCGACGGATCGGCGAGACGGACGACTTCGAGCGACGCGTTCATCTGGAGGAACGCGCAACCCGGCATCGACGCGCGCCGCTCCCCCTCGGAGAGGCGCGCGACCCCCCGCGACTGCTCGAGCGCGGCGTCGGCGTACTTTTCGTATTCGGCTCCGTAGCGCCCGTCGCCCGTCGCCTTCCACGCCGCGAGGTAGGCCATCGGCAGGCGCGCCGCCTCGTGCGGCCGCACGTTCCACATCGCGAGAAGCCCCTTTCCGTCGGGCCTTCCGTCGAGGCCGAGTGCGCTCCATCCGTTCGCCTCCGCCACGTTGGCGGACAGCCGGTCGGCGACGGCCGCGAGCGCCGCGCGGACCTCGCCCTTCGCCGCCTCGTCCGCAAGCCCGCTCGCGTAGTAGCGGTAGAGCCCGTGGACGTAGTGCGTGAGCTGGTCGCGGGAGGAGCCGCGGTTGAACGACGAGCCGTCCCTCGCGATGCCGCTGCAGACGTAGCCCGGCACGCCGTGGACGGACCCGAGACGGAGGAGGGCGCGCGCGACCGACGCCGCGCGCGCGCCGTCGCGGCGGTCGACGAGCATCGCGAGCGCGAGCCCGTTCAGGACCGCGCAGTCCTCGGTGTCGTCCGCGCCGCGTCCGTGGAAGAGCCCCGTCGCGGCGGAGCGGAAGGCCTCGGCGCGCGCCCATGCCGCGTCGAAGGTCCGGAACTGGTACGGGATGCGGCAGCGGACGACCTCGTTGCCGTCGAAGACGTTGTACTTCGGGAGGCGCGGCTCGTCGTCCATGATCTTCGCGAGGCGCGGGTACCGGCTCCTCCACGGCTCCTCGCGGTAGCCGATCCGCTCCGCCTTGCCGACCAGGTTCCAGCTCGCGTCGTCCGGGTTGTTCCAGTGCTGCGTCCACGTCACGCCGCGGTCGTCGAGGTGGATCGCGATGTCGCAGTCGGCCATCGTGTTCCCGACGACGGCGTTCTCGCGTCCCCCGCCGACCATCACGGCGCAGCCCGCGCGCTCGAAGACGTTGCTCGCGACCGTGTCGCCGCAGTCGCAGTCGTCCAGGTAGACGCCCATCGTGAAGACGTCGTGGCCCTTTCCGTTCGAGACGGCCTGCCCGAGGTCGTGGATGCGGTTGCGGACGATCCGGTTGCCCTGGCTCGTCCAGTCGCGCCCCGTGTAGAGCGCGCCCGCGTCGCCGGTCTCCTTCACGACGTCGTAGATGTCGTTCCCCTCGATCAGGTGCTCGTTCCCGCCGTAGATGATCGCCGAGTGGGGCGCGTCGTGTATGCGGCAGCCGACGATCGCGTTCCCGCAGCCGTTCAGCGAGACGCCCGGCGCGTAGACGCGCTGGACGCGGGCGAAGCGCGAGATGTCGCATCCGACGACGCGGTTGCCGCCCTTCGCGAGCGTACGGCGGTCGCCGCCGTCGAGCGCGACGCCGCGCCGCCCGACGTTGCGGACGGTGCAGTTGGAGACGACGACGCCCGTGCAGTCCGCGGCGACCGAGATTCCGTCTCCCTCGACGCACTCGACCGTGCAGTCCGCGACGAGGACGTCGTGGCAGTCCCTCAGCACGAGCCCCGCGCCGCCGCCGAAGGCGATCGTGCGTCCGCGGACGGTCTCGCCGCGGCGGTGCTCGAGCAGCAGCGCCGGCTCGTCGCCCCAGACGACCGTCACCGGCGCGCGCGCGACGTCGCCGCCGGGCGGGACGAAGGAAAGCGTGCTCCCCTCGATGAGCCACTCGCCCTCCGCGTCGAGAAAGCTCCTGTGCCCGACGGCGTAGAAGCGGCGCGCCTTCTGCCCCCAGCTCGCGCGGCCGATGCCGAACGCATGCCGGTCGGCAAAGCGGGCGACGCCGTTCGAGACGGACGCGACGCGCAGGACCTCGAACGCCCAGTCGTGCGTCCAGTAGCCGGCGAGCGAGTAGCCCGACGCCGGCAGGCCCGGGACCTTCACGTTGTCCTCGCCCTCGAAGGTGAACCACGACCCCTCCTCGGGCTCGCGGGCGAGCGTCATCGGCCGGTTGCCGAAGTAGAGCGCGGGATGGCGCGGGACACCCGTCCACCCGCCGCTCCTGTACATGCCGGGGTCGGCCTTCACGCCGAGGGCGGAGAGGTCGCACGTCCAGACGCCGCCCTCGCCCTTGACGAACGACTCGGCGGGAAGGAGCGCGGACGCGGCAAGGAAGAGAGCCGGGAGCAGCATGGTCGCACCCCTTCTTCAGCTCGAAACTCGAGCCGCCCGCCCTCCGGCCTACAGCCCCTCCAAGAGGAAGGACACGGCGTATTCGCCCTTGCCGACCATGTCGTCGCCGTGGGGCCTCGCCCCCCAGCTGTCGTCCCCACCGACGCCCATCTGCACGGCGTCGACGTTGACGGTGATCTCGCCCTCGTCGGAAAGGTCCCACTGGTGGCGGGCCTTCTCGAGCGAGGCCTGCGAATACGGCCAGGCGTTGAAGCCGACGGGCGCGCCGAGGGCCGTGATCCTGACGGACCTGCCGGTGCCGTCGGCGAACGAAATCCAGCGGCATCCCGTGCGGTAGCCCTGCTCGCCCGGCTCGACGTAGTTGTCGGGGTTGAGGCGGCGCGCCGGATAGTCGATCTTGCCGTCCTCGCCCGCAAGCCCGCTGACGACGCCGACGGACGCCTTCCACACGTCGAGCAGGGCCGCGGTGCGGCGGTCGCAGTAGTTCTCCCAGGGGCCCATTCCGTACCACTCCACGTTCCTGAACTCCTTCGGGATCCTGAACGTGACGCCGATGCGCGGCACGGGCGGGAGCTTGTCGCCCACCGTCACCCTGAGGTCGACGAGGCGCCTGCCGTCGGGCAGCCTGCGGACGTCGAGCTTGGCCGTGCAGCCCTCCGGCGGCGTCTGCGACTCGGTCGCCTTCTTCCAGACCGCGCAGTGCTTCGGCATCTGCCAGCCGCGGTCGTTGTCCGTCGGCGCGCGCCAGAAGTTGAGGGTGAAGCGCTTCGCGGCCTCCGCGTCCCGCACGGCCTCCGCCTCGGGCGCCGCGACGGGGACGAACGGCTTCGCGAACTGGTCGAGCGCCACCACGTCGGGATGCCCGTCCCTGTCGAGGTCGAAGTCTCCGCGCACGAAGAGGAAGGTGATGGCGTCGCCGTCGGGCGCGTCGACCTTGACCTCCTTCACGGTGTCGGGCTCGAATCCCTTCGCGTCAAGGAGCCCGTCCTTGACGATCTTCCCTCCCTTGGTGACGATCCAGTGCGCGTTCAGGTGGTCGAGCGTCGAGAACCGGTAGGCGTTCCAGATCTTCGCCGTCTTCGTCTCCCAGTCCCATGCGTCGACGTGGACCGGCTGGTAGGCGTGCTTGACCTCGTAGGCGCCCGGATGGTACGTGCGGTCCGCCGCGACGAACCCGTTGCAGTTGAAGTTGTCGTCGTTGGGCCTGTCGCCGAAGTCGCCGCCGTAGGCGAGCCACGTGCCGCGCGCGTCCGTCTTCCACAGCGCCTGGTCGACGAAGTCCCAGATGAACCCGCCCTGCGCGCTCGGGTACTTCCGGACGACGTCCCAGTAGTCCTGGATGTCGCCGTTCGAGTTGCCCATGGCGTGCGAATACTCGCAGAGGATGAACGGCTTCTTCGGGTTGTTCCCGACATAGCCCTCGACGTGCCACGGCTTCGCGTACATGGGGCACTTGATGTCGCTGTGGTCGGTGTCCTGCGCGCCCTCGTACTGGATCGGACGCGTCGCGTCGACGGCGCGCATCGCCTTGTACGCGTCGACGAAGTTGGGCCCGTCGCCCGCCTCGTTGCCCATCGACCAGAAGACGATCGAGGGGTGGTTGCGGAAGGTCTTGACCATGTTGACCCCGCGCGCCACGTGCGCGTCGCGGTAGAGCGGGTTCTTCGCGAGCGAATCCTTGCCGAATCCCGCGCCGTGGGACTCGACGTTGGCCTCGCAGACGACGTAGATGCCCTCGCGGTCGCAGAGCTCGTACCACGTCGGGTCGTTCGGGTAGTGCGAGGTGCGGACGGCGTTGATGTTGAGGTCGTGGAAGATCTCGATGTCGCGCTTCATGCCCCCGAGCGTCACCGCGTAGCCCGTCGCGGGCTCCATCTCGTGGCGGTCGGTGCCCATGAAGAGGGCGCGCTTCCCGTTGATGTAGAGGACGGCGTCCCTGATCTCGATCTTGCGGAAGCCGAACGCGACGGCGTAGAAGTCGCCTCCCGACTTGATAGTCTCGTAGTACATGTTCGGCGCCTCGCAGCTCCAGAGCTTCGGATTCTCGTACTTCTTCTCGAGAACGACCTTCCCGTCCGCGTCCCTGACGGCGAGCGCGCCGGTCCTGAAGTCGTCGGAGAGCGACGCGTCCACGACGAGGTCGTACGGCGCGCCGTCGCCCTCGGCGACGAGCCACACGTCGCGGAAGATGCCCGAGAGCCGCCAGAAGTCCTGGTCCTCGAGGAAGGTGCCGTCGCAGTGCTTCAGCACCTTGACCTCGAGCGCGTTCTCGCCGTCCTTGAGGAACTTCGTGACGTCGAACTCGGCCGGGAGGCGGCTGTCCTGCGAGTAGCCGACCTCCTTGCCGTTGACGTAGAGGTACATCGCGGACGAGACGCCGCCGAAGTGGATGACGACGCGGCGGCCCCTCCAGTCCGCGGGAACGGCGAACGAGCGCGAGTAGAGCCCGACGGGGTTGCGGTAGTAGTGGCTCGTGTACTCCTTCGGCGGCTCCGCCATCGGGTCGCCCTCGGCCCAGCCGCGGAGCGGGTAGGTGACGTTCGTGTAGAGCGGCGGGTCGAACTCGCCCTGCAGCTGCCAGCACCCGGGGACGGCGACCTCCGCCGCCTTCTCCCACTCGGGGGCGTCGACGGTGTGCTTCCACTTGAAGCCCCACGTGCCGTTGAGGGACAGGAGCCACTTCGACTCCGTGCGCGGCCTCTCGCCCTTCGCGATCGCGAGCGCCGTCGCGGCGTCTTCGCACGGGACCATGACCGATCGGGCCGGAAGCCTGTTGACCTCGAACCGCGTCGGGTCCTGCCATATCTCCTTTGCGCCCGCCGTCGCGGCGAGGGCAAGCGCAACGGCTCCGATTGCGAAACGACCTAAACGATGCATTGCCTTCCTCCTTTGGGGGGTATTCTACCATAATTCCCGGCCGCCTGTCACTTGCGACCTTCGCAAAAACCTTCCGAAGCGCTTCGCGCGCCCCCCCGATTTTGCTATAATAGCGGAAAGTGAAATTCGACCTCCACATCCACAGCTGCCTTTCGCCGTGCGCCAGCCTTGAAATGGCGCCGTCCGAAATCGTCCGCCGCGCCGTCGCGGCGGGGATGGACGGCATCGCCCTCACCGACCACCAGTCCGCGCGGAACGCGCCCGCGATCGCCGAGTGCGCGCGCCGCGCGGACCTTGCCTGCCTCTTCGGGCTCGAGGTCCAGACCGCCGAGGAGGTGCACACGCTCGCGCTCTTCGACACGGTCGAACAGGCGCTCGAGATGACCGACTGGGTCTACGCCGCGATGCCCAAGCGCGTGAACGACCCCGAGACGTTCGGCGACCAGCCCGTCGTGACGTGGGACGACGACGTCGTCGAGATGGAGTGGCGCATCCTCGCGATGGGCTGCCGCCGCTCGATCCCCGAGACCGCGACGAAGGCGCACGAGCTCGGCGGGCTCTACATCGCCGCGCACGTCGACCGGCCGAACCACTCCGTCCTCGGCGCGCTCGGGGCGATCCCCGAGCCGCTCGTCGCGTCCGAACGGCAGCCGGGCGGCGGCCGCTTCTTCGACGCCGTAGAGCTCTCGCGCACCGCCGACGCGCCCGCCTGGCTCCCGAAGGTCGCCGGCTACGCCGTCACGCGCTCGTCGGACGCGCACAACCCCGGGGACGTCGCGCGCGCGTGGACGGAGGCCGACGGCGCGTTCTCCGTCCGCGGCCTCCGCGCCGCCTTCGCCGCCCGGGCGACGCGTCTCTCCCCCCGCCTCACCTCCTTCTGACACACACCCACAACCCCAGCCATGACATTCAAGGAACTGAGCGAACGCGTCGGCGGCAGGATCGTCGTCGACAACCCGGAAGCCGAGATCGCCGCGTGCTACACGTCGGACCTCCTGTCGGACGTGATGGGGCACTGCGGGGACGAGTCGGTTCTCGTCACGATCCAGAACCACCTGAACGCGATCGCCGTCTGCACGCTCGCCGGCATCGAGGCGATCGTGCTCTGCCACGGCCGCGCCGCGCCGGACGACATGAGGGAGGCGGCCGCGCGCGAGGGCGTCGGCATCGTCGAGACGGGGCTCTCGCAGTTCGAGGCGTCCGTCCGGCTCGCCGACCTCAGGCCCTCGTCGCGCTAGAGCGACCCCTCCTGGCCCTCGAGGAAGGCGCGCGCGAGGGAAAGCCCCTCGACCGAGTCGAACCCCCCGACGGCGTCCATCAGCTCGAGGCGCGAGACCTCGTATTCGCTCCCCCGCCTCCTGTGGCGGAAGACGAGGTCGAAGTCCCCCTGGAAGCCGAAGAGGGAGAGGACCGCCTGCGGCAGGCTCCCCATCGGCGGGAGGTCGATGTCGTCGGCGCGGAACGTGCACACGAGCGTCGTGCCGACGCCCGGCGCGCTGTCGAGCCTGACGCTTCCGCCGCATCCGTCGCACGTCTGCTTGACGAACGGGAGCCCCATGCCGATCCGCCGGCCGGCGTGCTTGCCGGGCTCGGTGTAGAACGGGTCGAACGCCCGCGCGGCGATTTCGGGCGGCATGCCCTTGCCGTCGTCCTCGACGCGCAGCTCGATCGTCCCGCCCTCCTCGACGACGTCGACGCGGACCCTCTTCGCGCGGGCCTCGATCGAGTTCGCCGCGACGTCTGCGATGATGTCGGAAAGGCTTGCGTGCATCGTGTCACTCCGTTTCGTCTGGTGTCATGTCGTCCGGACGGGGCGCCTTCAGGCGGGCTTGCGGCGGATGAGCGCGGCGGAGAGCGCCGAGAGGACGAGCGGGACGAGGAGGAAGTCGAACGCGACGGACCCCGCGGCGTCGCGCGCCTCGACGCAGTCGCCGACGGCGAGGGACCCGAGCGGCGACATCGCGCTCACCGAGCGCAGCCCCTTCCCGACCGCGCGCGCGACGGCGAGGCCGACGCGGTCGATGCGGTCGGTCTCGAGCTGGTCGGGGTACTGGTCGACGACGCTCGGGCTCATCTCGCTCACCATGAGAAGGACGATCGCCGTGAAGAGCGCGACGGGGCGCGAAAGCCCCGCGCCGAGAAAGACGCCGAACGCGACGACCGCCGCGAGGACGGACGCCATCACGAGGAGCGCGCGCAGGAGGTTCCACCCGAACGCGTCGGCGGGAAAGAGCAGCTCGACGTCCCGGCGCGGACGCAGCATGACCGCGCCCCTCCCCCTGTTCGTGAACGAAAGGACGTCGCGCTCCCCTTCGCGGCCGCAGGCCGAGAGCGGAACGGTCACCGCCGTCTGGGTGATGTTGCTCACGCCGCCGCAGAGCCCGTCCGCGGCGATTTCGCCGCGGACGTCGTCGCGCATGTCGAAGTCGCCGGAGAAGCGGAACCTGACGGACGGCGCGGCCTGCGGGGAGGCGAGGCGGCGGGCGTGGAACCCGGGGAACCGCCAGGACGCCGTCTCGTTCGTCTGGACGGACTGGTAGTTGTCCTTCGCGCGCTGCTCGAGGAGGCGCAGGACGACGGACTTCTTCGCCTTCCTGACCTCGGGGGGCGTGTCGGGGGCGGACATGTAGGCGTCGTACATCCTCGCCGCCTCCTCGCGCGGCGACTCCATGAGCGGCCGGAGCACGTGGCTGCACGGGCGGTCCGTCCAGGCGGCGGCGAGGACGAGCGCGCCGGCGGCGGCGAGGACGAGCGCGCCGAGCGCGGCAAGGGCGAGGAAACGCCCCCACGCGACCGCGAACGCCGAGACGGGCCGGACGAGGGAGAGCTGCAGACGCCGCTCCTCGCGCTCCGTCGCGAGCGCGCCGGTCGCGGCGGCGAGAAGCGAGACGACGAGGAGCGCGAAGACGCCGCCGAGCCCGTAGCGGACATAGAGCTCGCGCGCGCCCTCGGCCGTGCCGTCGCCGGTCAGAAGGCGCGGGAGGGCGAGGAGCCACCCGATGGCCGCCGCCAGAAGCATCCAGGCCGTCCACCCGCGCCAGAGCGCGACGGTCTCAAGCCAGAAAATCCGCCAGAGCGAAATCATCGCCGCTGCCCACCTTCGCGAGGAAGAACGCCTCGAGGGATTCGCCGAGTTCCGAAACCCTGCCCTCCGCGGCGGTTCTGCCGCGGTTCAGGATCATCACGCGGTCGCAGATGTCCTCCGCGTCCGCCAGGAGATGCGAGGTCGTGAGGACCGTCATCCCCTTCTTCGCCAGCGCCTTGACGAGCGTCTTGACCTCCTTCGTCGAGACGGGGTCGAGGCCCGACGTGGGCTCGTCGAGGACGAGGAGCTCGGGCTTGCCGACCAGCGCCGACGCAAGCGCGACGCGGCGGGCCATGCCCTTCGAAAACCCACCGACGGCGCGTCCCGCGACGTCGGAGAGCTTGACCATCTCGAGCAGCTGGCGCGTCCGCTCGCGCGCGACGGAGCCCGGAAGCCCGCAGAGGCCGGCGTAGTACATCAGCGTCTCCCGTGCCGTGAGGAACGGATGCAGGTAGCTCAGCTCGGGGAGGTAGCCGAGCTTCGCGCGCGCGGCCTTCGACCGCGGGGAGCGGCCGAAGAGCGAGACCCTTCCGGACGACGGGGCGAGGAGCCCGAGCACCATCTTGATCGTCGTCGACTTTCCCGATCCGTTCGGGCCGAGGAGCCCGAACACCTCGCCCCTCCTCACGTCGAGGTCGAGGGCGTCGACGGCCTTGACCGTCGGCCGGAGCCAGAAGTCGCGGAAGGTCTTCGACACCCTCTCGAGCCTGACGACGGGTTCGCTCACAGGTCCCGCTCCCTGAAGAGGCGGATGCCGGCCGCGGCCGCCAGGAGAAGCGCCGGCAGCGCGGCGAGCGCGGCGAGGAGGACATAGCCCCACGGAATCGACCCGCCCCTCGACAGCGCCTCGGAAAGGCTGTAGTTCCCGGCGAACGGGAGGAAAAGCGCCGCAAGAAGCCCGCCGGCCGCGCCGGCCGCGTTCGCCTTGAGGCGGACGGACGCCGCGGCCGCGGCCATCGCGAAGACGGCGGGGGGGATCCACAGCAGAAGCTCCGCCGGCAGCAGGCGGAGGAGCGTCTCGCCGTCGGGACGGTAGAGGACGGACGCGACGGCGACGCCGAGCGCGGTCAGGAACGCCGAGAGCGCGAAGCGGACGCGGAACGCGCGGTTCAGAACGGCGCCAAACACGTAGGGCGCGACGACGGCGGCGACGCCGAACGCGTAGGACGGCCCCCACAGGCGAGGGATGTCGCCCGTCTTCTGCGCGACGGCGGCGCCGATGCGCGCGCCGTTCACGATCGTCGCCGTGACCGCGCCGACGGCAAGCGCGAAGAGCGCGAACGCGCAGTAGACGCCGGCGGCCTTCGCGAGGAGGAACTGCCCGCGCGAGACGGGGTGCGCGAGCGCGACGGCGGCCGTGCCGCTCTCGAGCTCGCGGCGGACGGACCTGACCGCGCCCGCGAACGCGAAGAGGGTCCCGCAGAGCAGCAGCGCCGAAAGCCCCGCGTCGCGCGCCATGCGCGTCGGCTCGCCGAACTGGTGGTAGTGGAACGCCGGCGCGAAGACCGCAAGGCAGAGGGCGGCGGACAAAAGCAAAAGCGACAACGGCTCGCCGATGACCTCGAGCGCTGTCGCCTTTGCGATGGAGACGAAGCGTCTCACTGTCCGAAGCCGCAGCCGCCGCAGAAGAGCGGCAGGTTCGCGTCTTGGTAGAGATAGTAGCCGAGCAGGCCGATCACCACGCACGCGGCGATCTGGAAGACGATGCTCGCGATGTTCGTGCCCTTCGAGACGTCGGCGATCGCGTCGGCCGGAACGGCGGGGGCCGCGAACCTTTGCTGGTTCGCGGGCATGTCGGGGATGTCGGGGATGTCCGCGACGTCGCCGGAGGCCCCGTCGGCGGCGGGAGCCGAGGCGGTCGGCTTCTTGACCCCGAACTTCCCGGTCGGGCGCACCGCCCCCGGACGCGAGATCTTGAGCGTCTTGCGCTGGGTCAGCGTCGGCTTCGACGGCGCCTCGGCGGCCGGCTCGGCCGCGGGAGCCGGCGCGGAGGCGGGCTCGGCGGAGGCGGGGATCGCCGCCGTCTTCGAGATGTCGTTCGGCCGCTTGATGCGAATCGTCTTGATCGGCGCCGCCTCGTTCTGGACGGGCGCGACGCCCATCGCGTCGGAGAGCGAAATGCGCGCCGTGCGGGACTTCGCGGCCTGCTTCTGGGCCTCGGTGAGGTCCTGGTCGGCGATGATGCCCGTCTTGTGGAGGATCGCCTGCTGGGGAATCTGCTGCGTGACGCCCTTCAGCTTCTGCGTCACCGTCTTCAGCTGCTCCATCGCGCCCTCGGCGGGCGCCGCGGCGGCCGGGCCCTTCGCCGGCGCCTGCGTGGGGAGCTTCATGCCGGGGCGGACGCCGGGGCGGCCGATGCCCGTCGCGCCGAGGGTCGGCTTGCGGATCACCGGCTTGAGCTTGAGCGTCGACGCGCGCGGCTTCAGGGGGTTCGCGGGCGGCGGCTCGGTTCCGGCAACAGGGGCCATGTTCTCTTCTGCCATGTCATACCTCCAGTTCTTAAAGTAAGTCGTCAGGTCGTCTTCCCGAAAGGTCGCCCGGCCGTCAGACGGCCATCACCTCGGCCTCCTTGGCCTTCAGCTCGGCGTCGATCCTCGCGATGCCGTCGTCCGTCGCCTTCTGGATCTTCTCCAGCGCCGACTTGAGGTCGTCCTCCGATATCTTCTTGTCCTTCTCGAGCTTCTTCGCCGCGTCGTTCGCGTCGCGGCGGACGTTGCGCATCGCGACCTTCTGGGCCTCCGCCTGGGTCTTCGCGACCTTCACGATCTCCTTGCGGCGCTCCTCGTTGAGCTCGGGCACCGTGATGCGAAGGACCTTGCCGTCCGTCTGCGGCGTCACGCCGATGTTCGCGGCGAGAATCGCCTTGTTCATCGCGTCGAGGACCGTCGGGTCGAACGGCGTGATCTTGATCTGGCGCGGCTCGGGCGTCGAGATCGTGCCGAGGTTCTTGACCGGCGTCGGGCAGCCGTAGTAGTCGACCTTGATCTGGTCGACCATCGCGGGGTTCGCCTTGCCCGTCCGGAGGCCCGCGAACTGGGTCTTCAGCGTGTCGAAGCTCTTGCCGATCTTGGCCGTCGCGTCGTTCAAAACTTCCTGTACCGTTTCCATCTTGTCTTTACTCCAGTCTGTCCTTGAAACTTCAGGCTTTCAGCTGACCAGCGTGCCGACCGTCTTCCCGCAGACGACGCCCTCGAGCGCCTTCGGGTCGAAGAAGTCGAACACGACGATCGGGATGTTGTTGTCCATGCACAGCGCGAAGGCCGCCGAGTCCATCACCTTCAGGCGCTTCTCGAGCGCCGTCTCGTACTTGAGCGTGCCGTACTTCTTCGCGCTCGGGTCCTTCTTCGGGTCGGCCGTGTAGATGCCGTCGACCTTCGTCGCCTTGAGGAGCGCGTCGGCGCCGATCTCGCTCGCCTTGAGCGCGGCCGCCGAATCGGTCGAGAAGTAGGGGTTGCCCGTTCCGCCGCCGAAGATCACGACGCGCCCCTTCTCGAGGTGGCGGAGCGCGCGGCGCTGGATGAAGGGCTCGGCGAGCTTCGGCATCTCGATCGACGTCATCACGCGCGTCGGCACGCCGATCGACTCGAGCGCGTTCATCATCGCGAGCGCGTTGATGACCGTCGCGAGCATCCCCATCGAGTCGCCCGTCACGCGGTTCACGCCCTTCCCCGCGCCCGCGAGCCCGCGGAAGATGTTGCCCCCGCCGAGGACGATGCCGACCTCGACGCCCATTGAATGGACCTTCTTCACGCGCTCGGCCATGAACGCGAGGCTGCCCGGGTCGATGCACTCGCCCGTCTGCCTGTTGCCGAGCACCTCGCCGGACAGCTTCAGGAGGATCCGGCGGTACTTGACCTTTCGGGTAGATTTCTTCACACCGGAAAGTATAGCAAAAAAGAAGCTCCGCGGCAATAGAACCGCGGAGCTTTTTGCGGGACTGCCGACCGGATCAGGAGGCGGGAGCCTCCTCGTCGAGGATCGTGATCCTGCACTTGGCCTCGACGCCGTGCCCGAGGTCGATCCTGGCCTGGTACTCGCCGACCTCGTGGAGCGACTCCTCGAGGGAGAACTGGCCGCGCTCGATCTTGACCCCGCGCTGCGCCTCGATGGCGGCGAGGAGGTCGGTCACGCTGACGGAGCCGTAGAGCTTCTTGCCGTCCGTCGTGTGGGCGGAGACGGTGAGGGCGAGGCCCTCGAGCTTCTTGGCGACCGCGAGGGCGGCCTTCTTCTCCTCCGCGGCGCGCGCGGCGCGCTCGGCCTCGAGCTTCTTGAGGCGGCGCTTCGCGGCCTCCGTCGCGAGGGCGGCGAGGCCCTTCGGGGCGAGGCAGTTGCGGAAGTAGCCAGGGGCGACCTTGACGATTTCGCCGGCCTTTCCGAGCTTCTTCACGTTGTCCATGAGCATCACTTCGACTTGCATGGTTCCGCTCCTTTCCGCATCAGGCCATGAGGCCCATGTTGCGGGCGCGCTTGACGCCCTGGCGGATCTGGCGCTGCTGCGCGGAGGTGACCCCCGTGATGCGCGCCGGCAGGATCTTGCCGTAATCCGTGATGTAGTACTTGAGCGTCTCGATGTCGTTCACGTCGATCTGGTCGTTGGGACCGAGCGCCGGACGCTTGCGCGCGGCGAACTCCTCGCCGGCCGAGCTGTTGGATTTCTTGAAAGCCATTTTCGGTTTCCTTGGTTAAGTTGTTGTTCAGAAAGGAATCTCTTCGGGATCGGACTCCAGGCCGTTCACGGGCGTCGCGGGCGCGGGCGCCACCGCACGCGGCGCGGACGCGCCCTGCTGCGGACGCGCCTCGCCGCGCGGCGAGAGGAACTTGATCGTCGCGGCGCGGACCTTGAGCTTCTGGTGCTTGACGCCGTCCTTCTCCCAGTTGTCCATCTGGAGCCTCCCCTCGACGAGAACGGAACTTCCCTTCGAGAGGAACTGCCCGCAGAGCTCGGCAAGCTTGTCCCACGCGTCGACGTCGACGAACACGGGAAAGTCCTGCATCTGCCCGCTGCGGTCCTTGCGGCGCTCGTTGATGGCGACGCCGAGGCGGGCGACCTTCATGCCGCTCGCTCCCGTCGTGCGCACGTCGGGGTCGCGCGTCAGGTTGCCCATCAGGATCACCTTGTTGAAGGAGGCCATCTCCGAATCCCCTCCCTATGTCAGGCCTCGGCCGGGGCCTCGGCCTCGGCGGCTGCCGCCGCGGCCGCCCTGGCGGCCTCCTCCTTCTTCGCCTGGCGTTCGGCGCGGGCGGCCCGCTCCGCGGCGATCTTCGCCTCGCGGCGCTCGTCGACGGCCAGGATCTGCACGCGGAACACCTCCTCGACGAGGTGGTAGCGGTTCACGAGCTCGTCGACCTTGGCCGGGTCGAGCTCGATGCGCACCTTCACGTAGACGCCGTTTTCGCGCTTCTTCATCGGGCGCGAGAACGAGCGCTTGCCGAGCGAGACCTTCTCGAGGACGCTGCCGCCGAGGCGGGTGACCTCCGCAAGGGCCTTCTCGAGGTTCGCCTCGAGGACCTCCTCGCGGGCAATGCCGACGAAGATGTAGAGAGCATCGTACTTCTTCATTACTTCTTCTCCTCCTTCTTGTCGGCCGCGCCGGCCGCCTCCTCCTTGCCCTTCTTGATGACCTCGGGCGTCGCCGCGGCCGCGGCGGCCGCGCCGGCGGCGGCAGGGGCGTCGTCCGGGGCCTTGACGACCGCGACGGGGACCTCGCCGCGCGTCACGACCGTCTGGCTCTCGCCGAGCTGCAGGTCGCGCACGAAAAGCGTCTGGTCGAGGCCGAGCTTCGAGACGTCGATCTCGAACTTCTCCGCGATGTCCGTCGGCAGGCAGTCGACCTCGATCGAGCGGAGCGTCTGCTCGAGGACGCCGCCGCCGAGCTTCACGCCGACGGCCTCGCCAACGAGGTACAGCGGAACCGTGACGCGGACCTTCTCGGCCAGCGACACCTCGCTGAAGTCCACGTGGATGGGCGTGCCCGCGAGGACGTCGTTCTGCATCTCGCGCATGAGCGCCGGAACCTCGGTGCCGCCCATGTCAAGCGTGACCAGGAGCTGCTTGCTCGCATGGCCGCGCATCGCCATCATGAAGTCGTGCGCCGGGAGCTTGATGAGCTCCGTGCCGCCCTTCCTCATCTTCATCACGCTTCCGGGGATCATCCCCGTCTTGCGCAAACGGCGGACGGCGCCCGTACCTTGCTCGGTACGCGCCTCCGCCTTGATCCGAATCTGATCCATCTTATGCCTTTTCTGGTAATCTGACCGCATGCTCTCGCGACACGCGTCGCTACCCTCTGCGGCAAAACGGCACGAATTATACCAAAAATCGGCGAAACCGCGCAAGTGGCAAAATCAGCCAGCGGGCGAGCGTGCGTTGAGGCGGCGCCGAAGGCCGCGCCAGCCGGGAAGGCGGGCGTCCATGAGACGCCGGAAGAGCGGACCGTGGCTCGCGGCGCAGAGGTGCGTGAACTCGTGGACAACCACGTACTCGACCTGCTCGCGCGGCGCATGGGCGAGCTCGAGGTTGTAGACGATGCGGCGGCGCGGGATGTGGCACGACCCCCACAGCGTCTTCATCCGGCGCAGCCGCCACGTCACCCCCGCCTCACCGAGACGCGCCGACCAGCGCGCGTGCAGCTCCGAGAGAAGCGACACGAGGCCCTCGCGCTCCAGGTCCGTCACGGGCTCCGCGCCGGGACGCGGACGCGACGCGAACCCGGCGCGCGTGCGCTCGACCCAGCCCCACTTCGACAGGAGGAACGCCTCGGCCTCCTCGTACGACGACCCCCGGAGCGGAAGCGAGACGTGGACGCGCCCGTCGGGCCCGATGCGGACGTTGATGCGCCGCACGCGCTTGCGCTCGACGGAGACGGCGACGCCACGGACGAGGTTCTCGCCCTCGCGGATCACGGAACCGGCGCCCCTCTGCACCAGTCGGCGATCCCGTCGGCGATCGCCCGCGCGACGCGCGCGCGGCGCTTCGGGTCCCAGATCGCCTCCTCGCCCGCGGGCGACGTCACGAAGTCGACCTCGACAAGGCAGCTCGGTATCTCCGGATTGCGCGTCACGGCGTAGTTCGCGTGGATCGCGCCGTTCGACTTGAGCGTCCCGCCAAGGGCCTCGCCCATCCGCGCGCTGACCGCCTTCGCGAGGCGCTCGCCGATCGCGTTCCACGAATAGACCGCGTGGTAGCGGAGGAGGTTCGGGTCCTTGTCGTACGGCGGCGCGTTGTGGTGGATGGAGACGAAGGCGTCGGCGTTCAGCGCGTGCGCGACCTTCGGACGGTCGTAGAGAGCCGGAAACGAGTCGTCCTCGCGCGTGAGCGCGACGTTGTAGCCGCGCGAGACGAGCTCGTCGCGGACGCACAGCGCGGTGAGGAGGTTCGCGTCCTTCTCGCAGAATCCGTGCGGACTCCTCGCGCCCGTGTCGCTTCCGCCGTGCCCGGGATCGACCACGATCGTGATCTCGCGGGGGACGCGGTTTGTCGGCGGATCCTTCGCCTCGTCCTTCGCGTACGGGAGCTTCTCCCACTTCCTCTCGGGCTGCGGACCCGCGGAAGGCGCCGCGGCGGGCTTCTTCGCGATGTGGAACCACACGTCAGCCGCCTCGCCGGACTGCGACACGACGGAGACCGAGTTCGACCCCTCCGCCACGTCCACGAGCGTCGCCCACGCGCCCGTGCGGTAGACGGGCACGGAACGTCCGTTCACGACGACGTTCGTCTCGCCCTTCGCGACCGAGCCGACGAGGTACATGTGGTCGATCGCCGGGAGCCGCGCGCCCTGCTGGGGAAAGGCGACGAACGGGATCGCGCCGAGGAAAAGCGCCGAAAGCATGTCAGAGCGCCGCGAGGATGGCCGCGAGGAAGCCGTCGTACGACTCGAACGCGGGAAGGTCGGGGTTGGCGGAGCGGATCGCCTCCGTCGACCGGAAGAGGAACCCGGCCTTCGACGCGCGGATCATCGCGAGGTCGTTGAAGCTGTCGCCCGCCGCGATCGTCTCGAATCCGCAGCTCTGGAGCGCCTTGACCGTCGTGAGCTTCGACTGCGCGCAGCGCATGCGGTAGCCGACGATGCGCCCCTCGGGAGAGACCTCGAGCGCATTGCACATGAGCGTCGGATACCCGAGCTTCTTCATGAGCGGCATCGCGAACTCGTAGAACGTGTCGGAGAGGATCAGCACCTGCGCCCTCTCGCGCAGCGCGTCGAGGAACGCCTTCGCCCCCGGCAGCGGGTCGACCGTCGCGATCGCCTCCTGTATCTCCTTCAGCCCGAGGCCATGCTTCTCCAGAAGGTCGAGCCGGAAGCGCATCAGCCGGTCGTAGTCGGGCTCGTCGCGCGTCGTGCGGCGGAACTCGGGGATGCCCGTCCGCTCCGCGAACGCAATCCAGATTTCGGGAACCAGGACTCCCTCGAGGTCCAGGCAGACTATGTTCATCTTCGCTCTCTCCTCCCTTCCTGACGAAAGCCGCATTATACCAAATCCCCGCCCCCTACTTCAGCTGGAGGATCTTCGACATCGCGCCGGTGACCTTGAACATCGCGTTCTCGAAGTCGTCCTTCTTCGCGGGGATCGTCGCGCTCTCGACGACCTCCTCGCCCTTCTTGAGCGAAACCTCGATCTCGCCGCCCGCGCGCCGGACCGAGACGGCGAACTCGACGACCTCCTCCTCGGGCGGCTCCTCCGGGGTCTCCTCGGGCGGAACCTCCTCGGGCGGCGGCTCCTCGGGCTTCTCCTCCTCGGGCTTCGGCTCGTTCAGCTCCTCGAGGATGACCTTCGCGAGCAGCTCGATCTTGCGCCGGACGCTCGGGAAGAGCGCCCTGTGCTGCTCGCCGGCGTTCGCCGGGCGCCTCGACTCGTCCGGCCAGAGCGTCGCGAGGCGCGTTTCGCCCCAGTCCCTCTCCGTCGCCTCGGTGAGGAGGGCGACGATCGCCTTGACGTCCGGCGTCTTCGTCCAGAGGCCGTCCTTGCGGCGGCGCGCCTCGTCGAGGACCGAGAGGTGCCGCCGGTCGACGATCGCGTTCTGCGCAGCGATCGCGCTTCGCGCGAGGTCGAAGGCCCGAGCGACGGCCGAGTCGGCCCGCACGTCGGCCTCCTCCATCAGCGGCTTCCCGCCGGCGGCGTCCGCAAGCGCCCGCATGCCGACAAGCCCCCGCCACTCGCGAAGCGACCGCGCGTAGTCGCTGCGCGCGGCCACGTCGTCGGCGAGGCCGGGGTCCGGATGCCATGTGCCGTCCTCGAGCGTCGGCCACGTCGCGGCCGCCTGGAGGAGGGCCGCCCGCGCGCGCGCCTCGCGCCACTTCGGGAGGACGTCCTTCCGCAGCTTCGCCTCCACGGCCTTTCGGACCTGCTCGGCGCCGGTCCGCCCGGACAGGTAGCCGCGCAGCTCGTCGCGCTCGGCGGGCGGCGCGTCGCCGCACGCGCCTTCGAGGGCGCGCGAGAGGATGCCGGACGCGTAGCGCCCGGCGAACGCCTTCTCGCTCTCGGCGGCCTTCACGTGCTCGGACGGGGACTCCGAGATCTCCTTCAGGACCGCCTCGGCGTCCACCTCGACCTCCGCCGCCTCGATCCGGCGCTCCAGCCGGTCGAGCGTCCGCCGCTCGACGGCGGGGCCGATCGACTTGTCGAACGTCCCGGCGAAGAGGCCCCAGGCCTTCGACGGGTCCTCCGCCTTCGCCCGCCGGTCCTTCACGTTCTCCTCGAGCCGCGCCCTGAGGTCGGCGGCGAGCCGCGACGGCGCGCACGCGTCGCTGCGCGCGCGCATCAGGTACTCGGCCTGGCGCCGCTGCTCGCGGCGCGCGTCCTGGATCACGGGCTCGACCATGCGCTCGCTGACGAACTGGCGGTTCTCCGAGAACACCGCCGTCTTCTGCTCCCGGAGGATGCGGTCCGACATCTCCTCGCGCAGCTCCCAGTCCGCCTTCGCGTCGAAGTCCGCCTCCGGGGGGCGCGTCGCGGCGACCAGCGTCTTCGCCTGCGATTCGACGGCCGACTTCCGCTCCGCGGCAAACGCGGCGGGAAAGTGGCGGTCGGCAATCTCCTTCAGCTGCGGCGAATGGGGCTCCATGAGCGCCGGCTTGGGGTCTGCCTGGCCCGGCGCCGCGATCCCGAGCCGTTCGTCGATGGCGCGCGCCTTGGCGGCGAACTGCGCGCGCAGCTCCTCTTCGAAGAGGCCCCGGCACAGCTCCTCCGCCTGCGCCGGACGCTCGAACTTCGAGGGATCGGCGAGCATCGCCTGCGCGAGCGCGCCGGGGGGCGGGCCCTTCTCGCGCAGCTCGGCCGCGGCCCTCGCGAGCGCGATGTCGCGCGCGCCGTCGCGCGCCGTCGCGTCGAACTCGGCGTTGCCGGCCGACAGCGCCGCGGCCAGGAGAAAGACAGTCGTGTTCATGGCAGGACCTCCGCGCCCGTCGCCTCCGAGACGAGCTTGAGCGACTTCGTCTTGAGCGCGTCCGCGAGGACGGCCGGGTCGGCGATGTCGCCAAGCGCGGACGGGTCCTCGATCCACTGCCGCTGCAGGCGGGCGGCAAGCGCGCGCTGGACGCCGCGCGCGTCGATGCGGACGGACTCGACCGCGCGCGCGACCTCGCCGTCGAGCCACTCCCGCTCGCCGTCCGTGAGCGCCCCGTCCGAAAGCTGCGCCTCCGCAAGGACGTCCGTCCGCCAGGCGGCGGAAAGCGCCTCGACGTCGCGGTAGTCGGCGTACGCGGCCGCGGAACCGGCCGCGAACGCCGACTTCGCCGCGGGGGCGAGCTCGATGCGGCCGCCCTTCACGTGCTCGTCGGCGTCGAACGAGCGGCGTCCGTCCGTCCCCTGCGTCATCAGCGCGTTGAGCCCGTACTTGACGCGGTGGTCCTCGGAGACCTTCTCGAGCGCGAGGACGAGCTTCTGGCGGTTGAGCTCGAGCACCTCCTCCTCGCGCTCCTTGCGCGCCGACTCGACGAAGATGAAGTAGGCGATCATGAACACCATGAGCAGCGCCAGCACGACCTGGAGGAGAAGCCCCTGGAGGTCGTCCGTCGTCGCCCGTAGGGAGGCGTCGCCCCCCAGAAGGCGCTTCAGCGCGTTGCGGTCCGATTCCGTCATGGCGCGGCCCTACCCCCTGAGCGCGGCGGCGACCCCCGCCAGCCGCGCGTCCGCCGCGGCGCGGGCCTCGTCCGCGGCCTTCGCGCGGCGCTCCAGCGCGTCGAGTTCGCGCCTGAAGAAATCGACGTACTCCTTCTGGCGGCGCTCGAACGCCAGCTCGTACTTCGCCAGGCGCTCCTCGAAGTGCGCGGCATATTCGCCGCGCCGCCTCTCGGCCGCCTCGGCGAACGCGGAGGTCCGCCGTTCGAGGTCCTCCGCCTGGGCGGACGCGCGGCGGGCCGCCTCGGACTCGAACTCGGCGAGGCGGCGGCGGAAGGCGCCCTCGAACTCCTTCTGGCGGCGCTCGAACGCGTCGGACGCGGCGCCGAGGCGGACGACGAGCCGGTCGACGGCGGCCGCAAGGTCGCCGTCGTCGGTCTCGGCGAGCCCCGACTTCTCGAGCAGCCGCGTGAAGAAGGGGCGGACGAGCGGACGGTCGACCATGAACACCCAGACGACCGCCGTCAGCGTCGAGAAGAGCGCCGTGTGGAGGCACTGCATGAGGTCGGCCATCGAGACGGTGTCCAGCTTGAAGTAGCCGATCACGATGATCCCCCAGAGCGTGCCGAAGAGGCCGAGCGCGACGTTCAGCTGGTCGGAGCCGCGGAAGAACGGGAAGTCGCCCGCGCGCACGCGGCGCCCGCCGGCGATGCGCGCGAGCCCCGCCGTCATGCAGGCGAGGCCGAGCAGCGGGATGAACGTCGTGACGGCCGAGTAGTCGACCGCCGTCCAGTCCAGCCACGGGATGAAGCCCGGCATCTTCGCCGAGACGGAAGCCGAATCGCCCCCGGCCGCGAGAAAGGCCGACCACCAGCGGACGACCGCGACGACGTTGTTGAGAAACGCAAGCGCCGCGACGGACGTCGCCGCCGCGCAGAGCGCCAAAAGGGCTTTTGCTTTTTTCATGGCACCAGGGGACCCGACGTCCCAATCCTCCCGTTCCTAAGATTATACCATTTTCCGCCGCGTCCGGGGCGATCTCCGCGATGCGGCCCGGAAGCGCCGCGCGGGAGGCGCCTTCAGCCGCGGGCGGGCGCCGGGCGGGCGCGCCGCGTCGCGAGAAAGAGCGCCGCGCCGGCGGCGACGAGGCCGAGCGAGATGACCTGCCCGATGCTGAGGCCCCAGAACGCCGCGCGCGGGTCGCCGCGGAGGAACTCCATGCAGAAGCGGATGGCGCCGTAGCCGACGAGGTACGCGGCGCACGTGTCGCGGCGGCGCCTCAGGTAGAGCGCGAGGAGGAGCGCGAAGAGGACGAGGAGCGCCGCGGCCTCGAAGAGCTGCGTCGGAAGGACGGCGACCATCCGCTGCCCGTGCTCGTACCAGCTCGGCGAGAACTTCGGGAACACGACGGCGCACCAGGCGTCGGAGTCCTTCCCGTAGCAGCAGCCGTAGAAGAAGCAGCCGACGCGCCCGCAGGCGTGGCCGAGGGGGATGACGGTGCAGAAGAGGTCGGCGAGCGCGAGCGGGCGCTCCTTCCGGACGAGGCACCAGGCGAAGAACACGGCGATCGCGAGGATGAGCCCGCCGTAGAACATGAGCCCGCCCTGGTCGACGCGGAGGACGTCGAGGGGGCGCGCGGCGAACTCGGACGACCAGTGCTCGGCCACGTAGGCGATGCGGCTGCCGGCGACGCCGGAGAGCATCAGCGCGAGGATGAAGTTGGAGAGGTCCTTCCGTCCGGAGAGGCGCTCGACGAGCGTCCAGCAGAGGAGGAAGCCGACGGCCATGCAGGCGCCGTAGGTGCGGACGTGGAGGAAGCCGAGGTCGATCAGGTCCGGGAACATAGCGAGACGATCCAGTTGTACGCGGAGACGGCGGCCGAGCCGACACCGAGGTAGGCGCCGCCGACGCGGCGCGCGAGGACGCCGCCGAGCCACGCGAACGTAAGCGGCGTCGTGGCGGCGAGGAACACGAGGACGAGGAGGACGTTCGCGAGGAAGATGAAGACCCACGAGAAGACGCGGCCGTAGAGCTTCACGTCGGGCTGCCGCCGCGCGAGCGTCTCGACCGTGAAGAGGACGTGGAACGACCACGTGAAGCCGATCATGAACAGCCAGAGCGGCAGGCAGGGGAGCGGGCGGAAGAACGCGGACGTGACAAGCGCGGCGACGACCACGACGAACGTGTAGAACGGGAAGAAGTACGGCGCGAGCGTGATGAGCACGTTCGACTTCGTGAGGCTGACGCTGCCGCCCTTCTCGCCGACGCGGAGGCGCGAGGGGATCGCGCCGAAGAGGAGCCCCCACAGCGCGTGCGTGAGCTCGTGGCCGAGCACGTAGGTCTTGACGGGGTGCGAAAGCGCCATCCAGCAGAGCGCGAAGGCGACCATGCCGCCGAGGAGCGAGACGGCCTCGGCCGTGACGCCGCCCGACTCGCCGGCCGCGACAGGCACCGCGTCGGCAAACGCGCGGACGACCCCCCAGCACGTCGGCAGGAGGGCAAGACCCGTCAGCATCCGGAGGAAGTTGGCCATCGCTCAGTCGTCGAACACGAACACGAGCTCGCCGGGGTACACCCGGCGGTTCTGGCGCGCAATCGTCTCGACGAATTCGGGATCGGTGCGGAACCTCTTCTGGTAGTCGACGAGCCGGGCGATCTCGCGCTTCTTTTCCTCGATGCGCCGGCTGAGCTCGGCGTCCTTGCGCTTGAGGCTGCCCTCGTTCTGGTAGAGCGGAGCGAGCGCGAACAGGCCGCCGGCCACGATCACGACCAGCAGCGCGATGGTGAGGAACTTCGCGACCTTGTCTTTGAATCCATCTGTCATCGCACAGATTATAGCAAAAAATTCTGCTCGTTTCCCATTGACTTTCCAAAAAAATATGCGATACTATATGCCCGTTCCCTCGGACCAGGTCCGCGAGGCGAATCAACAACACAACCGGCGCCATCCGGGAAGTCCGAAGGAATGAAAGTAGGGAAAATGAAGATCAAGACCACGAAGAAGTGCGCGACCAAGCAGGTCGTCGCGAAGAAGGCTCCGGCCAAGGCCGTTGCCAAGAAGGCGGTTGCGCCGGCCAAAAAGGCCGTGACGTTCACCGTCCACGCCGAAAAGGGAAAGGCCGTGTATCTCGCCGGCTCCTTCAACGAATGGAGCACGACGGCGAAGAAGATGGCCTACAAGGCCAAGGACGGCCTCTACGCCGCCACGGTCCAGCTCGCCCCCGGCGAGTACCAGTACAAGTTCATCATCGACGGAACCTGGTGCGCCGATCCCGAGAACGTGAACGCGGTCAAGAACGACCAGGGCACGTTCAACTCCATCGTCACGGTCAAGTGACGCGGACGTCGCCCTGCGACGAAGAAGAGGCCGCGGCGAAAACGCCGCGGCCTTCTTTTTTCGCCGTCCCCGGCGGACTATCTCGCGCCGCCGTTCGCGTCCGCAAGCTTCTTGAGCCTCTGGGCGAAGGAAAGCCGCTCGACGGCGGACATGTGGTCGATGTAGAGGATTCCGTCCAGATGGTCGATCTCGTGCTGGAGCGCGCGCGCGAGGAAGCCGCGTGCCGTGACCATCTGGGGCCGGTTGTCCGCGTCCAGGTACTGGCAGACGACCTGCGCGGCGCGCGTGATCGAGCCGCCGACGCCGGGGAAGCTGAGGCAGCCCTCCTTGTCGCGCTGGCTGCCCTCCTGGGCGACGATCTCGGGGTTGAAGAGGACGAGCGGCATCGGGACCGGCGCGTTGAAGCGCGCGTCCTCCTCGCTTTCGCAGCCGTCGGGGACGTCGATGACGCAGAGGCGCTCGGTGCGTCCGACCTGCTGGGCGGCGAGCCCGACGCCGCGCGAGGCGTGCATCGTCGCGACCATGTCGTCCGCGAGGCGCCGCAGGGCGTCCGTGACGACCGCCACCGGCTCCGACTTCTCGCGGAGCACCGGTTCGCCGTATTTGAAGACCTTGAGTTTCACCGCCACCTTCAGACTTTAGAACACCGAAACGCCGGGCTTTCGCCCTCACGCGCCGGTAGAGCCAAACCCGCCTGCGCCCCGGTCGGTCTCGTCGACGGCATCCGTCTCGACGATCTCGGGCTGCGTGACGGGCGCGACGACGAGCTGCGCGACCCTGTCGCCCTTCGCGACGGGAAAGTCCTTGTCGCCGAAGTTCGCCAGGACCACGCCCACCTCGCCGCGGTAGCCCGAGTCGACCGTTCCGGGCGCGTTGAGGACCGTGACGCCGTGCTTCAGCGCAAGGCCGGAGCGCGGGCGCACCTGGGCCTCGTACATCGGCGGAAGGAGCATGACGAGCCCGGTCGGGACGAGCGCCCGCCCGCCAGGGGGGATGACCATGTCGGCGACGCTCCGAAGGTCCATGCCCGCGTCGCCCGGATGGGCGTACGCGGGCAGGACGGCGTCGGGGTGGACTCGCTTGAACCGGAGCGTCATTCGTCCGTCTCCGCGTCCGCGACGGACGCGCCGTCGCCTGGCTCGAACCCAAGGCGCCCGAGGTTCCACTTCCTCCAGGATTCGGGAACCTGGCGCCGCTGGAGCGCCTCGACGCCCGAGAGGGCCTGCGCCCTCCAGATCTGCGCCTTGGCCGCATCGCCGGGAACGCGATCCTCGCAGACGACGAGCAGCCCCTTCCCCGTTCCGGTCGGCGTGAAGCCGGACACCTCTCCCTTGCGGAGTTTCATCGCGGCGCCGATGATCGCGCCCTGGTCGGGGAACTCGCCCGGCTTTACGTCGCAGACGGCGAACGTGATGTTCGTCGAGACGTCGCCCGACCCGAGAACGGCCTGGACGCCCTTCTTCGCGACGGCCTCGACCTTCTCCTTGAACGCGTCCGCCTTCGCCGCGGCGAGGGCGCGCGGGCGGACGACGTCCTTCGCGTCGTCGAACGACGGGTCGTGCGCGGGGCTCGTCTCGGCCTTCTCGACGAGCCAGACGGCCTTGTCGGAGCTGACGATGCCGTAGCGGAGGTCCTCGCTGCCGGAGTCGAGTTCGGCGACCACCTCGCCGAAGGACTGCGCGCCCGGGCAGATCTGCGCGGCGCGCTTCATGAAGCCTTCGCGATGCGGACCCTCGAGCGCGAACCAGTCGCTCGTCTCGACCTTGAGGCCGTCCTCGGCGGCAATCTCGTCGAGGCGGGACTTGCCCGCGGCCGCCTTGACGCCGTACGCGCGGCTGTTGAGGTTGGTCTCGAAATACTGGACGGCGGCGATCTGGCGAACCTCCTTCTCGACCTGGTCCCTGACCTCCTCGAACTTCTTGACGGTCTCGACGCCGTTCGTGTCGGTCGACGTGTACCTGTCGACCGTCACGTCGTAGTGGTCGCGGAGGTCGTCTTCGCTCACCGGCATCTTCGCGAGGAGCTCCGGCTTCGTCGCGTCGAACTTCACCATGCGCAGGCGGTAGCGCTCGGGCAGCGAGAGGGACTTGACGTTCCCGTCGTACCACTTCCGCAGGCCCGCGTCGTCGAGCGTGACGGCGGCGGCCTCCTTCGCGTCCTGGACGAAGCGGGCCACCTTGACGGTGTAGCTGTCGGTCATGTCCGCGACGGCCTGCTCGACCTCCATCGGGGAGGTCCAGACGGAGGAGCCGGAAAGGCCGAACTCGGCGACCTTCATCGCCGTCAGGCGGCGCTTGAGGAACGCCTCGAAGCGCTCGGGCGAAAGGGAGTTCTCGCGGAGAAGCCGCTGGTAGAGGGCGAAGCTGAACGCGCCGCCGGACTGGAACGAGCGGTCGGAGCGGATCGCCTGGGCGACCTCGGCGTCGGTCGCGACAAGGCCGTTCCGGCGGGCGACGTCGAGCATCGCGCACGTCTCCCACGCCTCGCGGTTGACCTCGGCGCTGCTGCGCCGCCAGTCGCGCCCCTGCCCGAACCCGCGGATCTCCTCGGCAATCGCGTGGAACTCGGCGGACGGGACCGGCTTGCCCCCGAGCGTGCCGGCGCTGGCGTCGGACCGCCCGTCCCGCCCGTCCCTGAGAAGGTCGTCGACAAGGAAGTCGAAGGCGAAGGCTCCGCCGACAATGATCGCAAAGACGCCCCAAATCCACTTGTTTCGAATCAGCTTGTTGAATTGCAGAATGACCATTTTGCTGCTCTGAACTTTCTCTTGCTCGTGCCTGTGTTTGTCGTGTCGAAGCCTGCCGCCCGTCAGAAGTCAAGGTCGTCGCCGGAGGAGGGCGCGTCGGACGAGACGCCGTCGGCGGCCGCCCCGGGATCTGCCGTCTCGGTGTCGACGGCCGCCGTCTCGGAGGCCGCCTCGGCCGCCTTCTTCGCGAGCTCGGCCTGGTTGCCCTTGTTGTTCGGGGCGATTTCGCCGGAGTTGACCTCGAAGCGCTTCTCGGCGAACGCGCAGCGGTTCTTGAGCGCGCCGGAGGCGTCGAAGGTCATGACCGTGACGGCCATGTTCTCGCCAAGCGCTGGAACGGCGCGCTGGATGCGCACCGCGGTCTGCGGCGAGACCTTCCACTCGAGGAACTTCTCCTCGACGTGCGACTCGCCCGTCTCGACGTCGCGGATCTTGACGAGGCCCTGGTCGAGCTTGCAGACATAGTCGCCGCGGCGGCCGTAGATGCCCGTGAAAAGCGCGTCCTGCGAGGTCTGGATGGCGACCTCGTTCGCCGCGCGCATCGCGAGGATGCGGAAGTGGCGCCCCTCGACCGCGAGGGTGCCCGTCACGCAGCGGATCGTCGCCCTGTCGCCGTCGCCCGTGTTCTCGTAGCGGTAGACCGAGTCGCCGGCCGGGTTCACGACCGTGAAGCCGGGGGCCACGACCGAGAACATGCCCTCGGGGAGGTTGCGCGGCAGCTTGACCGCGACGATGCCGGACATCAGCGAGATCGCGCGCGACTTCTCGTCAAGGCCCTGCTTGCGCGTGCCGAACGCCGCCTGGCCGACGACGACGACGCGGCACTCGCGGCCGAACGCGACCGTCAGGCGGGAGTCGCCGTCGAGCGTGCGGAAGGCCGTGCCGAGCGGATAGTGCCGGCCCTCGACCGCCGCCTCCCAGTCGGCGGCGCCGGGCTTCATCGCCTCGGCCTGGCCCTCGAGCCTCCTGACCGACGGAAGCGTGAAGAAGAACTTCGTCTCGGACTTGGTGTGGTGGATCTGGCCGCCGATGTCGATCAGGGTGTCGGCTTCGGACTTCTCGGCCGCCCCCTCCTGGCCGGAGGGCTCCCCCTCGACATCCTCTTCCTGCGCGCAGAGCGACAGGCCGGAGACAACCGCGGAAACCGCGAGAACGCGAACAATCGATTTCATGTGAGTTCCTTTCAAACGAGATGGGCGCCCTCGGAGGGCTTGATCACGCTGCACGACGGCTCGTCGCCGAACTTCGCCTTGTACTCCCTCGCGATCTGGGCGGCGATCCTGCCGGCCGCCGACGGGTCGACAAGAAGGCAGCAGCTGCCGCCGAACCCGCCGCCGGAGAGGCGCGCGCCGTAGACCTCGGGGATCGCCTTGGCCGCGTCGACGATCGCGTCGAGCTCCTCGCAGGAGTTCTCGAACCAGTTGCGGCTCGACTCGTGCGAGTCGTACATGAGCGCGCCGAAGCCCCGGAGGTCGCCCTTCTCGAGGAGCGCCGCGCCCTGGAGGACGCGCTCGTCCTCCCCGATCGGGTGGACCGCCCGCTTCGCCGTCGTCTCGGCGAGGCCGCCGCGGTAGAGCACCCACTCGGCCATCGTGACGTCGCGGAGGTGCGTGACGGGCTTCCTGAGGACGCCCGCGAAGTATTTCGCCGCGTCCTCGCACGCCTGGCGGCGCGACGCGTACGCGCCGTCGACCAGCGCGTGCTTGGCGTTGGACTTGACCATCATGAACGCGACGCCGTCGCCCATCGGGACGGACTCGAACTCGTTCGTGCGGAAGTCGCTCTTGACGAGCGCGCCCGCCCGGCCGTACATCGACGAGGCCTGGTCGAGGAGCCCGCACGGGCAGCCCGCGAACGTGTGCTCCGCCTTCTGCCCGATCTTGGCGAGCTCGGTCTTGCCGAACGACGTGCCGTAGACCTTCTGCAGCGCAAGCGCCGTCGCCATCTCGAGGGCGGCGGACGAGGAAAGGCCCGCCCCGAGCGGGATGTTGCCGCCGAACACGGCCTTGAAGCCCTTCCCCGCCTTGGCGGGCTCGCCGCCGAGGAGCCAGTTGAAGGTGCCGAGCGGGTAGTTCGCCCACGTCGCGCCGGTCTCGACCTTCTTGACCGCGCCGAGCGTCGTCTCGTACGTCTCGTCCATGTCGAGGGCGACGAGCGTCACCCTGTCGTCGGCCGCGGGGGAGACCGCGAAGAACGTGCCCCTGTCTATCGCGGCCGAAAAGACGTAGCCCTCGTTGTAGTCGGTGTGGTTGCCGAGCACCTCGATGCGCCCCGGCGCGTACGAGACGACCCCGGGCTTCCCCCCGAACTTCTCGGCGAACTTGGCGACGACCCCGTCGTAGACTTCCTGGTTCAGCATGTCGGTGCTCCTTGTGTCACGTGTTTCGGTTCGCAGGCCGGCCGGGCCTCACTCGGCGCGCTTCGCGGGCCGCGAGAGGACCAGCGCGTAGAAGAGCACGTACGCGAGCAGGCCGATCGACAGCCAGTAGCTGTTGAGGATGCCCACCTTGTCGGCGAGCATGCCCTGCACCGGGATGAGGATGCCGCCGAACACCATCGCCATGAAGATGCCCGAGCCCATCGGCACGAACTTCCCGAGGCCCTCGGCCGCCATGTTGAAGATGCCGCCCCACATCACGGACGTGCAGAGGCCCACCGCGACCATGAAGGCCATCGAGAGCGGGAACTCCCTGCCGAAGAGCGTGATCATCCTGACGGGCGCGAACATCGCCGCGAGAAGGAGCGCGATGCCGAGCGAGGCGAGGAACGTGACCTGGACGCGCGAGGAGACCTTGCCGCCCACGACGCCGCCGAGGAGGCGCCCGCACATCATCAGGAACCAGTACGCGCCGCAGACGGCCCCCGCGACCGCTCCGCCGACGTACCAGGGCTGGCCGACCTCGGTCATGTAGAGCATGCCCATCGACGGGACGCCGACCTCGATGACGATGTAGAAGAAGATCGCGAGCGCGCCGAAGGTGAAGTGGCGGAACCCGAGCGTCGCGGCGATGTCCTTGAAGACGGACGAGCCGCCGGCGAGCCGCGCGGCCTTCTCGTCGGCCGTCTCCATGTGGGGCTCGGGGATCCTGGACAGCGCAACGATCACGAACGCGACCGCAAAGATGCCCATCGCGACCATCAGCGCCGGAGCCGCCTTGATGAAGGAGGTGTCCTTCGTGATTTCGCCGATGAGCCACCCGAGCACCGCCGGGGAGAGCGTCGCGCCGATGGAGTTGATGGAGCAGCCGAACTGCACGAGCTGGTTGCCCTTCTTGCCCTCGCCGCCCAGCGTGTTGAGCATCGGGTTGACGACGAGGTTCAGCATGCACATCGAGAAGCCCGCGATGAACGCGCCGAGCACGTAGACCGCGAAGGAGCCGACGTAGCCGGACAGAAGCTGCACGCCGACGCCGGCGAAGCCGACCGCGACCGCCGCGAGCGCCGTGAACTTGTACCCCTTCCTCTTGAGGACGAGCCCGCCCGGAATGCCCATGAAGAGGTAGGCGATGAAGTTCGCCGCGTTGCCCAGCTGCGAGAGCGCGTTGGACGCGTTGAACTGGTTCTTCGCGATGACGCCCATCGGGCTCGCGAAGTTCGTCACGAACGCGATCATGAAAAACAGCGCAAACATCGTGGCGATGGCCGCGATGTTGCCGCCCTTCTTTTCTGGCATGTCCATCTGGAATTCTCCTATTGGTTGTCTTATGGCGGCCTATTATACCCTAATCGGCGAAGATAGTCAATTGTCACCCGCCGCGGGCGCGGCCGGGCGGCGCGGAAGGGCCCGGCTCCGCGCGCCCGTCAGGGGACGAGCGAGAGGCGGCCCCAGCCGGAGCGGTCGGAGGAGTTGCGCTGCGTGCCGCTCCACATCAGCTGCCGCGTGCGCTGCCCGCCCCTCTCGGCGTCGTCGACCGCAAGGTCGAAGAGGATCGTGTCGTTCTCCTTCGGGACGTACCCGATCGCGGACCACGGGATCGCGCACTCGACGACGTAGCCCCTGCCGTCGGCGGACGGCACGACGGCCGTCTCGATCGCCGGCTGCTCCGCGGCCTTCACCGCGAAGAAGTCGCCCGACTTCGCCGCGCCGACGAGGATCTGCCGGTCGGTGAAGAGCATCGGCCCGCCCCTGTCGACGGACTCCGCGCCGAGGAAGACCTCGATTCCGTCGCCGTTCCAGAGGCGGTCGCCGCTCTGCGCGTTGCACATCGGCGACCTGTCCGCGACCGTGACGAGGAGATAGAGCCGCTCGCGGTCCCACGCCCCCTTGAACGAGGCCTCGAGCCCCTCCCCGTCGCGCCCCATGACGAGGCGGGAGGACGGGATGCGCTCCGGCGGGCGGAGCGGATAGCCGTCCTGCCGTCCGTCGACGGAGATCTTCGCGACCGGATGCCCGATCGAGTAGGCGCGCGGCGCGGCGCCGGCCCCGTTGTAGCGCGGGTCGTCGAACCGCCACGCCGGCTTCGCGCCGAGCCAGACCGGGTAGACGTCGAGGTGGGCCGCCAGCATCTGCTCGAACATGTCCTTGTACGGACGGTCGAGCACGTTGAAGAGGCCCGTGTTCGCGCGCTCGCCGTTCTGGCCCTCGAAGAAGCGCCCGGTCGCCGCCTGGTCGACGAGCGTGAACCACTCGATGCCCGTGACGAAGCCGAGCTCCGCGGCGCCCTCGACGTAGTTGCGGTACGCCTTGCCGCGCTCCGCCTGCGTCGCGAGGTCGTGCCCGGACGGCCCGCAGTTCGACTCCTTCGCCGAGGTGTAGTAGAACTCGCTCCAGAACTGCGGCTTGCGGCCCGACCACTCGTAGATGCGCTCGACGAACCGGCGGTCGATCCCCGCCGCGTAGTAGTTGACGCTCACGACGTCCATGTACTTCCCGCACACGCGGCAGAGCGCCTCGTCGTTCGCCGTCCCCGGCTGCCAGCGGCTGCCGATGAGCATGTGGTTGGGGTCGTTCGCGCGGAACTCGCGGGCGACCAGCGAGTAGTACGCCTCGAGGAAGACCTCGGCGAACGCGCGGACGTCGGCGAACGCCGCCTTCGTGACGACCGCGAGGCCCTTGCCCTCGAGCGCCCCGAACCCGGACTCCTTCGCGCCCCACGCCTCGTTGAACCTGTCGATCGTCCCGTACTTCCGCTCGAGCGCCTTCACGAACTCGCGCTTCGCGGCGTAGCTCGCGTCAAGCGCGGGAATCGCGCGCGGGATGTCCTCGAGCCCCTGCTCGTTCGCGAGGAAGTACCCGATCACGAGCGGGTCGTCCGCGTTCTTCGCCATGCCCTTCATCGCCCTCGCGACCTCGGACCGGCTCTTCTCGTCGAACGGGTCGAACATGCCGCGGACCGACGGAATGCTCCGCGGGCTGCCGAGCGAGACGAAGCCGACGTACGGGAAGCTCTTCTCCTTCGCCGGGCGCGGCCACGGGGAGAACGCGCCGACCGAGTTGAAGCCGACGGCGCGCACGCGGTCGATGAAGCGCGCGCTCTGCGCGTCGTCGTCGTACGAGCCGTACTTGCGGATCACGTTCGCCTTGTAGAACGAGACGGCGCGGCCGTTCCACCAGTCGCCGGGACGGTCCTTCCACGCCGCGCCGAACTTCCCGTCGTGCGGCGGCAGCCATTCGAACGCGTCCTCCCGCCCGGAGACATCCGTCGCGTCGTCGCTCCCCGCCGCGAAGCAGCAGACGCCGAGATGGAAGAACGGATTCCCCTCCGGGTCGACGAGGAGCCAGCGCTCCCGCCCCTTGATCGACTTCCTCTCGCAGTGGAAGAACCCCGTCTTCTTCAGCCCCAGCCGGGCGCCGAAGCCCTCGAGCCCGCCGAAACGGTCGAGCTTCATCTTCTTCGCCGCCATCTTGCGCGGATAGCCGAGCGACCTGTAGTACGCGTCCTCGTCCTTCGCGAAGGCGGCGATCTCGGACTCGTCCCGCACCTTCCCCTTGAAGTCGCGCGCGACCTGCCCGAACCGGTCGAGCAGCACCTTGCGCTCGAAGGACGACGTGTCGAGCGAAACGTCGACCGTCCAGTCCGCGAGCCCGCCCGGGAGGTGGAAGCCGCTCCAGAAGATCCCCCACCCCCACTCGCGGTTGTCCTGCACCTCCATCCACGGCCGCGCCGAGAACACGAGCGTGAGCTTCGCGTTGTTCGGGTCGACGACCGAGAACGAGCCCGTGTCGCCCTGGAAGAGCTTCGCGCCGCCCTTCTCGAGCGGGAACGCCCCGCCCTTCGCGTCCACCTCCCAGCGGCCGCCCTGGTTGAACGTCATCGGGATGAACATGTCCTGGAACGGCTTGTCATACCCCTCCGGACGCCGCTCGAGGCGGTAGCGGACGCGGCGGCCCTCGAGCGTCGCCGTCAGCTCGCCGCCGCCCTTGTACTTCATCCGGCAGACGTTCCCCTCGACCTTCGTCTCGATCGGCTGCGAACGGTCCTCCCCGCCGATCTTCAGCTTCGGGTGCGACAGCTCGAAGTCGCCCATCGACCCGCAGGCGAGCTTCACCCCGCCGCCCTGCATCCGAAGCGAGAGCGAAGGCGCCGCGGCAGGCGCGCGGGACGGCGCGGACCCGCCGCCGCGCTTCGCGAAGAAGGCCGCCTCCACCCTCCCGCGGACGTCCCCGAGCTTCGACGCGTCGGGGCCGAACGGAACGACCACGATCTTGCGGTCGGCGTTGAACGGCGTCGTGAACGCGACCCCGAACGCGTTCCAGTTCCACTCGCGCAGGTCCTGGAGCTCGACCCAGCTGTAGGACTCCGGGAAGAGGACCGCGAACGTCTCGCCCCCCGTGCGGACCGCAAAGTCGCCGGCGTTGCCCTGGAAGAGCTTCACCCCGCCCTTCGACGCGGGAAACGCCCCCGACCTGCCCCCAATCGCCCACGTCGCCCCCTTCGCGCCCAGCTCCACGGGCATGACGAGGTGGATCTTCACGTCCTCCATCCCGGCCGGCGTCTCGAGCAGGCGATACGAAAGATGGTCGCCGCCGACCGACAGCTCGAGCTTCGCGCCGCCCTCGTACGTGCAGACCGCCTTGTCGCCGGACGTCTCGACCTTGTCCGGACGCCGCTGGTTCCCGTTGGCCTTGACCTCGGGGTAGAAGAACTGGAAAAGCCCGCCGCCGACGTCGACGTCGACAGACTCCCTTCCGAACCTCGCCCCGCCCGCGTCCGCCGCAAGCGCCGCCGCAAGCGCCGCCGCCAGAATCAGTCTCTTCATGCGCACTCTCCTTTGAAGCACTTCGGCCGGACCGGAAACGGCCCTTCGCCGCACATAAGGAGATTATAGCATACCGGCGAACGGCGGAACAAATCTTTTACGACATTAAAACGCAACCGATTGCGCAACGGGCGGGACGCCTCCCCGCCGCTCACCGCTCGGCGTAGGCGCCGAGGAAGTCGAAGTGCTCGATCTCCGGGTCGCGCGACAGCTCCGAGAGAAGCCCGAGCACGGCCGGATCCGTCGGCGACGCCTCGAAGTCGAAGACGAAGCGGAACTCGAAATCGCGGCCCGGCACCGGACGGGACTCGAGCTTTGTCAGGTTCACGTCGACCGCCGCGAACTTCGAGATGATCGACGCAAGCGACCCGGGCCGGTGCGGAAGCGACAGCATGATCGAGATGCGGTTCGCCTCGGGATAGACCTCGAGGTCCTTCGAAATGCAGATGAACCGCGTGTAGTTGTACGCGGCGTCCTGCACGTTCTCGCAGACGACCTCGAGCCCGTACAGCTCCGCGCACCCGCGCGACGCGATCACGGCGCAGTCCTTCCGCCCCGACGCGGCCAGCTCCTTGGCCGCCCCGGCCGTGTTGACGGACGGCGTCGCGCGGATCTCGGGATGCGACTTGAGGAACGCCGAGCACTGGACGAGCGCGTGCGGATGGCTCACGACCTCCTTCACGTCCGCGAGCGCAACGCCGGGGGACGCGAGCAGGACGTGGTCGACCTTCAGCCGCTGCGCGCGCGCGATGCGGAACCGGTGCGTCCGCATGAGGTCGTAGACGGCCGCGACCGATCCGGCCGCCGAGTTCTCGACGGGGAGGACGCCGTAGGCGCACAGCCCCTTCTCGACCGACTCGAACACCTTCTCGAACGAGTTGAAGTAGACGATCGTCGGCACCTTGAAAATGCGCGTCGCGGCCTGCTGGGCGTACGAACCCTCCGCCCCGCAGCACGCGACAAACGCGCGGGACGGAAACGGCGCCGCGTGCGCCGCGGCCGAGGCGCGGATGGACTCGACCAGCGGGGAGTCCCCCTTCAGGATCATGCGCTGCCGCGCCTTGGAGATCGAGAAGAGCGTCGAGAAGAAGAGCCGCGCCGCGTTCTCGAACTCGGGCCCCGCCTCCTCGGAGACGCGCGAAAGGATCTCGCGCTCGCGCGCGGGGTCCGTGATCGGACCGCCCCGCTCGCGCTTCGCAAGCGCGACCTCCCGCGCAACCTCGAGACGCGCGAGGAACAGCTTCATCATCTGCTCGTCGATCGCGTCGATCTTCTCCCTGGCCGTCTTCAGCTCCATCTTCACCGCCCTTTTCAGCGAATCTTACCAAATGGGAGGCGGCCAGTCAGTAGCCGCCGGTTACACCGTCCCCCGCCCGCTCAGTCGTCGTACGAGACGATCCGCGCCTGGGCGCTCCGCGCCACGCCGCGCGGATACCGCACGGCCGGGAGCCCGAAGAGGATCGCGTTGAACGCATGGTCGCGCGGAATCCCCGCGATCCCGTCGAGCAGCCACGGGACTTCCGCCTGGACGAGGTTGAGGAACCCGCACCAGCAGGTCGCGATGCCGTGCGCGTTCGCCAGGAGCTCGAAGTTCGAGCACGCGATGGCGACGTCCTCGCGCGGCGTCGCGACAGACGGCTTCGACGGGTCGGCCGAGACGATCAGGAGCCCCGGCGCCCCGCGGAAGAACATGTCCGGACCGCCCTTCCTCATGCGGATCGCCGGCACGGCCAGCCAGCGCGGAAGCATCCGCTCGCGCGGCGCCGCGACGGCCTCGATGAAGGCCTTGCGCAGGCGGACCATCGCCGCGCGCGTCCGGAAGCACGTGAACGTCAGCTCGTGCGCGTTGCACCCCGTCGGCGAGCAGGCGAGCGCGGAGAGGATCGCGTCGAGCGCCGCCGGATCGACGTCCTGGTCGCGGTACTGCCGGACCGATCGCCGCAGCGACATCCAGTTGATGACCGAACGCGGCGTCGGCAGCTCCGCGCCCTTCGCGTCGATGCAGTCGCCCGCCGCCCTGCCGTCGACCGAAACCGCCCCGACCGGGCAGATCGCCAGGCAGTGCTGGCACCGCATGCACTTGTCGGGAGCCGCCATCTCGGGCATCCCGCCGTCCCCGACCTTCAGCGCCTTGAACGCGCAGTCCCTGACGCAGGCCCCGCACTTCACGCACGTGCCGCCGTCAACGCTGAAAAAGCCCTCGCCGTTTTCCATTCTCTCTCCCTTCCCCGCCGCCTCCGGCATCAGAGCCGCCCGGCGAAATCGCCGTAGCCGAACCTCCGGACGAGGACTTCCGTCCCGTCTTCGCGACGCAGGACGATGTCCGGCAGGTTGACGCCGTTGAACGTGTTGTTCTTCACCATCGTGTAGATCGCCATGTCGCCGAAGACGACCGCGTCCCCTTCCCGCAGCTCATGGTCAAACGAATAGACGCCGATCTCGTCCCCCGCAAGGCAGGTCGGCCCGCCGAAGCGGTAGCGGTGCGCGGTTCGCGATTCGCGGTTCGCGGTTCGCGGATCGAGAATCGTCGCACCGACGACCGGCGGGGTGTAGGGCATTTCGATGACGTCCGGCATGTGGCACGCCGCGCTCGTGTCGAGAATCGCGTTGTAAATGCCGTCCGCGCCCTTCGGCTGGATTTCGAGGACGCGCGACTCGAGCGTGCCCGCGTTGAGCGCAATCGCCTCGCCCGGCTCGAGGTAGACGACGAGGTGCGGATGGCGCGCCCTGAAATCGTCCAGAAGCGCGACAAGCCCCTCGACGTCGTAGCCCTCGCGCGTGATGTGGTGGCCGCCGCCGAAGTTCACCCACTTCATCCGCGGAAGGAACTCGCCGAACTTCCCCTCGAACCCGGCAAGGACCTTCCTGAGTTCGTCCAGGCCCTGCTCGCAGAGGCAGTGGAAGTGAAGACCGTCAAGAGTTGAAAGTTCAAAGTTGCGAATCCGGAGCGAGGCATCCAAGTCGGCGAGTCTGGTGCCAAGCCGCGACGAGGGACGGCAAGGGTCGTAGGCCGGCGTCGTCGCGACGGAGACCTCGGGATTGACCCTCAGCCCGACCGAGACGCCGCGCCTGCGCGCCCTCTCGCCGTAGAGCGCGACCTGCCGCGGCGAGTTGAAGACGATGTGGTCGACAAGCCCCAGAAGCTCGTCCATCTCCTCCGGGATGAACGCCGGGGCGAAGACATGCGTCTCGCCGCCGAAATTGTCGTGGCCGTGCTTCGCCTCGAAAAGCGAACTCGCCGTCGTGCCGGCAAGATGCTTCGCGCACAGCGGATAGACGGCCGTGCACGAAAACGCCTTCTGGGCGAGGAGGATGCGAACGCCCGCGCGCCCGGAGACGTCCTTGAGGATCTCCAGATTGCGCACGAGCCTGCGCTCGTCGATCACGTACCTTGGGCTGCCCATGCGGATATTATGCCATTGTCTTGACCGGTCGCCCGGCGGTCACTTCGCCAGACGTTCGGCGGCAAGGCCGATGTCTTCGGCGCGGCTGTCGCCGCCCTCGCGCTCGATCACGTAGTTGCCCCTGTACCCGGCCCTCTCGAGCTCCGTGACGAAGGCACGAGCCCCGACGGCACCGTCACCCCACGGGACCTCGGTCCCCCAGACGCCGGGCTGCTCGGCGAAGAGCGCGTCCTTCACGTGGACCTGGCGGATCCAGGGCGCGAGGAGCCTGACCGCCTCGCGCGGCTCGCCCTTCCCGTAGAGGATCATGTTCGCGGGGTCGAAGTTGACGTAGACGCCAGGGACCTTCTCGAGGAACTTCACGAGGTCCTCGGCCGTCTCCTGGCCCGACTCGAGGAGGATCGTCACGCCGTACTTCCCCGCCTCGTCGCGCATCCACGAGACGCGCTCGACGTAGGTCGCGAACGCCCTGGGGTCGCTCTCGTCGAGGAAGCCCGCGTGGAGCGACATGTAGCGGCAGCCGAGCTCCTTCGTGAGCCTCGCGCCCTCGGTCACGATCCTCCTGTTGCCCTCCCAGGTCGCGTCCGGAACGATGCCGCCCGTCTTCTTGATCGTCTCGAGCGTCGAGTAGTCCTCGCCGATCGTGCCGACCATCGTCGACATGAGCTTCCACTTGCCGGACTCGACCCGGGACTTCACGAACTCCCACGTCTCCTTCGACTCGGCCGCGCCGTGGCGCCCGTCGGGGGCGATAAACGGCCCGAGCGCGAGGTGGACCCCCTTGACGCCCGCCCTCTCCATCGCCGCGGCGACCTCGACGAGCGGCTTTCGCCAGCTCCAGCTGCACACGCCGATGCGGTCCTGCGGAACGGTCTGGACGGGGAGCGGGCGGATGAAGATGTTGCGCCACTCGACCGGGTCGCCGTGGCACTGGAGCTCGATCTGCTCCTTGAAGAAGATCGGGCGCTTGCGGTCCCAGTAGTTCTCGAGCGTGACGTTGTCGACGACAAGCTCGCCGTTGAGCCACACCGTCACCTTGTCGCCGCGCATGATCACGTGGAAGCGGTTCCAGTCGCCCACCAGCCTGTCGGCGATCTTGAGCGCCTTGGACGGGTTCTTCTTGTTGTTGTAGAGTCCGCCCGAGCCGATGTTCCACTGGTTGTGCGCGTCCCATATCTGCACCTGGGGCGAGCCGCGCAGGTACAGCCCCGAGTCGCCGGTAATCGACAGGATGCGCCAGTCGGCCCACATCTCGAAGTCCTCGTAGTCCTCCTTCGTCGCAAGCGAGTACCCGCCCTTGAATCCGTCGAAGCGAAGGACGCCGCGGTCGACGCTCCAGTGCTCGTCGCGGCTCCTGTCGGCGATCCTCTGCATCTCGGCGCGCTTCTCGCTCGTCGCCGCCTGCCGGACAATCGGGTTGTCGAACTTCTCCTCGGTCGTCACGCCCTTCCAGAACTCTGCGAGATCGCCCTCGTCCCCGTCGAAATACGCCGTGAAGCCCTTCGGGCACGCCATGCGCGCCTTTGGGCAGACGCCGTCCATCTTCGCGACGGCCGGCAGGTGGCGGATGCGGACGTTGCGCAGCTCCTCGACCCCGGAGAAGCCGACCCAGGACGTCTCGCCGGGCCTGTACTCGCCCCGCCCCGCCTTCGTGACGAGGTAGCCGTTGAGCCACACCTCGATCTCGCCGCCGATGACGCGCACCTCCTCGAAGTTCCACATCCCCGCCTTGCGGACGTAGCTCCCGCCGCCCGCGAAGTTGGCGTCCTTGCCCCAGATCTGCCGGCCCACGTTGTCGCGGCGGTCGGGAAGGACGGCCCCCTTCGGCACCTCGCCGGTCGGGAGGAACTCGAAGCGCGCGACGAAGTTCCCGCCGGAGGCGACCGCCTCGCGGAGGGCGGAGGCGCAGCATGGCGCAAACCCCTCGTCGACGGACGACGGGTAGTCGCCCACCATGAAGCCGCAGCACCCGGCCAGCACGAGAAGCGCGACCGCCGACAACACCTTCTCCCATGTCTTCTTCATGGGGCTATTATACCATAAAACAAACCGCCCGGCGCCGCGCCGCCAAAGTTTCTTCCCGCGCCCCCTCCCGCGCGCCGCGGAAAGCCGCGGCAGGCCGGCCCGAGGCGGCAGGCCGGATGGCAAGGGCCGCCTTCAGGGCGCCGGCTCCAGCTCCCGCCTCAGGGCCTCGCCGCGGAGGAAGAGGACGCGCGGAAAGACCGGCGCGCCGCCCTGCGCGACGCCGTCCTGCGCCGTCAGGACAGGGGCGAACGGATACACGCACGCAAGGCGCGGCGAGCAGTCCGCGAACGCGCCGGACGCGACCAGGACCGACGTCGCCTCGTGGAGGACGACGGCCGCAAGGTTCGTCGAGCCGGCGAAGGCCCGGTCGCCGATGCGGCGGACGCGACCCTCGAAGCTGACGACGCGCAGGTCGGGCGCGTTCTCGAACGCCCGCGCGGGGACATGGCGCACGCTCGGGTCGACGTCGAGGCGGCGGACGCCCGCGAGCGAGCGGAGCGCGACGACGCCGGGCGGGACGGCGTTCGTCGCAAAGGCGCGCGCGACCCCCTCCCCCGTCCGGACAAGGACGGGAGCGGACGCCTCCTCCGCCCCCGCGGGAGCCTCGGCCGACTGCACGACGGGGTTCGCGAGAAGGCGGACGGAATACCAATCCGCCGAGCGAAGCGCAAACGTGGCGAAAAAGGCGAGAAGCAGGGCCGTCCAGCGATCGACAGTCATTTCCAGTTCCTCGAAGGCTCCTTTTCGAAAAGGAAAAACCGCCTTTCGGCGGCTTCCGCAAAGTGGTGCTCGGGGCGGGACTCGAACCCGCAAGGAGTTACCCACATGCACCTCAAGCATGCGTGTCTGCCAATTTCACCACCCGAGCGATGTTGAAAACGAGGGATAGTATACGCTTTCCCGCCGCAGAATGCAATAGGGAAAATGAAAAAATCTACAGGCGGCGGAAGACAAGCGACGTATTGACGCCGCCGAACGCGAAATTGTTGCTCATCGCGTACTCGACGTCGAGCGCGCGGCCCTCGCCCGCGATGTAGTCGAGCGGCGCGCAGCAGGGATCGGGCGTCGAGAGGTTGAGGGTCGGATGGAACCAGCCCTCGGACATCATCCGGATCGTCATCTCCGCCTCGATGGCGCCGCAGGCGCCGAGCGTGTGGCCGATGTAGCTCTTCGTGGAGGAGATCGGGACGGGGCGCCCGAAGACGGCATGCGTCGCCGCCGTCTCGGCGACGTCGCCCGCCTTCGTCGCGGTTCCGTGCCCGTTCACGTAGCCAATCGCCTCGGGCGGAAGCGACGCGTCGGCAAGCGCGCCCCTAAGCGCGAGCGCCATTGTCTCGGGGTTCGGGTTCGTCACGTGCGTGCCGTCGGTGTTCTCGCAGAACCCGACGACCTCCGCAAGGGCCTTCGCCCCGCGCGCCTTCGCGTGCTCGTATTCCTCGAGGACGAGCGTCGCCGCCCCCTCGCCGACGACGAGCCCGTCGCGGCCGGCGTCGTAGGGCGCGGGGGTCGTCCGGGGCGCGCCGTTTCGGAGCGACGTCGCGTAGAGCGTGTCGAAGACCGCGACCTGCGTGGGCGAGAACTCCTCCGCCCCGCCGGCGAGCATGACGTCCTGGAGCCCGCACCTGACCAGCTCGTAGGAGCTTCCGATCGCAAGCGAGCCGGACGTGCAGGCCGTCCCGGTCGGAACGAGACGCCCGTGCGTGCCGAAGTGGACCGAGAGGTTGCAGGCGGTCGTCTGGGGCATCAGCTTGATATAGGTGTTCGAGGTGACGTTCCGAACCTCCTTCGCGTAGAACATCGAGAAGAGGTCGAGATGCGCCTGGATCGAGCCCGAGCAGCTGCCGTAGGCGACGCCGCAGCGCCCCGAACCGAGCGTCGCCCCGTCGAGCCCCGCTTCGGCGACGGCCTGCTCCGTCGCGGCGAGCGCGTATTCGGCGACCGTTCCCATCGAGCGCGTCGTCTTCCGCGTCCAGTGCGCGGGACGGACGAATCCGGCGAGGCAGCCGAGGTGCGCGTTGAGCCCCTTGAACTCCTTCAGCTGCCCGACCTCGGTCACGCAGTTCTCGAACGTGCGCAGGCGGCGGGCCGACGCCTCGACCGTCGGGCCGAGGGCCGACACAATGCCCATCCCCGTTACGACGACCCTTCTCACGCCGGCTTGTAGGAGTCCTTGAGGGTTACCGTCCGGTTGAAGACCGGCGCGCCGGGCCGGGAGTCGCGCTCGTCGGCGACAAAGTAGCCGGTGCGCTCGAACTGGAAGCGCTCGAGGGGCTTCGCCTCTGCGAGAGCCGGCTCGACGTAGGCGGCCACGGTCTTCAGGGAGTCGGGGTTCATGTACTTGAGGAACTCCGACGGGCCGTCCTTGAGAGGGTCCTTCTCCGTGAAGAGACGGTCGTAGAGCCGCACCTCCGCCTTGACGCCCGTCGCGCAGTCGACCCAGTGGATCGTGCCCTTCACCTTGCGCCCGTCCGCGGCGTTTCCGCCCCACGACCCGGGGTCCCACGTGCCGTGGATCTCGACGACCTTCCCGGACGCGTCCTTGACGCAGCCCGTGCACTTGAAGATGCACGCCCCCCTCAGGCGCACCTCCTGCCCCGGCGCCATGCGGAAGAACTTCTTCTCGGGGACCTCCATGAAGTCCGCGCGGTCGATCCAGATCTCGCCTCCAAACGGAATCTTCCTCGCCCCCGCGCCTTCGTCGAGCGGGTTGTTGGGAAGCTCCACTGTCCTGATGTCCGGACTCTGCCCGGACTTCCCCCAGTTGTCGATGACGACCTTCACCGGGTCGAGCACCGCCATGCGGCGCGGCGCCGTCTGGTTGAGCTCTTCGCGGACGCACCACTCGAGGAGCGCGGGATCCGACTCGCTCTCGAACTTGGAGACGCCGACGCGCGCGCAGAACTCGCGGATCGCGCCCGGCGTGTAGCCGCGCCGGCGCATCCCGCACACGGTCGGCATCCGGGGGTCGTCCCACCCCGCCACATGTCCTTCTGTGACAAGCTGCAGGAGAAGGCGCTTCGACATCACGGTGTAGGTGATGTTGAGGCGCGCGAACTCGCGCTGCTGCGTACGGATCTTGACGCCGTTCCTGACCGGCAGAAGCCCCTGCTCGTCCATGCGGTCGACCACCCAGTCGTAGAGCGGACGGTGCACCTCGAACTCGAGCGTGCACATCGAGTGCGTCACGCCCTCCAGCGCGTCCTCGATCGGATGCGCGAAGTCGTACATCGGGTACACGCACCACCTGTCGCCGAGGTGGTAGTGCGAGACGTGGCGGATGCGGTAGAGGACGGGGTCGCGGAAGTGGATGTTCGGCGAGGCCATGTCGATCTTCGCCCTGAGGCACCACTCGCCGTCCGCGTACTTGCCGTCGCGCATCCCGTGGAAGATCTCGAGGTTGCGCTCGGGAGTCGTGTCGCGCGACGGAGAGGGACGGCCGGGCCTCTCTGGGACGCCGCGGTACTCCTTCCACTCGTCCTGCGTCAGGTTGCAGCAGTAGGCCTGGCCGCGGCGGACAAGCTCCTCGGCGATCGCGTACATCGTGTCGAACATGTTCGACGCGTTGTAGAAGCCGGGCTCCTTGCCGTCGCCGGGCCCAGACCACTGGAAGCCGAGCCAGCGGATGTCCTTCTTGATGTTCTCCGCGTATTCGTCCGACTCCTTCGTCGGGTTCGTGTCGTCGAGCCGGAGGTGGCACTCGCCGCCGAAGAGCTCCGCCATGCCGAAGTCGACGCAGACGGCCTTCGCGTGGCCGATGTGGATGTATCCGTTGGGCTCGGGCGGGAAGCGCGTGACGACCTTGCCGCCGGTCCTGCCGGCGGCGACGTCCCTCTCGATCCACTGCCGGAGGAAGTGCCTTGATGTGTCTGATTCGTTCATGGGGGGTCCTCTCGCCTCGCCGGACGGCCGGGCTAGTACATCTTCTCGTATTCCCCGCCGCCGACGCGCTTGAGGGAATGGAACCCGGCGCGCCTGGCGCGGTAGTGGAGGTCCGTCTTCGAGTGCGTCAGTCCGGGGGCCTGGATCACGCGGCTGACGGCGGCGCCGCAGTCGGGGCAGGCCGCCAGCCGCTCGTCGCGGACCGACTGCGCGATCTCGAAGCCGCGGCGGCACCGCGCGCAGCCCTTCGCGGGATCGTTCGCCTCGTACACGTACACCGGCATCTCTCCGCCTCCGGCCCCGTCACTTCGCGGCCAGCCGCGAGCCGAGCTCCTTGAGCTCGCCGCGGACCTTCGCCATCTGCTTCGGGAGCAGCATCCGCGCGCCGAACTCCTTCATCGACTCGGCCGGCGTGCCGAGCACGTACTTGACCGACCCGTCGAGCGACTGCGGGACGCCCGCCTGCGGGCCGACCTGGACGCCGTCCGCGATCTTGATGTGGCCCGAGATGCCCGCCTGCGCCCAGATGAGGCAGCCGTAGCCGATCTCGGAGGAGCCCGCGACGCCCGACTGGGCGATGAGGCCGGAATAGCCCTTGACCTTCACGTTGTGCCCGATCTGGACGAGGTTGTCGATCTTCGTCATCGGGCCGATGTAGGTGCGCCCGATGCGCGCGCGGTCGATCGTCGTGTTCGAGCCGATCTCCACGCCGTCGCCGATCTCGACGACGCCGAGCTGCGGGATCTTCTCGATGTAGACCGACCCGTCCTCGCGGCGCCCGTTGTTGAAGCCGTAGCCGTCCCCGCCGAGCCGGACGCCGCAGTGGATGATGCAGTCGGCGCCGACCTTGGTCCCCTCGCGGAGCGTCACCTGCGGGTAGATGTGCGTCTTCGCGCCGACCTTGCAGCCCTCGCCGACGAAGACCTGCGCCTCGAGGACCGCCCCGTCGCCGATCTCGCAGCCCTTCTCGACAATCGTGTAGGCGCCGACGTGGACGCCTTCGCCGAGCTTCACGGACGGGTCGACGAGCGCGGTCGGATGGACGCCCGGCGCGCGCACCGGCTCGGGCGGGGCGAACATCTTCGCCGCCTCCATGCAGGCGCGGTTCGGGTCCGCGACGCGGATGACGGCGCACGGCGCGCCCTTGTCCCACTCCGGCGGCAGCAGGACGGCCGACGCCTTCGTGGACTCGACGAGCCGGACGTGCTTCGGGTCCTTGCAGAAGCTCAGGTCGCCGGGGCGGGCCTCCTCGAGGCCGCCGCAGGCGACGATCTCGACGTCGTCGCCTTCGAGCGTCCCGCCGAGGGCCTTCGCGAGCTCATTTGCCTTCATCGGACTTCTCCTTGCCCCTCGCCTTCGCGGGATCGACGCCCATCTCCCTCAGGATGTCGTCCGTCACGCTGAGCGACTTCTTCGCGAAGGCCGTCACCGTGGACTCGACGATGAGGTCGTAGCCGTTCTTCTCGGCGAAGGCGCCGACCCTCCTGCGGATGTCGTCCGTCGTGATCTTGAGAAGGCGCGACTCGAACTCCTGCAGCTTCTGCTGCGACTCCATCGCCTCGCTGCGGAGCTTCTGCTGCGCGCCGACGAAGCGGTTCTGTATCTCGAGGAGGTCCTTCTCGATCTTCTCCTTCGCCGCCTGCGAGAGCATCGGGTTCTTCGCCTGGTCGGCGGCCTTCTTGCCCTCGTCCTGGATGGCGTCGATGTCGGACTTCATCTTGTCGAGCGTCTTCTGGTAGTCGCGCTCGGCGTCCTGCAGCAGCTTCTTGTTCGTCTCGTAGGACGCGTGGTTCCGGACGAGCGTCATCATCTCGACCGTCCCGATCTTGAGCTCCGCGCACGCGCTCGCCGCCGCAAGGGCCGCCGCCGCAAGTGAAATCGCCTTCTTCATTTCGGAAGTCCTCCTTATTGCCTGTTCTGTTGTCTTCAAGCCGTGCGTCAGAAGTCGTAGCCGACCGTGAACGAGAAGACCTCCTTCTCGCAGTGGTCGGGCTTCTCGATCGGCGTCGCGAAGTCGAGGCGGATCGGGAACATCGGGATGTCGAGCCGGACGCCGACGCCGACCGTCCACGCGAACGTGTCGCTGAAGTCGAGGTCGAACTCGTCCTCCCCGACGCTGCCGATGTCCGAGAACACCGCGAAGCGGACCATCTTCACGACCGGGACCGTGTACTCGAGGTTCGCGCAGAAGAGCGTCTGGCCGCCCCACGGGACGTAGTCGCCGCCGCGCGCCTCCCGGATGTAGGGCGAGACGTAGCGGTACTCGATGCCGCGGATCGACTTCGGCCCGCCGAGGAACATGCGGTTGTAGATCGGCACGTCGTCGCCCGACCCGAATCCGTCGATCGTCTCGGCGCGGAACCCGGCCATGAACACGTGGTCCCTCAGCCAGCTGCCGCCCGACACGACGTCCCTCCACGGCGAGAAGTAGTGGCGGTGCACGAGCCCGACGCGGTAGTAGTCGTTGTCGCCGCCGGCGAGGTCGAGAAACACCTGCGACCGGGAGCCGCGCGTCGGGATGCGGAAGTTGTCGCGGTCGTCGCGGATCCAGAAGAGGCGCGCCACGCCCTCGACCGCGTCGCCGTACTTGCGCTCCTCCTCCTTGAGCCACCGCTTCGTGACGCCCTTGTATTCGTAGAGGTCGCTCTCCACGTCGTCGAACTCGATGAACTCGCCCGTGAGGCGGACGCCGAACCTGCCGAACTGGACATACCGCTCGGCCGCCTCGTTCCAGGCGGAAGCCGGGTTCCACACCTTCATCGGGTAGGCGAGCGTCGCCGCGCCGCCCGAGCGGATGATGTCGTACTCGTCGTACCAGCGGTTGCGCCGGTAGCCCTCGACGGTGAGCTCGAGCAGGCGGTCGAGGAAATAGGGCTCGGTCACGCTCGCCTCGTAGCTCTGGATGCGCGGGCCCGCGGCCACGTAGAGGCGCCCCTTCTGCCCGCCGCCGCGGAAGAGCTTCTCGGGCGCGAAGAGGTCGAAGTTGGACTGAGAGACCTCGGCCGAGACGTAGACGGAATCGACCGAGCTCGCGCCGATGCCGACCATGAACGAGCCCGTGTTCTTCTCGTCGACCTCGTAGACGAGGTTGCGGTACTCCGCGCCGGAGGCGTCCCTTCCCCTGTCCGACGGCTCGAGGGCGTAGCGCACGCGAGAGAAGTAGTCGAGGTTCTCGAGGCGGCGCTTGCTGCGCTCGGCGCGGTCCTCGAGCATGCGGTCTCCCGGCGCAAGGGCGATCTCGCGGCGGATGACCTTGTCCTTCGTGTAGTCGTTGCCGCGGACCTTCACGTCGTCGAGGACGACCGGCACGCCCTCGGCCACGGCGAAGACGACGTCCATCACCGACGGATCCGACGCGGACGGGACCGTCCGGACGGAGACGTGCGAGTCGGCGAGGCCCTCCTCGCCCGAGCCGACCGCCACCTCGACGCGGCGCGCCGCCTCGGCGAGCGCCTTCGCGCCCGCGACCGAGCCGGCCTCGGGGAGCGCGCTCCTCCCGCGGATGTACGCCTCGGGGTAGCGCGTGAGGCCCGTGACCCTCGTCTCGCCCACGGTGTAGCGCACGCCCTCCTCGACGGCGAAGCGGACGTCGACCAGACCCTCGCCGACCGGCTCGAGCTCGGGCCCCGAGACGTCCACGTCCAGGTAGCCGAGGTTCCGGTAGACCTCGGCGATCTTCGGCACGCACGCGGCCAGCTGGTCGGACGTGACGGGCGAGTCGGAGAACCATCCGAGCGGGTTCCACCACGGCAGGTCGCCGATCGCGGCGCGCAGCTCGGACTCCTCGACGCCCTCCACGCCGGAGAACGAGTAGGACGCGATCTTCCTGCGCGCGCCCTCCTCGACGACAAGCCTGACCGACGCGTCGTTGCCGTTCCCGAGCGGCTCGGCGACGGCCGTCACCTTCGCGTCGGGGTAGTGCTTCTTCTGGTAGGCGAGGCGGACCTTCGCCGCGGCCACCGCGAGGTCGGACTCGCCGTAGAGGTAGCCGTCCTTCAGCCCGGACTCCTTCGCGACCTTCGACGCGCCGAAGGCCTCGGCGCCCGTCACGGCGAGCGGCGAGCGGAAGCGGATCTTGCGCCGCACGCGGAACGTCACCTCGACGCCGTCCGCCAGCGTCCGGGCGTCCGCCGAGATGTCCTCGAACTCGTTCGAGTCCTTCAGCGTCGCGACGTCCCGCGACACCGTCACGGGGTCGTAGGCCTGGCCGACCCTCGTCTGGCACCGGCTGGCGACCGCCCCCGTGTCGCCGCCGAAGCCGTCGAGGGCCTCGACCTTGACGTCGACGATATCCGCCGCCCACACGGACGCGGCAAGCGCGGCAAGCGCGGCAAGCAGTAGAGACTTCTTCTTCATGGAGTTGTTATTTTACCAAAAATTCACTCGCTGCGGGAAACCGAAAGGAAGTCCGCGACCACCTCGGCGTAGGCCGCGCGGTCCGGCGCCTCCTCCATCGTGCACTTGCCGAGCGCGCCGGGGAGCGGGATCGCCGCCGACCCGGTCGAGAGCGCCCACGCGTCGAGCCCCCTGAGGAGGTTGTCCGTCTGGGCGAGCAGGTAGTGGTTGTGGGAAAGCCCGTCCAGCGCCCCGCAGTCGGCCAGCGCCCGGCAGACGAGCTCCTGGTCGGACTCCTTCATCCGCTTCGTCTTCACGGCGTAGGCGCAGTCGATGCAGACCGCGATCGCGACGGCGTACCCGTGCGGGAGCTTGTAGCCGCTCATCCCCTCGAGGCGCGCGGCGCACCACTGAGCGAACGGGACGTCCGGCGCGCCCGCGCGGGACGCCACGCACGCCGAGACCGTCTCGCGCAGCGCGTCGTAGTCGCGCGCGCGGACCGCTTCCGCGCGCTTCGCAAGCGCCTTCATCAGAGGTCCGTCGCAGACGGCCGCGTAGCGCACCGCCTCGCCGAAGCCCGCGCGCCAGACGCCGTCGAGCACCGTCTTCGCGAACAGCGTGTCCACGACGACCGCCGCGGGCTCGCAGCGCACGCGGAAGGCGTCCTTCACCGCGACGCCGTCGAGCGCCGCATAGCCCGCGAACGCGCCGTCGATCATCGCCGAGACCGTCGTCGGCATCCGCAGGACCCTCAGCCCGCCGCGCACCTGCGCCGCCGCATGGCCCGCGACGTCGAGCACCGACCCCCCGCCGAGCGCGATCACGACGTCGTTCGCGCCGACCTTCGCGTCCAGGAGCGACGTCGCGACGAGAATCGCGCTCTGGAAGTTGTCCGCCTTCGCCTTCTCGCCGCCGGAAACGACGACGGGGGACGACGCGAGCGCGATGCCGTGCGCCTGGAAGTATCTCCCGATCTTCCGCCCGAGCCCCTCCGTGCGCTGGACGACGTTCGCGTCCGCGACGAGCGCGACCCGCGGCGCCTCCGCCGCGGAAAGCGCCTTCAGCGCGTCCGAAAGAACCTCGTTGCCTTCCGCAAACGCGTCCTCTACGACCTGTATCGGGTACCTGGCCTCAGCCTTTTTCCTTGCCATGTTCCAGCAGCTCCTGAGCATGTTTCCTCGTCACGCTCGTCAGCCTCTCGCCGCCGAGCATCCGCGCGATTTCCGACACCCGGTCCTCGCCCGAAACCTCCGTGATCGCCGTCCGCGTCCGCCCGCCCGACACCGACTTGGCGACGACGAGATGCCGGTCTCCGCAGACGGCGCACTGCGGCAGGTGCGTGATCGCGATGACCTGGTGCGCCGCCGCGACGGCGCGCATCTTCTCCCCCACGACGCGCCCGGCCTCGCCGCCGACGTTCGCGTCGATCTCGTCGAAGACGAGCACGTCCGTCGCGTCGTGCGCCGCCAGCACGGCCTTGACCGCCAGCATCACGCGCGCCGCCTCGCCCGAGCTCGCGATCGCCGCAAGCGGACGCGCCGGCTCGCCCGGATTCGGCTCGAAGGCGTAGGCGACCGCGTCGCAGCCGTGCGGCGCCGGCTCCGCGGGCTCCAGGACGACGCCGAACTTCGCCTGCAGGAACCCGAGGTCCCTGAGCTCCTTCGTCACGGCCCTCGCGAGCCGGTCCGCGGCGGCCCTGCGCCGCTTCGTGAGCGCCGCCCCCTCGGCGAGGAGCGCCCCCCGCGCGGCGTCGAGCCTCGCCCGCAGCCCGGCGAGCCGCTCGTCGCGGTGCTCGAGCTCGTCCAGCCGCGCGCGCTTCTCGGCGAGCGCGGCGACGGGGTCGCCGTACTTGCGGCGCATCCGGCTCACGACGGCGAGGCGCCGGTCCAGCGCCTCGAACGCCTCGGGGTCGGCGTCGAGGCGGCTCGCCGCCTCCGCCACGCTCCGCGACAGCTCGTCGATCCTGACGGAAATCCCGCGGGCCTCGTCCGCCCATTCCGACGCGGACGGGAAATGCCTCGCGACCGACGCGAACACGGGGCCGAGCTTCGCAAGAATCGCCCCCGCGCCGTCGTCCCCGCCCAGCGCCTCCGTGATGGCGTTCGCGCCCTCGACGATCTCGGCCGCATGCGCCGCGGCCGCGTGGCGCTCGGCGATGTCGTCGTCCTCGGACGTCACGTTCGCCTCCTCGAGCTCGCCGACCTGGAACCGCAGGAGGTCGGCCTCGTCCGCCGTCGACGCGGCCCCCTCGAGCGCGGCGACGTCGCCGGCCGCCTCGAGCCAGTCGCCGTAGGCGGCGGCGTATTTCGAGAGGCCGATGCCGCCGAAGCCGTCGAGCGCCGCGCGCTGGAACGGCTCCTCGAGGACAAGCTGGCTCGCGCGCGGGCCGTGGATGTCGACGAGCTTCCGCCCGAGCTCCTTCAGCTCGGCGACCGAGACGCTCTCGTCGTCGATCCACGCGCGCGAGCGGCCCTCGGCCGTCACCGTGCGACGCACGACGGCCGAGCCGAAGTCGGCCTCGACCTCCGCCTCCTTCGCGCCGTCGCGCACGACGGAGCTGTCGGCACGCCCCCCCAGGACGAGCTCGAGCGCGCCCATCAGGACGGACTTTCCCGCGCCCGTCTCGCCCGTGATGACATTGAGCCCGGGACCGAACTCGACTTCGGCCCTTTCGACAATCGCAAGGTTTGAAACTGAAAGTCTCTTCAGCACGATACAAGAACGGCTGCCGGCTGATGAAAGGCCTGCGGCCGCGAAGTGGAGCGGGCGATGGGAATCGAACCCACGTAAGAAGCTTGGGAAGCTCCTATTCTGCCATTGAATTACGCCCGCGCAGAAAACGTCACGCGCATAGTATACCAAAAATTCGCGACGCCGTGCGCCGTCATTTTGAAAAAACTTCGCCTCGCTTGACGACCGTGAGGTAGTTGCGGTCGTGCACGCGCTCGTAGTCCATGGAATCGGTCATCTTCCTGACCATCATGATGCCGAGGCCGCCGATCGGGCGCTCCAAGGCGGGAAGCGCCGTGTCGGGGTCCTTGTGCGACAGCGGGTCGTACGGCGCGCCGTCGTCGGCGAAGGTGAGCTTCACGCCGGCCGGTTCCGCGACCAGCTCGACGTCGACCTCGAAGCCCGACGCGCCCGAGTGCTTGACGATGTTCGAGCAGATCTCGTCGAGGACGACGTGGAGCGCGGGGGCGAGGGGCGAGAGGCGGGAGCCGAGCTCCCGCGCGCCCTCGCGCGCCGCGTCCGGAACGCCCCCGAAGCATTCGTCGAGAAACGCCGAGGCCGAGGCGATGCCTTCCTGCGTGGGCGGGAACGAGCGCACGAACCGCAGCGGCCGGGCGACGTACTCCACCGCGAGGACCGTCTGGTCGTCCGCCTGCGCGACGCCCTCGGCGAACGCGGCGACGGCCATGCGCACGACGTTGCAGGCCATCTTGGGATTCGGCTCCGGGACGGCGCTTATCGCGTCCAGCAGCCGCCCCTCGCCGAAGAGCTCGCCCTTGTGGTCGAGCGCCTCCGTCACGCCGTCCGTGTAGAGGAAGAGCGTGTCCCCGGGGTTCATCGAGAGCGTGCGCGGCCTGTACGCGACGCCGTCCATGAACGCCAGCACCGGCCCGGACTTCTTCGTGACATACTTCGGCGTCCGGCCCTCGGCCCCCGCGCCCTCGACCTTCACCGGCGGATTGTGCCCCGCGTTGACGAACGTGACGAGCCCCGTCTCCAGGTCGAGCACGCCGCCCCACGCCGTGAGGAACATGTTCGCCGTGTTGCTCCTGCAGAGCTCCGCGTTCGCCCGCGAGAAGGCCTCGGCGGGATCGCGGAACGCGAGGAGCGCGTCCTTGAGGAGCGTCTTCGCCGTCATCATGTAGAGCGCGGCGGTGACGCCCTTCCCGCTCACGTCGGCGACCATGAAGGCGAGGTGCGTCGAATCGAGCATGAAGAAGTCGTAGAAGTCGCCTCCGATGTCCCTTGCCGGCATCATCGACGCCGAAAGCCGGAAATACGGACTGGCCTCGAGCGGCGCGGGCAGCGCCGAGCTCTGGATGGTCTTCGCGATCTCCATTTCCTTCGCGCGCGCGGCGTCCGCGGCGCGGTAGAACGCCCTGATGCGCTCCGAGTCGCCCGAGATGCGCACAAGGAAGAACGCGAATCCGCCGAGCACCAGGGCGAGCAGCACGGCCATCGCCGCCGCGATCATGTTGCGCGAGCCGTAGAACTCGTCCTCTGGCTCTATCACGATGAAACGGTGCCCGCCGAAGAGGAAGCTGCGGCAGAAGACGCGCCGCCCCCCGAGCCACTGCACGAACGTCTTCGCGGCCCCCGCCCCTCCATCGCCCAGAAGCGACGCGCCGCCCGCCGGGAAGGCCGACACGTCGAAACCAAGCTCTGCGAGCGTCTGCGGCATGTCGTCTTCAAGCTGCTTCGAGACGAGCTTGCCGGTTTCCTCGTCCGCGCAGAGGTAGCACAGCGTGTCCCCGACCTGCGGGTCAAAGAGAAACGAAAGCTGCGCGGAGATCATCCTGTCCATGCGGGACTCGTCAAGCCCGATCTGGACGTACCCGTCTCCGTTCGGGAAAGGCACGCCGAGATACTTGCGGCGAGAATTGCCGTAGGCGTGGCGCCGGAACGGCTGCGAGACGACCTGCGTCACGCCGTTCGTCAACTCGGCGAACGGACGCGTCTCGTCCTTCACCAGCATGTCCACGCCAAGGCTGTCCGGGTCGTTCGTCGCAATGACGCGGCCCTCGCGGTCGACGACGCTGATCTCGTCGATGTCAAAGGCCTCGGCAACGGCCGCGACCTCCTCCATCGAATGCGCGTCGGCCTGCCTGAAATGGTGCACGACGATCGACGCCAGGTGCTCCAGCATCGTGTCGATGACGCCGTCAAGCGAGACGCGCATGTCGCCGACGGCATAGTCCAGCATGGCCTCGGTCTTCTGCGCCGCCTGTCGCGTGCCGATCGTCCAGGTCACGCCCATCAGCGCCACGTACAGCACCGCGGCGGAGGCGACTATCTGGCCTTTCTTCATGCCTCTACCGCAAAGACGGAGTCGAGCCCCGTGATCTCGAAGACGCCCAGGACCATCGCGTTTGGATGGAGTATCTTCATCGCCCCCCCGGACGCAGCCATCGACTTGTGCACGGCCATGAGCACGCGGAGCCCGGCGGACGAGATGTACTCGAGCGCGGAGAAGTCGAACGACACCTCCTTCACGCCGTCGAGCTTCAGCTCCGCCTCCAGCTCCGGCGAGGTGTTGGTGTCGAGGCGCCCTTCAACCCTGTACGCCAGGCGTTCCCCGTCCTGCATCTTGTCGATCTTCATCTCCTGCTCCTTTGTCAACCCCTCTTGTACTATGCCGCACGCACGCCGCAGACCGGAATCAAGCGGTCGCCGCCATGCCGTCGGCGGACTACACCCGCATGAAGCCGTGCGATCCGAAGGACGGCCGCCCCTCTTCGCCGCGTATTATACCAAAGCGGTCACCTCGACACAAGGGAGGGGCGCCCTCCGCCGCCGCTGTGCTTTGCCAGAGTGAACGCAATTTTAGATCTTGTTTAGTTGGTCAAAGGTGAAGGTCGTGGGGTTGATTGAAGTGGATAGCAGTTTTCCCTTCCTCCTACCCTCCCCGGGGAGGGACTTGCGTTTACTTTGGCAAAGGCGGGCTACGGGCGTGAGGC
>Ga0310690_10000555_pt1 | contig 77367 bp, 67 predicted proteins | sample AusTroGonzalo_MG_2_FD_207661 | JGI IMG/M metagenome (GOLD analysis project Ga0310690, IMG submission 207661) | Bovine rumen microbial communities from tropical cattle in Woodstock, Queensland, Australia - Gonzalo_04 (v2) (version 2) | ecosystem: Host-associated > Mammals > Digestive system >...
TTCGTCATCACCCAGACCGTCGCCACGCCACAAGAGGCCGAGCGGCTGATTCGTAGCCAGAAAGCGGATATGAGCCTCGTGTTTGACAAGAATCGAGACGTGCAAATCATCGTCGATGGCAGCGACCCGAATATGTCGCAACAATGGGTGACTTATGCCCAGCAAATTATGGCGGCAGCAAATTCTTCACCCCTCACTATTCACTCTTCACTTTTATACAATCCCCAGATGAAATCGGCCTACAATTTCGTGCCTGCCATTATGGGAATGTTGCTGATGCTCATTTGTGCGATGATGACCTCGATTTCGATTGTCCGCGAGAAGGAAAAAGGCACGATGGAAGTGCTGCTCGTTTCGCCCGTCCGTCCGCTGATGGTCATCGTCGCCAAGGCCGTGCCCTATCTCGTGTTGGCTTTCGCCATTCTCGTCGTCATTCTGCTGATGGCGCGATTCGTGCTCGGTGTTCCGCTGGCAGGTTCGTTGTTTTGGATTTTGGCCGTCAGCACGTTGTATATTCTGTTGGCACTCTCGCTCGGTCTGCTCATTTCTAATATCGCCCAAACACAACTCGTCGCGCTGTTGCTCTCGGCGATGGTGCTACTGATGCCCGTCGTGATGCTCTCTGGAATGTTGTTTCCCGTGGAGTCGATGCCCACGATTTTGCAGTGGATTTCAGCCGTTGTGCCGCCTCGCTACTACATCCAAGCGATGCGCAAACTGATGATCATGGGCGTCGGAATCGGCGATGTGGCGCGTGAAGTGGCTGTTCTGGCAGCAATGACAGCCGTGTTGCTCGCCGTCTCCCTGAAGAAATTCAATGTCCGACTTGAGTAAAAAATCGTCAAATCGTAAATCGTCAAATCGTAAATCGTCAAATCGTAAATTGTCAAATCGTCAAATGATCAAGTATCTGATACAAAAAGAGTTTTTGCAGATTCGCCGCAATGCGTTTCTTCCGCGCCTCATCGTCGCGTTTCCCATCGTGATTATGTGCGTGATGCCGTGGGTGATGCAGATGGAGGTGAAAAACATCGTGGTCGATGTGGTGGACATCGACCGCAGTGTCGAATCGCAACGGCTCGTCGGGCAGATTGCCGCCAGCAATTATTTCATCTTCGGTGGACAGAAATCGACCTATGCCGAGGCGATGAAAGACATCGAGAAAGGCCGTGCCGACGTTATTCTTGAGATTCGCGACGGAAAATATTTCATCGCTGCCAATGCCGTGAATGGTACGAAAGGCTCGATGGGCTCAGCCTATCTCTCGCAAATTGTTGGTAATGCGGCAGCAAATTCTTCACTCTTCACTCTTCACTCTTCATTGACTTTGTACAACAAAGGCCAAAACTACAAACTCTTTATGATTCCCGCCCTTTTTGCCATCGTGATGATGCTGATGACGGGTTTTCTGCCCACGCTCAACATCGTCGGTGAGAAGGAAGCCGGCACCATCGAGCAAATCAATGTCACACCCGTGTCGAAATGGGCTTTTATCCTCGCCAAACTCATTCCCTACTGGCTCATTGCGCTGTTTGTCATCACCGTCTGCCTGCTGTTGGCGTGGCTGGTCTATGGCCTCACGCCCGCCGGTCCCGTGTGGCTCATCTACGTGCTTGCGATGCTGTTGGCACTGTTTTTCTCGTCGTTCGGACTCATCGTTTCCAACTATTCCGACACCATGCAGCAGGCCATGTTCGTTATGTGGTTTTTCATCGTTTGCCTGATGCTGCTCAGTGGTCTTTTCACGCCCACGCGCTCCATGCCCGACTGGGCCTATCTCACGACCTACATCAACCCGATGCACTACTTCATCGAGGCCATTCGCACCGTCTTCATTCGCGGCGGCGGCATCCAACACATCGCCCATCAAATAATAGCCCTGCTCGCCATCGGCAGTTTTATGGCCGTCTGGGCGGTGCAGAGCTATCAAAAGAACAGCTGAAAATTTTATTTCGTCAGTTTCGAGTTAAACAGGTCACAGAGTTGCTGCGGCTTTATGGTAAAGCCATCGGCAGGCAATGATTCCTGTGTGCCGGCAATTTTTTCATTGAATTTCCTTACAGTGCGTCCTGCGCTACTTGCTTCATTCATTTTCTGCAACTCTACATCTTTTTTATATTTGATTGCAATCTGTTTCGATGACATGACGTTAATCAGATAGAATTCTTCCACATCAGCGAAACGAACTTCCCACTTTTTCATTCCGCTATCCATGCAAATACATTCGTTTGTAATCACATAATAAGGCTTGTTTGTTATTCTTTGCCTCAGAATGATATATAGCATAAATAACCCACCAATGCCAAAGAATAGGGTACTGGCCCAAATGAGGAACGAATTTCTTCCATCCAAAAGTTGAAGGACACCCAGAACAACAAACGCCAAGCATATCGCCACCAGCATTAAGTTTTTCCAAATGGAATGATAAATTTTAATTTCTTCCATAAATTTTGATGGTTATCGTTTGCAAAAAATGAATTTACAGTCGTTTATTTCACAGTCTCGACAAACTGCTCCAAATCCTCTTTCGAAGGCTTGTTCAGCAGTTTTCCATTCTTCCAAGTCAGGTCGGGATAGGTGGCTTTCAGGTCCTCACACGATTTTTCGATGGTGCTACCGCCCGAAGTGGCGAACGGAACGACGGTTTTGCCCTTGAAGTCGTAGGCTTCCATAAAGGTGTTGATGATGGTCGGGCAGGTGTACCACCAGATGGGGAAACCGACGAAAACCACGTCGTAGTCGGCCATGTTTTCGAGTTTGTCGGTGATGGCCGGACGCGAGTTCTTGTCCTTCATTTCAACGCTCGAACGACTTTCCTTGTCGCGCCAGTCGAGGTCGGCATCGGTGTAGAGCTGTTCGGGCTTGATTTCGTGCAAATCGGCACCAGCCACTTCAGCCAGTTGCTGTGCCACACCCTTCGTCACGCCCGATGCGGAAAAATAGGCTACTAATACTTTCATGTCTTTCTTCTCCTCTGTTTTGGTTGCTTTCGAGCAGGCGCTCAGGCTCATCACCAAAAGCGCTGCCAGTATGATTGATAATTTTTTCATTTTTTCTGATGTTTTTAGGGGTTGATTTTGTTATTTGAACGATTTTTTGATGTTTTTTGGGCTTGAAAAACGCCTACGAAAGACTTTCTTTCAAGATTTCAGCGACATCCGCTTTCGAGAGGTTCAGATAGCCTGCCGGATAGCAGATGGTTCCTTCGGTGATGCCGGGAATCATCTCTTCGGTGGCACCGAGTTCGCTGATGGTCAGCGGCAGACCGATTTCCAACATCCAGTTTTTGAGGGCTTCCAGACCTGCTTCGGCAATCTGCTCGTCGGTCATTCCGTCGCCTTGGATGTTCCAGACGTTTTTGGCGAAGCGCACGAATTTCGGCAATCCGTTTTCCATCGCCCGACGATAGTACGCCATCGACACCGAAGCCAGTGCATAGCCGTGGGGCGCGTGTGTCCAAGCACCCACCGAGTGGCCAATCATGTGCACCATCCAGTCTTCCTGCTTGCCCAGTCCGATGAGCGTGTTGAGTGCCCACGTGGCGGTCCACATGATGTTCGAGCGGGCCTCGTAGTCCTGCGGATTCTTCACGGCGATTCGGCTGCTGTGGATGAGGCTTCGCATCAGTCCTTCGGAAAGGTAGTCGCTCGTGTTGTCGTCGAAATCGCTGAAATACTGCTCCATGATGTGGTTCATGATGTCGTAGATGCCCGCCTTCATCTGGTTTTCGGGCACGGTCATCGTGTATTTCGGGTTGAGAATCGAGAATTTCGGCATCAGTCGGCTGTCGAAAACGTGGCCGACCTTGAACGTGTTTTTCTCGTCGGTGATGACCGAGCCGCCGTTCATTTCCGAACCCGTTCCGGCCATCGTCAGAATGCAGCCAATCGGCAGAATTTTCTGGCCTTCGTCGGGATTTTCCTGTTTCAACCAGAATTTCTCCCAATAGTCGCCCTCGTAGAACACCGATGCCGCCACGCCCTTCGAATAGTCGCAGACGCTGCCTCCGCCGAGCGAGAGAATCCAATCGACGTTGTTTTCGCGGGCGATTTTGATGCCTTCGTGCATCTTTTCGAGCGTGGGATTGCTCATCACGCCCGGATTCTCGACGATGGTCTTGCCCGCCGCTTTCAGAATGGCTACCACCTCGTCGTAGATGCCGTTTCGTTTCACACTGCCGCTGCCGTAGTTCAACAGCACTGTCGGTCCATAGTTTTTCAGTTCGTCTTTGAGAAAATTCAATGACTCATCACCAAAATACAATTTGGTGGGATTGTAATACGAAAAATTTCCCTGCATAGTGGTTCTTTTGCTTGTTTGTTTGATAAAATAACGGCTTTTAGCCCTATTTTATTGTCATTTTTTTGAAGAATTCCGCCAACGTGTCCCACGGAATCATGTTCTTGGGTTCGCCCTTGCCAGCCTTTTCCTCGTAGCCGCCATCGTAGAGGTCGCAATGCGAGGCTTCGGGAATGATGAGCAACTGCTTGTTTTCGGGGTTGGGATTGGGTTTGCCGACGAAGTTGTAGCCCTCGGCCTTGCCATTAACCATGTATTGGAAGGCAGCCTCGCCGAAGTAGCGCGAATGGGCCTCTGCACCGTGCATGATGAGGACGGCGGAGCGAATTTCGTTGATGTAGTAGAGGAAACGGCTGTTGGCGTAGGCCTGCGTACCGATGACGCGCCAACCATCGTTCGAGTTGCCACTGCGTTTGTGGTAGCCGCGCTCGGTCTTGTAGTAATCGAAGTAGTCGTGCACGAAACGGGGAGCCTGCGGCGGAACTGTGTCGAGTACGCCGCCAGCCATCGCGTTGGGGTCTTCCAGACGCTGTTTGGCGAGGTTTTCGCGGTTTCTGTGGCGCCACTGTTCGTTGTCGAAAGCGTCGTTGTAGTCGTTGCCGCTGACGCGCGTCATGTCGTACATCGTCGAGGCGACGGTGGCTTTGATGCGCGGGTCGGCAGCGGCAGCATTCAGGGCGATGCCACCCCATCCGCAGATGCCGATGATACCGATTTTCTCAGCATCGACTTCGTCAAGTTTCGACAGGAAATCGACGGCAGCCATAAAGTCCTCGGTGTTGATGTCGGGCGATGCCGTGCGACGCGGGTCACCGCTGCTCTCACCTGTATAAGACGGGTCGAAAGCCAGCGTAACAAAACCTCGCTCCGCCATTTTCATCGCATAAAGGCCGCTCGATTGTTCTTTCGTGGCTCCGAAAGGACCGCTGACAGCGATGGCTGGCAGGCCCCCTTCAACCTCCCCCGACTGGGGGAGACTTTTCGGCATATAAAGGTCGGCTGCCAGTGTCAGACCGTACTGTGTTTCAAACGTCACCTTGCGGTGGTTCACTTGGTCGCTCAGCGGAAACACCTTGTCCCACTCCTGCGTCAATGTCAAAGTTGTTTTCATACCTTCGTTGTTTTGATTGTTTTCACTCTTTTGTGTGCAGCCTGTGAACATTCCGCCCAACACCGCTGCGGCAAATAAAATTTTCTTCATCATATTAGCTTTTTACCGTTTTTGATGTAAATTCCTTTCGATGGCTTATGCTTTAATGCAGTGCCGTTGATTGAGTAAATGCTCTCCTCTCTACTTGAAGAGTGGCTGGGGCTGTCAATTCCAGTCGTATTCTTCAGCGAGAGCGTCACGCTGATGTTGTTTTCGCCAGCCTTCAGAAACGTGCGCAACTCGTTTTCCGATAGTCCGTCGATTTTGCCCAGACGGGTGTAACTCCACGAGTTCGAGCCGTAGAAAAGACAAATATTGCTACCGCTGTAGAGGATGACATCGCCGGGCTGAGCCGTCATTTGTTGGTTGCTCGTGGGCAGCGAAAAGCCGAGCGACCCCCAAATCTCGAAGTCGCCGCTGCTGTTGAGCGTCACGGTGACGGGTGCCTGCTGCAACTTCTCCACCAACGCTTTCGTGGCGGCATTTTCAACAAGCGTCGCGCTCGCTGTTTGTCCGCCGATGGTGATGTAGATTTTATCCATAGTCGTTTGTGCCGTTATTTCAGTGTCAGATGAACAAGAGAAAAAAAATATGGCCGATAAACAGAAAAGAATTTGTTTCATATCTCCTTTTTATTTTATGATTTGGTTTTGAATGCAAAGATACGCACATATTTCTATTTAGGCATTACACAAATTGGCTGATTATCTACCAATTTCGCAGAAAATGATTAAAAAACATAAAATTCATACCATTATTAGATTTTTTTAGTATCTTTGCCAACGATATGAAGAAGATTCTGAAAGTTGACAGCCCCAACGACTACGCTCGCTTTGTAGATGCACCGATTTTGCACCCATTGGTTAGCATCATCCACTATGATGAACTGGCGCCTTTCCGTCATAGTCTGAACAACTACGGCGTGTATGGCCTTTTCATCCAACGGCAATTTCCCCATAATCTCTCGTATGGAATGCGGAAACTGCGGGTGAGCGATGCCTCGATTATTGCCGTTGAACCTGGACAGATTGGTGGATTGGAAGATAACGGCGAGCGAATTTCCTTGTGTGGCTGGGTGGTGCTGTGGTCGCCCGAACTGTTGCACGGCACCGAGTTGGAACGCCAGATTGACCGCTATCAGTTTTTCTCGTATTTCTTCGACGACTCGCTGCGGATGGAACCCGACGAATGGCTCCGCATCACGCAGTTGGTGGCTCAGATGCGACAAGAATTGCAGACGCACGAGGATTCGCCGTCTTTGCGAAAAGTGCTGTTGGCTTACTTGCGGCTGATTTTGGAATATTGCAACCGCATCTACCAGCGTCAAATGTCCGAAGAGGATAGGGGAGAAACCGACCTGCTGAAGCGCTTCCATAACCTGTTGCAGACCTATTTCCGCGAGAACCGACAACTGTCAGAAGGATTGCCCACCGTCGCGTGGTGTGCCTCTGAACTGGCTTATTCGCCTCGTTACTTTGGCGACCTCGTCCACAAGGCTACGGGCGGCACTGCCATCGGCTACATCCACAATTATGTCATCAATCAGGCGAAAAGCCTGTTGATGCAGGGGCGCAACATCAGCGAAACCTCCCGACTGCTCGGTTTCGACTATCCCCATCACTTCACCCGCCTTTTCAAGCGAGTGACGGGTCTCACGCCCAGCCAATTTCTCTAAAAAATGGGTGGATTCCAATGAAAAATTTTGATTTTTATCCCATCACGACATCGAGCACCATCATCAGTACGAAGCCAATGGCGAAACCGATGGTACTGAGGTTTGAATGACGACCGTTGGAGGCTTCGGGAATGAGTTCCTCGACCACGACGTAGAGCATCGCGCCTGCGGCAAACGCCAGCATATAGGGTAGGGCAGGCATCAGCAGCGAGGCCAACAGCAACACGGCGACGGCTCCGATAGGCTCGACGGCTCCGCTCAACGACCCAATCAGAAACGATTTCCACTTGGAATTGCCAGCGGCTCTCATCGGCATCGAAATGATGGCTCCTTCGGGAATGTTCTGGATGGCGATACCCAGAGACACGGCAATCGCACTCGCCAACGAAATGTTGGCAATTCCGTTCTCGGCTCCAGCAAAAACCACGCCCACGGCCATTCCTTCGGGCAGGTTGTGGATGGTGACAGCGAGGACAAGCATCGCCGTTCGCGAAAGGTGCGAACGAGGACCTTCGGGCTTGTCGGTGCCGATGTGCAGGTGAGGCGTGAGTTCGTCGATGAGCAGCAAAAAGCCCATGCCGAGCAAAAAGCCGACGGCAGCCGGCAGAACCGACATCAAAGCCTCCCCTACGGCGGCAGGTTGGGAAGGGGCGCTCATCTCCATCGCTGGAATCAGCAGCGACCACACCGATGCCGCCACCATCACGCCCGACGCAAATCCGAGCAGCGACTTCTGTAGCCGTTCCGACATCTCGTCTTTCATCAGAAAAACGAAGGCCGAGCCCAACATCGTGCCAAACAGGGGCAGCAGCAGTCCAATCGTCAGTGTTGTTATATCCATCGGCTGCAAAGGTACAAAGAAATCTCGAAAAAATCAAATTTTTCGAATGACAGCGTGCAGACGGAGGCCTTTTCGTTGCTCAAAACGCTCCAGCGTCAGCCCCGTTTTGTCGCAAAGTTCTTGCTTATTTATTGTGTACGAATCAATGTAGAACCCAGCGTGCCCACTTGTACGGCATAGACTCCTGCCGGCTTGCCGACGGGCAGACGGACGCTGCCCTGCGTGAGTGGAGCAGAGGCGACGAGCCGGCCATCAGTGGTGTAGATACGGATGGGGATGCCGTCTTCAGCGCCTTTGATGAACAGTCGGCCATCTTTCAGGCGGAAAGTCACGTTCTTTGGCTGATGTGTGCTGAGATCGGGAATGTTCGATTGCATGTCGAGAATGTAAAGCAGTCCCTTGTACACGTCGATTTGCCCGTAACCATAAGTGCTGTTGGGATAGTCGAGCGTCGGGTCGGGCTTGGTGCAGGTATGCGCCAACACGTCCATGATTTGTTCGGTGGTGAGTGTGGGATTGGCTTGCAGCCACAGTGCGATGGCGCCGGCGACGACGGGCGTGGCCATCGATGTGCCGCTCTGCGCGGTGTAGTAGTAGGTCTTGCCGTTGTAGTTGATTTGGTCTGTCAGTTCCTTGCGGCGACTTTCGGTGATTTCGACATAGCTGTTAAAGGCCGCGTTGATGCTCATTCCCGGTGCTGTAACATCGGGTTTGATGCGCTCGTCGAAGGTCGGTCCTTGTGACGAGAAGCGGGCGATGCGTCCCGGTTGCTCGGCGGCAAACTCGTTCAATTGAGTATTGGCGTTCCCGTCGATGTCGGTAAAGGTCGATTTATAGCCCGTCGCACCTACTGTTATGAGCCCGTCGAGGGTTCCCGGCCACCATAGCGAATGTCCTTTGGCTGCCTTGCTGTAGGCTTCCACGCCATCAACATTGACGAGCGGTGAATACTTGATGTCGGTATAGACCCATGCCGGATTGTCGCCGCTCAGCAGGCACAATGCACCGCACAGCACCATGAAAAATGGCGATGACATGTCTGCCCTGACGTGGAAAACAGTACCGCGAGGGTCTTGGACGTCGCTTTCCCAAATTTTTAGGCTGATGTCGCTGAGGCTCGTCGTGGTGGAGAGGCGGCAGGTGTCGTTGAGGGCTACCACGCTGTCGGTGTTGAAAATGAGGGTCTTTTCGATGTTCGATCCTGTCAGGCGCATACCGAGAAAGTCGAAGCGTACCCGCTGGTTGCCCGGTGTGATGATGTCCATGTCGATGATATTTCCTCCTCCCACGCCATAGACGAGGCCAGCACCGGCGTTGTAGTCAGATTGCGTTTTTTCCATGTAAGATGAACGCGTGCCATCGTTGCCGGCACAAACTACGATGATGCGCCCAGGCCCCGTGAGCCCCACCAGGGCCTCGCTTTCCAGAATGCGTTGCCGGCTGAGGGTGAAACTTTCGCCACTGCTGAAGTTGATGACGCAGGGCTTTCCTGCACGTGCGGCCTCGTCGAAGATGTACTTGAATCCGAGAATCGAGTTGGCCGACGTGGGAGCCTCGGGATTGTCGAAATCTGCGGGCATGGAGTTGAAATGTACGGCATAGATGTCGGCTTCGGGTGCCATGCCTTGATATTTTCCATTGACAGCGCTTCCAGCCATGATGCCCAACACGTGCGTCCCATGCAAAGTGATACCTTCGTGGCGCGTGCCGCCGAGGGCGACGATGTCGGCTGTGGAATTCCAGCCGCGTCCCAGTGTACCGTCGCCGTTGTCGTGGTAAAAGTCGTAGTAATAGCGCATCCGCGACTGTCCGTTGGCATCGAGAAAGGCAGGATGGGTGAAGTCGAAACCGTTGTCGAACACGCCTGCAATGACGTTTTTCCCGGTGAAGGCCTGCGGTAGCCCGGTACCAGTATAAACATTGGAAGTATTGATTTGTTGCGGTGTGACATCCATGGCCGGACTCATGGCCACAGGCTCAGCCTCGATGCGTTCAACACGCGCATCGGAAGAGAGTTGCGGCAGTGCAGCGAGGGGGATTCGCACGATGTAAATACGCCCGATGCTGTCCTGAACCTCAAGTCCATAGTCGGCAGACAGGGTGTTGAGGGCATTTTCGCCCGCCACCGTCAATAGCGTGAGAATCTTCTTCTCGTGTGATTTTTTAACTTCGTTGGAAAGCGTCTGACAGCGAACCATCCGTTGTAGATGGTTCGATAACTTGCCGTTGCCTTGCGCCAGAGCGGAAAGCGTCAGCATCGGCAACAATGTAGCAAAAAGGAGTCTTGCAATCACGCCTTTGGCTCCCATTTGCAGCGCACGGGCGACACAATCGCGCCCTCTTTCTTCAACTCGGCGAAAGCCTTATCCACTTCCTTGCGATCAATACCAGTGATTTCCGCAATTTTGCCAGCGTTCACGGGAGCACCGAACTCGCGCATGGCTTGTAATACTTTCTCTTTCATACTTTTTTCTTTTTTAGAATGATTAAAATTAAATAACGATGCAAAGATACAAAAAAATCCCAACAATGGTTCGTTTTTTCCGTTAAAATATAAAAATAATGGACGAAAAGGATGCCGATGACTTGTCAAATTCAATCATATTTCATCAATAAATAATTCTGGATATAATTCAGGATCGCCTTTAGAGCGGTCAACAAACTCTTCATCATATTCTTCGCCAGGGAACAAATCATCAAAGTCTGGGTCTTCGTATGGGTCAATATCCTCGTCCTCATCCTCATCCTCATTTTTGCCCAATGAAATGTTCCCTTTCTTCCTGCCATTGACAGTGTTTGCCACACTTTCATGGTGATGCTTGATGGAATCGCGCCATCGGCTTTTTTCTTCGAACAATCTTTGCTTCTCTACTTTTTGTCTTCGGATTTCATCTTTATGATGACGTTCCTGTAGTGCAAAATAGATAGTCAAGCCATACGCGACACCAATAATAATCGCAGAAATGCACAATTTGCGCCAAAAATCCTTACCTAATTTATTCATTGTTGCGTTCTGTTTTTTCTTTTTGGACAGTTCAGAAGATGGATGCCACCAATGAATACAGGTAGCCGCCGAAACTGACGAGTGCCCATATCATCAGTGCTATGAGCAGTAGAAGGATGACGAGGACGATGGCTGACTGCCTGGCACGTTGGTTCACTTGTTTGATGACGGTTTCGTCGCCGTCAACGAAGCCCTGTATCATCTGCATATTCTGGACGTTGGCGCGGTGGAAGATGTCGATAACGTCGCCGACAAAGAAGGGTATCATGCCCAGCAGAATATCGCGTAGGGCATTGTTGATGACAGCCAGCGTCAAGGGAATGCTTTTGATCACCATCGACGAGAAATAGACGAACGGCACGACGCAAATCAGGGCAATGGCATCGCCCCAACCTGGGATTATGCCGATGAGCGCATCGAGATAGTAGCGATCCATGTAGCGCGATAGTCCCTGCATCGTCTGATAGGCCTTGTTGTCCATCAGGCGTTTGCGTCGCAGAAGTCGTTTTTCGTCCTTCATGTCTGTATTTCCTGATTACTTCTATCTGTTAGACGTATAGTTGATACGAATCGTTGCAACTATGATGCAAGTCCAACCAATCGCTTTCCCAATTCGTAGGCTTTTTCAAGGTCGAGAGGGAATTGCGTGTCGCGCACCTCGGCCTTGTGAGCCTCACTGAACGTGGCGGCATCGTAGCGGTCGTAGTTCGAGAACTGATAGGTGTCGTAGGAACATAATATTTCCGTCGGGCCGAATTGCCGTTTTTACGCGGACTTCCATTGATAAATAATGCTTTCATATCTTCTGTTTTTTTAATGATTGATCAATCAAGGTGCCTTCCCAGCTGCTTCATCAGTTCTATCGCCTCTTTTCCCGTCAAATGCTCGATGTCGAAGCGAATCATCAGCATCCGCGAGAGACCGCTTTCAATCTCTTTTTGCAGGGCTTCCTCTTGGTTGGGATTATACCTGTTACCAAGCATTCGGGCTGTTTCCAACTTCTCGGCTTCGTTTTCGATGATATGGATTCGTCCAAACGCTATCACACTCCGAAAGAAAGTGGTGTATTTCTCTGGTTGAACATCATCTTGTTCGATGACGCAGAACGATGCCTTGTCGCACTTGCGTATGGCATCGACTTTATGACCGCTCAGCGCACTATGGAAATATAACTTGCCATCGGCATAGACGTAGCTGATGGGAACGGCATACGGATAGTCGTTGTCCCCCAACAAAGCCAAAGTCCCTGCTGTGGATTTCCGTAGTATGCTGATGCTTTCCTCTTCCGAAAGCTGTTGGCGCATGCGCCTCATTTGACGAAACTTTTCCATTTGTTTTTGAGCCGTTTGTATCCTTCGACACCCAAAATTGTCAGACCGCCGTATTGACACGTTTTGGCCAACCCGAAAAGGACGGTCCAGAGAATGCCTTTTGCCGTCGTGCTGATGGGCAGCAGCATCTGGGCGAAGGACAGGATGTAAAAGGGTATGCAACACAGCAGAACGATGACACCTGTCCTGAACGAAAGGGATTGCAGCCACTGTTTGATTTTCATGGCTCTCGCTGCTTCAGAAAATTATTTCGGCGAACTACTTCCCAAATTCATTGTAGGAAACATTCTCGGGCTTCCACTTGTCTTTCGGCGTGGGGCTCTCGGCAGGGTGGCCGATGGCGATGACGCACAGCGGAATCATGGTTTCGGGCAGATTCACCGCCTTCGACACAAACGCGACACGCTCGGCAGTGGGATGCACACCCGTCCACACGGCACCCAGTCCGAGGGCGTGGGCGGCGAGAAGGATGTTCTGCGTGGCGGCAGAGCAGTCTTGAATCCAGTATTCCTGCGCCTTGCCCTGCAGCGTCTTGTTCAGGTCGCCACAAACCACGATGGCCACTGCGCACTGTTCCAACATGCGGCCACGATTGCCGGCCAACTCCTTCAGTTTCGCCTTGTCGGTGACGGCAATGAAATGCCACGGTTGCTTGTTGACAGCCGTCGGCGCAGCCATTCCAGCACGCAACAGCGTCTCGATGTCGGTCTTCGAAATGGGCTCGTCGGTGTATTTCCGAATGCTCGTGCGCGTCATAATCGCGTTTAACACTGGATTCTCTTTGGAATCGTTCACACTCTGTGCCGAAACCGTCAGCACACTTGCCACTGCCAACAGGCAGATCATCATCATTTTTTTCATATTTTTATAATTTTCGATTAAGATATATGATTCATTTTATAACGATTATATTTTTAGTCTGACGACTGATTTGAAAAATCCCTAAATTCCGATGGCGACAGCCCCGACCTTTTCTTGAAGAATCGGCTGAAAGAGGCTTGTTCGCTGAAGCCGAGCAGGTCGGCAATCTGTTGGATGGCGAGGTCGCGCCGTTCGTTGAGTAGTGATTTAGCCTGCAAGGTCAGGTAGCGGTCAATGCACTCGCTAGCACTGAGGCCGATTTCCGACTTGATGAGCGTAGAGAAATATTTGGGCGAGAGGTTGAACAATCGCGCATAGAAATCGACCTTGTGCGATTTGCGATAATGCTTGACAATCGCCTCGTTGAAGTGCGTCGAGAGGTTGCTCCTCTCGTTTCTGACGGCATCGTTGGGTATCGGACAGAATTCATACCGCATCATGATGATGGTGTGGAGGACGTTGAGCATCATTTCCTCGCGGCAAAACTGCCCGATGTTGCTCACGGTTTTCAGCAGGTTGAAGGCCTCTTCCATCTGGTGGTACTGCTCGTCGCTGAGGTGGCACGAAGGATGGGTGATGTAATAGAGGATATGGGCATCGAAATGGGAGATGTTGCGCTGTCTGAATTTCTCGAGAAATTCGTCTGACATAACGATGAGCCGAGTGCGATAGTCGGCTGAAATGGTTTTTGTTTTGATGACATGTCCCGCTCGCATGATAGAGAGGTCATGGGGACGGAATACGACGGGTCTCATGCCATATTCCGCATCGAGCGTCCCCTGCTGGCACAGCGCAATGACGGCAAAGGGAGAGATGTATTCATCGCCGGTGAAAGGCATATTGATGATGTTGTCCAAGACGACCAGCCCTTGCCTTTCCACTGTCGGACCAATCTGCAGTAGCGGATGTACTCCTGCCTGTTTGTCGTTTTTCTTCATGCGTTTGTCATTTTGGGTGCAAATTTAACAAAAATTCGAGATATTTTGGCAAAAATCTTGGCTTTTTTTACTATCATCCGACCAAATGCTAAATTTTTCAGCCAATTTGTTAAGAATTTTCTTTGACAAATACCATAATTTTGCAGGCAGATTCACTTAAAGGTAATAAGAAGATGAAAAGATTGTTTTTATTGATTGCAGTAATGATAGGAATCCTGACGGCACAGGCCGAGGACTATTCCTATTTGACTTTCGAGACGACGGACGGAGCGAAAGTGTCGGTTCCGACATCGTCGCTGACCATCACCATTTCTGGAACGACACTGACTGCAGGCTCAGAGTCGTTTACTCTCTCAAACCTATCTAAGATGTACTTTTCAACGGGCGACGAATCAACGCCGACGGGCATCGAGCAACTGAAGTCGGTGAATTTCGATGAAGCCATCGACATCTACGACCTCAATGGCAGAAAAGTGGCCAAAGACCAGATGAAAAAAGGCGCATACATTATTAAAACTAAGCAGGGAACTTTTAAAATTGTCGTAAAATGAAAAAACTATATATGATTTTTGTCGCCATCGTGCTGACGATTGCAGCCGAGGCGCAGACGCTGAACGTGCGAGTGGGCAACGTGACCTATCGGTTTCCAGCCGCGCAATGTGGCGAAATGAACTACGCGAACGGCACCACACTGACCATCATGGACAAGGAATTTTCGCTGAACGAAGTGACGAATATAACTTTCGACCCAACCGAAGTGGTGGACAACACTATTGGCGTGACCTATAATGGTTCGACGGCTTCGGTGGTGGTCGCGGGCAACATCGCGCAATATGTCACCCCGACCGTCAGCGGTGCCCACGTCGGCATTACGCAGCACGACGACCTCGCTGAAGAAATCACCTACACGCTTAGCGGCACTTCGACCGACGGCGAATTCTATATGTCGGGCTCTTACAAGGCCACCATCGAACTGAACGGACTGACGCTGACGAACATGACGCCCGTCTATAGCGGAGCAGCCATCCACATCCAAAACGGCAAGCGCATCAAGGTGAAGCCCGTCACGGGAACGACCAACTCCCTCACAGATGCCGCCAATGGTTCGCAAAAGGGCTGTCTTTACATCAAGGGACACGCCGAATTTGCCCAAAAAGGTACGCTCAACATCGTGGGAAAGGTGAAGCACGGCATCAAGACAGGTGAATATTTCACGCTCAAGAACGCGACTATCAACGTCACCTCGGCGGTGGGCGACGGCATCAACTGCGAACAATTTTTCCTGATGGAAAGCGGTAGCATCAACATCAGTGGCACGAGCGACGACGGAATCCAGTGCGACATCGAAGACACGACGGCTGGCTCTACTGGCGAAACCACCGACCACGAGGGCGAGGACAGCGGAAATGTCTATATCGCCGGCGGCACCATCACCATCAACAGCGACGCGGCAGCCGCCAAAGGCATCAAGTGCGAGGGCGACCTGACCGTCACCGACGGCACCGTCACGGTGAAATCGTCGGGAACGGCCGTCTGGGACGCTGCCGATGCCGAGGTGAAAGGCTCGACCTGCCTTAGTGCCGACGGACGAATGACCCTCAGCGGTGGCACGCTGACCCTCACCAACTCGGAAGCAGGTGGCAAGGGCATCAAAACCGACGGCGTGATGACCGTCGGCGGCAATGCCAACCTCAGCGTGACTGCCAGCGGCCCGATTGCCTATTGCAGCAGCACCACCAATACCACCATCATGACAACCACCACGTCAAGGACCGTCGAGCGGCTCAGCGATGCCCTGAAAACATCGCCCAAAGCCATCAAGAGCGACGGCGCAATGACCGTCAGCGGTGGCAGCATCTTTGCCAAGTCGAGCAACCACGAGGCCATCGAAACGAAGAGCACGATGACCATCACCGACGGCTATGTCTATGCCGAGGCTGGCGACGATGCCATCAACTCGTCTGGCGATTTCACGATTAGCGGCGGCTACGTCTTTGGAAATTCGTCGGGCAACGACGGTTTGGATGCCAATGGCAATTTCAATATCAAGGGCGGCAATGTCGTGGCCGTCTGTGCTGGTGGGGCAGAAGTGGGTATCGACGCGAACACCGAAGGCGGCAAAAAACTCACGATTACAGGTGGGAACATCGTTGCCATCGGCGGATTTGAGCGAGGTTCCACCATTTCGGGCGGTACGGCCAAGTCGGCCAGTTACACCAAAGGTGCTTGGTACGGACTCTACAACGGCTCGACAGCGGCCTTTGCCTTCAAAGTTCCTTCAAACAGTTCGATGGGTTCGTCGATGGTGGTCTATACCACCGCCACGCCTGCGCTCAACAAAGGTGTGACAGGCAGCGGCACGAGTTTTTGGAACGGCAACGGATTCCCCAGTTTCAGCGGTGGCACCTCGGTCAGCCTCTCCAATTATAGCAGTGGAGGCGGTGGTGGCTGGCCCGGTGGTGGCGGTCGATGGTAAAAAAGAAAAAAGTCAATCAGTTTTTTTCGACATAAACGGCAATGTTTTCGCCATTTCCATGATTTGGTCGGCAGCATTGCCGTTGCTGTCTTGTGCGCCATTGAGCATGTCGTAGAGTCGTTTCAGTCCCTCACGACTGCCGTCGTTTTTCATCACATAGACGAGGCAGAGATTCTGCGGTGCTATGCTCGATGCAAAAAAGTCGTAATCGGTGACGGCCAGTTGTGAAAGGGCGAGGTGGTAGGCATCGTCGCTGTGCTCGTCGATGAAGCGCTGCACGTCGCCGAGGGTCTTGAATCCGAACGACTCGAACACGGGCAGATAGAACATGAGGCTGACCGGGAAAATTTCTGCTTGATTGACCGCCGCAATTCGCCTGTTCAAGCGGTCGAAGGGCTTTAATTCAAGATATTTCAAGAACGATTCACGCGACAGCGGCACGTCGTCGAGTTGTCCGTTTTTCACCAAGTCCAACGTAAGGCGACGATAGTCGGTGATGACCATGCGGAGGCGGCTGAATTCGTCGTCGATGAGTTCCATCATGCCCGACAATCGGCTGAACTGGCGCCTGTGCTCGGGAAGCATTTTCACGCCGGCCTTGTAGCCCATGTCGTGCTCGATGGTGGACCAAACGTGCTGAAGTGCCGTTCGCATTTGAATTTCGAAGCGCTGACCGCCCGTTTTCAGCCGACAAATGTAGTGGAGCGAGTTGTAGCCGAAAGAGGTCAGTTCGTGGAGTTTGCGTTTATCGACGCTCTCCTTCCAGTCGATGTCAAAAATGTTTTTGGCAATCATCGACACTTTATCAACCTCGTCGGAATAGAACGTGATGACGCGCAGACCCACAAGGTCGGTGAGATCGTCGAGGGTTTTGTATTTCGCCCCTTTCAGTTCGAGTTTTCCAGCCAACGATTTTTCGGTTTTCACCCTGTGTTCGATGGCTGTGACGTAGATTCCCTGCTTCTGAAGTGCATCTTGCAGCAGCTGGTAGGCATCTTCCGACAGTTTTTCCAACGTGGGGCGCATTTCCCGAAATTGCCGTAACAATTCTTCGCTATGTGGGTTCAATTTCATGTGATTCATCGGCTTTTCGAATGGTTGAGACGGCTCTACTTCTTGATGTATTGGATAGCCATCATCGTCAGGTCGTCGCTTTGCTCGGCATCGCCAACGAATTGGTGAACGGCATCGGTCATCAAATCGACGATTTGGTGCGGCTCATGCTGATGGTTGGCGAGCGCCTCGGTGGCCACATCGGTGACGCGATTGATCTGGAATTGCGCAAACTCGGCATCCATGGCTTCGGTCAGTCCGTCGGTGAAGAGGAAAATGGTGGTGCCGGGGAAGATTTGCGCATCTTGCAGCGTGAATTGCCACGAGGGCATCACACCGACGGGAATATTCGAGTCGCAAGGCAGTTCGCCGACGCCATCGCCAACAAGCACCGGCGCATCGTGGCCCGCATTGCAGTAGTGGAGGAGACCGGTGGGCAGGTCGAGCACACCGACGAACAGCGTGACGAACATGTGGGTCTTGTTCATCTCGACGATGATTTCGTTCATGCGTGTCATGATTCGGTTCGGCACCGATTCGTGCGACGACACCGTGCGGAAAACCGCTCTGGTCACGGCCATGAAGAGCGAGGCCGGCACACCCTTTCCCGACACGTCGCCGATGCAGAAAAAGAGTTTCTCGTCGCGGAAATAGAAGTCGAAAAGGTCGCCGCCGACATCCTTGGCAGGGGTCAGCGAGGCGTAGATTTGCACGTCGTCGCGGTCGGCCTTGGTGGGGAATTTGTCGGGCAACATACCCATCTGAATGCTGCTGGCAATGTGGAGTTCGCTCTCGATGGAGGCCTTCTGCGAAGTGGTTTCTTTCAATTCGCTGATGTATTGGACGAGCGACTGTTGCATTCCAGCGAACGAATGGCTCAACTGGCCGATTTCGTCGGTGCGATGGAGGTCGGGCAACTGCACGTCGAAATGTCCCGACGCGATGTTTTCAGCCTCGTCGGCGAGTCGCCGCAGCGGACTGAGCTCGCGGGTGATGATTCGGATGAGGAAATAGAGCATCAGCATCAATCCCAAGAGCACCATCGCCATCACAGCACGGCGCACGCGCTTGAAACTTCCGAAAATGTCGCTCTCGGGGCAGACGATGGCCATCGAACAGCCTGTTTTTCCGAGTGGTTTGTAGAACACGTAACAATCTTCGCCATCCAAATTGATGATTTTCATGCCCTCTTCGCCGCGTTGCATCGCATGACCCAGTGCCGTCAGTGCCGTGTCGGGCTTTTCCATGGTTCGGGTGAAGATGGTCTGTCGCGTGATTTTCGTCGAGTCGGGGTGCACGAAATAGGTGCCGCCGCGCCCCACCATGATGCTGTAGGAGTTGGGGTAGGGCTTGATGGACGAAATCGAGTGCGAGAGCCATGAGATGGAAAGGCTGGTGTTGATGACACCGATTTTCCGCCGTTGATGGTCGAAGATGACTTGGCTGTAGGTGGTGACCATCTCGCTCGTGTTCGTTGCCGCGTCGAGGTCCACGTAAGGTTCCGTCCAACACGGTTTGTCGAGAAGCATGGGCATCAGATACCAGTCCATGTAGAAATATTGGTAGTTTTCGCTACCGCCTTGAATCGTGCGAATGCTGTCGCCGTCGTGTTTGGTATAGGCGGAAAAATAGCGGCCTTTTTCCTTGAAATGGTCTGCCTCGAAGGCGATGGAACAGCTGTAGAAGTCGGGATTTTTCAGCAGCATGCTACGGCTATATACAAACATCGAGTCGGGTTCGTCGGGATGCCGCTCGGCAAGCCATTTCGTCATGTTCGACGCCACTTCCACACGGTTCAGGATTCCCTCGACGTAGAGCGAAGTCTTGTCGAGAATCTGCGAGGCCCGACTGATGGCTTCCTGCTGGATGGCCTTGCTCGATTGATAGAACATAATGCCGAGGGCGGCGACGAAAATGACGGTCGCAAACAACACCACCCACAGGCTGACCCTGACGGAAAGCTTTTTTCGGATATATTGAATGATTGTTCTCATAATCGTCTTAAAATTTCACACTTCACACTTCACACTCCACACTTCACACTCCACACTCCACACTTCACACTACTCAACCAACTCCTTGTAACCCACTTCCCGACTCAACATCAGGTTCTCCAACATCATCTTATTGGCTTGTCGAACCATGTCGGGACGAAGGCGGAACTCGCGCTTTTTCGACTCGCGATCGATCTGCAGTCGCAACACTTCCTTCAGCATCAGCCGTTGCATCACGCGATTGGTGCTGATGTGGTCTTTCTCGACATAGCGCATCACGATATCGATGGCCTCCTCGGGATGCTGAGCCGCCCATTCCCAACCCTTTCGACTGGCTTGGGCGAACTTTTTGGCCATTTCGGGATGCTTCTCGTAGTATTCGCGAGTCATATAGACACCGTCTTCCTGCACGTTGTAGCCGTGGTTGCAGAAGCGATAAACGTCTTTCTCGTTCATCTCGAAACCCGCCTGCACCAGTTGATAATACTCGTTGTAACTCATGGCGAGCGTCGCGTCGAGCGCACCAGCCACAAACAGGTTGATGCCCTGTGCGCAACGCACCCATTGGTAGTCCAAACGCTCCTTCATGCTCATGCAGATGGCCAACTGACCGAACTCCACGTTCCAAATGCCGACCCTCGCACCTTTCTGCGTCAGCGGATTCTTGCCACGAGCCGAAACGATGACCATCGCATTGTTCATCGACGTCTGCAAAATGTTCACCAATGGCACGCCGCCGTCCACAATCTCCAGCGCCTGACAAAGTTGCAGCGTCGTGGCCTGACAGTCGTTGTTGAGCAGTCGCTTGACGGCCGACTGCGTCGCCAGCAGGTGCTCAATCTTCACATTCACACCTGCCTCGCGATAGAATCCCTTCGCCTCAGCCACGTAGTAGCCCGCAAATTGCGCCTGCGCAGTCCATTGGGGCGTGAACACGATGGTTTCCGAGTCTTGCGCCTTTGCCGATTGGCAGAGCGCAAGGAGGACCGTTATCATCAGAATCAAAATTCTTTTCATTTTTTCGTCGTTTAAATCATGCTGCAAAAACCCTTTTTTCGTCCTCGTCAGCTTTCATTTTTTGATTCACTGCGCAAAGATACGAAAAATTTGAAACAAATTAACTATTTTCTTTGTTATTTTATAAAAAAATGTACTTTTGCAAACAAGTATCGCCCTTGCACTTCTCGCTTCATCAGATTTTTAGTACCTTTGAAGAAGGTACTTTTGTTCGAGAATGAAAAGAAAAACAAGTTTTCCTTTTGCATTCTGCTCACTTAATTGAATAAATTTCTCTCGCTCGACAAAATAAATATCTTTATTCTGTTCTCACTTACTCGAAATTTTTGTACCTTTATAGAAGGTACTTTCGCTCGAGAATGAAAAGAAAAACTTGTTTTCCTTTTGCATTCTGCTCACTTAATTGAATAAATTTCTCTCGCTCGACAAAATAAATATCTTTATTCTGTTCTCACTTACTCGAAATTTTTGTACCTTTGCACTTGTGAAAGCGATTCGCCTTCTTTTCAATGCCGTGGTCGTTGCCGTGGTGGTGACGATTTTGGCTGCTTGCTCTGCCACGAAATTCGTGCCGGAGGGCGACTTTATGCTGCAATCGGTGAAGGTGAAGTCGGAACCGAAGGGCTTCGATGTGGCATCGGTGGAGCCGTACATCCGCCAGAAGGCGAACTCAAAATGGTTTTCGCTGCTGAAAATTCCACTTGGTGTGTATTCGATGGCGGGTCGCGACACGACGAAATGGCTCAATCGGACACTGCAACGCATTGGAGAAGAGCCCGTTATCTTCGATTCGACGATGGCGGTGGCGACCTGCGGCGACTTGCAGACGGCGTTGCGAAATCGTGGCTATCTTCACGCCGATGTGGACCTGAAAACGAAGGTGAAAGGCAAGAAATTGAAGGCAATTTACACGCTGCATCCGGGTGCACCCTACGACATCCGCCACATCAGTTACGACATTCAAGACGACCAAATTGACGAATTACTGCGCACGGAAGACGACGCAAACCTGCGCTTGAAGGAAGGAACGCCTTTTACGATTGGAAAACTCGACGCGGAGCGCAAGCGAATCACGTCGTTTCTGATGAATCGCGGCTACTATCGTTTTCACAAGGATTTCATCAGTTATTCAGCCGATTCGGCCCGTCAGAGCAACGAAATCGATGTGACGATGCACCTCGCGAAATACCGCGCCGGCGGTCAGGAACAGCCTGTCGAACATCCGCGCTATCGCGTGCGAAACGTGAATTTTCTGCGTGGTCAGGAGGGTAGAGGAGGACTGCGGCAGCGCGTGCTCGAAAACAACACGGCGATTCGCCAAGGAGAATTTTTCAGCAGTGCCGACTTGCAGAAGACCTACAACAATTTCGGGCGGTTGCAGGCCGTGAAATACACGAACATCAAGTTCACCGAAGTGCCCGACTCGAACCTGCTCGACTGCGACATCCACGTGAGTATGAACAAGCCGTCGGCCATCGCTTTCCAGCCCGAGGGAACGAACACGGCGGGCGACCTCGGTGCCGCTGCGTCGCTGACTTACGAGAATCGCAACCTGTTTCGCGGTTCGGAGCTGTTCAGTGTGCAGTTGAGAGCCGCTTTCGAGGCCATCACGGGGCTGGAAGGCTATCAAAACAAGGACTACGAGGAGTACAGCGTCGAGACGAAACTGACGTTTCCGCGCTTCGTCGCGCCGTTTTTGTCGAGGAATTTCAAGCGTCGCAGTACCGCTTCGTCGGAGTTGTCGCTTTCCTACAACCTGCAGAACCGTCCGGAGTTCCACCGTCGCGTGTTTTCAACGGCGTGGCGCTATCGTTGGACGACGCAGAACCGCCACGTGAACTATCGCTTCGACCAGCTCGACTTGAACTACGTTTATATGCCGTGGATCAGCGAGACGTTCAAGAAAGACTACCTCGACAGCGTGAGCAATCGAAACGCCATTCTGCGCTACAACTACGAAGACCTTTTCATTATGAAAATCGGCTTCGGACTGACCTATAATCGCGGAAACCACGCTTTTCGCGTCAATGTCGAGACCGCTGGCAACCTGTTGTCGGCCATCGCCCACACCGCTGGACTACCCAAGAACGACGACGGGCAATTTACGCTGTTCAACATCGCGTTTGCGCAATATGCGAAGTTCGATTTCGACTACACGCGCCTCTGGCAACTCGACGACCACAACCAACTCGTCGCCCACGCCGATTTCGGCATTGCGTGGCCTTACGGAAACAGCACGGTGCTGCCTTTTGAGAAGCGATATTTCGCCGGTGGAGCCAACTCGGTGCGTGGCTGGAGCGTGCGTGGACTCGGCCCGGGCAGTTTTCGTGGCACCGACGGTCGCATCGACTTCATCAACCAGACGGGCGATATGAAATTCGACTTGAATTTGGAGTATCGAACGAAACTTTTCTGGAAATTCAACGGCGCGGCCTTCATCGACGCAGGCAACATCTGGACATTGCGAAACTATGCCGACCAGCCCGGCGGACAGTTTAAGTTCAGCGAGTTCTACAAGCAGATTGCTGTGGCCTATGGTCTGGGAATCCGCCTGAATTTCGACTATTTCGTGCTACGCTTCGATATGGGTATGAAGGCGGTGGATCCGGCCTATGACGACTCACACGAGCACTATCCTTTCCTGCATCCAAGTCTGAGCCGCGATTTTTCGTTCCACTTCGCGGTGGGATTGCCGTTTTAGTTGATAGTTGATAGTTGATAGTTGATAGTTGATAGTTGACAGTTACGTTGTCTATTTCTTATTCCGAAAATAAAACCTTCCAACCACCAGCACCACAGCGATGGCAAACACCACAATGATGGCGAGGCTCAACTGACGGCTGTATTTCTCAATCACGGTCGGGTCGGCGGCTTTGTAGGCGAGCCATCCGAAGAGCGCGAGAACGAGGTTCCAAGCCAATGCACCGAGGGTGGTGAAGAAGCAAAAAGCCGCAATGTTCATCCGCGAAAGACCGGCGGGAATCGAAATCAACTGCCGAATGACGGGAATGAAGCGCCCGACGAGCGTGGAAATGTTGCCGTGGGCGTTGAAATAGGCTTCGGAACGCTGCAATTTCTCTTCCGAAAGTTGTAGCAGACGACCCACTTTACTGCGTGCAAACGCATAGATGATGGGACGACCGAGCCAGAGCGAAAGAAAATAGTTGATCAGCGCGCCGAGCAGTGCGCCGATGGTGCCGAAAAGAACCACCAGCCAGATGTTCATTCCGCCTTTGCTCTCAGGGTTGCAGGCGACATAGACCGCCGGCGGAATCACCACTTCCGACGGAAACGGAATGAAGGAACTTTCTACCGTCATCAGGCCGGCGACAGCCCAGTAGTTCATATGGGCATCGTACCAGTGCAGCAGGTCGGCCATAAATCCCGTTGAGGTAGAGTCGCCGCGCACGGCTTCGGCAATGCCAGACGTTGGTTGTTCGGTGGCGCAGGCCGGAAGAGCGAGGGTTGCCGCAATGAGCAGCGCAAAAAGAATTCTTTTAAGCATAGTTGATTCGTTTTTTCGGCTGCAAAGGTAGTGATTTTTGGCGAGATGAACAAGAAAACTCACCAACTTCATAAAAAAACAACCGACACCGATGCTCACGCACAGGTGCCGATTTCAAATAGAAGTGTTATTTATATGAATTACTCGTCGAGTTTTTCAAAGACGAAGTCGCAGGCCGAAAACCATTGTCCACGGAAGGGCTGTCCTGTGAATTGGTAGTCGGAAGTGAGGCCGTAGCTCACGGCAGTGGGTTTCGTGATGACGAAGGGTTTGAATGCAAAACGGTTCCAGCCGTAGCCCTTGCCACCGTTGGCAATAGCCATATTTCGGAGTGGTTCCAACCGTTTTTGAGCCTCTTCTTTACTAATTTTTTCCGATTTCATTTCACGAGAAATACTGTCCGTCACGCCCCTTGCTGCGGCAAAGATGTTTCCTCGAGTGTTGCCATCTGCCCAAATTTCGATGAGTTCTTTTTTCCCGTCGATGATCTGATAGACGAATGCTCCACCACCATTGGCGCGTGCTGCGCAGTGAAGATAATATCTGCCCGGCATCAGCGTGTCGGTGCGCTCGACGCGATAGCGTTGGCGACCGTCTTCGTTGTAGCAGTCGAGGTAGCGATTCCAACGGTCTTTTTCTACATAATACTCGCCGACAGCCGTGAATCGGTCGTTGCAGCCCTCGGCATTCACGACTTTCCATCTGTTTTTATGCAGATATTCCCATTCGTGGGGCTGAATGTAAATGCCGTCGTGAATATCCTTTTCATATAGATAAGCATCGTATTTTTTTCGATAAAAATCTTCATCTGCTTTGTTGAATTTCGGGATGCCAATGACAGCGGCAGCAACCGCCACGACGAATCCGATGAGCCACATCACGAGCAAGGCAATTCGCTGTCGATAGGGCATCGGCTGCATCTGCTTGAATTCATTCAAAAGGCTGTGAATGATGGCATAGGCCGTGATAGCGAGGGTGATGAGGGCTGCGATGATGAAGAGATAAAAAAGTTTCATCAACGATGGCATAAAGGCCGCAAATTCAGCCGAACGGATGAAATCATAATGACCAGAGAAAATCGTGTTCTCCGGACTTATAGCAATGACACCAAGAACAACGATACCGAGCAGACACATCACGGCAATGAACGCCCCGAAGGCGTAGATACACCAGCGGAAAAGCGTTGTGACGACCGTCCACAAGGCTGTGAAAATTCCACCGATGCAACCGAATGTGGTGGAAATGCAGCCAGAGGATTCGCGACGTTTGGATTCCCTCTTCTGCGATTCCGAGGGGGCTTCCGCTTCCTGATTGGCCGACGATTCTTCACCTGTGTTCTCCACAGGCGACGAAAGGGGTGCCAATTCTTCCGCCAGATTCTGCGGATTGACCTCTTTCCCCTTCATTCTCAGGCGGTCTTCGGGCGATTCGGCCACAGGCATAATGATGGCGAGAATCACGTAGGCAATGATGAGGGCAACTCCCCATAAAGACATATCGACATAGAGCCAATGATTGCGCATAAACCACAGGAAATTGTACGCTGAAATCGTGAAACAAAGCAACACCAATGCAGTGTATCCCAACCGCCACCAAACGACATCGCCGCCGAAATAATTGGCGAAACCCGAGAGCACGCCCATCATTTTCTTGTCGTTGGGGTCGCGGTAGAGGCGTTTGCCTTTCGTTCTCTCGCGCACATTATTTAATGCGCCTTTGGCCGCCGATTGGAAAGAGTCGTACCGGTGTCCGTCGTCATTGTTTTTCTCGTCATTCGTTCCCTCGAAACCATCCATTTCTTCGGGCTTCCCGATTCGGTGGATAATTTCCTTGATGTGGTCGATGTTCACGGCCTCCGTGCCCTGATTTTTCAGTTCCTCGAGCAGTTCGGCGATGCGAGTCTCGATGTCGTCGGCAATTTCCTCGCCGCCCTCTTGCTTCGCGAAATACGACCGCAGCGTGTCGATGTAGTGGCGAAGCAGTTCGTAGGCATCCTCGTCGATGTTGAAGAGCCGCCCACACAGATTGATGGTGATGTTCTTTTTCATAAAATATGATGTTTTAATTTTTAACCCTTTAACCTTTTAACTTTTTAACCCTTTAACCTTTCAGGATGTTCACTGTGTTGGCAATTTCGCCCCACGCCGTGTCGAGTCCTTCAAGAAATTCGTTGCCCTCGGGCGTGAGCGCATAGTATTTTCGTGGTGGCCCCTGCGTCGATTCCTGCCATTCGTAGGAAAGCAGGCCGTCGTTTTTCAGGCGCGACAGCAGCGGGTAGAGCGTTCCCTCCACCACGAGCAGGTCGGCATCTTTCAGCCGATGGATGATGTCGGACGCATAGGCTGGTCGCTGCCGCAGCAGAAGCAGAACGCAATATTCAAGCATCCCTTTTCGCATCTGTGATTTCGCATTGTCGATGTTCATAAATTAATTTTCAATTAACAATTTACAATTATCATTTTTCACTCTTCACTTTTCACTTTATTGTCGTTTGACGCTGCAAAATTATAAAAAATATAGTACCTTGCAATACAAAGTACTATAAAAATGAAATGAATTATTGTTTTTTAACAATTTGCTCAATGTTCAATGTTTCCACCGAGTGGTTAACTTTCTGCAGCAACGAGGGCGAACTGGGCTGCGATGAAGGTTTCCCTCATATTTGTTTTGTTGATTTTTATGATGGAATCAATATAGCAGTCCGACAATCCAAAGCGGAAGTTTCTTGCCAACGGGGAACTCCATAGAGTCAGCCAAAATGTATGAGTTTGGAATATTGGCAATCTGGTTGAAAGATTTGTCTTTTCCGCCTACTTCAAAAGTGATTTTCCCATCAATCAGGAAATCGCCTTGGGTTTTTCCATATTCGACAGTATGACTGACACTGAGCTGGTTCACCACGAAACTCTCCCGCAACGTCCCAATATCCTGCTTGATGCCAAGAGCGCAGAGCATATTGGGGTTGTGGATATAGATTTTATCGGGTTTTTGCATTTTCGTGACCGATTTGTTGTCGGCATACAGCAGATGCAGCAACTCGGCCCGGCGCATACTTGACAAATAACTCAGCACCGTGGTCTTGTTGATTTCCAAATATGACGATAGTTTAGCAATACTTACATCGTATGGCTGGTTGGTTGCCAAAAACAGCATCATAGCCTTGGGCTTGCGGGTGTAGGCAGGATCGACACCACAAAACTGGGTCATTTCCTGATCGATGATAAAACTGACAACATTTTCGATGCGACTATCATATTCCTGTTCGTCGCCATCATAAAAAGGATAGTAACCCACGCGCAAATACTCTTCAAACAAAGGCTGGGGATGACACACTTTACATACCTCGTCACAAATGTCGTCTGCGTTTTCCAACACATCTTTCAAGCGATGAACTGGTAGCTCTATCTGCTTGTAGAAACGAAGAAACTCGCGGAACGAAAGTCCTGCCATATCGTAGTTGAGCACCCTGCGCGAAAGGTCTGCGTCGGCATTAAGAATTTGGATAAGCGATGAGCCCGTGAAAGTGATTTTCATATTGGGCCACAGGTCAAAAATCTCCTTAATTTCCTTGCTCCACGTGGGATATTTATGAACCTCGTCTAAGAAAAGATGTTTGCCGCCCATCAGATGGAATCGTTCTGCAACATCCAGTAACGTATGATTCGTGAAATACATACTGTCCATTACGCAATAAAGCGCCTCACCGGCATTCAAGCCATACTTCTGCTTGATATACTGCCGCATCAATGTTGTTTTCCCCACGCCTCGAGAGCCGCGAATGGAAACAAGTTGTTTTTCCCAGTCAATGGAATTCATTTGTTCGCGGACAATTTCCGTATTTGTCTGCGAAATCAATATGCGATGCTTTTTAAATAGTGTATCCATACGTTTTGTTATTGTAATTTGCTGCAAAAATACGAAAACTTATTGTAATAACCAAATTTTAATCAAAAAAGGTTATTGTGATAAGCGATTTTGGTTTAATAGAACATTATTTGATGATGGTTTCCTCATTGTTTATGGATTAAATTGTTCAATGATTTTTTTGAAAGCCTCGAGGTCTTCGTGGTGCCACGATTTGAGGTCGTGGATGTTGCCGTCCTTGTCGATGATTTTGTAGGTGGGAAAGGACTTCACGCTCAGGTAATGCTCGACGGCACTCTGTTGTTCGGCAGGCAGGTTGTAGTGGACGCAGTTTTCGCCCGTCAGGTTGTATTCCTTGATGACGTTTTTCCACGATTCTTCGCTGCTGCGGTTGGCAAGGTAGAGATACACGATGTCGTAGTCTTTCAGCTGTTCGTACATCTGTTGGCTGTGTGAAAGGGCTTCCTTGCAGGGGCTGCACCACGTTCCCCAAATGTCCACGTAGATGAGGCGACCCTTGTAAGGTTCGATGATTTTGCGCAGAATTTTTTCGCCGTCTGTCATATTCTCGACATCGGACGATGGGCGCAGACTGGCGGCATTGGCGAAGTCTTTGTTTTGCAAGGCGAGGTATTTCTCGTGGACAGACAGCACTTTTTGGCGGATGGTGGGCGTTTGGATGTCGTCGATAAAGCTCATCTCTTTCTCCGTAAGCGGATGACGGGCTGCGTCCATTTGTTGGCAGAACATACGTGCCTTGCAGATGTCGCGCAAATCAGGGTCGGCATAGAGCGAGTCGATGAGTGCGGATTCGATAGCAAAGGGATTGAGATGTATGGCCGCAGCCTTTTCCACTTTGTCAATTTTCACGAGATTCATAATCTTGTCACTCATTCCTTCGTATTTCTTATCGAGTTCTTGATAGTCCGATTGGCTTGCACCTTGATAGACTTTGTTCATCTGTTCCCACGTGTCGATAATATCGTGTTCCTCATCGGTGAACTCCACCAGACCTTTTTCTTCCATCTTACGCATCGCTTCTGGAAGCAGCATCTGCTGCCGCATTTCTGGGCTTGCGTTTTTCGCGTTATAGATTTGATAAAAGAGCAAGAAATTGATGCGGTCGATGGTGTAAGGCTTCCGAATGTCTTTCCATAGCGTGCTGTCCACATATTCCGTAACTTCGGCAGGCAATATGTTTTGTTCCTTTATGTGCATAGAAGACATCATCACTTGTTGTGCCATGTCGCACACCAAACTCATGCGCTGATAGTCCTCAAAGCGACGCGAGTACGTGGGATGGGCGGCCAGAAGCGCATCTAATCGGGCGGTGTTTCGCTCATACATTCCTTTCCATTTGTTCTTAAACGCAATGACTTGCTCGGCGGTCATACCATTGAAATCAGGTTGTTCATGCTCCACACCTTCTATGGAATGATAGGGAAGCAACTCGTTTTGCACACGGGCATCGCTGCCCATCATCAACTGCTGGCCTGTCTTGAAATCGTGTAAAAAGAAGTAGGTTTCGCCAGGTTCCAATACACTGAAGACATATAATCGCCCCCAGTCCATAAGAACTCTCTGTGTGTTCTCGATGGGCATTTTCACCGTGAAACGACCGAGCGAGTCCAATTTTCCGTATGCATTGACATTCCTATTGATGAAATAGATGCTGCTCGTCTGAACCTCAAACTCGCGGCCTTTCTTCCAAGCATCCTCGGGCATATCTTTCAGCCAACCGACGATGGTCACCGTGTCGTTTTGATAGCCATTGTCCTTGAACGCCGAAAGGTCTTTCGTGGGATAGTCGGGCAGATTTTTCCCCGTAATCGGACTGCAAACGATGGGTTTCTCGTTGCCGACGGCGATGGTTCGAACACCTTTCTTGAGTTTGCCGACACGAATCGTCGTGCCGTCGGTGAGCGTCAGCGTGAAGGCGTTCTTCTTTTCGGTCTGTTGGGCGATGTCCCACACCTGATTACGATAGATGACGTGGTTCGGCGCAAAGCCAATCAGCCAGTCGCCCGTCGCATCGTTGCGCCAGTAGGTGTCGGCGATGCCGTCGGGCACGTAGTCGGCGTTGCGGATGTTGTGAAATACCATTCCATCGGACGACACATAGTCGAATTTCTTCGTGGTCGTCGGCAGGGGTTCGAACGAGAAAATCATATAGAGCGTGTCCGATTGAATGGTGTATTTCTCAGGTTTCGGGACGACAACAGACTCTTCGTTCTCAGCCGTTTTGACAGCGAAACCCTTGACGGAATACTCCTTGCCGTCGGCTTTTAGGCGGTCGCCAGTAGGGTAGTCCAACTGCGCACCCTTCATCGGAAAATAGATACGCATAATGACATCCGTGCGGTCGTTGTAGAAACCTACTTGTGTCACTTTCAACGTGGGAATAGAGATGTAGCTCGTGACCACGTCGTTCCAAACTTTTTCTGCTTTTTGCGCCTGCCCCGCCACTGCGACAAGGGCGAGCAATACGGTAATGATGGTTTGTTTGTTCATTATATTAGTCTTCTGTTTTTATCAGTTCATTGAAATATCTATTTAGGTAATCGTGCGTAACGAAGTTGCCATACTTGTCGATTGCGAGACTGAAAGGTACGGCATTGAACTGGAACTTCTCACCCAAAAGGAGCCAGTCATTGTGAGACACATAGATATGCTCACCTTTGATGCTGTTCTCCTGTAGCCACTTCTCGGCACGCTCCCGGGGACTGGTTTTCTCGTCGCAGATGTATAGGAAGCGCACAGGCTCGTCCTTCATCCGATCCACCTTCTCGCGCTCGTCTAACATGCTGCGTCGGCAGGGAGCGCAACTCATGTCCCAGAAGTCGATATAAAGTGCATTGCCTTTGTAGGCATCGATGATACGCTGGAACACGGCATCGGCTTCGGGTGTGGCAGATGCAGTCCTAACTCCTTTACCCTCACGGTTGATGACGTACTGGCGATAGAGATTCAGTGCATGACGGGCGACAATGGGATTGGTGAGCAGCGGAATGGCTCCGGCGAAGTTGGCTGCGACATCATCAGGTTCGGATTCATCGTCAATACGGCCTTCCTCAAAGACATCCAGACAGAGCATCATCTGCTGCATAAAGTTGCCGCCCTTGAGGCCATAGCGTGAAGTGATGGCTTGTGAGGCATCCCTGTAGTAATCGCTGATGGGGTACAATAAGCTGGGGCGCTTACTGTTGCGCATGAAAGCAATGTCGGGCATGATGTAAACCATGACGTATTTGAAAAGAATTGACGGATCCTTTGTCACAAACAGCATGGCAGGATTGTCGAGCAGCCACCGCTCACGTTCGGCCAGGAAGTCGTAGTATTCGTCAAGCTTTGCGGTTGAGACATTCGTGACGTAGAAGGAGTTGAACTGACTGGTCATATTGTAGCGGTAGTTCTCCATGAAAGCCATGAGCAACTCGCCCAACAGACTGGCTCCCATCACTTCCTTGACGTAGGTGCTACTGCCAGCGGGCAATGGAAGATGATCGGCTTCGATGTCAGCAATGATCTTGTCCATCAGCTTCACCATATCTTGTTTCCACTTGGGAATGTCTTCCTTTGCCAAGCCATTGACAAAAAGCTTCCCGTCGCCGAAATAATGCTTTCTCACCTCAGGCCACAGCCGGTTGATGTCCGCGCTTGTGCTGTTTCCTCTGAACGTTACTCCTTCGTAGTCGTCAAGTGCAGCGTCCTTCGTCACTTCCACCGTGTCACCTACAGCAAGAAACACGTCAGCCAATTCCAATGCCAGGGTGCTCTGCGAATGAGGCAGCGAGATAGTGCCCTCGAAGGTACCATCTGCGGCAACGGGAATGTTCTGTATGATTTCCTTGTCTGAAAAAACGTTGTGAGCGCGTACCGATATTACGTCCCACTCCCCAACGGGCTTGTTCAGTATGCGCCCTTTCAATACTGCCGTTCCACTATGAAACTGATAGTCATCGATGGCTTGCCCTGTCATCGTGACGAGGGCTAGCAGTGCGGTGATGATGATTTTCTTGTTCATATTTGTTTCGTTTTTAATTTTTATCGTTGAATATTTCTTCGAGTTTCTTTTTAAGTTCTTTTCTGCTTGCAAGTCTGCGAGATAAAATGGTTCCGTCGGGGGCAAAAAGAATTTTGTAGGGAATCCCCATCACTCCATAGATGCTCATAGGTTGGGATTCGTAAATCTGGGGATAGGGGATGCTCAATCGCTGCACGATGCTGTCGGATTTCTCTGGCGTGTCGCTCACGGTGATACCAACGACTTTCAGCCCTCTTTCCTTGTAATTTTCGTATAAGGCAATGACATCGGGCATATCGGCTAAGCAAGGCTTGCACCACGATGCCCAGAAATCTGCCAACACATAACTTCCTCGTCCTACGAAGTTGGAAATGGCGGTCGGTGTGCCATCTGGTGAAACGCCTGTGAGTTCCTTGAACTTTTTTCCTTCATCGGTTTCCTTAACCAGCAACAGACTCTCTTTCAGCCTGTCTATTTTAGGGCTTGCCTGTAAGTCGGGGGATAGTTTCTCGATAAGTCCAATCAATTCGGTGGATGTGAACAATGCTCTGGATTGCCCGATAAGATATGGGGACAGCGGATGGTCGGGATGGTTGATGACGATACGACTTACCACTTCATAAATTTTTTTGACGTATGTGTCCATATCCATATCCGCGTGTTGTACCGCGAGCAAGGCCATCAGTTCGTCGTTCATCGGCGTGCCTCCAATCCGAGGGAGGAAAATTAAGTCCAAATCAATCGTGAGATTGACGGTTCCACTTTCCAAAACAAACATTCTGATCGGCACTTGTCTGCCCTGCTTGGCGATGCAACAGATGGTTGGTTTGTCGAGCGTTCCGCTTGCAGGGATGATGTTCCCGTCTTTGACTTGCAGCGTCGTTATCATCCGTAGTTTCTCGGCATCGACGACCATCAGCGTATCAGTCGGTGCGGCGTTTGCCACCGTGCCTTCTATTCTCCAAGTGAATGTCTGGGCTTGTCCGGCGAGGGCAACAAGCGCAAACAGCGCGGTAAAAAGAACTTTTTTATTCATTGTTTTTATTGGTTTTTAAATATTCTCTATTTAAGCAGTTCGTCAATTTTTACAGAAGTGGGTGGGACATTTTTCTCTACAATATTACCGTTCCTGTCTATAAGGAGCGTAAAAGGAATTGCGCGGAACTGGAACTTGTTGGTGAGAAGATTCCATTCATCGGACGAAAGGAAGATATGCTCACCCCGAATTTGATTGTCAGAGAGGAATTTCTCACTTGGTTCGCGTGGGGAGTCTTTTTCGTTGCAGATGTAGAGGAAACGGACGGGTGCATCTTTATATTTCTCGACAAGTGTGCGCTGTTCGAGCATACCACTGCGGCATGGTCCACATCCGATGCCCCAGAAATCCATATAGATGATGTTACCGGCATATTTTTCCTTCAGTGATTGGAAAAGAGAGTCACCTGGTGTGGAATTTGATGTATCCACGCGAGCATTGCCTTCGCGCTCGATGACAAAGCGGCGGTAAGCGTCCACGGCATGGTGGCAGATGGACGGGTCGGTAAACTGTGGAATGGCTCCTGCCAATTCTTCTGCCTTGCGAGTAAGGAACCAGTCAGGAGAATCCTCGTAGTCAAAGTCAAGAACACGGTGAAGCAAGCAAAGTTGCATCATGAAGCCCGTATGTTCAAGTCCGAAACGCGAGCGAAGACTGTCGCTGCACATGGCATAATAGTCTGCCACAGAAACCAAGCGTCCTTTATCGTATTCAAGCATCTCGCAGTGAAGCGCAGGGTCATAGTCGTGAGGCAGGATGAAGTTCTCCTTATAATTGCCCAATTCGTCGGAGTCGGTTGACTTGCTCCATCTTTCCATGCCGTTTGCCAAGAATAAGTATGCGTTGAGCACATAGAATTCCATATTATTGATGACACCGCCACCGTCAGCGGCGAAGACCATCAAAGGGTTGTCCATCAGATAAGATTGCCTTGCCGAAAGGAAATCAAAGAAAGAGTCAGCGGGAATCATTAGGTCAGGATTGGCCTTGCCGTCCTCGCTCCTCGTTCTCCACTTCCACTGAGCGGATGCTACTAAGATATGCTCCAGGGGCATAGCCAGAAGACAGGTTTTTAAAACGTCCTTTGCGTAGTTTGAGCAACTGTTCAGCAAGGCGATGGTGTCGGCATCGACAGCACACGCTATTTGGTCGAGTTCCTTGACCTTTCGGCTCTTCCATTCCAACATGAATTTGCGGTCTAATCCCTCCCATGGCGTACGTGTCTCTTTCGAGGCGAACTGAACTTCCAACCGTGGCCAAATGTTGTTCACTTCACCTGTAGCACCACTGCCTGAGATTGTCGCTTCTTCTTTGAGACCATCAATCTGTATCTCCAACGTGTCACCCACTGCGATAAAGGCAGACTGAATATCTACGCCTTCGAAACACACCCATCCTGAATGGGGCAGACGAATCTGTTCAAGAAAAGAACCATCAGGATCAATATTGATTGTTCTGACAAAATCCTGATTGGAGTACTGGTCAGTTCCAGTCACATTAAAGGTAGAGATGTCACGTTCCGTCCTATTGACAAAACGCCCCTGCACCACTGCCGTTCCGGCATGGAAATGGTATTCATCTATAGTCCCCGAAGGGTAGCCCCTAAGCACGGAATTCGGCACAGGTCCATCCTGAGCTATGCAAGAAGCATGGGTCAGCACTACGAGCAGCGCGGTAAAAAATAGTTTTTTCATCATTCTTTATTCTCTTTTTTTGGTTTTTGACTAAAGCGGTAACTGACAGTCAGCAGGGCGTAGCGGCGCATTGAGTTGGTCCAGCGTTCGGTGCGACCTTGCGAACTGATGTAGTAGTTCAGGCTGGAAACCTGCCCCAAAAGGTCATAGCCACGCAGTTTCACGACCCAACGGCCTTGCTTGATTGACTTCGTGAGCGACGCATCCCAATACAGGCGATTGTCATTCATTTCCTCGTCGGTGTAGCCTCGACGCGAGTGCATCGACAAGTCGGTTTCAAACGTGAAGTTCCACGGCAGTTTATACGTTCCGTTCAGGCCGTAGGCGATGTCCCAGACGTCGGTGGGCTGTTCTCCGAAGGTGATGTTGCGGTGGATGTGGCGATAGGAGAAATTGCCGTTCACGTTGAGGGTGAGATTCTCTTTCTGGTAGCGGATACTCGGCTTATAACCGACGTGTGACGTGCCCACGCGGCTGAGTTCGCTATCGGCACTGCTTGTGGTGAGGGTGTGGCTCGTGCTTTTCGTGTATCGGAAAGACAGTTCGTTGCCGATGAACCAGATTTTCTTCTTGTCAAGCGCACGAGTCCAATTCAACGAAGAATAGATGTTCCAGTTACCGCCGCTGATGTTCTCTGCCCGATGGGTTTTCACGCCCGTCGTCGGGTCGTAGGTGTAGCCAGACGATTGTGCGTTTTTCGTCAGGTGGCCACTGAGCGAGAATCGGATGGTTTGGCCAATGCTGTCGTGGCGCAGCGTGTAGTCGGTTCTCATATAGTGCTGATGGCTTTGCTTCAAGTCGGGATTTCCGAGGAAGATGTTCAGCGGGTCGCTCGTGATGGGACGGTCAATCAATTGGATGACGGAAGGCGTTGATGACCAAACATTATAATATGAGGAAATGTTGTGCTTACTGTCACTACTTCCAAAATGGAAACTGACGCTTGGGACGAATTGCGTGTAGTGGCGAGTGAGCGAAGTCGTGAGCGGTTCGCTCGTGTAGTCCATCTTTTCCCGAAGGAAATTGACCTGAAAACCAGCGTAGAGGCTGTAATACCATTTTTTATTATTATTGTGACACCGAAGACTGATTTCTGGCTGCCAGTTCGAAGTCTTCGTGTGTTGTTCGTAACTGTTCAGCGCGTCGAAAATATAGTCGATGCTGTCGCGAAGATATTCGTGGCGATCGCTCTTGTCAGAACTATTTCTGAAGGCGATGGAAGGTGAAATGGCTATTTTTTTCGTCAGTTGATAGTGGTAACTCAACTGACCTTGATAGTTATGGGAATAGGAAGGCGAATTCGTGCGTCGGTCGCGGATGTCGCGCGTTCCCAGTTGATGATAAACGTAGTGGTTCAGACTCGACTCCTCCGGCGTTCTGTAACGATAGAAAGAACCGTCAAAATTGAACGAGAAATAATCGCCTGACGGCAGCCGATAGGCCAAGTTGCCGTCGGCATTTCCCCTGAAGGTTTCCAACTTGCTACGCGAACGAGACCAAATGCTGTTGATGCTGTCTTGGAAAAGGGCATCGGAAGTGCTCAGACTCCATCCTTCGCTCTCGTTAAAATCGCGCTCATAACTAAGCGACATTTCGGTGGAAAAGCGGAACTTGCCCGTCGAACGGAACTCATTTTTCAGCGCGAAACTGCTGGGCTTGCTGCGTCCTATGCCTTCCGACTTTCCGAAAGTGCTGATTTCGTTCATAAAGGTTTCGCTCTGGCTGCGTCTTTCCGTGAAATCGTTGCTCCACGTGGCGCTTACCTCGGTTGAGTTCGTCAGTTTGTCCTCGGGTGCTTGATAGACAAACTGGCCGCCCACCTGCTTGAAATGATTGTCGCCAGTCAGATTTGTTCGGTCGTCGTATTTACTGTCCCATCTGTCGTAACTCATCGACTCGTTGATGTTGTTCAAACCGCCAAAGGCAACGGCGCGAGTGCGGTCGCTGAAGCGCAGGCCGAAGCCTTTCAGTTTATAGCGCCAGTCGCCACCGTCCGACGGTCCACCGCCTGCCTCGACATTTGCCGAACCGCCGATGCTGTATTCGCGCTTCAGAACGACGTCCATCGTGTATTCCTTTTTGTTCTCATCGTCGATGCCGAGGTATTTATTCAACTCCGTCTGCTTCTTATACACCTTGACGTTCTTCACCGTAAAATACGGCAGGTTTTCGAGCATAATCTTGTTTTTTCCCTTGAAAAAATCGGCACCGTTCAGCGTCAGGTTCTGAATCTTCTTGCCATTGACGAAAATCTCGCCGTTGTCCTTCAACTCCACGCCCGGCAACTGCTTGATGAGGCCGTCGAGCATCGAGCCTTCAGGCACGTTGAACGCATCGGCGTTATAGACGAGCGTGTCGCCCTTCCAAACCATCTTGATTTTCGTGGCCTTCACCTCCACTTCGCCGATTTCACCGCCCTCGAAATGGCTCGCCTTCGCCGATTTTTTCATATAGATTTTCGGCCCGTCAACATCTTGCAGTCTGCGACCCACTTTCTTCATCTCGAAGTCGGCAAAGGTCGTTTCGTAGTTCGGGTGCTCGAACTTCAGGATATATTTGGCAGGCTCTCGGCTAACAAGGAAATGGTATTTCGTTGTGGAAACTGACTGCCCTACGCCGCTGTAACTGCTCATTTTCCACACACGCATCGTACCCACCACTGTCGAGTCCTCGCGCAGCAGCGTCACCTTCACATCGGGAATGGCAGCCTTCGTAAAACTGTCGGCCACCGTTCCGTATAAAGAGATGTAATCTTTCTTTTTTACTTTCGTACTGTCCGTTTGGCTGAATGCCGACACGGCGACAAGCGCAAACAGCGCGGTGAAAATCATTTTCTTTTTCATTGGTTTCATTTTTTTCGGGGAAAGCACGGGGCGCATCACTGCGGCCCGTGCTCAAGTGTTATGAAGGTTTTAAATAATTATCGCCTTATTGTTTTTTTCTGCCAGTAATCAGGTATTGATGCGCCTGTAGTTGGCTGACGGGGATGTTTTTGATGACCTCAGATTTTGACCAGCCTGTAGTGCCAGGCACGTGTTCGGGATGGGTGTCTTGTCCAACGTCGATGTGGGTGCAGTTTTTCGGCAGTGGCGGATAGATGCCCACCGAGTAGATGTAGTCGCCCTCGTGACCTTTTATCCAGTAAGTCACGTCGAGTGGTGCTCCCACGTGTTCTTTGATGTAATATTTTTTTCCAGTTTTGCTGTCGCGGATAAACTCTGTCGAACTTGAAGAGAAATACATATTGTCCCAATGGACTTTGTAGATGGTGAACATATAGGTTGCTTTCTTGGTACACCAGAGTGCCGTGCTCTGTACTAAATCTCTACTCTGTGGGGCGACGGTGGCGGCTGCTTTGTAACTGGGCCACGTCGCGTAGTCCATCGGGTCGTAGTTCTCGTGCATCGAGAGCAATTCGGGTTCCATTTCGATGCCTTCGAGGTCGGATTCCTTGTCGTAGCGAATATGTTTGTCGCTTTGTGCCATCATCGCTGCGCCCACCGAAAGGCAAATGAGCAGTGTGGCAAGTCGTTTCGTTGTTTTCATATTTTCTTCAATTTAAAGGGTTATTTTTTCTTGTTTTTGATGGCTTCACCAAATAAATCGCGAACAGTTTTTAGGTCATCGATGTCCACTACCATAAAATTCCTAATGTCTTCTTCAGCAAGATCAGATTTGGGTCTGGGCATTATCAACGCTTTATCTTTGATAGCCCTTTTAAATTCACTTTGATCAATCAAGCCGTTCTCTAACTGATTCCTCAACTCTGTCACCTCACTAAAAAAATCAAAAAAGGGTTTTATTTCAGCGATGTCCATTTCCTTTAAATCTTCTTTTATTTCAATGATGTCTTTTTCCGTTAATTCGAGTCTTTTTGATGCCAAATCTTCGTCTTCGATAGAATCGATATATTTTATTTCATTATTTTTCGCTTGAGGCTTGGCTTGTGGCATTCGGGCGTAGGTAATCACGACTTTTCCCTTGTAGGTTTTTTCCGTGATGGGCATTTTGACCAATTTTCCGTTCTGCTCTTTCAGTTTGAAGGGGACGTTTTGTTCAATCCACTCCAAGGCATAGGCGAAACGGTGGGTAGGGGTGGTTTCGAGCGTGTCGAGGAAATTCACGAGGGTGTAGTTGCTGCGCTCGCTTCGCCCCAGTTCCACCAGTCGGGTCGGGTCGTCGCCGACGAGGATGTCGTGCCAGTCCATACGGCCAGCCGTGTGGGTTTTCACGTAATAGCATTGTTCCGACGACGAATTTGCCGTCATTGTTCGCGACAACTGCTCGATGTGGCTCAGCAAACTGGCGTCGCAGGTGAAATCCCAGATTTCGCACGTCGATTTCATCGGGTTGCCGGGCTTGCTCAAGTCGCGTTCGCGGATGACGCTTTCAGAGGTGGCAATGCCGGGTGTGGCGAGAAACTGCCTGAAGGCTTCTTCAACCGCTCTGTTTTGTGCTGCTGCTGCAAGGCTCACGGCCCAGAAGAGCAGGGTTAGTCTGATTGTTTTCATAAGATTTTATTTTTTATGGGTTTTAACTTTGTTGCGTTCTCACTTTTCCGGCTGTTGCCTCTTTTTCTTCCTCTTGCGGTGTCAAGATGGTCAAAACCAGTTGCAAACAGCGTTGTTTCATTTCCTTTTCGTAGGCCGCTTGCCGTCTGTGGGTGGCCTTTTCCAACTCTAATTCGGCATAGTGAAGTTGCTTTTTCAGGTCAATCTCGGCCTTTTTCACCTTTTCATCGGTCTTTTTCTTCTCGGCGATGGGTTGAGGCAGGATTTGTGGTTGCACTTGCGGCTGTTGGGGCTGTGTGGCTTGTGCCAGCATCGGCTTTTCTTGCTTGACCGTCGTTTTTTCTTCCGTTACCATCGTTTTTGCCTGCTTGACCGTCGTTTTTTCTTTTGCGACCGTAGTTTTTGCTTCCGCCACTAAAGAAACTTCAACCACTTTCGTGGGCATTGGCTCATTTTTTATATTGGAAGAGCTATCTGCTGCAACTGTCTTCGTTTCCGCCAATGGCATCTCTTTCAACTCACCACCACGATTATTATAATAATGTAGCGTCAGCAACAACAGGACGCTGGCGGCGGCAGCCCCCACCAACCTCCCCCAGTAGGGGAGGCTTTTGATTCTACCCTCTTTACGGGGGCGAGGCTCCTCGATTCGCTGCATCAGGCGGTCGGCGAAGTCGGCGGAAGGCTTCATTTTTTCGGCGGCCTCGTTTCTGTGCTGAAGGGCGAGGCGCAGGCCTTGGTCGTTGTATGGTTTAGTTTTCTTCATTGTTTTCAATATTTTTGATGGTGATGGTCAATTTTTTGCGAATCCATTGCAACCGCGAGTGAAGATAGCCTTCGCTACGCTCAGTGATGCAGGCGATTTCCCGTATCGGACGGTTGTCGAAGTAGTAGAGGTTGAGCAGCATTTGGTCGTCGGGTTTCAGCGTGTCGATGGCCTTTTCCATCAGTGCCACGCGGTTGGTGTCGTCGAGCAGGGCATCGGCTTCTTCGTCGGCGACGGCTTCGAGCCAGTTCGGTTCCATTTCCACGATGGCCACCGCCTTGTGATGCTGTCGGTAGTGCTTCAGTGCCGTGTGGTAGGCTATGCGCATCAGCCACGTGGGGAAACTGGCTTTTCGCGCATCGAATCGGGCGAGGCTCTGGAAAGCTTCCAGCAATGTGTCTTGTGTCACTTCCTCGGCTTCTTCGGGCGAAGGAATCAGGCGGCCCACCATTCGCATCACCTGCGTGGCATATCGCTCTGCAAGTTGGCGGAACAGCCCTGTCTGTCCGTCAAGTATGCGGCGTATGAGCAGTGTTTCGTCGAGCGTGGTCGGGGGTGTCTTGCCTGTTTCTGTTTCCATTCGCTTTGTGTCCTCTACTTATATATTACCACTTTTCGCGAAAATCTATAATCGAGTTGCTATTTTTTTTACTCGATTTTTTTCTGGCTCGTGCTCAAAGGCTATGAAGAATATGATTTTAATCATCTTCCGTCGGCTTCATCCCTTTCAAATATACTTTTTCGCCATTGATGTAACTCTTTAGTTTCTCCCAATCTTTGGGCACCCAGAGATTGCCTTTGTTGTTGAGGGTAAGGATGTGATAATTGTTGTCTCTATCCCGCAAACAGCTGAGGTAGTACTCGTTATCGTCCTTAAATTTAGTTCCTTCAACAATGTTGCGCATATTCAAATAGGGAAAGCGTGAGGTGAAAGTATATTTATAGACTTGTTCTGGATGGTTGGTAACATAGTTGTATGCCAGCGAATCGAGTTGTCGGTACAAAGCCTCTGCCTCGGCTTGATGCCGAGAGGGAATGAAATAGTGGGTGCCAGTAGTTAAGCCAAACGATGGCGCTCCAAATCGTTTTATTTTTAGGACAAGTCCACCATCGCCTTTTACATCGTCCTTGAATCCTTCATCGTGTCGCCAATAGACGGGATAAGTCTTCGTTCCTTTTAGTTTTTTGAACTTTTTCAGAATAGGCTGAATATGTGCGCTGAAAGCAACGGTGTCGAACTGCTGCATATCGTCCCACGACATACCGGTGGGAATGGAATAAGAGTGGTTGAAGTTGCCAGCCCCCTCTATTCCTCCAAATCCTTTGTTGTAGCCTCGATGGAAGTCGAAATTGACGGCTTCGCGTGAATTCGCGAAATGCACCCGATTACCAAAACGCGATGAATAGAGCGAATCGTTTTCACGTTGGAATGCCAAAGAGTACATAATGGTGTCCACGCCATTCTTGTGGTATTCGTACATATAGCTTTCCGAAGCATCTTTGCTCAATAAAGCAAAGGTGGTGCGGATGGAATCAAGGACTTCTTCAAAAAATTGACGGCGCAGGGCGTTGATGCTGTCGAACTCGTGGATGATTCGTTGCTTATCTTTCTCGCTCATACCCTCTGGAAAATTGTCTGCAAACAGATTGACCAGACTTAGATAGGAACGCATCATATGTGTGATACTTCCGTCAATCGCATTCGTCTGTTGGTGGCCGACACCAAAGCCCTTTTGTTGGAAAAACTCCTCTAATTGGCGCAGGCGTGGATTGGGGTGCTGTCCTTGTGCTGAGGCAGTGAAAGTTGCCATCAAAATTAGTGCAAACAAACTTTTCTTCATATCGGTCATTTTTTTATTGGTTACTTACTATCAGTGCGACTTCATTATGTAGTCGTTCGCCTCGCGAGCGAATGTTTTGTGTCTGAATGGCTGCAAGAACGTATGGGTCTGGTACATCAGGACGGATTTGAGCCTGATTTTCGATGACTGCTTCTTCCGTTTCTAATAATTCTGGCATATCTTTTTTCAAATCGGGAACTTCGACTTTTTGTTTCTTTTTTGTTCTCCGTACTCGCTTGACTGGCTTTGCCTGTGCCACTAAAGGAACTTCAACCACTTTCGTGGGCATTGGCTCTTTTCTTATATTGGAAGAACTATCTGCTGCAACTGTCTGCGTTTCCGCCAATGGCATCTCTTTCAATTCACCACCACGATTATTATAATAATGTAGCGTCAGCAACAACAAGACGCTGGCGGCGGCAGCCCCCACCAACCTCCCCCAGAAGGGGAGGCTTTTGATTCTACCCTTTTTACGGGGGCGAGGTTCCTCGATTCGTTGGCGAAGTCGGTCGGCGAAGTCGGCGGACAACTGCGGCGTGTCGGAATATTTGCGCCGTAGGGCTTCACGAAGGTCGGTATCTTTATAGTTTGTCATATTTCTGAAGTTGTTTGAATAGTTTTCTGCGGATTCGGTAGAGGCGGTTTGCCAAGGCGTGGGCCGTCGCGTCGATGATGAACGCACATTCGTCGAGCGGACGGTTCTCGAAGTAGTAGAGCGTGAGCAGCAGGCGGTCGTCGGGCGGCAGGTCGTCCATCAACAGTTCCAGTCGGCGTATGCGTTCCTCGTTGCCGGTGGACAGTTCCGCGGCCAGTTGCTCCTCGCCGATGTCTGTCTGCCAAACCTCCGTGTCTTCTATTGAGACAATCTGCGGACGGCGGCGTTTCAGGAAGTCGAGCGTCAGGCGGTAGGCGATTCGGCAGAGCCACGTGCCGAGCGATGCCCGATTGGGGTCGTAGCTCCCGATGTGGCTGAAGGCGCGTAGGAAGGTGTCTTGCGTCAGTTCCTCGGCATCCATCGCGTCGCCCACTTGGCGGACGACCATCGCGAACACCTGTTGCCCGTAGCGACTGACCATCAGGCTCTGTCCTTTGCTGCCACCGCCTTTGATGGCTTCTATGATTTCTTGGTCCGTTTTCACACTTGTTTTTGTAACCTGTCTCTATTTGTTATACGACTGTTTTCGGGAAATATCCCGCCGATTGGGAAACTTTTTTGTTGTAAAGATACAAACAATTTTTCGTATTCACAAATTTGAGAACGCTTTTTCTGCCTTTTTCCTGTGAAAACGGTCAACTATCAACTCTCAACTAAATATCGATAATAGTCTTTCGGCTCGACCTCCTCGGGAAACAGGTCGCAGAGCACGATGGCGGCTTCGCGTGGGTTGCGCTCGCAGGCTTTTCTGACGGCCTCGCGAAACTCCTGTTTCTTTCCCAGCGAATAGCAGCACAGAGCCTCGTAGGCAAAGCCTTCGGTGCGGTTTTCGTTGTCGTCGAAATTGTCGAGCATCCGAAACAGGCGATAGGCGTGGTCGTAGTAGCCGAGGTCGTAGATGGAAATGGCGACGCGCAGGAAGATGTGCGCCGAACCACCGCTTTCGATGATGGCCTGCGAATAGCACGCCTGCGCCTCGGCCCATTGCTTGGCCTCCATCAGCAGGTGAGCCTTCATCACAAGGGCTTCATCGTGGGGCGCGTTGGGCAGGTTCAGCATTTTTTCGGTGTATTCGAGGGCTTCGTCGATTTTTCCGATGCGCGAGAGCGAAAATGCCAGTTCCTGATAAATCTCAAAAAGGTTTTCCGAGTCTTCGGGGGCGATTTCCTCGGCTTTTTTCAGGTGTTTGATGCCCTTTTCGGGCTCTTCCATATTAAGGTAGCAGATGCCTTGGAACATCTCGCCCGACTCCTCCTGCGGACAGAGTTCGCAGAAGCGTTTGTAGAACTTCCTTGCCTCCTTGAAATTGCCGAGGCTGAAAAGTCCGTTGGCTTTGTTGAGAATGGCGTCGGCGTTGTTGGGATTGATGGCAATCGAAAATTCGCTGCTCTGGATGGAATCGCGGATATTGTTGTGCATAAACTGCGCCGAGGCCAGATGGTTCCAGTAGGGCGTAGAGTAGGGGTCGCTGTCGATGAGTTCGTTGAAAATGCGCTCGCTCTCCTCGTAGTTGCCGCGGTGCATCGCGATTCTACCGCGCAGTTCCTTGTAGTCGGGGTCGTCGGTGTCGGTGTATTGGTGCAGCCATTTCGCGGCTTTTTCATAGAGTTCGTAATCGGCGTAGAGCATTGCCACGTCGATGATGAAATCCTCGCGTTCTTCTTCGTCGTCGATGGCTTCAAACTGCTCTTCGAGAAAGGCTTCTGCCTTGTCGTATTGCTTGCTGAAAATCATCAGTTCGGCTTTCACGTAGTGGTATTCGGGATGGGTTTCGTCGTCGATTTGCTCGATGAGTTTCTTCGCCAGTCGCGTGTCGTTGTCGGCGTGCAGGGCCATCCGCGCCCGAAAAGCCAGCGGTTCGGCGGCTCCGGGGAACATCCTGACGGCTTGGTCGGCGGCTTCAACGGCAGAGGACATATTGCCGAGCATATAATAATACTCGGCAATATCGGTCAGGTCCTCAGGGTCGAAATACGGCGTTTCACCTGCTTGGCGTGCCGTTTCATATCGGCTGAGAATCTCCTTGAACTCGTCGCTTTCAAAATATTTGTCGTTGTTTGACATTTCCTATTGTTTATTGACTTTCGCCCACGTGTCCTTCAGTCCGACGGTCTTGTTGAAGACGGGATTTTCGGGCGTGGAATCGGTGTCGGGCATAAAGTAGCCGATGCGCTGGAATTGCAGGTAGTCACCTGCTTTCATCGTGGCGGCGTAGGGCTCGACATAGCAGTTTTTCAGCACTTTCAGCGAGTCGCTGTTGATGATTTGCTTCATCGCGGTCACGGCGTCGCACTGCTGTGCCTCGCGGATGGCGGCCATCTCGTCGCGTGGGTTCTCGACCTTCCAAAGTCGGTCGTAGAGACGAATTTCAGCCTGCTGCGCGTTGTGACAACTGACCCAATGTAGCGTTTTTCCCTTGATTTTGCGGTCGGCACCGGGCATTCCGCTGCGCGATTCGGGGTCGTAGGTGCAATAAATCGTCGTGACATTGCCGTTTTCGTCTTCGTCGCAAGGATGCACCTCGTCGCACTTGATGATATAGGCGTTTTTCAGGCGGACTTCCTTGCCGGGGGCCAGTCGCATAAACTTTTTCTCGGCCTCCTTCATAAAGTCGTCGCGCTCAATCCAGATTTCACGGCTGAATTCGATGCTGTGGGTGCCGTCGGCCTCGTTTTCGGGGTTGTTCACGGCGGTCAGCGACTCGATTTGACCTTCGGGATAGTTCGTGATGATCACGCGCACGGGGTCGAGCACCGCCGAAACGCGGATAGAACGGCTGTTCAGGTCGTCGCGCACGGCACTTTCGAGCAATGCCATTTCGTTCAGCGCGTCGTAGGTCGTATAGCCGATTTTATCGATGAACTTCACGATGCTTTCAGGCGAATAGCCACGCCGACGGAATCCGCAGATGGTCGGCATTCGCGGGTCGTCCCAACCGTTCACCATCCCCTCGTTCACCAATGCCAGCAGGTTTCGCTTCGACATCAGCGTGTAACTCAGGTTCAACTTGTTGAACTCCGTCTGACGAGGACCTTCGTAAGGCATTTCTCTCCACTCACGCATCCATTCTACAAACAGGTCGTACAAAGGCCGATGCTCCACGAATTCCAGCGTACACCACGAATGGGTGACACCTTCGAGATAGTCGCTCTGACCGTGCGTGAAGTCGTACATCGGATAGGCGTTCCACGTCGAACCTGTGCGCAGATGCGGAATGTTCAGCACGCGGTAGATGAGCGGGTCGCGGAACAGCATATTCGGATGCGCCATATCGATTTTCGCACGCAAAACAAGCGTTCCGGGCTCACACTCGCCGCTGTTCATAAACTCAAACAACCGCAGATTTTCCTCCACAGGACGGTCGCGATAGGGCGAATTTGTGCCCGGGCTCGTCGTCGTGCCCTTCTGCTGCGCAATCACCTCGCTGCTCTGCTCGTCAACATAGGCGCGCCCCTGCTTGATGAGCCACACGGCGAAGTCCCAGAGGTCCTGAAAATAGTCCGAGGCGTAAAAAACATTCGCCCACTTGTATCCGAGCCACTGAATGTCGCGCTCGATGCTCTCGATGTATTCCGTTTCCTCTTTCTGAGGGTTCGTGTCGTCGAATCGCAGGTTACACGTGCCGCCGTATTTCTCGGCCAGTCCGAAATCGAGCGCAATCGCCTTGGCGTGGCCGATGTGCAGATAGCCGTTGGGCTCTGGCGGGAAGCGCGTCTGCATCCGTCCGCCGTTCTTGCCTTCGGCCAAATCTTTTTCCACCTGCTGCTCAATGAAATTGAGGCTTTTCTTCTCTTCCAATGTTTTTTCTTCCTTGTTCGTCATCATAATCGCAAATCTAAAATTTGCCTGCAAAGGTACTATTTTTTTCTTAAAAAGATGTGGAATTTCAAAATTTTTCGTATCTTTGCACCGACGAATTGAAAAAGAAAGGAACAAAAACTATGGCAACAGCAATCAAGGCAATTCCCACGCTCTATGGCAACGAAGCCCGTCGCTTCCGCGATATGGCTGACGAAGTCGAGCGTCGGTATGAAACCACCGGTCGTAAGGACAGAGAGAAGAACCCGTTCGTCATCTCTATGCGCGAGATGCTGAAACGCTCAGGAATCTAATCGATTATTATGGCAGAGTCGTTTCTCCTCTCCAAATGCAACCTCTCGCTACTCACGCAAGAGGTCGTCGATTTGTGCCATCCCTTCACTTGTGGCAAAGACGAAGATATGGATGAGTTTTTCCGACAGGATGCGCTCGACTACACGCACTTCCTGATGGGAAAGTCCTATTGTTTCCGCCTGAAGGACGACGAAAAGACCATTGTTGCCTGCTTCACAGTTTCCAACGACAGCATTCGCATCTACGACCTGCCGAGCAGTCGGCGCAATGCGATGTGGAAAATTACCAACCGCGAGAAAATGCTGACACGCTATCCCGGCGTGCTCATCGGGCGTTTGGCTGTTGCCGAAGGATTTGGCGGCAAAGGAATCGGTTCCGACATCCTTCGCTTTATCAAAATGTGGTTTACCGAAAATGATAACAAAAGTGCATGCCGCTTTGCCATTGTCGATGCCAAGAACGAGCCCAAAGTCCTCCGTTTCTATGAGAAAAACGACTTCACACCTCTTTTCCTTCGGGAAATTGACGAAGATTTTTACACAAAACCGCCGAAAGACGACAATGAGCGTTTGGAGCGGATGCAACATCCTCGCAAATTAAGAACCCGTCTGATGTTTTGCGATTTGTTGGAATAATCATAATTTTCAACTATCAACCAACGGTCACTGACCAAAGGGAAATAATTATCAATTTTCAATTATTAATTATCAATTAACAAAGCTGCCTATGACATAAAAACTAAGGCACATTGAAATTACGATTTTTCCACTCAAAAACAAAAATTTGTCCGAATCGTTTGGCGGTTCGGACAATTTTTAATATTTTTGCAGACAGAAATCAATCAAACCGACAATATTATGTGTACCGTAACATTATCATACGACCAAAACAACGCCTTGGCACGGCGCAAACTCGCTGCGTTGCTTGCCACGGGCTTGTTTGCACAAACTGGAGCGAAATCCGTCGAGCCGACACCTGAAGAAATTCAAACACACCGAGAGGAAATCGGGGCTTTTCTCGCCCATTCGAAACGTAGTATGTCGAACATAGTCGCACGTTACCTATGAAATACCATCAGAGAGACATCGTAGAGGTGAACTTCCTTTTTCCCGACGGAACTTTCAAGCCCCATCCTGCTATCATCGTTTCCAATGACGGGCTGCAAGAGGACGAATTCGGCTTGCTGTACCTTGTGCTGATTTCATCGAACGACACGATAAATCCGCAGTATTCCTATCCGCTGACCGACGAAATGATTGAGGGACACACGTTTTCAAAGCCCAGCCTTGTGAAATGCCAGATTATTGCAGGATACGTTGAACGCGATGTATATCGCCGACTCGGTTCCATCAAGGAAAAATATTTCAATGAGATTATCGACAAAGTGATAGAATCAATTTTTTAATTATCAATTTTCAATTTTCAATTATCAATTAACAAAACTGCCTATGACATAAATCGAACAAAAGACATATAGATAAGAAGCGTCCGCTTTGATTCTTGTCTCCTGAAATTTCGCCAAAAAATGAAGAGACGACCAAGAGTAATTGCTCGGATGCTCACGCCAGTCGGCGTGGGCTTTTACTCGTAAATGGTCGCAAGGTGTTTGGCGATACCGCAGGAGACGTAGACGAAGTATAGTCCACGTTTTCTTTTTCTGTCAATTTTTCAGGATGAATCAATTTACAAACATTATTAACAACTTAAAATTTTAAACACTATGAGAAAAAAAGCATTTACACTACTGCTCGCCCTCGTTGCGATAGCGACGACGGCTCGAGCGCAGGTCGTATTGAACGAAACCAACTTCCCCGATGCGAATTTCCGTGCGGCATTGGCAAAAACACTCGGGATTAGCGAGGGTGACGAAATCACGGAAACAAAGATTTTACAAACGACATCTTTAGATGTTTCCGGAAAATCCATTGCTAACCTTAAAGGCATTGAACATTTCAACGCGCTGAAAATCTTGTGGTGTATCAACAACCAACTAATCTCGCTTGATGTATCTAAGAATACAGCACTCGAAAAGTTGTACCTCAGCCAAAACCAACTAACGTCGCTTGATGTGTCGAGTTGCACCGCGCTGATTCACTTGTCCTGCGCAAACAACCAACTGACTTCGCTCAATGTGTCTGGTTGCTCCGCACTGACAGAGTTAAGTTTCTTTAACAACCAACTGACCTCGCTTAATCTTTCGAAGAATACCAAGCTGACAAAATTGGATTGCGGCGACAACCAACTGACATCGCTCGATGTGTCGCACAATACTGCACTGACTAGTTTAAGCTGCGACAACAACCAACTGACTTCGCTTGATGTGTCTGGTTGCACTGCGCTAACAAAGTTGAACTGCGGTCGCAACCAACTGACCACACTCGATGTGTCGAATAACATTGAGCTGACAGAATTGGGATGCACCTACAACCAACTGACTTCGCTTGATGTGTCTGGTTTCAGCGCGCTGTCATCCTTGTACTGTGAAAACAATCCACTAACTTCGCTTGATGTGTCAGGTTGCATTGCACTAACAAAGTTGCGGATCATCAGTAGCCAACTGATTTCGCTCGATGCATCAGGATGTACCGCATTGACAGAGTTGAGGTGCTTCCAAAATCAACTAACTTCTCTTGATGTGTCGGGCTGTACCGCGCTATCAGAATTGTGGTGTTTCAAAAACAAACTAACTTCGCTTAACGTGTCGGGGTGCTCCGCGCTGACAGTATTAAAGTGCTACAGCAACAAAATCAAGAAAGAAGCAATGGATGCAATCGTTGAGAGATTGCCGACTGTTAACATTGGAAAATTTTATGTATTCGACACGAATGATCGGAAAGAAGGAAACGCTTGTACAAAAGTACATGTAGCCATAGCCAAGGAAAAAGGTTGGACGGTTTATGATTATTATGGAAACAGAGAAAAAGAGTACGATGGCATTGATCCGAACATCAAGGCTATTGTATTAAACGCAGAGAACTTTCCCGATGCGAAATTCCGCAAAGTATTGGAATCTAGACTCGAAATTAGTGAGGGCGACGAAATCACTGAAGCAAAAATATCTACCACGCCTGGGTTAACTGTCTCAAACGAATCTATCGCCGACCTTACTGGTATCGAACATTTCATCACGATGACAAGTTTTAGCTGTGGCAGCAACAAACTGACCTCGCTTGATGTATCTCAGAGCACCAAGATGTTTTTCTTGTCATGTATTGGCAACCGACTTGCCTCGCTTGACGTGTCGAAAAACACCGCGCTTAGAACATTGTACTGCAACCGCAATCAACTTTCCTCATTAGATGTGTCAAAGAACGCCGTGCTGACAAATTTGTACTGCAACGATAACCAACTGAGTTCACTCGATGTTTCAGGCTGTACTAATTTGGAGGATTTGGACTGCACGAATAACCAACTGACCTCACTCGATGTCTCAAAAAACGCAGCGCTGAAAACATTGAAGTGCAATAGTAATCGTCTAACCTCGCTCAATACGGCGGGCTGCTCCGCACTGACAGAGTTGAATTGCGACAATAACCCATTAACATCACTCAATGTGTCGGGATGCTCTGCGCTGACTGAGTTGAACTGCAATTACCAACTGACCTCACTCAATGTGTCGGGATGCACCGCACTGACGAAGTTGAACTGCAACTATAACCAACTGACCTCGCTATATGTGTCGGGATGCACCGCACTGACAGAGTTGAACTGTTGTGGCAACCTAATCAATGGCGATGCTATGAATGCACTGATTGAGAGTCTTCCTACAGTAGAAAATGGCATCTTCTATGTCATTGACACGCAAAATGAAAGCGAGGGAAATGTTTGTTCTAAGTCACAAGTTGCCATTGTAAAAGCCAAAGGTTGGACCGTCTATGACTACAATGGGGGAATCATCCAAGAATACGAGGGCAGCGACGACCCTGAGCAAGAAATCGACCCTGTGGATGAGGATACCGACATCAGCCAGATAGATAATACCATCTACATTGAACGTGTGGAGGCTGCCACAGGTAGGCAGTTGAGGCTTTCCATCAAGATGAAAAACACCATAGAAGTCCAAGGCTACCAATTCGACCTCTATTTGCCCGAGGGTGTCAGTTTCGCGACCGACGAGGACGGTTTTGTATTGGCAGAGTTAAGCGAGGAGCGCACGACACCGAAGAAGATGAATAGTTTTGATACTGCAATTCAGTCCGACGGTTCGCTGCGCGTGTTGTGCGGCTCGTCAAAGGGATACACTTTTGACGGCACCGACGGCGAAGTGGCAATCATCACGCTGAACATCGATGCCAATATGGAAGAGGGCGAATATCCCTTAATCTTGAAAACAGTGAAGTTGAGTGACAGGAACTCTGTTCCCTATAGCACAGACTACCTGAAATCCACACTCGTCATCTATTCCTATACATTGGCCGATGCGAACGGCGACTCATCAATCGACGTGGCCGACTACATCGCCGTGGCAAACTATATCCTCGGCAATGCTCCTGACAACTTTGTCAGCAAGGCGGCAGACATCAACGAAGACAATTCCATTGACGTGGCCGACTATATCGGCGTGGCGAACCTCATTCTCAGCGGTGCAGGTGCAACAAACGCCCCCAGTTTTGCAAGGTTCGCGGCTAAAGCCCCATTGCAGATGGCAACAGACATTACAACTTTGGATGACGCTATCTATGTGACTCCGATAACCGCTTCGCCAGGTACGCAGCAGGAACTCTCCATACAAATGAAGAACTCCTCGAATGTCGTAGGCTTTGAGTTCTCACTCAAACTGCCAGATGGAATCACCGTGGCATTAGACGAGGACAATATGCCTATGGCAGAGTTGAGCACTGAAAGAACTACTACAAAGCGGACAACAAGTTTCGACTCGGCTATCCAACCTAACGGAACATTGAAGGTGCTCTGTGGCACCACTGCCCAAAACTCAACTACAGGCAAACTCTATACTTTCAATGGCAATGAAGGCGAAATCGCCCGCATTACCATCGAAATCCCTGCAAACTACGAGGAGGGAGTTTATGAGGTTAGCATTCTGAACGCCCTGTTCGCAGACGAGGATTCTAAGAAGACAACTCTACAATCCCCAATCAACAGTGAACTCACAATCGGTGACAACTATACAATCCTCGATGAAGAAAGTACCACAGTTCCCGATGCTTCTACTGGCAATGTCAATATTCTTGTGAAAAGAACCATCAAAGCCAATGAATGGAGTACAATCTGCCTGCCGTTCGACATGACGGAAGAGCAGTTGTATGGAGCTTTTGGTAATGATGTGCAGTTGCAAGAGTTTGTCAGCTACGATGCAACATACGACGCAAACGACGAAGTCGTGGGTATTGTGGTTAATTTCCAAAATGTGGACCTCTCGGAGGGACTTTATGGAAACTATCCGTATTTGATTAAAACATCGAATGCCATTTCTGAATTCTCAGCCAATGCCACAATTGCTCCCGACGAAGAAAATACCATTGCAGAATATGACAACGGACGGACTGGCAAGGCTCGTAAAGTCTGGGGCTCGTTCATCGGAACGTATCACGCTCAAACAATGATTCCTGAGAATGGTTTGTTCATTAGCGGCAATAACTTCTGGTATTCTGTGGGCACTACAAAAATGAAAGCCTTCCGCGCATATTTCATATTCGATGATGTCCTTTCGTCGCTAAACGCTGCATCTGCTAAGATCACGTGGATGTTCGATGGACAACCAACAAGCATTGACAAAATCGAATCTGAAAAGATTACAGATGGTGCTGTTTACACGATTCAAGGTCAGTTTGTCGGTCGTGGCATCAACACGAAGACCCTGCCGAGTGGCATTTATATCATGAACGGCCAAAAAGTTGTGATTAAGTAAACGAAGAATAAATTTCAATAAAAACACAAAGAAAAATATATATGAAAAAGGATTATTTGAAGCCAACGATTAAAACTTTAAATGTTTCCGATGCTTTCTTGCAAACTGGCAGCGTCATAGGTGACAACGGCATCGGTTATGGCGGTGTAGATACAGATGGAGAACAAGATCCCTGTGCCAAAAAAAATGACGGATTGATTGACTATATCCCTCAAAATAGTATTTGGGATGATTGAGTATTTTCCTTAAGCGAAAGCCCGAAATCTCACAAGGTTTCGGGCTTTTATATTTTTTATAATAATTTTTAAACCCTTTGGGTACGCAAAAAAACTCCTCCCCATTCTGGGGGAGGTCGGGAGGAGGCTCCTCAAAAAAAGTGCGAATCTTTCAAAGGTTCGCACTTTTTTTGTACCTTTGTGGCTGATATGAAGAAATTTCTCGTTTTGTGGTTCGTTTTGCTGATGTTTTTGGCAGGATGTCGGCAGGGCAGGGTGGCGACGACGGCGTTTCAGGGCGACACGTTGCGCTTGAAATATGCCGAAAACATCGTCATCGTGCGCGATTCGGCGGTGACGAAAGTAGAACTGCGGAATCCTTGGGGCGAGGGTGTTTTGCAAACCTATTGGCTCGTGTCGAAAGAGGCCGATTTTTCGCCGTCGGAAGGCACGGTTGTGCGCGTTCCGTTGCAGCGCAGTGTCGTGTTCAGTACGGCGCACGCCTCGCTGTTGTTGATGCTCGATGCCGATGATGCCATTGCAGGCGTGGCGGATTTGAAATATATGCTGTTGCCCGAGATTCATCGGCGCGTGAATTTTGACGAATTTTCGACTCAAAACGCTTCAGAAAAACCGATTGTCGATTGTGGCGATGCGATGAGTCCCGACATCGAGAAAATCGTCGAACTCAATGCCGATGCGATTCTGCTCTCGCCCTTCGAGAACAGCGGTGGCTACGGGCAGTTGGAAAAACTTGGCGTACCGCTTATCGAGTGTGCCGAATATATGGAAACTTCTGCGCTCGGACGGGCGGAATGGATGCGGTTCTACGGACTGCTTTTCGGCTGTGAACAACGTGCCGATTCGCTGTTTGCGGAGGTGGAGAGGGAGTATTTAAGGATGAAGGAAGGGCCTCTCCCCCCGCCCTCTCCAAAAGGAGAGGGAGCTGTTTCCAGAGAGAAACAAAAATCGATTTTGACCGAGCGACTGACTGGCGGCACGTGGTATGTGGCAGGCGGTCGAAGCAGCGTGGGACGGCTGATTGCCGATGCCGGAGGCGATTATGCTTGGGCGGACGACGCACACAGCGGTAGTCTGCCGTTGTCGTTTGAGACGGTGCTCGACAAGGCTGGTGATGCCGATATTTGGATTTTCAATTACACAGGCGCGATGCCGCTGACGCGCACGATGCTTGCGGCGGAACATCACGGCTACAGGGCGTTCAAGGCGTTTCGTGAGGGTGAAATCTATTATGTCAATTCGCTGCAAGTACCTTATTTCGAGGAAGCTTCGTTCCGTCCTGACTGGCTGTTGCGCGACTACGTCATCCTTCTGCATCCCTCGAAGCGAAACGATGAAAAATTACGATATTTCCAAAAAATCAATCCCTAATCCACCTATTACTTATTACCTATTACCTATGAATTCCAAACCCCTCTTTCCATCCCTTCTGACCGCCCTTGTATTACTGTTTTTGCTCAATCTGTTTGTCGGTTCGGTCGAAATCCCCATTTCCGAGGTCATCGACATCCTTCTGGGTCGAGGAGAATCGAAAGAATCGTGGCGTTTCATCGTCGTGGAATCGCGCTTGCCACAAGCCATCACGGCCACGCTATGCGGTGCGGCGTTGGCGGTCTGCGGCCTGCTCTTGCAAACCGCTTTCCACAATCCGTTGGCAGGGCCTGGCATCTTCGGCATCACCAGTGGAGCCTCGCTTGCCGTTGCTTTGGTGATGTTGCTGCTCGGCGGTAGCATTGCCACCGAAATCCTACATCTCACGGGTTTTATGGCTATTCTCGCTGCTGCTTTCGTCGGTGCGATGGCGGTCACGGCGGTACTTTATTTCTTCTCGCGCCTCGTCCACAACCACGTTATGCTGCTCATCATCGGCATTATGGTCGGCTATTTGTCATCGTCGGCAGTCACGCTTCTCAGTTCACTTGCCACCGAAGAAGGCGTTCGCTCGTATGTGATGTGGGGGATGGGTACTTTTGGAGCCGTTTCGCTGCGTCATCTGCCCCTTTTCGCCATCGGAATCATCGTCGGAATCGGTTTGGCCGTCGTGCTTGTTAAACCACTGAACGCTATGCTGCTCGGCGACCATTATGCGCAGAATCTCGGCATCGACACGCGGCGTGTCCGCAACCGCCTTCTGCTTACGACCGGTCTGCTCTGCGCCGTCACGACTGCCTTCTGCGGTCCCATCGCCTTCATTGGACTGGCCGTTCCCCATCTGGCGCGGTTGCTGTTGCGTCGGGCCAACCATCGTCTGCTGATGCCCGCCACGTTACTTGTGGGCGCGGTCGTCGCGCTGGCCTGCAACTTGATTTGTTCGCTGCCGTCTTCTGGCGTCCGACTGCCACTCAATGCCGTCACACCGTTTTTCGGTGCGCCCGTCATTATTTATATGATTCTCAAAAGATAGAAAATTATTTGCGCTCGACTTTGAAGAAGCCGAGTCGATGGGTGACGCCCTTGCGACCGAGTGAGCGGAGTTGATAGAAACCTTCGGGCAAGGTGCTGACATCGGTTTTGTTGCCACGCCACGGACGTGTAGCAACGAGTGTGCCTTGCAGGGTCTCGATGGCGAGGGTGTTGGCATCGAGCGTCACGGGTTTTTCGGGTAGCGTGAGCAGGCGACCGTCGCAAGAGAAAAGGTGGAGTGTGGAGTGTGAATTGCTTTCCCCTTCGGCCAGCGACCGTTGGTTGTGAAGTGTGGAGTGTGCCGTCGGCTGATGGCTTTGCAGTGGTTCGCTCTCGTTGCCGAAACGGTCGATGGCGGTGATGGCGTAATAGGTGTGAGAGGTGATGGGTGAATGGTGAGAAAAGGTGATGTGCGGCTCGGTCAGGCGCGTGGCGACGAGGTTACGCGCATCGGTAACATCGACAGGGCAGACGGCACTCGCATACACATTATATAATAATGGCAGATTTTGAGGCGCTTTCCACGAAATCGTCACCTCTTTGCTCTTTGCTTGTTCCTCATTCCTCGCTTCTCGTCCTTCATCTTTCATCCGAAAATCCGTCGGCGCATCGGGTCGCGTCGCATTCATCCACGTCATCGGTGGAATGAGGGCGGGACTGCTGTTGAAATTGCGTTGGAAAGCGTAAATTCCCTTTGTGTTGTCGGTCAGGAAACGACTGCGGAAATGGGTGTGGCCGAGGCCGAGTTGCCGAAGCACGTTCATTTCCTGTGCGACGGTCTGCAACGGCCAGTTGCCCTCGCGTCGGTCGAGCATATAAGTGGCGAGGCCCGGCGCAACGATTTTTCCGTATGACCGCTCTTGCCAGTCGATGGCAAAAGGATAGAAATGGTTGTCGCGGAAATACATCATCGGGAACAGCGCGTCCATCACACCCGTGCGCAGCCATTCCTGTGCGTCCTGACAAACCACCGTCCGCGCATTCCATCCACGCGACGAATAGCGGCTCAGGTCGTCGTGCTTGCCGATGGGCGAACAACTCATCATCACCCACGGTTTCAGCCGTTTCACACGCTGGCTAATCGTCTCGGCAATGGTCGTGATATTGCGTCGTCCCTGCTGCCGCGACACCTTGATTTTCCACGTTTCGGGATAGCGGATATAGTCGAGATGGATGCCGTCGATGTCGTATTTCTTGACGATTTCCTCGCAAATATCGGCCAGATAGGTCGCCGTCTGCGGTTTTTCGGGGTCCATATAGCCCTCTGGCGTACCGTTTACGACGATTTTCTTCACCATATTCGGATAGCGTTTCCGCAGTTCAGTGCAGCCTGCCGACGCCCATTTTCCGATGGGAATCGTCACCACCCACGCGTGCAACTGCATTCCGCGCTTGTGGCACTCGTCGATGGCGAATTGCAATGGGTCGTAGCCCGGATTTCGCCCTGCCGTGCCGCTCAGACAGTCGTCCCACGGTTCCATTGCCGATGGATAAATTGTAGTGGCACGCACGCGCGTCTGCAACAGCACCACGTTGATGCCGGCAGTCTTCAGTTGGTCGAGAATCCTGATGAGTTCCTGTTTCTGCCTTTCCACACTGTCCGAAGAGCTGTTGGCAAGCGTTTTCGGCCAGTCGAGTCCGTTGAGCGTCGTCAGCCAGACGGCACGAATTTCGTACTTCGGCGAGGTCGTCAGAAACTCGGTCTGCGCCTTTGCCGACTGGCGGCCAAGCACGACGAATGCGACGAGCAACAACCCAAAAAGGTATGTGGAAAGTCGATGAAATTTCATTTTTTTACTTCTTCCGCTTAAACTTCCGATAAAGTTTCCAACCGAGCAGAATGCCGTCGAGTACACCGGCGCCCGTCGTCATCAGCGAACTGATTCGCTTCGAGGGCGTGAGCGCGGAAATGGGCTCGGGCTTGGCGAAAAGTTGACCCCAAAGGGCCTTGATTTGCTGGTCGTCCTTGCGGATGTCGGCGAGCAGCACGTCCTTGCGGTCGCGGATTTCATCGAGCGACCGAAAAGTCGCAGTCGGGCGGTTGTTGGTCGTTTCCATAGCACTCATTTTTCCATTAACAAACTGGCGAGAAACCTGACGACAGGACGCTCTATCCACCTCCGACGGAAGAGGATGAAGAGAATCAGCACGGCCAAATAGAACAAGGCCACAATGCCGAAGGCGGCGGCCATTCCCACTGCCGGAGCCAGCGCGTGGGCGGCGGCAAACGAGGCGTAAATCAGGAAGAGGATGACAAGCAACGCGAGCACCACCGTCAGGGTAATGGCGGTGATGAGTCGCACCACTTTCTCGATGACGTCGAGCTTCATATATTCGCGCTGCAGCCCTACGTAGTGCTTCACGGCTTCGGCCAACTGGCCGATGGTCTCAATGTTTCGGTCGTTGGAAAACATCATCTTTGCTTATTCTACGATGTCGGAAGCGGCCTCTTTAATGTCATCGACGAGGTCATCGACTTCGCGGCGGCTGAGTTTGATGTTGTGCTTCTTGCAGAAGTCTTCAACGGCATCGGTGATGCGAGTGCGAGTTTCTGTACCTTTCTCGGGTGCGAGAAGCAGTCCGAGTGCTGCGCCGGCGATGGCACCGCCGAGAAATGCGCCAAAATAACCTACTGTTTTCATTGTTTTGTCTGTTTTAGTAAATAAATATTCATTTTGAGCCACGAAAATGGCATTTTGTCTGAAAGACATCGCAAATGTAGTAAAAAAAGTGCGAAAATCGCGAAAAAATGCGGTATTTTTTTGTTAAAATGGGCATATTTTGCAGTTTTAACAAACTTTATGCGAATTTTTTCCTGTTTTTTGGCAGATAATTCGTAATTTCGCCCTGTCTTTCGGACGAATTAGTTTATTCATTTAAAAATACAGTAAAGATTATGAAGAAATCATTGATTTTGAGTGCAGGTTTATGCGCAGTGCTGACACTGGCAAGTTGTGGATCGAAAGAAAGTGCCTATCGCAAGGCTTACGACAAGGCGCAGGCTGCCGAGGCCGAGGCTAATGCCAACGCTGGTGCCGTTCAGACAACGACGGACACGCCCGTGGTGACGCCGCTCACCCCGACGAATCCGGCACAGCCCACAGTTGACAACTACGACAACGCGACCTATCGTCAGGAGTCGGTGACGCTCGTCAGCGGCGGTGGTCTGCGTAATTTCAGCGTGGTGGTCGGTTCGTTCTCCGTGCAGGCCAATGCCCAGGGTCTTCAGAACACGCTGAAGGCTGCCGGCTACGATGCCCAGATTGTTCAGAACTCGCGTGGAATGTATCGCGTCGTGGCTTCGACCTTCGACCGCAAGGAAGACGCTGCCCGCTCGCGCGACGCTTTCCGCTCGAAGTATCCCGATGCTTGGTTGCTCTATAATAAATAAGGTGTGAGAATCCTCTCCATCGATTACGGCAAGAAGCGTACAGGAATAGCAGTCACCGATCCGCTACAGATTATTGCTGGCGGATTGGCGACTGTTTCCACATCTGAACTATACGATTTCTTGGTCGGCTACATCGGTCGTGAACCCGTCGAGCGAATCGTCATCGGCGAACCGCGACAAGCGGACGGCACTCCAAGCGAGAATTTCGCGCGCGTCGAGCAGTTCGTGAATCGCTGGCGGAAAAGTCAGCCATCGGTTCCGATTGAGTTCTACGACGAGCGTTTCACCTCGGTGTTGGCCCATCGGGCGATGATCGACGGCGGACTGCGCAAGAAAGACCGCCAGAACAAGGCGTTGGTCGATGAAATCAGTGCCACGATTCTGCTGCAAGACTTTCTTGAGTCGAAAAGACGGTTGTCGTGAAGTGTGGAGTGTGGAGTGTGGAGTGAAAAATGTTAATTGTAAATTGTAAATTGTCAAATGATTCTACCCATTTATACCTACGGTCAGCCCGTGTTGCGAAAGGTTTCGGAAGACATCACGCCCGACTATCCCGGGCTCGACGAACTCATCGCCAATATGTTTGAGACGCTGACCGCTTCCGAGGGCATCGGACTTGCCGCACCGCAAATCGGCAAGAACATCCGACTGGCCATCATCGACCTCGACCCACTGAGCGAGGATTTGCCCGAATACAAGGATTTTCGGCACGTCTATATCAATCCCCATATCGTGGAAATCGACGAGTCGTCGCCGACGGAAACGAGCGAAGAAGGCTGTCTGTCGGTGCCCGGAATCCGCGAGAAAGTGACGCGCCACACGCGCATCAGAGTGCAGTATATGGACGAGAAGTTTCAGCCGCACGACGAGTGGATCGACGGTTATCTGTCGCGTGTGATGCAGCACGAATTCGACCATCTCGACGCCAAAATGTTCATCGACCGCATCTCGCCGCTGCGCAAGCAACTCATCAAAAGCAAACTGAAGGCGCTGACGCAGGGTCGCTATCATTGTAGTTATCGCACGAAAGCACCAAGATGAAGCGTGGAGTGTGGAGTGAGAAGTGTGAAGTGTGGCGGCATCGGATTTTGTCGCTACTTTTCACTTTTCACCTATCGCTTGTCGTTTCCCTCGCCCAATACAACACCGACCGCCTCATCATTTCGGGGCGAATCGCGCTGAGCAACCACGACTATGTCGTCGCCATCCAACATTTCAACAATGCGCTCGCGGCGAAGCCCTATCTCTACGAGCCGTGGTACTATCGCGCCCTCTGCAAACTGATGCTCGACGACTACACGGGTGCCGAAAACGACTTCAACAAGGCCATCGAACTCAATCCCTACGTCCACGAAATCTTCGCCGCACGCGCCGAGTGTCGTATCCGACAAAAAAAATATGCCGAGGCCATCGACGACTACGAAAAAGCCCTCGTTTTCAGTCCCGACGAGCGCGGATATTGGTTCAATCGCACCTATTGCCGCTATTTTTTGAAAGAAAACGAGCAGGCGCACAAAGATTTGGAATACATCGTGCAACGCTGGCCCGATATGAATATGGCCTATGCCTTGCAGACCGAAATCTACCTCAACGAAAACGACACGACAACCGCCTCGCAGTGGCTCGACCGCACGCTGGAGCGCAATCCCTACGACGGAAATTCTTGGTCGATTCTGGCACGACTGAATATGCAGCGGAAGAACTGGGCGGTGGCCGACTCGGCTTTCACGAAGGCGATTCACTACCAGCCGCGTGTCGTCAATAACTATATGTATCGTGCGATGGTGCGCGTCAATCGGAATCGGCTGCGGCAGGCGATGGAAGACTACGACAAGGCCATTGATATGGACCCGAACAACTTCCTCTCGCATTACAATCGCGGTCTGCTGCGCCAGCAAGTCGGCGACGACAACCGCGCCATCGAGGACTTCAATTTCGTGCTTCGCCACGAGCCCAACAACCTGCAGGCACTTTACAACCGTGCCCTGCTGCTCGACCGCACGGGCAACTATCGGGCCGCCATCGCCGATTATTCGCGCGTCATTGAAACCTTCCCGAATTTCTGGGCAGGACTGTTGGCGCGGGCGCAGTGCTATCGCAATCTCGGAATGACGGCGAAGGCCGAACAAGACGAATTTCGCGTCACCAAAGCCCAACTCGACAAGCATCAGGGCATTCAGCAACGGTGGAGCAAGAACAAACTGCGCGAAATGCGTAAGTTGAGCGATGTCGATGTCGAGAAATACGACCAATGGGTTGTTATCGACGATGAAGTAACGACGCCCGAATACAAAAACGACTATCGCGGAAGCGTCCAGAACCGCGAGGTGAAAACCGACCTGTTGCCGATTTTCTCGCTCTCGCTGATGCCCCGTCGCAGCGGTCTCAACACATTCCAAATCATCGACCACTCACTCGAGCAATTCAACCGCGAAAACAAACCCCTGCGCCCGATTTTCGTCGTTTGCCGCCCCGGAACGCTCGACGAAGCCGAGTCGAAGGCGATTTTCGCCGTCATCGACTCGCTCAGCCGTGCCATCAGTGCCTCGCGTGACGTTTCGACAGCTCTCGCACTGCTTTTGCAACGCGCCGTCGCCCACGCCACCACCCACAATTTTTCGGAGGCCATCAACGACCTCAACGACTATCTCGCCATCGACTCGACGTCGGTTCTGGCGCATTGGCAGCGGGCCGTCTGCCTGCACGAACTCGCCGACTACAGCAGTCTGCAAAGCGGCGATGTGAAATTCGGTCAAAGCCTCAGTTTGCGCCGCATCGACGACGATTTGGGCAACGCCCTCGCCCTCGACAATCACAACGCCCTGCTGCTTTACAACCGTGCCACGCTCAAGGCCCTGCAAAAAGACTACAACGCCGCCATCGACGACTTCCAGCAGGCCCTCGCTCTCAATCCGAACCTCGCCGAAGCCTACTTCAACCTCGGCCTGACCTATATCTTCTCAGGCAACAAGGCCGATGGCCTCAAAAACCTCAGCAAAGCCGGTGAACTCGGCCTTTATGATGCTTACAGCCTGATTAAACGATATGGGGAAAAATAGTGCAAAAAGAAAAAACGTTTTTTTATCCTCACTTACTCGAAATTTTCGTACCTTTGCAGCATGAAAGGATAACTCTCATTTTTCAACAGTCAATAGTAACTAAACAATGGATATACAGAAAATTCCCGTTTTGCTGCTCACGGGTTATTTGGGCAGCGGAAAAACGACGTTGTTGAACCGGATTCTCGCCAACGAGCGCGGGATTCGCTTTGCGGTCATCGTGAACGACATCGGCGAGGTGAACATCGATGCCGACCTGATTGAAAAAGGCGGTGTAGTGGGGCAGAAGGACGAGAGCCTGGTGGCGCTGCAGAACGGTTGCATCTGCTGTACGCTGAAGATGGACCTTGTGGAGCAACTGCGCGACATCACCCGTCAGCGTCGTTTCGACTACATCGTCATCGAGGCGAGCGGCATCTGCGAACCGGCTCCCATCGCCCAGACCATCTGTTCGATGCCGACGATGGGACTTGAATACGTTTACGACGGTCAGCCCGTTATCGACAGCATCGTGACGGTGGTGGATGCGCTGCGGATGAAAGACGAATTTGCAGGCGGCGACCTGCTGCTGCGCCCCGACATCGGCGAGGAGGACATCGAAAATTTGGTGATTCAACAGATAGAATTTTGCAACATCGTGCTGTTGAACAAGGCTTCGGAAGTGTCGCCGAAGGAGTTGGAGCGCACCAAGAAAATTATCCGCGCCCTGCAACCGAAGGCCGAAATCATCGAAACGGACTACTGCGACGTGGATTTCAGTAAGATTCTCAACACGGAATTGTTCGACTTCGACAGCGTGGCGACCTCGGCAGCGTGGATTTCGGCGATTGAAGAACGCCCCGACGATGATGACCACGAAGAAGAACATCATCATCACCATCACGACGATGACGACCACGACCATCACCATCACGACGAAGAGGAACATCATCATCACGAAGGTGGCTGTCACCATCATCATCATCACCACGACGAGGGCGAAGCCGAGGAATACGGCATCGGAACCTTCGTCTATTACCGTCGCCAAGCCTTCAATCTCGGGCGTTTCGATGAATTTGTGGCACGTCGTTGGCCGAAGGGAGTCATTCGCACGAAAGGCATCTGTTGGTTCCACGACGAACCCGAAATGTGCTACGTTTTCGAGCAGGCAGGCAAGCAAGTCAGCATTCGCAATGCTGGACAGTGGTATGCCACGATGCCCGAGAACGAATTGCAACTTTTCAAGGAGCAAAATCCTGGTTTGCAGCGCGACTGGGACGAACAGTATGGCGACCGGATGCAAAAACTCGTTTTCATCGGGCAGCATCTCGACAAAAAGGCCATCGCCGAGGAACTCGACCGCTGTCTTGAGGCATAAAAAAGCTTTTTTAAGTTATAGGAAAAACAAACATCGAAGAATATGAAGAAATTTTTACTTTTACTTTTAACAATGTTCGCAGTCTGCACGATGCAGGCCCAGAACGAAATTGTTTACGGAATCTACACCGGTTCAGGCTCGTTGAAGCCGATGGGAACGGAGAAGGCAGAGACCTACGATGTCGCGATGCATCTGAATGACGATGCACTGGTGGGGCTGCAGGTTGTCGGCGTGCGGATTCCGATGAACACAGGTGTTTCGCTGACCGACTGCCAAGCGTGGCTCACAACCGAATTGCAGTTGGCGAGCGGCAAAAACGTCGCCAACATTGCCACGACCAATTTTACTGCTGAGGGACAATGGGTCGATGTAGCATTTGCAGAGCCTTACACCATCACCAGCGAGGGCGTTTACGTCGGTTATTCGGTGACCGTCCCTGCCGTTGATACCGAAGCCAACAAAAAGCCCATCATGTGCGTCGCTTCGGAGGATGTCGGCAGTTTGTATTTTCATTCGTCGCGCACGGTGCGCAAGTGGCGTAATCTGCCTGAAACGGCCTATTACACGACTGGCGCTTACGCGATGGTCGTTCGGTTGAGTGGCGAGCAAGTCAAAACGAATGCCGTCGGTGCATTGCCGCCCGATGAACTTAGCACTTTTGTGCTCGTCGGTGAGAAAACCACGCTGACGATTCCCATTGTGAACCATGGAACAGCCGCTGTGAGCAGTATCGAATACGATTTGAAGGTCGGCAACGAAACTTTCAGCCGTTCGGCCAAGGTGTCGCTCAAAGGAAAGTATTTCGGTGGCACGACCAATCTCAAAGTTGAAATTCCGGCGATTCAGGAAAGTGGTTCCTACGACGTGGAATTTCGCGTGACAAAGGTGAACGGTGTCGATAACGAAGACCCACAGCCCGCCACCCATTTTACGATGGCCATCCTGTCGGAATTCCCCAAGCACAAGCCGCTGATGGAGGAATACACGGGCACGTGGTGTCAGTGGTGTGTGTCGGGAATCGCTGCGATGGAAGCCATGAACAAACTCTTTGGCGATGACTTCGTGGGCGTAGCCTTCCACAATGGCGACGTGATGACCATCACCTCGCTCTATCCGAACGATGTTAATAGTTTCCCGAACGGCTACCTCGACCGCGTGCAGAACGTCAGTCCGTTCTTCGGTTCGAGCGGTGCCAGCCTTGGCATTCGTGACGACTGGAAGAAGCGTGCCAACATTGTCGCGCCTGCCACGCTCACGATGGAAGCCCGTTGGACCGACGAAGCACAGACGAAACTCGAAGTGACCAGCACAACGACTTTCGTGCGCGATTTTGCCAACAATCCCTATCAACTCACCTACATCCTGACAGCCGACGGCCTCAAGGGAACAGGAAAAGAGTGGGGCCAGCAAAATGGCTATGCTGGTGGAAGTTCCTCTGACCCTTATCTCTCCCCTTATACAAAGATGGGCGGACTGATTTCCGACATTGAATTCAACGATGTCGCCATTCAACTCTCTGCCGAGCGTTCGCAGGCCATCGCCGGCTCGCTTCCCACTTCGGTCAAGGGCAACGAAGGCTATCAGCACACATACGTCTTTGACATCTCGGCCAACAAACTCGTCCAAAACAAAAGCAAGTTGCGCCCCGTGGCCGTGCTCATCAACACACGGACGGGCGAGGTGGTCAATGCCGAGAAAGTTCGCGTCACCGACACCAACGGCATCGACATCGTCACTTCTGACAGTCAGAAAACGGCTGTTTACGACCTTCAGGGTCGCAAAGTCGCGTCTTCTCGTTCGATTTCACCCTTGAAAAAAGGCATCTACATCGTCAATCACAAGAAAATCATCCAATAAAATCAGGTTTTTATGAAAAAATACATTTTTTCGTTGTTCATGTTTCTCAGCACAACGATTTCATTCGCCCAGAGTGTAAACAAACCCGTTGAAAACCGCAAGTTCGCGCCGATTTCGAAAGTCACCGCCGACGAACACGGCATCATCCGCGAACAGCCCGACGGCGAATACCGCATCTACGTGCGCGAAGGTCGGGCCACATACGCCAACCTCTATTTCATCGACGAACCGCAGTCGGGAATCGTCGAGGAAGTGGTGTTCAGCCACGATGGCACCAAAGCCTATTTCAAGAACATCCTCTCGCACGCCACGACCTACACATGGGTGGAAGGCAATATCGAGGGCAACACCATCACTGTGCCGCTCGGCCAGATGGTCTATTGGTTCGAGAACGACAACTACGGAATGCGCCTCGCGCGTGTGAAAGTAAAAGGCTCAATCAACGAATACACCGTCGAGACAAAGGGAAACATCACGTTTACGATTGATGGCGACAAACTGATTCTCAACAATACTTCCGGCAACAAAGACGAGACCACTTACGACGCGCTTGGACTGGTCTATACCGGTGCCTACGAAGGCGAGTGGAGCTATTATCTCGACTACGAAACCGTTTTGACATACGCCCATGAACTGCCTGTGACACCGCCCGAAAACCTTGTCACACAGACCTATTCTATGGAGAACCAGACCTACGGACACCTTCTTCAAGTTGGTTTCGACGGCAATGATGTCTATATGCAGAATGTCACCGAAAACAAACTCCCCCAATCGTGGATGAAGGGAACCATCAAGGATGGAAAAATCGTGTTTCCGGCACAGTGTGCAGGCATCGGTGGCGCATTTATGTACTATTTCTGCGGCATCAACGGCGAGCGCGTGCCCCAAGAAGGCGGCGGATATACGTGGAACTACGAATGGCCCGCAGGCGATTTGATTTGCGATTACGACCCCGAAACGCGCTCGTTCTCGACCGACCAGACGCTTTTCCTCATGACCTCGCTCAATGCCAACGATGGTCGTGGCGAAATTTTCCACATGCCGCGCTTCCGTCCCTACGAGGAATATGCCGGTACGCCGCAAGACCCCAAAGTGACGGCTTATGTCGTCTATGCCAATGGTGCGCTGAACATCGCCATGTTCGAAGTGCCGCTTCAGGACACCGAAGGCCGTTTCATGGATCCCGAAAAGCTGTCCTATCGTCTGTTTGTCGATGACGACGAGCCTTACATCCTTTATAAAGACGAATACAAAAACATCGAGGAAGACATGGAAGAAATTCCTTATCTTTTCTCCGATAAAAAGGGAACGATTGTCGAGAAAGCCTATGGCATCTACATCTACCAGACTGGTTTCGACCGCTTCGGCATTCAGACCATCTATCGCGGTGGTGGCGAGGCTAACTTTTCAAATATCAGTTATTGGTATTTCAACGAAGACGACGCTGTGGAGGGCATTGTCAGCGGTGAAAAGACCGTTCCTGTGGCTCGTTACGACGTGACAGGAAGGCGCATCGGTGACAACCATCGCGGACTCGTTCTGACTCGCATGAGCGACGGAAAAGTGGTGAAAACAATCGACAAAAAGTAACATCTCAACATGGAAAAGCAAAAACACTTGGCCACGCTCTGCGTGCAGGCGGGCTGGGAACCGAAAAACGGTGAGTCGCGCATCGTGCCGATTTATCAGAGCACGACGTTCAAATACGACAACACGGAGGAGATGGCTGACCTCTTCGACCTGAAGAAAGAGGGCTATTTCTATACCCGTCTGCAAAACCCGACCAACGACGCTGTGGCGCGGAAAATCGCCGCACTCGAGGGTGGAGTAGGGGCGATGCTCACGTCGAGCGGACAGGCTGCCAATTTCTACGCGATGTTCAACATCTGCGAGGCTGGCGACCACTTCGTTGCTGCCGCTGAAATCTACGGCGGAACCTACAATCTTTTCGCCGTGACGATGAAAAAACTCGGCATCGAGTGTACTTTTGTTAATCAAGATGCGTCGGAAGACGAGATTTCAAAGGCATTCCGACCCAACACGAAGGCTCTTTTCGGCGAAACGGTGACGAATCCGGGCTGTCGCGTGCTCGACATCGAGAAATTCGCCCGAATCGCCCACAGCCACGGCGTTCCGCTCATTGTCGATAACACGTTTCCGACACCCATCAACTGCCGTCCGTTCGAGTGGGGCGCCGACATCGTGACCCACAGCACGACGAAATACATGGACGGACACGCCACGCAAGTGGGCGGATGCGTCGTTGATAGCGGCAATTTCGACTGGGAAACCTGCACCCATATCGGTGAAAATTCAAAATTCAAAATTCAAAATTCAAAATTGAATAAATTCCCCGGACTGACAACGCCCGACGATTCCTATCACGGTCTGACCTACACGAAAGCGTTTGGAAAAATGGCCTATATGACGAAACTCACGGCACAGTTGATGCGCGATCTCGGCAGCATTCCCTCGCCGCACAACGCCTTCCTGCTGAATCTCGGACTCGAAACGCTTCACCTGCGGATGCCGCGCCACTGCGAAAACGCCCAGAAAGTGGCCGAATTTCTGCGGCAAGACGAGCGCGTGGCATGGGTGCATTACAGCGGACTGCCCGACGACCCGCACCACGCACTGGCCCAGAAATACCTGCCCAACGGCTCGTGTGGCGTAATCGCCTTCGGACTGAAGGGCGACCGCCAGACCGCCATCCGCTTCATGGACTCGCTGAAAATGATTGCCATCGTCACCCACGTGGCCGATGCCCGAACCTGCGTGCTCCATCCCGCCAGTCACACCCATCGCCAACTCTCCGACGAGCAACTTCGTGAAGCAGGAATCGCGCCCGATTTGATTCGTCTTTCCGTCGGAATCGAGGACGTTGAGGACATTCTCGGCGACATTCGACAGGCACTTTGAAAAGAATTTGCCGAAAATTTTGGCGCGTTCGGGAAAAAGTTGTACCTTTGCAGCCGCTATCACGAGATGGTAGCATGAAATTCAATTATTAATCATCAAAAACAATTAAAAAATGGCAACAAAAATCAGATTGCAGCGCGGTGGTCACAAGGGATACGCAGTGTATCGCATCGTAGCCGCTGACGCAAGAGCACCACGAGATGGTAGGTTTATCGAGAAGCTTGGTATGTACAACCCGAATACCAACCCGGCCACAGTGATGTTGAATTTCGACCGTGCACTTTATTGGCTTGAAGTAGGCGCACAGCCTACGGATACGGTTCGCAACATCCTCAGCCGTGAGGGTGTGCTGCTGATGAAGCACCTGCGTGGCGGTGTGAAGAAAGGCGCTTTCGACGAGGCTGCCGCCCAGGCTAAGTTCGACGCTTGGAAGGCTGACAAGGAGAAGGGTCTGGAGGCTGTCCGTCAGGGCGACCAGAAGGCTGCGAAAGACCTTGCCGCCAAGAAGTTGGAGGCTGAAAAGAAAGTGAACGAGGCAATTGCGAAGAAGGTGGCTGAAAAGAAGGCTGCTGCTGTCGCAGAGGAAGCTCCCGAAGTCGAAGAGGCTCCGGCAGTGGAAGAAACTCCGGTCGCTGAAGAGGCTCCTGCAACGGAAGCACCTGCAGAAGAGGCTGCTCCGGCTGCTGAGGAAGCTCCCGAAGTCGAAGAGGCTCCGGCAGAAGAGGCTGCACCCGCTGAGGAAACTCCCGCAACGGAAGAAGCACCTGCTGAAGAGGCTTAAAAAGCAAACAACAAGCAAAACGAAAGGGCGACAAATCGAAACTTGTCGCCCCTTTTTTATGTCTTGAATTAGAACTTCGCCATTTTAATCGCCACCACGGCACATTCGTCGCCTTTGTTGCCGTGCCGTCCGCCTGCGCGATCTTTCGCTTGTTGCAGGTCGTTGGTGGTCAGCAAACCATAGATGACGGGAATCTCGCTCTTGGCGTTGAGCCGTGCGATGCCGTAGGTGACACCCTCGCAGATGTAGTCGAAATGAGGCGTTTCGCCACGAATGACGCAACCCAGAATGATGACGGCATCATAGCCGCCGTGCAGACACATCTGGTGGGCTCCGTAGATGAGTTCAAAACTGCCCGGAACGGTTTTCACGTGGATGTTTTCGGGCAGTGTGCCGTGCTTTTCGAGCGTATTGACGGCTCCTTCGAGCAGGGCTCCCGTGATTTCGGGATTCCACTCTGATACGACGATGCCGAAGCACATATTGCTGGCATCGGGGACTTTCGAGAAGTCGTAATCGCTCAGATTACGCAGTGCTGTAGCCATACCAATTTACAATGTACAATTGACAATTTACAATGTACAGTTATTGCTCCAAACGGCTGATGTACTTGTCAATCTCCTGACTCTGGACGAGTGCCGAGTTCACGTATTTCTCCTTGATGGCCTGATAAATCTTCAGTGCTTCCTCCTTTTTGCCCTGCGACTCAAGGATTTCGGCGGCTTGCAGGCGGAACGTCGGTGCAATGCTGTTGTTCACACCCTCGTCGCCACGCTTGTCAGCCATATCAGCGGCTTTCGTCAGCGTGCTGACGGCCTTGTCCAACTGCTCGACGTGGGCGTAGGCATTACCGAGTGCAGCCACGGCAGCCGGGCTGACCATTGCGTCGTCGGCAGCGTCATACTTCTCAAGATAGTTGATGGCTTCCTGCCATTTTTCAAGGTTGGCGTAGCACAGTCCGGCATACAGGTTGGCGAGGTTGCCAGCGTTGGTGCTGCTGTAGTCGGTGGCGATTTTCAGGAATCCGCCGTAGTTTGCACCGTCGCCGTTGAGCGCCTTGTCGTACTGCTCCATATTGAAATACTCCTGTCCGCGGGCGAGTGCCGTGCTGGCCTTCTCCTCACGCGGTCCGGTGTATGCTTTGTAAGCGAAAATACCTGCGATGACGGCGAGAAGCGCAATCGCTGCAATGATGATGGCCTTCTTGTGCTTGATGACGAAGGCTTCTGACTTGTTAAGGGTCTCGTTTACGTCGAGAACTTCTTGTTGTTTTTTCTTGTTTGCCATTATTTTTTATGATTTTAAATTTCTTTTTTTCAATAAAGCGGTGCAAAATTACGGAAATTCTGCGATATGGTGAAATTTTTTGCCGATTTTTTCGTTTTTCGGCGATAATTGCCTAACTTTGCACCTATGATTTTGAAACGTATTTCCATCCTTAATTATAAGAACATCCGTGAGGCCACGCTGCAATTCTCGCCGAAAATGAACTGTTTCATCGGTCACAACGGCGAGGGCAAGACCAATCTGCTCGACGCGGTCTATTACCTTTCGTTCTGCCGAAGTTCAAACAATGCCGTCGATTCGCAACTCGTCAATCACGAGCAGGATTTCTTCGTTGTCGAGGGCGAATATGCCAATGACAGCGGCGTTTTCTCGGAAAAATCGTCGGCTGACGAGGCCGAAAACCGCCTGAATATCTACTGCGGAATGAAGCGCGGCACGAAAAAGCACTTCAAGCGCGACGGAAAGGCCTACGTGCGACTTTCCGACCACATCGGACTGATTCCCGTCGTGCTTGTCTCGCCTGCCGACACGCTGCTTATCGACGGCGTGAGCGAAGATCGCCGACGGCTGATGGATATGGTGATTTCGCAGTACGACCGTTCGTATATCGAACTGCTTTCGGGCTACAACAAGGCTCTGCAACAGCGGAATGCGCTTCTGCGAATGGAACAGGAACCCGACCTCGCCGTGCTTGAGATTTGGGAACAGCAGATGGCCGTGAACGGTGAGAAATTATACGAGAAACGCAGGGCTTTCGTCGATGAACTGATACCGATTTTCCAACGGATTTATCAGCAGATTGCCGCAGGAAAAGAGCAGGTTTCGCTGCGCTATGTGTCGCATTGCGAACGCGGCCCGTTGCTCGACGTGATTCAGCGCGACCGAGCCAAAGACCGCGTTGTCGGCTACTCGCTCCACGGTGTGCATCGCGACGAACTCGAAATGCTCATCGACGGCTATCCCGTGCGGCGCGAAGGCAGTCAGGGACAGCACAAAACCTTCGTCATAGCGCTGAAGTTGGCGCAGTTCGACTTCCTCAAACGCACGGTTTCGGCGACGACTCCGCTGCTGCTCTTGGACGATATTTTCGACAAACTCGATGCCCAGCGCGTTGAGCGAATCGTGCGCCTCGTGTCCGACGATGGCTACGGCCAGATTTTCATTACCGACACCAATCGGCAGCATCTCGACCAGATTCTCAGTTCCGGCACGACCGACTACAAACTGTTCCGCGTTGATAACGGCGTCATTTCCGAACAAATCCCATAAAATTATTCATTTTTCATCACCCAAACCAATGTTCAAACAACAGCCCCAAGCCCTCAGCGACATCCTTCAGCAATTTTTGCGTGAGCAAGGACTCGAAACACCGCTTCGCCAGAAACGGCTCATCGATGCGTGGGAAAAGGTGACGGGTGCAACGGTGGCTCGCTACACGGGTGAAAAATTCATCAAAAACCAAACGCTGCACGTGAAAATCACGAACCCGGCCCTGCGCCACGACCTTTCAATGATGCGGTCGCAACTCGTCAAGCGATTGAACGCGGAAGTCGGCGCAATGATAATTGCTGACGTCCGGATTTATTGACCGCGACTTTTTTCGGTTGTTCTTTTTCTTCGTCGGCCTCGGGTCGTTTCGGGAACGATGCGTTTTCCTTGAAAATCCGCAATGCCTCGAAAATCACGGGGTCGTCTTGGTTGATGTAGCGCGTCCACGCGTTTTCGTCGAGCATATTATAGATGATGCGGCTGTTGATGTAGCGTTCGAGCAGTTTGTGTGACTTCTGAATCATCAGGTTGCGGCGTTTCAGGCCGTGTTGGTCGGCGTAGGAAGCGAATTTCTCGACCGTGTTCTGCCGCACGAGATAGTCGGAAAGTTCCATCATTTCCTTGAAATTGTTGAGTTTCAGGCGATTGTTGTCGGTGTAACTGAAGGCGAATTGCAGAATCAGTCCGCTCATCGCTGCCTGTTTGTAGTAGGAAGTCATATTCGTGGTGTCTTCGGGCACGAAAATGTCGGGCGTGATGCCGCCACCGCCATAGACCTCGCGGCCGATGCTCGTGTGATAGACGGGACCGGTGTGCTTGATGCTGTCAGACGAGAAAAATTCGCCGTGTTCGTAGCGTGTGAGCAGGTCTTTTTCGTAGTCGCTCTCGCGTCCGGCCTCGTAGGGTTTCTGGATGCAGCGACCCGACGGCGTGTAGTAGCGGGCGATGGTGAGGCGGACCATTGAGCGGTCGTTGAACTCGATTTGCTGTTGCACGAGTCCCTTTCCGAACGAACGGCGACCGATAATCGTGGCGCGGTCATTGTCTTGCATTGCTCCGGCGAAAATCTCGGATGCCGATGCCGACCCTTCGTTGATGAGCACGACGAGCGGAATGTGCTGATAACTGCCGTGGCCGTCGCTGCGGTATTCCTGACGGGGAGAACGGCGGCCTTGCGTATAGACGATGAGTTTGTTTTTCGGCAGGAATTCGTTGGCGATTTGCACGGCGCGGTCAAGGTAGCCGCCGGTGTTGTCGCGCAGGTCGATGATGAGGTTATCGACGCTTTGCTGGGCAAGCGTTGCCAAGGCGACGAGCAGTTCGGCGTAGGTTGTTTCGCCGAAATTCTTGATGCGGATATAGCCCGTGTGGTTGTCGAGCATATAGGTCGAGGCGATGCTGTGCTGCGGAATGTCGCCACGGGTGACGGTGAACTGCTGAATGTCTTTTTGTCCGAAGCGCATCACGCCGATTTTCACCTTCGTGTCCTTCGGGCCTTTCAGCCGTCGCATTGCTTCTTGGCTCGTCACTTCCTTGCCGACGAAACTGCTGTCGTCGATGGTGACGATTTTGTCGCCTGCCAACAGTCCGGCGCGTTCCGACGGGCCGTTTTTCACGACATTCTGGATGCGAATCGTGTCTTCTCGGATGACAAATTCGATGCCCACACCCGAAAACGAGCCTTTCAGGTCGTCGTTGCCGATTTCCACGTCTTTCGCCGTCAGATAGACGGAATGGGGATCGAGTTCGACGAGAATCTGCGGAATGGCTTTCTCGACGAGCGAGTCGATATTGACGGCATCGACATACTGGTCGTCGATGATGTGCAGCAGGTTGTTGAGGCGGTTGCTGCCGCTGTTGATGATGTTCAGCCGGTTTCCGCTGAAGTGGTTGGCGTAGAAAGTGCCGATGACGATGCCGAGCACCACGCAGAGCGCGAGCATCAGGGGCATATACCTGTTTTTGTTGTTCATATCCGTTGTATTTTAGTCACCCATATAAATCACTTCGATTCCTGCGCGTTTGAGCAGGTCGATTCCGTCGCTGAGCCGGTAGTTTTCGCCATAGACGACGCGCTTGATGCCGGCTTGAATGATGAGTTTTGCGCACTCGATGCAGGGCGAGGCCGTGATGTAGATGGTCGAGCCTTCGCTGTTGTTGTTTGAGCGGGCGAGTTTGGTGATGGCGTTGGCCTCGGCGTGCAAAACGTAGGACTTTGTCAGGCCCGATTCGTCTTCGCAGATGTTCTCGAAACCGCTGGGCGTGCCGTTGTAGCCGTCGCTGATAATCATTTTCTCTTTCACGACGAGTGCGCCGACCTGTCGCCGCTGACAGTAACTGTTTTCTGCCCAAATCCGTGCCATCCGAAGATAGCGTTGGTCGAGTTTTTGCTGTTTGGACCCACCCCCGTCCCCTCCCTGCTGTGAGGGGCGACAGACACCGTTTCGCTCCAACAAAGCATCAATCGTCGGCTCACCGCCTCGGAATCGCTTGTAGAGCGTCATCGGATGTTCCGTGCCGCCACGCGAAAGGATGCAGTCGCGGAATCGCTGTGCCGTCTGTTGGTTGAAAATGCCTTCGCGCTTGAACACGCCGAATGCGTCGGCATCGAGCACTTCGGCCCATTTGTAACTGTAGTAGCCTGCCGCATAGCCGCCGTCCATAATGTGCGAGAACTGCACGGTCATACAGGTTTCGGGCAGTTGTGGCAGAAGGACGGCATCGGCCCAAGCCTTCTTTTCGAAAGCCTGGATGTCGTCAGTAAATTCGTCTTTTTTCGTGTAATAGGCCAAGTCGAGCAGTCCGAACGATACCTGTCGCAGACAGCCGTAGCCTGCCATAAAATTGCGGCTGCGAATGATGCGGTCGATGAGTTCGTCGGGCATTGGTTCGCCCGTCTCATGGTGGAAGGCGAAAGTGCGCAAAAATTCGCGCTCGACGGCGTAGTTTTCCATAAATTGCGAGGGCAGTTCCACGAAATCCCACCAGACATTGGTTCCGCTCAGGCTTTCGTAGCGCGTGTTGGCGAAAATGCCGTGAAGCGAGTGGCCGAACTCGTGCAGGAAGGTCTCGACCTCGCCCAAAGTCAGCAATGCGGGCTTTTCGGCAGTCGGTTTCGTGAAATTCATCACGACGCTGACGTGCGGTCGAACATTCGTGCCCTTCCGCGTAATCCACTGCCCTTGATAATCGGTCATCCACGCGCCGCCTTGCTTGCCCTTTCGCGGATGGAAATCGGCGTAGAACACGGCGAGATAAGAGCCGTCCTTGTCGAAAACCTCGTAGGCTTTCACGTCGGGATGATAGACGGGAATCGCCTTGTTTTCCTTGAAGGTGATGCCGTAGAGCCGCGTGGCGAGGGCGAAAACGCCGTCGATGACTTTTTCAAGTTGGAAATAGGGCCGAAGCATCTCGGCATCGAGGTTGTAACGCTCCATTTGCAACTTGTGGGAATAGAACGAGAAGTCCCAAGGCTGCATTTTAATTGACAATTGACAATTAACAATTGACAATTTTTCAGACGAGTTTTCGATGTCTTTTTCAAAGATTTTCTCGACTTCCTTAACTTCCTCGATGGCCGTCGGTTTGTAGGCGTCGAGCAGTTCGTGAAGTAGTTTGTAAACATTGTCGGCACAGCCTGCCATCCGATGTTTCATCACATAGTCGGCAAACGATTCATAGCCCAGAAGTTGCGCCATTTCGCGCCGCAGATTGATGAGCCGCTTGCAGATTTCGAGGTTGTTTTCGGCGTTGTCGTGCAGGCAGACCGTGTTTTTCGCCATATACATCTGCCGACGCAGTTCGCGCTGCGTGGAATAGGTCATAAAGGGCGAGTAGGAGGGCGCGTCGAGCGTGAAAATCCAGCCTTCCTTATTGTGTTCCTTCGCCGTTTGTGCGGCGGCTTCGCGAGCCGTTTCGGGCAGTCCGTCGAGTTGTTTTTCGTCGGTGATATGGAGTTCGAAAGCCTTGTTTTCCTTCAGCAGATTCTGCGAGAATTGCAGCGAGAGCAGGCTGGCTTCCTCGGTGAGTTGGCGCAGGCGTTCCTTGCCCGCATCGTCCAACAGCGCACCACTGCGCACAAAACCGTCGTAGTAGTTCCGCAGCAGCATTTCCTGTTCGGGCGTCAGCGTTTCGGGCTTCAAATTTCCCTTTGCTTTCCCATCGTTTCCGAAGTAATCGTCGTAAACCTTCTTGATTCGCTCAAACAACGGCCTGTTCAGCATCATGTCGTTTTCATGCTGCGTCAGAATCGGACTCATTTTCTGAGCCAGTTCGTCGAGTTCGTCGTTGGTTTCGGCGTTGAGCATATTAAAGAAAACCTTTGAAACGCGGTCGAGCAGGTCGTAGTAATGCTCGCCCTTGCTCGTATCGACTCGCACAATCGTATTCTCGAAAGTCGGCTCCTCAGGGTCGTTCACGGTTTTCTCGATTTCCTCCTTGTCGCGACGGATGCCCTCCATAAAAGCCTCCTCGTAGTCCTCGAAGCGGATTCGGTCGAAGGGAATCGTGCCGTGCGGCGTGTCGTAATCCAGAAAAAACGGATTTTGTCTTATCTCTTTTTCTTTCTTCATAAAAAATCAATGCTTTCTCTCATAAAAATCGTGCAAAAATAGTAAAAATTCGACAAAAATTCGTCATCTCATTGCTTTTTTTAACTTATTTGACCCGAAAAATGGGCAAACGGTTGGCTGTTTCGGAATAATTGCGTACTTTTGCGAGGAAATTTGCAATCAGAAAGAAAAAATGATCATCAAAGTTTGCGGTATGCGCGATGCCGAAAATATTCGCGCCGTGTCGGAGTTGGACATTGACCTTCTGGGATTCGATTTCAGACCCGACAGTCCCCGTTTCATCCGAATGGTGAGTTCGCTTGCGGGCACAATTCCCGACTACAGCGAGGAACAGGTGAAGCGGAATGTCGGGCGCAATAATTCCTCGCAGCCCCTTCGCCAACCCTCTCGCGTCGGCGTTTTTGCCGACGATATGCCGCAGAGCATCGTCACGCGCGTGTACAACTATCAATTAGACTTTGTGCAACTCAACGGCAACGAAAGCCGCGTGATGATTGAGAACCTGAAGCGGACGCTCGAACCCGATATTCGCGCAGGCGTTCGCGTCATCAAGACGCTGACCGTCATCACGCCCGACGACATCGAGCAATACAAGGATTTCGAGGGCGTGGCCGATATGTTCCTGTTTGTTGTGAAATCGCTGGAAGAGCGACCCGACTGGCAGATGCTCGAGGCCTACGATGGTCGGACGCCGTTCTTGCTCGGTGGCAGCATCGGTCCCGACGACACCGAGCGCATCCTCGACTTCCGCCATCCGCAGTTTGCAGGCGTCAGCGTCAGTTCGAGTTTCGAGACGGAATCGGGCGAAAAGGATGTTGAAAAACTCCGTCGCTTCGTCCAGATGTTAAGACGATAACTGTTTGTTATGGAAAACAAGCCGATAGACTTCTCACAATCAGCCGACCAGACCCCGTGGTATGCCATCCGCCTCTATTTCACGCGCTATAAGGCCGTGAGCGAGTGGCTCAAGGCGCAGGAAATGGAATATTTCGTGCCGATGCAGTATGTCGATGTCGAGAAAAACGGTCGTGTGAAGCACATTCTGAAGCCAGTCGTGTCGAATCTGGTTTTTCTCAAGAAAACGCGCCCGCAGAAGGCGATTTACTCGCTGCTGCAAGAGGCTCCGTTTCGTATGTCGGTGATTCGGAAAGGCCGTGAAAATCGCGAATGGAGCGAGATCAGTGCCGCCGAAATGCGCGAATTCCAGACGATGTGCAACCCCGAAATCGAACTGCGCAAGTACTTGAGCGAGTCGGAGGCGAAGATGAAAGTCGGTGCGCCAGTCTTGGTGAAATACGGCCCGCTGAAGGGACTTTCAGGCAAACTCGTACGCTCGAACAAGAAATACTACTTGCTCAAGGAAGTGCCTGGAATGGGCGTGATGCTGAAAGTGTCGCGCTGGTGCTGCGTGCCGATGGAAGGTTAATATTCGCTCGTGAAATGGAAGCGGATTTTTTCGAAATCTTGTTGCGCCATCGACAAAACGTAGCCCGAATCGGCTAAGAATACGTCGCGACCTTCCTTGTCCTTCGCCATATACTGATATTTTCGTTTTTTGAAGGCTTCGAGTTCGCGGTCGTCATCGCTCGAAATCCAGCAGGCTTTGTAGAGATGGACGGGTTCCCAACGGCATTTCGCGTTGTACTCGTTCTCCAACCGATACTGAATCACCTCGAACTGCAACTGTCCGACCGTTCCGATAATCTTGCGGTTGTTGAAC
>Ga0310690_10000556_pt1 | contig 77349 bp, 56 predicted proteins | sample AusTroGonzalo_MG_2_FD_207661 | JGI IMG/M metagenome (GOLD analysis project Ga0310690, IMG submission 207661) | Bovine rumen microbial communities from tropical cattle in Woodstock, Queensland, Australia - Gonzalo_04 (v2) (version 2) | ecosystem: Host-associated > Mammals > Digestive system >...
GTACGAAGATCTATGCAAATAACAATAATGGTGAGCGTGTAGCACCGATTCAGTTACCGTATTTCGCAGAGAACCCGCAATGCCGTGTAGGACACCGTGGCAAGGGAGGTGCCCGTAACGCCTGGTGGTTGTCTTCCATTGCCTCTGGTTCTTTCTTTTGTGGTGTCGGCTACGGCGGTGTTGCTTCCAACTACGGCGCGTCCAGCGCTTATGTTGTCCGTCCGTATTTCCTGTTCGCCTAAATCCGACACCCCTTGTGGGTGTCGTTCCATAATAAAGAAAGGAGTAGAAATGTAGTATGTCTGTGATAAAAAATAAACGAGGTCTATCTGACCTAGAGTTCTTTCACAATGCAATTAAACTACGCAAGCGGATGACAGAACTTCTGCTCCGAGATTTTGGGATAAAACAGAAGAATACCGATGTGAATGTATTCGCAAGAGAATATGCGATGGATAAAGCCGACAAGAGTTTATTCAACGAACTGTGCGAAAAATACAAAATAACCACATTGGTAGAATCATATCCGAGATGGCTAATCAATGAGTTCCGTGAAAGCATCTTAACCAATCTGCGAGAACTACTTGCCAATATAACTTCTGCTAATTCCATCTACCCTATATGTATAGAAGAATGGAATGAGCGAAGGATAAGGCAGGATAGAGCGATTGGAAACTGCGAAACACTCTTGCAGGAGATGGCATATGTAATTGCCACCGTTCCAGTAGATGCTGAAAAATATATGGAATATGTAGGGCTTATTGAAAAAGAGATAGCACTATTAAAAGGTTGGCGAAAATCGGACAATAAAATCCGCAAGAAATTGCGTTCATAGAAATTATGGGGTATTCCTTATTGCCCGTAACAACTGGTGGTTGTCTTCCATTAACTCTGGTTCTAACTTTTGTAATGTCAACAACAACGGTAATGCTAACAACAACAACGCATCCAACGCTAATGTTGTCCGTCCGATTTCGTGTAGTCGTGCTATGAGTAGGCTTAATGCCGACACGAATTACAGGAAAGGAAGGAATATCCCTCCGTAAGGTAAATATATACTTTGACACGACCAAATACGTTTGTAGTCGTTATAAGCGAGGTATCAATGAAAGAGTTACAAAAAATATCTGATTCTAATGAATTATTACAGGCATATAAAATGGCCTCAAATGGCTCTGACTGGAAAACATCTGTTCAGAAATATGAGGCCAATCTACTTAAAAACATCCGTAAGACACGAGAAGACTTACGAAATAACACCTACAAGCAGGGTGAGTTTCTGGAGTTTGAATTGAATGAACGAGGCCATAACCGCCGGATTAAAGCACTCGGAATTGCTGATAGAGTTGTACAACGCTCACTATGTGATAATGTTATGATACCTGATTTGACCAAATATCTAGTGTATGATAACGGAGCATCACAAAAAAAGAAGGGCGTTGATTTTTGTCGTAGAAGATTAGAAACACACCTGCACCGATATTATAGAAAATATGGTAATGATGGGTATATGCTTCATATTGATTTTAGAAAGTTCTTTGATAATATCCGCCACGATAAACTTGTTGAAGCATTACAAGGAAAGATAGATCCAGATGTACTTCTGATACTAGAACAGATGATTTACTCATTTAAAGTTGATATATCATACTCGGATGAAGACCTGCTTAACCAAGTGTTTAACTCGCTTGAGTACGCCAAACTTCCACAACAATGCAAGACTGGCAAAAGATATATGGCTAAATCTATGGGAATTGGCTCGCAAATATCTCAAGTTGCTGGCGTATTCTTCCCTACAAGGATAGATAACTATTGCAAAATTGTACGAGGCTGTAAGTATTATGGTAGATATATGGATGACATATACATAATACACAATGACAAGGAGTTCCTGCGTGATGTTCTACGAGGCATTAGGGTTGAAGCAGATAGAATCGGTTTATTTATCAACGAGAAAAAGACACAGATATATAAACTCTCACACGGTTTTTCATTCCTCAAAATAAAATATAATCTTACTAGCACTGGTAAAATAATAAAAAGACCGAGTAGAGATAACATCACTAGACAACGCAGGAAGATGAAGAAGTTTAAAAGGCTTGTTGACACAGGCCAGATGACAATGAAAGATGCACGAAATGAAGTTAGATCTTGGCTTGGTAGTATGAAAAAGATAAACGCTTACAAGACATCGCAGAATATACGCAAATTGTATAAAGATTTATTTCTGGTTGATGTATATGACACTCCATCACAAGATGAACCAAAGCGGGTAAACACACTTATCCAGTTGAGCAAGAAAGTGAAATAAGCATTGTGGTATAATAATAATAGATAACTTAAAAAGGAAAAACAAAAATGGAAGAAACTCTTTACTTATTTAAAAACGAATATGAAATCGCAGCATATGCTGGTGAAATCTTAACCAAAAGAGTAGGTGATATTATTGTTGAAACTATTGTATCTCCAACTCCTGAACAATTAAAAGACTATGGTTACAAACCACTCCAGAATACTGTACGTCCTGATGAAAAGCCGGGCTACATCATTGAAACCTACTACGAGAATACTCCTGAAGTAATCCTACAAAAATATCGCTATGTAAAAGAAGACTAATGATATGGAAGACTTTATAGCAAAAATTCCACTGCACGATGCAAGAGATGTATCAGATGCATTTATAGACGCAGAAGATGCTATCCGCCCATCTGTGCAAAGACCACAGCATCACGGTGAGCGTGCTGATTCAATGGCTAATGACAGTAAAATGCCACAAACTTGTGATAAAGAACGTATCGCCAATAATATAGATAGTATTGCGGCTGCTATTATGGAAGCATTGGATGCCGTAGATGCTGATGAGAATACCCGCATCTCTAGTATTATGATAGAGATTGGACTTGAATAAGCATATGTAGTATAATTTAATTAACAAAATAAAAAGGAGTCAATATGGCCATTCAACCAATCAAGACATCTATCTCTACACAGAGAAAACTATCTCTTGCGGCAGGTATCTTATCGGCTATTGCCACATTCGTTTCCCTCATTTCAAAAACTTGGGGATTCGCTGGCGTAGGCGAGCAGATTGTAACCACCTTTCTAGCCGCTAATACAGTTATCAACTTGTACTTCTTCGGGTCAACTGGACAGAAGATTACGGAGGAAAAGAAAGATGAAAAAGATAAGTAAATTTTTAAAAAATAATATCCATTGGATTATTGTTGGCGGTGTTGCACTGCTTTGTGCTTTATTCATAATCTTTGGCCACACGTCAGAAAATGGACAATATCGCACATTAGATGGTAATGATGCACAGATACCTGAAGCAACTAAACAGTTTATAGAGGATTCAGAAGCGGCGATGAACCGCATTATGAATGAAGATAAACCAACCGATGCTACTACTGAAGAACTCTTTGATGAGGAAGAAGTAGGGCTTGGTTTTGCTACATCTATTGATGCTATACTAGGGCGGAGATTAGACGATGGCAATACTGATGGTGGTAGAGGCTGGCAATGCTCTAAATATACTGCATATCTTGCTACCGGAAAAAGAGAATATTCAACAGCACATCCGGACTATGGGCCTGTAAATGGTAAAGATGTCGCATCTTGGCTTGTGAAAAATTACGGCTTTAAATATGTGGACACACCAGTAAAAGGTGCTATCGGTTCTGGCGGGTTTAATACGCAATATGGCCACACAGTAATGTATCTATATTCAACTGGCACTAATACCGCTATGGTGAATGATGCTAACTATGTACCATTGACTGTATCTACTCACAATATGAATATATCTGGCTGGGTATGGGTTGTTCCTGGGGATTATAATCCTACTCCAGAGCCTACACCAACACCAGAGCCAACGCCTGAACCAGTCGCATCTTGTGATTTAATCAATGTTTACAAAGGTGATACAATGGGTGCAATTATGAGGCGTTGTGAAGGGTATGTACAATGGGGTGCTGCTATGGATGCATATGCTAGATCTTGGGTATCTACCAAAGTTAAGCCGGGTCAGACCGTTTATGATGGCTGGCACTCAAGCACGGGCGTAGGATTGTACGCTGGGGATATAATTCAAAGAGTTAAATAAAAGGAGTATAAAATGGCAAAGAAAAAAGTCAGCAAGCCAAAGACAGTAAAAGAGGTTAAACCTTCTGTCTATGGCAAAACTCTAGCAGAAATTAAGAAAGAACAGGCAGAAAAGAAACCTGCTCCTGTAACAATGATTACAGCATAAATACTGTTCGCTTATTCTGCAAACGTGGAGGCCGAAGAAGCCTCTGCGTTTTTTCATCATAGATGCCGTATAACTTGCTAACTCTTATCAATTCGTCTGTCTTATCTTTATAATTTTGTGCGATTTCTATCAAGTTATCTATTGTGTATTTGACTGTCTGATAGCGGAGTTTACGCATCTCTAGTATCTCATCTTCTGTGTAGTGGCGTTTCATATAGTAGTAATATTCTAATTGCTCTCCGTGGTTGCAGACATTGCAAGCGTAACATTGGAGGTGAACAATGTCTTCATCAAAAAGCAGGGCGTTAGTCCTGCCGGCTATAAAATGCCCTGCTTGTGATTGCTTGAATGGAATGAGTTTTCCACAAGTACAGCATACACCATTGTCTGTATCTCCGGTTGTGGCCAGACAATCTCGGATTCTTATGAATCTGCTAAACTCTTTCCAAGCATTTGCTTTTGCTTTGCTCGCTGATATGGTTTTCTTTTTAGTGGACATTTACCCTGCTCCACTTCTCTATTAGATGTAGCGTGCCATCCGCCACAGTATTTGCATTTGTATATACTGCCTGTACGTTGGTTGTAGTGTCTTCTTCTCCACTTCTTTTGGTATTCGGCCTTTTGGTATGTGTCATATCGTATCTTCCCAGTCCATTTACACCTGTTCTTTCCACTCACATCTATCCTCCATATCTTCAGGATTTCCGCCTCTACGGATGTAATCTAGCCCTCCATCTGTGAAGTTCCCACAATCACACTTCTGATAGTCGTGAACTGATTTTGATTCAATGAGGCGTTGACATTTCTTGCAGTAGAACGCATTTTTAGTGAGCACTTTATTTGGTTCTGAAGCATACTGTGTAGTATCCTGTCGGCGTGGTAACTCGTGCCTCCAGAATCTTTTCATCAATGAATCAGGATTAGCACTCTGCTTATGTAGATATAGTATTCTATCATCATAAACAACACGTTTATCTTTGGCTAGAAATAGTGTGTCTTCCTCGCCGATGAGCTGAAGTGGGTCAAACCTGCTTGTGCCAATCCAGTCATTAAGAATCATCTTCCCCCAAGCACAAGGCTCTGGGTAACATATATTGCCATCTTCGTGTTTTGATTTAAATTGAATAATATCTGCATCAGTATCAATTCTACTTTCAATTATACTTACGAAGTCATCGGGGATGTCGTCATCAGCATCAATAAACACAATCCATTTGCCTTTTGAGTTATCAATACCTTGATTGCGTGCTACTGCTACTCCCATATTTGTTGGATTATTTATAACAGTTGCACCTACAATCTCGCAGAAACTCAAGTCAACCATTGAACCATCATTAACTACGATGAGTTCGTGGCGTGGAATGACTAACTGATTGGCCAACTTATTAACAAGTATTGCTAGATCTTCAGTGCATTTTGTGCTAGTAATGTACGCTGGAATGATTACAGATAAATCAATCATATACCTCCTATTTATTTTTCTTCTGTGCTTTTCTTGCCTTGCGTAGATTTTCACGCATCTTTGCTTTTGTGGCCTCGGAATACTGTCTTGGTTGCGTAATCTTAATCCAACCTTTAGGGACATCAATCTCGTATCCGATGCTATACTTCCGGCTTCCTTTCATATTTTTAATTTTTCTAATCATTACTGGGTCAGTAGAATATACGCTAGCGGTCTTCTCGGCTGCATTGAATGTGATAACTGTTTCTTGTTCTAGTCTTGATAAGCGTACCATATCTACTCCATATATTCCGTTGTATCTCCAGTCAGATTTTTACCACGGAATTTATCCATCTCTTTATCACCATCACGATAAATTTTAATTGCCTTCAAGAACTGCTTGTAGGCTGTTGGATCTAGGCTTCTTAAAAAGTCTGTGGCGATTTGTTCTGTATCTAATTGTTTGCGTTTTCTGAATTTCATATTACCTCCTTATTATAATTGTGAACGACTCAACACGCTCGCAATAAAAATGGGGGATGTCCTGATGGGCTAACCCCCTGTTTGTTTTGTGAAAGAACTATTTGTGCGAGGAATAAGTTCTTTTGTTTTTGTTTGAGTGTGAGTAATTTGGGAGGTGTTTGTTTATGTAGCCCATCTACATCTGCTACTACCTCCATTATATCATACTCTTTATGCTTGTTCCACTTTTCCTCTAACAATCTCACCGGATTGTATTTTCTGTTTAACGAGAGCAAGCACTTCTTCACGGCCTTTTTTATATGCCATCTCCAATGCTTCATTAAATGCTTTGGCTTTTTTGTCATAGAGTTCTTGCTGAATCTCGGAAGCCTTTTTAAATGTTGCGGCCTCCGCTTTAAATTTCTCTGCATACTTGGCTTCAAGTTCCTCACGGATTTCTGCCTTTGATTGTTCAAGTTTCCACTCAAACTCCTCAATCATTCTTTTGCGAAACATTTCTTTCTCCTTTTCTTTTATATTTAAGTTTACGCATTATATCGTGTGCAAGTTGTATCTGTGCTGTTTTACAGTTGACAAGGTATAGTTCTCTGTGTAACTCATCTTTGGCCTTGTCAGTTAGTTCAAGCATTGTTTGCTCCTGTCATTTTGGCTTCATCACCGAATAATCGTAGCATCGTTTGCATTGAGTTTACGCACCCTTTAGCCCACGATACTTGCGATAAATAATAATCAGACTTGGAACGAAGTGAACGTTCTGCTCTACGGATTACGCCATCTCTTTCAGTTACAGAAGTCTTGCCGTATGCTTCGTAGATCTCGGCTGTCTGTTTTGTAACTGCTTCATCAGTTGCAAGTTTATGACGATTTACAATGATATAGAAGTATCCATATAAAGCGGTAAACCTGCCGAAGAACTCCGAAAGAGTAACCGGATTTTCATATAAACGATTAGTGATGTAGGTTTGCCACATCGCAATCAACTGCCGGTCAATATCATCAATATCTTTCTGGCCGGTGATGTCCGGTTCTGCTCCGAATATCGCTTCTGATTTATTTGCTGTTGCTTCTTGCCTTGCCATATTTCTCCTTATGGTGGCGGTAAGTCCTTGTTTCCCAGTTCTTCTTACCGCCAGTAGTCCGTAGGTGGACATTCTCTGTACGCTTTAAGAAGTCATCAATAAGTTTCTTGTCGTGTACAGATAGTTTCATTAGTCCGCCTTCATATCAGGGTCAAATTCAACCTTATATTCTTTCATCGCTCCATTGTCAGTTTCTTTGAAGCCGATGAACTCCACCCAAACATAAGAGCCGACTGGGATTTGTTCAAACTTCCTTCGGATGTCTGCTTGACCCATAATCTTTTTCTTTTTATCATCTTCGCAGAGAATGATGTATGCATCACCATCCCCAAACTTTGATGTAAATGTTTGGTGTTCAATGTAAAATCCTTCTAGTTTATCTCCTACTTGGATTTCACCTTTTTTATTCCACACTTCCGAATCATCGTAAGTGGCTATTGCTTCTTGCCTTGCCATATGCTATTCCTTTCTTGGCTGTGCCTTTGGCTTAATTTTATTATTGGTTCGGGGTACTCACCTTTAGGGTATCTACCCCGATAGTTCGGCCAGCCTCGCAGTTATCTACTGGCCGATGGTGTGGAGTGGTTGCGGTGTCTGGAGTTGCACCAAACTTTGTGGTTTATGAAGCCACCTAACTCACTGGAGTTTTCACCGCATCGGAGTAGCAGGAGAAAGAAACTACACTAGAAATAGCGAAGTAGCCTGCTACTCTTTCCGTACCGGAAAAAGACGGAGCGGTCATACAGTACTCCTGCCCTAATGGGCTACCGGTACTTGTGGCTGTACTCTATGCGACATTTAACTTACCGGCACACTAACGTGGGAACTGTTACTGGTAAGCACCACGAATTTTTAAATTGCTTGCGACAATAGGAATTGTGCGAATCCGCTTGCTGTGCTTAATGCTACACCTACTGCTTCTTCCTGTGAGCGTGCTGGCATAATGGATTCAATATCACCTGACTTTACTTTTACTTCATACAAATCACCTTTCTTCGTGATAGATGCTGTAAAGTTAATCGGTATCTCTTTCATTTTCTTCTCCTTTCTTCTTTTAGATCTGCTATTACTAATGATAATGTGGCAATGAAGTTGTCTAATCTTTTCTTGTCCTCTAGTGATAGAGTACTGTACCATCTCTGCAATCTCAATTTCCGTGCACGAGATTCTCGTCTGTACTCTACTGGGTCAATGTCAAGATGCGACATACTCCACCCCACTCTCGGCAATGTTTGCCTTAATGAACTTTTCGTACGCTTGAGGGTACTGCCTCTTAATATAATCATTCACTTCATCTTGAGATAGTTTCTCTAATTCCGAGAATGAATTATACTTGCCTTTTTGCCAAGCCTCATATGGAGCGTAGGCCGGTAGTTTATGTTCTGCGAAGGCTGTATAGATGGCATCAATTCTTTGGTCTAACTCATCTACATAATCTTCTGCTTGTATCTCAAATGATGATACACGGTAGTCATCTGCGTTTACATAATGGATTATGCAGCGTGGCATTATTCCGGTTTCTTTGTCATAAGACATAGCATAGAGTGCAACCTGTAAACAATGGGAATGGTCTGGCTCTGCTTCCTGATTCTTTCGCATACCAGTTCCACAAACTCTGTCATATTTTAATTTACTGACTGATTTAATTTCGTGGATAATTGGCATACCTTTGTCTGGTAACTCAAGCACATCCACGGAGCAGGTGCATCCACGATAGGCATCTTTCATTTCATATTGCCAAGTGAAGTCTGAACCGTTTGCTTTCCAATGTCCGGTTTCGCTAATCTCTACTGGCTTTTTGAATACTCGTACGATGAACTTTTCTTCTACATCGTGGCCTCGCATAAACTTTGCTAGGGTGTAGTCATCAAACTTTTTTTCAATGCCTAGCATTGTTAATATAGCCGTGAGTGCTGGCTGTGCTATTTTACTTCCGGAGATCTGTCCGGTTTCTTCATACTCATCAGGCGTTTCTCGTATCGTCTTATAGAGTATGTCCTCATAATCTTTTAGGTATTTCATTGTAGTTCCTTTCTTTTTACCTACTCTTATTCTATCAAATAAGCGTGTGCTTGTCAATACCTTTTCTTATATATTTTTATATAAAGTTTTCCACAATTAAAAGAAAAAAGAGAAGACCCCTGTTTGGGGGGTCTTGACCTATTAAGCAGATTTGATATAATTGTATCATAAATCTATTAAGCAGACAATAGGTTTATTCCAGTAGGGAGTGTAGCGTATAGCACACTAGGGCTGGTAAAAGAACCTAGTTAAGATGATACGCAAGTCGGCGTGTGAGGCCGCCGTGGTAGTCCTCACCTTATACTGAATAGTATAATGGCACATTAACAAACACCGAAAGCCAGATGGATAGTAAAATAAGTTTGATGAGTAAGTCGTTATAGAACCTGCTCAACCTCACACATAATAACTACGATTATGATGCCGGTTGAGTTGTCGGAAGTTCTCTTTATTTGCCCATAGGGTTTATTTTTGGATGCGTGAAAAATAGTTATAAGAGAAAAGAAAGTAGCAAAGAAAAGAGAAAGGAAGTGAGAAATGGTATCTTACCTGAATAGTATAGGTATTTAATCCTTACGATATTCAGGTAAGATATACACTTTTCACTCCCTGATATAAAGTTAATAAGTTAAAGGTTTAATATGAAACAACAAGCGTTAGGTAGAGTTAATACTAAAAGATGGAAGTCTAAAGTTAAAGATTCATATAATGTTAAGAGTATAGAGTTAAGAGGAAATAAGAACTGGTGTAAAAAATATGGCGAGGATTTAACCAAGCCACGATATATTGGTGATAGATATTATATTAAGAATGGTATTAAACTTTATCCTCCATATAAATAGCAGGCCGGTGAAGCCTGCTATTTTATAGTTTACCAGATAGGAGGTCATTCCAGATGGGGTCTATCTTGATGTCTAGTGGTTTGAACTTTGGTATCTCATTAAAGATTTTATCTACATCTAGGTCTGATAAATCTTTATTAAGCAGGTATCCATTTTTTCCCTGCTTGATGATTGCTTCTGATTGTGCGTGTCGTAGCATTATAACTGGCTTACCTTCTACAAGTGCTTCATATGCTCCATAACAGAAGGCTTCGCTTTCGCTTGGTTGAATAATATAATCTGCTAGATGAACGAGTTGTCTTGAGCCTAGTGATGCCTCAATAAATACAACTTCTGAATAACCTTTTAGTTTGGCTAGTAGATCTTCATTACCGTTTGCATCTGGTGCAGCGATTAGCCATAAAAATCTATGACCACTTGAAGAAAAACGTTTTAACATTTCAAGTAACTGTCTTCCTCCTTTTTCCCACGATAAGCGTGAAAGTGTAAGGAACACTAATGGTTTCTGCTGTTTAATGACAATATTTGGAATGACTGTACTTTCAATTCCCCACTGCTCTACCATTTCTTTTCTGGCCTGCTCGGATACACTTAATGATACATCTACATAATCAGACTTCTTTAACTCAAAGCCTTGCCAGTATGGTAATGATTTTACAATCTCCCAATAGGATTTCCAGCAAGCGTGTGCATAGTAGCAGTACACTTTCTTGGCACGGATTCTGTCGTACACACAATCCGGCGTGTCAAACATCATACTGATTAGAATATCACAGTATAAAATCTCGTTGTTATACTGCTTAACATTCCAATGCTTTGATAATTCAATTAACTGTAATGGGTCTGCGTTGCCGTAAACATAAGTTATATTCTTGTCGGGGAATGATACTGCCATATTCTGCAATAGGGTTTCAATACCACCAACCTTACCTGCATAACCTTGATACAAAATAATACTCTTGCCCCTCTTGTGATGCCTTGTAATTTCTACAACGTTACATCCAAGTGCAACAAGTTCCCTTGCATCATATTCATTATCAACGGTGAATGGCCTGTTTCTTTTTTTGATTACACCACGCCATCTTATATCTTTATTTGGTTGTAGTGTGAACACTTCTGCCTCGCTTTGATTTTCTACCACCAATCGCTCCGTATTTTCTGGCTCTCTCTTTTCCAGTCAATCCATCCTTGCCAACCTTATTAGAAGCGAAGCCACCATTCCTCCCACAGTGGTCGCCCATCTTACCAATGTTTCTATAAAAATCTTTACCAAACTTTTGGTAATTAGTTTTTGCTGCTTTTAATCCACCCTCTCTAGTTCCGGCCATTCTCCTCCTCTCTGCATTGCCAACTTAAACTCCCAACTCTTGGGTATGAATAATGTTTTAATAGAATCCCAGTGAATATCTCTTTAGGATTCTTATCGTATAGTTCATATGAGAATGGTTTATCCTCACACCATTTCATATCTGGCACTCGTGTTTGTCCGAGAAAATCTCTGCGAATAAACTTTACTGCACCGACACACACCTTCTTATTCTCCTCATCAAGATGCCATATCTCGCCATTATCAATCTGCAAATCAAAATAGATTAAATCATTCACGCCATCTAGGTATGGTTTAAACTTATCAAAGTTGTCCACATAGTAATCATCACTAGACAATGAAACAATGTATTCACCTCTAGCCAGATTGAACCCTAGATTCATAGCGGCTGCTACGCCTCTATTATCATTCCAATGATGTATGATAGAACCAGTTCCGGTGTAATGCTTACCCCACCAATCAAGAATCAGAGGCCAAGAGCCATCCGTAGATCCATCATCAACTATTATTAACTGTGTTTCATCATCTATTGGTATGCTATCCAATGCTCTGATTACAAGGTCTGCTGTATTATATACTGGTACGATGACTGTAATTTTAGGTTCTTTCATTATGGTTTCATCCCCATCTTCATCATTTCAAATTTAGTAACTGGTTTTATTTTATCATCAGTTATGTCTGCTGTCCAATCTTCTTGTGGTTTAGTATGCTCTGCGGATTTCTTTATTGGCCTCGCTTCTATATTGCCATAGAACTTACCAGTAGTTTCCATCCACTCATCATCATTAGTGATGCAACCACCATCCCACTTCATTTTTCCGAATGGGAACGACCTATCAACCGGCATATTCCTGCTCTTGATATGCTTCACCCAGAACGCATCCGGCTCATAAGTATCATCTTCGGGGTTAGTCCTGCCTGCACATAATAGATTATCGCAATCATATACAATAGCACCTACACCATTCACATCATTCTCGTCTGTTTCAAACCACTTCCTCTTATTAACAATACTATCCTTGCGGAGTGATGCAACAATTACTATCGGCACATTATAGGTTAGTGCAAGTTCGTGGAACATACGGCTAATCTTCGCCATCTCTCTTGCTTCCATACCTACGCCCAAGTATTGCAAGTAGTCAATAAAGACTGCTTTAATACCGGAATCATTTGCTTTCTCAAATAACTTCTTAATGTTACGATAGTCTAGTGTCTTTGCTTTCTGAAAGTATAGATCTAATCCATCATCCCAGTTATCTTGCTTCTCACCAGTAAACTTATCCATAAAGATTTTCATCCTAGCACCAAGTACCTCTGCTCGCATCTCTAGTGTGATGAATAGAGTTGGCACTTGACTGCTTGCTATCACTGCCATATCGCTACATAACCAAGACTTGCCAACATTACTATTAGCACAGATTAGAGTAACCTCGGCTGGCTTTAACCCACCTATCATCTTATCAATTATATCTAGTCCAGTAGTCAATGCGTTCTTGCCGAACTTTCCATAATCCTTTTCTGCTTCCTCAATATCATTTTTAATATCGTGGATACTTACTAACTCTGGTTCTTCGCTTCGCTTTTCCAGTTCAGTTTCGGCTTTACCAAGAATGTCTGCTAATAAAGAACTAGGTATATCAGCTTCGCCTATCGCTTTAGCGGCGTACCTCAACCGCTTCTCGGCTTTATCATTTGCTGTCTTATCCTCCATACCGCACCTCCTGTTTTAATATTTGCTATCTTCTAGTTTCATCATCACGCTTGGTTTTTCAAACTCATCTACTAAATCCACCAACACATCAGTTATCTTATCGCTATCGGCATCACAGTATGTAATGAGTAAATCACGAATAGCATTTATGAATTGCTTTCGGCTTATCTTATCAGACACTCCAACTAGCACAGCCGGTGCTTTATCGCTTGCTAGTGCTAGTAACATCCTGTCTTCTACTCCTGCTTTTTTTAGCACACTCGCACAGCCTTTGGTGATAGCATTGAACGCTTTAATTTCTGGCTCAATGATTTTGTTTAATTTATTTTCCATAGTATTCCTCTCTTAAAATTAAATTAGGTCTTTGCTTGCTCCCTACTGGATACTTCGCAAGTAATAGTATTTCTTTCTCGGATTCTTTTATCGCCTGCTCACAAGACTTTATTATTCCGAGTGCCAGTTCAACTATCTCTTTGTCTTTATCGGTGTAAACCTCCTTTGCTATTTTATGTTTTATTAGTGATTTCATTTTTTCAATTAGATCTTTATTAGTATCAATCCAATCTTGTTCTGATTCTAGTAGCATTTTCTGGTCGTGTTTCTTTTCGGCTTCAATCATCTCCGCCTTTTCACTATCGGTCAATGTGTTCCAGAGTTCCAATGCTTCACCAACCATTATCCCAAATCACCATTCTCTATCAATCTGTTAAATGCTATCGCCCAAGACTGACGACTTAACTTTAAATCTGGTGCCATCTTTTCTTTGATAGTTTGTAGGCTATCGGTAGGCTGTACCCTGCCAGTCTGTAATGCAACTAATAACAACTGCTCTTTCTTTCCATACGGTGCTTTGCCAATCCCGAAGATGTAACAGATTTCCTGCTTGGTATATCCAGCACGTTTCATTATCTGGATTATCTCGCAAGCGTTCTCTATCAATCCTGTGAGATACTTGGTGGAATAAGTACCAATCGCCTTTTCCTGTATGCTTCTGACCTGCTCCTGCCGTCTTTTGTCTTCGTCCATTTTCCTCCTTTCTTTCCCCCTTTACTTCCTATATGTTTCATCCAATCGCTTGAATGTCTATCTGGTTTGAGTTCCTCGCTTTTCTTATTATCCATTATATCATACTCCTGATGGTTATTTCAATCTTAATAATTTATCTAGTGGCACGGCTCGCATACTTAAATCTTTTCCGTTGCGAGTTCGCATTGTTTCTATCGGTGCGGCACATACTGCTTCGTTGGTTACTTTATACTCGCCAGCATATGCTCCTCTTAATATCTGAATCGTGAAGTCTTGCCCACAAGGTATTCTATATCGTGCTATCAATACAACTTTATCGTGGTATCTTGGCTCATTTATTTTAATCATTTTACTCTCTCCCATATATCGTTATCGCTATCGGTGTAGATCTCCCCGACTTCTGGCTCTGGCTCTCCCGCCAGTATATATCCATATAAGTCATCATCACCCCAACTTAATCCGAGGTATCGCCCAGCATTTTTTATCATACTATTCCACAATTTTTGGAATGGCGTTTCGGTTTCGGTGGTGCTAATATTCTCAAGGAATAATTTATACACCATTTCTTCTTCTTCGGTTTCAATAACGCACCACCAATCACGGTTATCTTCTGTGCTATCAACTGGCTTTCCGTCTAGTGTTCTGCGTTGCATTGTAATTATTTTCATATCTTCTCCAATTCTTTTATTGCTCGCCCTAGTATATGGCGGATTGCTTTATAATCTGATATGAGTTTATCTGGCGTTGCTTCCTCTACTTCGCATAACTTCTTATATGCTCCGCTGTTGGTGGGTGCTTCCTGCACCCTGCTCCGCCAGAAACTCACAACTAATTCTTTACTAACTCGCACGTCTTCATTCATTCTCTGGCTCACCTTCTGCAATAATGTTTGCCAGTGCGTGCTGTGTATTATACTTTAATTCATCAATCGTATAATAGTTTGAATCGGTTTCAATATATACTGTGTCATCTTCTGGATCTTCGTGCTTGATATAATGTACACTATAATCTCCATTAAATAACTTAACACTATCTTTGCCAATCAGAAGTTTCTCGGCATAGTTACGCTTGAACCATAAGTCATTATCGCTCTCGGTTTCCCAAGCCTTTGCAACTTCCTTTGATTTTTTAGCCAATGCTTCCATAGCATTATTCATTATGTCGGCTAATTCTCTTATATCTTTTTTCATATTCCTCCTTAATTATTATTGATATATTCTTCAACTGCTAACAAATTATTGATGTGTTCTTCGCTGTCTTTATGGTCATAGAATCTTATATAACCAATAGCCTCATCAATCTTATCTAGCATTTCATCTTTGACTGCCCGCTCCGCCTGTGCCTGCTCCGCTTCCGTGAGGAATGGAACAAGCGTTGCTGTGCCGTCTGCATTATATTGGATCTTTACGCCGTGTGCTTCGGCATCCTCTATACTTTCATAGCCTAACTCGTAGGCTTGCTCGCTTAATTCAGCGTGCAACTGACTCATTTTACTCATCTTAAAACTCCTTTCTTAATTGTTTAATATAATCTCCAATCACTCCGCCGAGTTCTTTGTTGTGCCACTCCCCAATCTCTCGCACTTTAATTTCTCTTGCTGTGTAATTGCCTTCTTCATCTCTCCCCTCGTCAACATCCTTGACCCATCCCCAATCACAGGTTGCTCCACAAATCGGACACTCACCACGCTCGTCTATATCTCCAAACTCCACAAGGTGTTCGGGGTGTTCGCACTCGCATTGAATATCGTGCCACGGTTCGCTTCCCCAGACGGTAGCATATCGCTCGTCTGTTTCTAGATCTCGCACTTCAAAGTCAATAGGCTCTCGGTCTTCGGCTTCGCTATGCTCAATCCTTAAATTATATTCTTGTAATTTATTCATAGGTAGTTCCTTTCTTTTACCTTACTTACATTGTATCAAACTTTACGCTTTTTGTCAATACCTTTTTTATAATTTTATAATACTATTTTGCTCCCGCCTCTTTAACATTCAGATTAGAAACAGCCATCGGACATTCTTCTATATATACATATGACCAGCCCTGCTGTTCAATCATTCTATACATCCCAATTAAATCATCTATGGCTTCGCCGACTTCCTCGGCTTCTCCTTTTATTGCCTGCCTGATTAACTCATCAGCGGTCAATCGTAAGAAAGTTTTTAGATCTTCAGCGGGTGCTATTGCGTAGCCCTTGCTGTTCAATTCGTCTTCTATATATTGTGATTTCATTTTATCTCCTTATAAGCGGGGTTTCCCCCGCTCCATTATTGTTTAATACATAAATCGTGCGAGCCTCTAACCTGCCACACACAATTATTATTTATTGCGTAGGCGTTGCGTTGTGCTTCTTCGTGTTGGTTGTATGCTACGATAGCCACGAACCCAAGCACCAAAGCAAGCACGCCCGCTATAATTTGCCAGCGTTTGGCGGATTGCTCCGCCGCACGCCTCGCCCTTCTTTGTGATTCCCACGTCATTTTTAAAACTCCTTAAAGTATGGAGTTTCGGCTACTTGCCAGCCGTACACCCCGCTATAATCTGTTGTATATAAATAGGTGAACTCCTCGCCACATCTTCCAATGTTGGCTTCATATTCTCCCCAGTTTTTGTCAGTTCTGAATGGGTGGTCGCTCTCGTTGTAGCAAGTTTCTTTTGTTTCTTCTAGCGTTTCACGGAGCGATGAGAAGTCGCCAAGCCCTGCCAATTTCTCGGCTAATTCTGGCGTATTATAAAACCTTTTTAAGGCCTTTCCCACGCCTTCCAAGTAGCCATCGTGGTGGCAGTATGACGAGATAATCTCGCCGTTCTCTTTTTCAAATCCTATTCTACATCGTGTTGACATTGTAGATCCTTTCTTTATTATTTGATATTGTGGCAACTTTTCCGCTTTCTTTCTTATACTTCGGACGGTGTGCCTTTCCTATGATTCAATTATAGCACAGGTGGTCGCTTTTTGTCAATACCTTTTTTATACTTTTTTTGGCTTTTTCTGTCTAGATCTTCGGCGGGCATTTCCCCCGCTTCTTCCGTTCCATTCCCTCATATATAATATATAGCCAATACTCCATAAAATCCCGGCGGGGATTCCCAAGCCTTCCACGGTTTTTTCTTTCATTCTCTTATAAGTGATATACAAAATAATTAAACAGCAAACAGTCAACGGCGAGCGACAGCGAGCCATCACCCCTGTTATTTTCAATTTATAACTTAAACTTTAAACATAAACACCCCTGTTAAAGGTTAAAACTCCACGCCCTAGATTTTGTGCCAAAAATTCCCACGGAGCCACCCCCCACCCCTGTTATTTGGTGCAGGTATGATATATATATATTTAATGGTTTGGGGTATAGTCCCAGCCCTGTATGCGTTCTAAACACCCTGAATAACACCATTTAGGCGAAAAAGGTGGAAACTTTCCACCAAAGTATGCTATAATAAACATAAAAGGAGTATTATGTCGCAGAGTATTAAACTATCAGATGAACTGTATCAGGAATTAAAGGGTCTGGCCGATAGAGAATGTAGGACTGTGCCGCTGATGATTCAATATATGGTTCAAAATTGGGGTGTAGAAAAAAATAAAACGGAAAATCCTGCGTGGAATATACCTAAACCTTATTGTGAAATTAGGTCGGGTTCGCAAGCGAACAGGGTGGTTGCCACAGGCAACGAACATATGCCGGTGCGGGAGAGTCTGCCTGATGAATTAGAGGAAGCGTTGTACCATTATAAGCAGATAAGCGAAGATTTGAAACCGGAAGCGTTGATGCGTTGGTGTCATAAACAATCTGTTGAGGAGGCTTGGACTGATGAACAAGCGAAGATTGAAGTTGATAAGCGAAAGCAAAAGTTGCTGGCCGAGCGTGAAGAAGTGGCCGCTATATTAAAAGAGAACGGTGTATCCATTGGGATATGATATAATATAAGCATAAAAGGAGTAATTTATGGATAAGTTAGAAGTAAATGGAGAAACTTGGGGGAGGGTTATGATGGGAAAGCAGGGTGATACCCCAATGTATAGACAACTCATAGATGGAAAGATGACACCAGTTAAGAAGACTCTTGTACCCAGAGATGTGATTGAAGCATTTGAAGGTGTTGCGATGAGTGAACCTATCCCTGAAGAAGTGAAGCAGGTTGCTGAAATTATTGGTGATGAAAACATTGGTGGTGAATCTATCAAAGACTCTGAATCACAAAATGATGACTTCGGTTTTAGTGGTGAAGCACCAGAGGTTGACTGGCAGTCAATGTATAATGAGGCTGTGCAGAATGATGCCGAGCATCTTTCGTTAAAAGACTTGTGTAATATATTATATAGTCGTTTCGGGATCTATACCTGTTACTTACAGCGTGAACCGAAGAATGATGACATACATCCGATTACTGGTAATATGATGACAAACTTCACACGAGGCCAAGCCCGCCAACAGTATTTAAGTGCAGTAGCATCTAAAACTAACTATGACCCAAATGTGATGGCCAGAATCCTAAAAAGTAGAGAATCCCATTTTGATATGCAAGCCCACCGTGAGGCACATCCAGACCGCTTCGTACAACCAGATATTGAGATGCCGACAGAGGATAATCCTTACGCAGACAAGAAACTCACAATGAAAGAGTGGCGTGATATGAGAGCATCCGAGAAACCGATTATGAATACTGAACACGGTAGAAGGGGTGATGGAACAGATGAAGATGAACTTTATGCAGAGCCACCGATTAACGGACGTACGATTATCAGACCTTATGCCACGAACCCTATTGCAGAGCGTAGATTAGAGGAAAAGAGGTTGAAGCGTGAGCGAGGATATTAAAAAGCAGGAGAACCTGCCAGAGAAATTAAAGAGCCGTGATGCGATGATATTAACGGATTCGGAGTTAAACTATCAGACACTCCGAGCCGGTGGTATGCCTGCTTCCAGAGCATTTGAAAAGGCCTTCAGCAATGACCCTGATTATACAGACTTCTTCGCTAACTTACCATCTAATGAAAAGCAAGCGAAAGCAGAAATAAGATGGGCGGCCAGAGAATTAGACAACCGGCCAGAGATGAAGATGCTTCGCAATAAAGTGAATGAACGGCTGGCAGATTTGTCAACAGTCGCTTTGGATACTTTAGAGGAACTGATGGTGGAATCTAAATCAGACAAAGTAAGGGGTGATGTTGCGATTGAAGTACTACGCCAGAATGTAGGTACACCTGATAAGAATGGTGATAACAACGTTTCGGTTAAGGTTGTCTTTGGGAATGACCCATCAGAGATTGTGGAAGGTGAGGTGGTGGATGATGACAGATACTAATCAACTAATGATTTGTACTACCTGTAATTGCGCTACTAAAGTTTTAATGGATGATGATGGCAACCGCTACTGCGGTAAGTGTAAGCAAAAAGTGGAGGATAAGAATGAGCGAACCGACTACCAAAGTTATTAGATTACCGATGCCGTACAAAAAGCAGAGAGAAATCCTGCTGGACAAGCATCGCTTCAAGGTGTTGAATCTTGGCCGTAGAACCGGTAAGAGTACAATCGCCGCAACGAAGGCGGTACTCTCGGCCATTGAAACCGGCTACTCCAGCCTCATCATTTCTGATACGATGGAACACGCTCGTGATATTTATTGGAATGAAATCCTCCCCTCCACTATACCGGAAGTGTGGGCTACCAAGAATGAGAATCTATTACAGTATAAAATAAAACCAACCAAGTTTGATTTACCAGTCGCAAAGTTCTGGGGTCGTGATATACACGCCGACTACACCGCCCAGACTAAAACTCCCCTGATAAAGTTGAAAGGTGTTGATAAGAACCCTGATGCCCTCCGTGGTGGTAAGTATGGCTTCATCGTGATAGATGAGGCGGCCTTCGCCGAGTGTGATTTGAACGATGTATTCAGGAAAGTCATACGCCCGATGGTGGCTGATACACAGGGTGAAGTGTGGATTGTCAGTACCCCTAATGGTACAATGAACCACTTCTTCACATTCGCTACATTAGCACAGAATGAACTTGAAGAAGACTGGGGGTACTTCCACGCTACCGCCCTAGATAACCCATACTTTGACCCTAAAGGCACAGGTGAGTGGGAGTCCATTAAACGAGCATATGAGCGTGCTGGCAAGGTTGGAGATTGGCGACAAGAGTATATGGCGGAGTTTGCCCAGCCTGAATCTCTCGTGTTCCCGAACTTTGACCCGAAGATCCATATCGTGAAAGACCTGCCAGACCTCACCGACTTCTCTCATTTTATGGGGATTGATTTCGGTTGGAATGACCCATTCGCTTGTGTATTCATTGCTGTACATCCACGCACTAACACTTGGTTTATATATGATGAGATTTACGAGCAACACACCACATCTGCCGAGCGTATTCAGATGCTTAACACGAAGATGGCCGGCGATTACTTCAATTATATTGTAGGCGACTGTGCCGACCCTACCTCTATTGCTGAACTTAAAAAGGCCGGTATAAATGTCCGTGCTTCCGTAAAGCATCCGGGCAAAAAATCCGAGGAATATAATGTGATTAGAAGCCAACTTGAACTCCGTGAAACCATCACAGCCGATGGGATAAAACTGCTTCCGAAGATGTATGTAAGTGCCAGATGTAAGAATTTCATTAACGAGATTATGGGCTTGGCCTATAAGAAGGACAAGTGGGGAGAACTCACAGATATTGTTGATGACCGGATGCCAGACCATCTTTTAGATGCCACTAGATATATTAACCGATTTATGAAGGATGGTGGTCGGCCACCCAAAAAGATACAACATCGCTACTCCAAGTCAGGGCGAAGGTTGGATTAAAATGGTATAATAAAAGGGAGGTTATATGAAATTATTAACCACAGATGATACAGCATTAGCAGCATACTTGCACCTTATGGGCGTGGACTTTATCCACGGTACAATACAAACAGAAGTGAAACATCGCAGAGCATTTGTATTCAAGGAGCAAGATGGTGTCTATAAAAAGATTCAGGAGTTCTATTCTAGGGAAGCGACTGTTACACCGCTTGACTTCCAAGAAGCACGCTCACAAATCTCAAAGTGGTTAAAGAATGACATAACAAACAGTATAAAAATAAAAAAGGATTAAACAAAATGGAAGATGAAAAAGATAAACTAATCCAAAATATAGAGAACAGTTATGTTGAACCGCAGGGTGATTCTGATGAAGATATAGAGAAACGTGTGGCTCTATGGTCTGGTAGATTATCCGATGCGGAAAGTGTGCAGAAATCCTATCAATCAAAATGGGGTGATTGGTATGAGATGATGTATGCTGCTACACAAACTGATAAGATGGCTCTGTGGAAATCTAAAGCCTTCCTACCGATATTGGCTGGTAAGGTTTGGGATTTGGTATCTCGGTTCGTACAGTATAAACCATCGTGGGCGGTAGAATTATACAACCTACCTGTGAGTATGGACAGCGAATCATTACAGGCATATCTAACACAGGTGTATCAGAACTACGACAAAGTGAAGATGAAAATGGATTATGATTATAATGACCCAGTTCGTAGAGTGCCGATTCAAGACGAGTTCTTCTCTGTGCTTGTGGATTCCATCGTAACTGGAACTGGCGTAGCGAGAGTTACATATGAGGAAGCGACTATTGAACAGCGTGAACACCCGCTTGATGCGATGAATAATGTAGATATTACAGTTGAGAATGTAACCACATTGCAACGTGGATTTAACAACTTTGAATCTGTGAACATCTTTAACTTCTATATTGACCCATCTGCAACTGATTTACAGACTGCTAACTGGATTATAGTACAGGATGTTGCGACTAAAGCGGAACTCTTGACCCATCCGGAGTATGACCAAGCCGCCATTGAAAAAGTGAAGTTTGGTGTAATCAATGATGATACTGCTGTTTACCAAAAATCAAAGATGCGTAATCTAAACACGCAAGACCCTGCCTCTGCCGATAATCAGGAACAGAAAACACACATTCTTGATTGTTGGGATGGTGAAGCCAACACGCACACGGTGTACGCAGTAAGCGAAGACAAAAAGAGATTTGTTGAATTATTCCACGAGGATAATCCTTATTGGCATCAGAAGTACCCATATGTACCATTTAGGATTCGTAGGAAGCCACATCTATTCTGGGGTGAATCATTCTTTGAAAACTCTGAATCATTACAGAGTGCGATGAATGACCTCTTTAATCATTATATGGATAATCTTAACCTTACTGATGGTATGATTGCCATTGAGGAAGGTTCGGTGGTAGAACCATATATGATTGAGCCGGGCGGAGAGTTCCGCTATCGTGGTGAGAGGCCAACTCAATTCAAGTTCCCAGAACCAAACCCAGCCCAACTTACTACCGTGATGAATGAGATACAAGGTGTCATTGAAAACATCACCATCTCGCAATACGCATCCGGTGTGCCTAACTCTGCTACTGATACAACTCAAGGTACAGCAACCGGTGTAACTCGCTTGATGGAGGCCGCTACTGAAAAGATTGGTATGATGCGACAGAACATTCGTAGATCTTGGGCAGAAGTCGGGAATATGTGGCTTGTAAACTCACAACAGTTTATGGTTGACCCAGTAGTCTATCAGAAGAATACCTACAAGGGTTCGGTAACTGAAATGATTACTCCGACAGACATCCGAGGTAACTTCGTACTTCGTATAGATGAGAACTCATTTGAACCAATCTCTGAAGACCAGATGCGTTCTAACTATATTGAATATATCGCTAACCTCCAGAATTGGGCTAATGCTTCTCGTGAACAGGCCAAAGCCAATGGTAATACAGAGGGTATCATTAGTATTGACTACGCACACGCCGCTGAACGCTTGTCTGAACTATCTTCTGAAAACCCATCTACAATTCTTATGAGGGTAGAACAGCCACAGGCATTGAACCCAGAAGAACAGGAAGAACCTGCTGAAGAACCTGCCTTAAATGCAATCGGAGAGATTGAACCGCCACAAGGAATGAACGCTGGTACTGAAACACCAGAGATGTATATGTCCGGTGAGGAAGCAACCGCCGATGCTAAATCACTTGGTTTAGACCGTGGCCTAAAAGAGAACACGACTAGAAGCATAAAAGGTATTGTGCTATAATATAACTATAAGGAGTAATTATGGATAAAGTTAAGTTGGCCAAGCAAACTTTGTCAGAGCAATTAAAGTTCGCACAGCGTGCTTCTGTACTTGTGAAAACTCCACAGTACAATGAATTGCAAAAAATGATGATGGAAGATATGGCTAAATATAATAACGATATTGTTAAAACTACTCCTTTGTCGCACGATGAATATCTGCTTACGCTTGGCCGATTACAAGGGTTGCGGATGTTTGTTAATAAATTAAGAAATGCTGCTGAAAATAAGGATAAGTATGCAGAACAACTCCAGCAATACAAATGATTTCCAGCAGTATGTTCGTAACGAACAGGCTAAAGATCCATCGGTTCAGATTGTTAGAAAAGAGGATTTACAGCCTGTAAACGATATAAAGTGCAAGCATAAATCATTACGCTTGGATGAATCGGTTACGGACTTTGATTGTATGACCTGTAATAATCCTAATTGTGGTAAGTCTTGGCTTTTCCCATTAGGTACTTATAGGAATAAATTTAAAAAAGGAGAATAAAATGGACGAAGAACTCATCCAGCCAGCCGAAGGGCAAGAACCAATGATTGAAGAACCAAAGGTTGAAGAACCACAGGAACTTCAATATAATGAGCCGGAAGTTGAAGACACTTACAATCCGGTTGAGGAGAAGCGTAAGGCCGCCGATTTTGACAAGTGGCTTAACGAGCAGTATCCTATCAAGGGCAATGCTGACTTATCCGCCTATGATAAGAAAGACCCTGCTTCTGCAAAGAAGTATCTTGAGGATATGCAGAATAATATCCGCAGTGATATTACTAATGAGCAGAAGCGTGAGGAATTGAAACGCCAATATGAAACACAGCAAGAACAAGCACGCTGGGCTTCAGTAGATAAGGCTTATCCTACGCTCCGTGAGAACAAGGCGGTTTATGATATGATTCGTACATTTCACGATGGTGCCGCATCAAAGGGTATGACACCGCTTCAATCTGCTAAACTTATCAATAAGATGGTGTATGAAGCATACAATCAAGGATTCCGTGCTGCTCGCCAACATACAGAGCAAGTGCCATCTCGTCCACTTGGTAAGCAGGGTAAAGCACAACCAATCCGTTTAAATGAAAAAGCAATCCGTGAACGTGCATCTGGTGATATAGATGATGTTACTGCAGTTGTAGATGCTCTACAAAAAGCCGGCGTTGGCGGTTTATAGATCCACCTCACACACCTAGAAATGCAAGAATAGCCTCCAAGAGAGGCCTTCTTGTTGACAAGAAAAAAAGTGTGGTATAATTAAATTATAGTTATGTAGAATAACGAAAATAAAAAATTAAAAGAAAAGGAAAACAACTATGCCTACTGCTATGATGACTTCGTACGGCACAGCGGTCAAGCGTGAAGACCTGCTTGATGTCATTACGAATCTTAAACCAACTGAAACTCAATTCTTCACCGGATTGAAAAAGTCCAAAGCCAAGTCTGTTTACCACGAATGGCCGGTAGATGTATATGCTACCGTAACCAACAGTTCTTCTGACAAGAAGGCTGTGGAAGGTGCTGACTGGGGTGATGGTGATATGGTTTCACCAACTCGTGAAGGTAACTACACGCAGATTATCAAAGAGGTTTGGAAAATCTCTGGTACTGCCCAAGTTATTGACACCGCTGGTATGAGCAATCCAAAGGCTTACTACCAAGCAAAGGCGATGATTAACTGGAAACACAAAGCAGAGTGGTCGCTTATCCACGGTACTAAAACCGCTGGTAATGCTTCTACTGCTCGTGAGATGGGTGGTATCTTCAACCTTACAACGACCAATGCGGTCAATGCTAATGGTGCTGAACTTACCGAATCTCTCTTGCTTGACTACCTCCAGTTAGGTTGGGAAGCCTCAAGTGCCAAGATTTCTGAATGTTATGTTGGTGCTGACCTCAAGCGTGTGATTTCTTCGTTCACCGCTGGTTCTACCAAGAACATTGAAGCGAAGGACAAAAGGCTTGTTAATGCCGTTGATGTATATGAATCAGACTTCGGTATCATCAAGATCTTCCTACACCGCTTCATTGATTCTGTGGTTACTGCTGAAGGAACTCATAATATGTTGCTCATCGCTCCTGAAACACTTGCTTACGCAGGTCTTCGTGAGCCAGCCAACTATGATGCTCCTAAAGGTGGCGACTACGAGAAGGGTGCTATCATTGGCGAGTTCACTCTTGAAGATAGAGGTGAATACGCAAATGTGGCGATTAAGAACCTTGCCGCTAACGGCGGTGGTGCATCCTAATCACTACCTAACGTAGCAAAGATTGACCCCCTGCTTGGGGGTCTTTCTTGTGCTATAATAATAGTAGGAAATTAACAAAATAAAAAGGAAAAAAATAAATGTCTGATGTGGTTCTAGTTGCTGTCTTGGGGTTGGTTGGAACTGTATTCGGTGGGTTTGCAGGGTTCGCACACAAGAGCCGTCAGCAGGCCGTAAAGGATGCAGAGCGTGAACAATTGCAAGCAGACCAACATCATCAGTTGATGGCTGAACTTGAGAGAGTCAACCGCCGACTTGATGAACATAATGGTTACGCAGAGAAATTCGCTGAATCCTCTGTGGCAATAACCGCCCTACAAAAAGATGTAGAGTATATAAAGGAGAAAATAAAATGAACACCTATACGCAAGATGATTTACGAAATGGTGTAGCACAGTATCTCGGTTTGGGGACTTTCCCATCCGGCAATGCTACCGCTTATGATTCTTCTCTACAATCTGCAATAGATTATTGCTGGCGTTTTACCGATTGGCCGTTCACTATTAAAAGAGATATTCCGCTTACTCCCGATGCTGACAATAAATTTTATATGCCAGAAGACTTTGATATTCTTGGTTGGAGAAGTTTCAAAGACGTGCCAGAGTATAACACCAAAGATGCAGTTGAGTTTGAGGAGAATAATCATATACCTGTACGAGGAGTATATTTGGAGTATGATGTTTCTAATAATCGCTATCTAGTTAAAGGTGATGTTGATAGATTAACTACCGTTAGTTATCAAGTACGCCCAGAGAAAATCTCTAGCGGTGCTATCCATTTTATTGCACACCAACCTATTGTTATGGCAGCATCTATTTATCAGAAGATGAAAGAACACCCAAACTCTGCCGATGTAAGGCAAGAGTGGAATATGCTTGATATGCTTCTAGCACAGATGGCTTCACAGTCCAATCGGAATACACCGCTTCATAAACCTAAAGATAGATACGAAAAATACGGAACTTATACTGGTGATACACGGTAAGGAGGCAATATGATTAAATACCAAATACCTCAATACGCAAAACTACCAGCAGAAGGCGACCCACGCTCGCCATCAGAAACTCGTGTATTAGCACCATCAAAAGGTTTAAACCAACTTGGTGATGCATTTATGATTGACAACAAAGAGGCTTCAGAACTCTTAAATATAATGTTCACGGAAAATGGTGTTGTTGAGAAACGCTGGGGATATTCCACTATCGCAGAAGCACAGGATGCAATTCCTAAAGGCTTGGCATTATACAAGGGTGCTACTCGCCATCTCGTATGTGTTGATGGTGGTAAAGTCAAGATGCTCGTGAATAATGCTTGGACAGATATTTCTGGTTCATATACGGTTAGTGGAAATAATGTAAATATTACATCTTGCCGTAAGAAATTATTCGTGTGGGATGCTGTCGGCCAGACCACTGGTGGTTGTATATACTACGATGGATCTACAATGAATATCGGTACGAAATGCCCGAAAGGTGCGTTCTCTGTATCATATAAACAGAGGCAAGTTACTGCTGGTGTTCCGGGTCAGCCCTGCCGTCTATTCTTTAGTAGATTGGCTTATCCAGAAGTCTTCACCGTAACAACTACAACTCCATCTACGACTGATGCACCTATCCCGAATAACGTAAATGATGTTCCGGGTGCATCTGTCTTTACGGACGAAATTAACGCCGCCGCTGCATTTTGTCAGGATGTAAACCCAGAAGACGGTGAAGCGATTATTGGCCTCGGCTTCTTCCAAGATGCACTGATTATCTTTAAGGAACACTCAATCTGGCAAGCAGTATGGACTAATTCAGAGAATGGCTCTGAACTTGCTGTATCTCGTATCACTAATGCATATGGCTGTGTTGCCCACGGTTCTATATGTACAGTAGAGAATGATTGCTTCTTCTTGTCGCAAGATGGTATATATGTGCTTGGTAATGAGCCGAACTATTATACTGCTATCCGTACTAATCAATTATCTGCTCGTGTTGTAGGCTTGATTAACCGGATTAACTTTAATAAAAAAGAGTTCATTCGCTCTGTGTTCTACGACAATAAGTATTATCTATGTGTAGCACTTGATGGCTCTGATGTGAATAATTATATGATTGTGTACGATAAACGCTTCTATGCGTGGACATTATGGGATATTGGTGCATCTGGCATATCTCCATATGATTCAGACGAAGGAAAGCAGTTGATTGCATTTACCAGTTCTACAACTAATAAGACCTGCCGATTTGTTCCATACCAGTATAATGATGATGGTGCCGCTATCAAAGCATACTGGCGTTCTCGTGCCTTCCACGGCAAGAAGATTGACTATACTAAACTCTGGAAGAACTTCCGGCCAATCTTTAAGAGGATTCAAGGTTCTGTGAATATGACCTATTATGATGAAGATGGCGAGTTTGATTCAGAATTGAAGTATCAGATTTCTAAAATACAGCGTGGCGGTATCGGCGTAGATGCAACTGGTATGCTCACGCTTGGCCTATCTGGTGCAGAGAACTTCTATGTAAACGATAATGGCGAACTTGTCTTTGATGATGGCTCAAAGGAGTCAAGTATTGCTAATACGAACTCATCTGTTGTATTCAACATATACATTGGTAGGGAGAGTAGGATATTTGATTTTATGGTTTCTAATGAAGAAGTCAACGAAAACTTCGCTCTACTTGGTTTTATCATATCTTATGAAACAAAAGACTTCCAAGTATTCAAGGGCGAGGATACATACCTTAATGATAATTCTGGTGTGATATAATATAAATAAGAAAGTTAAAAATAAACAAAGGAAAAATAAAATGGCTGAATGGCGACAATCTGAAAATACGAATGTCAAAAACGGCGGTTTTGGTGATGCCAGTAATTACGCTTGGTGGAGAGGCCAAGATGGAAACATCTGGGCTAACATTGGTGGCGTTGGTGTCCGTAACCTCGGTAAGGGTGATGACCTCAATGGTAAGGGTGTACTCGTAAATGGTATCAATATGGATCCAAAAGGTATATTACTTGCCGAAAGGGAAATTGCTGACCCAGTAAACGGTGGAACAACTACTACAACTCCAACCGGATATTCTACTTCTAATACATACAATGCACAACTTGCTGCCGAACAAGCACGTCAAGCGAAGCGTGCTAGTGAAGCACAAGGAATCAAGGATTCTATGCTTGGCCGTAGAGGTGAGTTTGAATCTGTATTGAATGATATTCTCAAGAACATTGATACTACTTACAAAGAAGAATCTAACCGTAGAAAAGAAACCTATGATTCTGATGCCGCTGAATTGATGCAAACACTTGAAAAAGCACTCCCAGAGATTGCTGCATCATTCGCTGCTATTGGTGGTTATGATTCTTCACTTCGTGGTTATCGTGAGATGGATGCTGAAAAAGAACATCAGAGTTCACAAGATGAATTGAAGCGTGAATATGAAGCAGACCTCGGTAACTTGGGTGCTAAAGCAAATCAAGCAAGGACTGATGCCCGTACTTCTTATAATAACTTTATGACTGATTTTGACACGCTTGCTAACACTGAAGCGAACTCGGATAATTTGGAAACTATCCGCAAGTCTGAAAACTCTCTCAATAAGGGGTTGAATGACTTCCGTGGACAGAGCGAAATCTACAAACCAAATTCTACCTTCTCTAATGAGATGAAGAATCTTGGTGGCGATTATGACTTTGGTAGCATTAAGGACGCTTTCACTTCATTCCTTAACACGACAACTGCCGGTAATGGTGGCAGTACATTCTCTGCTGACGAAAAGATTGCAGAGGAAGCAAAGAAACAAACTGGTAAAACTAAATCTGAAATTGAGCAGAATAAATCTACCGGCGTAAGCAAATAATAGGAGGTCTAAATGAGCGATATTGTAAACGCTTTTAAGCAGACCAAAGGATACAAGAAGCGGAAGGACTTGCTTTCTGGTACCCAAGAGGTCAATCAAACTAATACTTATCAGGAACAGGAAACGCCAAATACTGCTCTTGAAGCATCCCAGAATGACAATATCGCCTACAACACATCAGGCACTAAAGATAGTGATAAATTGGCACAATTACAGCAGTTGGCTGCCGCTGAAACTGCACAGAATGAAGCGAATAAACAGGCCGCTGCTGCTATTGATGAGGCGAAAAAACAGGAACAAGAAGCACAAAAACAGGCACAGATGAGCCGTTCTGATAAGGCAAAGATAAGTTACAATGACTTATATAAAGATGAAGGCGAAGGCTGGTACAATAATCAGTTCTGGAAGAACTACCAGACCGCAGCACAGAAGGCCAAAGATTCCGGCTATAAGGATGTATTTGGCTCTAGTGCTTTTGATAACTCTATTAGCAGTCTTTCCCGTGCTTTGCAGACAGTTAAGAAAAAAGACAATAATGCTATTGGTGATGCCGACAAGTTCATCTCTGCCTATAATCAGTTGAGTTCTGATGACAAGTGGGATGTGTATCAGAACATTCAGGAAGCGAAAAATAAGATTGTCCAGGCTTATACGAAGGCTGATAATGAGAACAATAAAGATCTAAAGGATGCGTATGGAACCGCTTATAGGTACATTAGTTTATACGATGACCTCATTGGTGATATTGAGCGTGGTGATAAATCATTTGGAAAATCATTAGGCGACTGGCTATCTTCTGGTGGCTTCGTTGGTGAGATGGCACAACCGATTACCAATGCATTAGGTGATATAACAGGTAACTCTGAAACATCTAAAAGAATTGAAAAAGATATTGCTACCAAAAAAGAGGGTGGTAGTGGAGTGTTACAAGCAGTAGATGTGATTGGCTCGCTTGTAGGCAATACTGCACTTGCACTTGAAACAGGTGGTATATCTGGACTTGTTACGTCCGGTGCAAACCTTGCACACGAGGGTATATCCGCTTTAAACGACCAAGACCGTGAATACTATGTAGATGACAATGGTAATGTACAAAGGCAAAATAGAACTACCGAGCAGAAGATTTCTAGTGTTGGTGGTGCTATGTTCAACCTCGCATTATCTGCCGCTGGTATGAAAGGTGTCGGCCCGAATATCAAATTTTCTGGTGGACAATCTATACAGTCATTGGCCGCTAATAAGAACTATGGTGAGATTGCTAAAGGCTTATTGAAGTATGCTGGCAAAGAACTCCCGTGGGCTGCTGCTACTACTGCCGGCGAGATTGGTATTCAATCTATCGGTAATGGTGCTGATGCGTGGAAGAATTATGGTGAGAACTTAATCAATAACATTATCGGTGATGTCAGTATGGATGCCGCCGGTGCTATCCGTGAAGGGCAGACTGGTAATCGTGATTTGTTCCGCATCAATCAGGAAACTGGTAGGATAGAACTTGATGGTGAAACAAAAGCCAAACTATCTGATGAAGATAATGCGAAGATCCAGAAGAATCTTGATGACTTTCAAGAGGGCGTGAAGCAAGCCGTTGACAATGAAGGTAAGGTTGATAATGAGGTTGGCAAAACTGACCAAGAGATTGGCAAACAAGACTTGTCTAAACTTAATCAGGATGCCGTTAAAGTATCACAGGAAACTAATACCCGTATTACTGCCGAGGAGATGGCTCGTAATGCTGACAATTCTAGGCGTGTTAATCAGAATAATGAAACGCTCCGTGATGTATTAAACTCTGCACAGAAGCAAGTATATAATAAGCAGGTTGAAGCGATTCGTGCCGATTTAGAGCAGAATAAGATAACCTACGACCAATACCTCGCTCGTGTAGAGCAGATACAGGAAACATTTTTACAACAGGCACAATCCGTACAGGCACAGCAAGTAGAGGAATCACCTACTGGCCAAAAGGTAAACCCAGAAGATGTAACCAATGTTGTTGAAAATGCAGAGGGAACGCAGGCATCTGAAGTAACCACGAAGCAAACTACCCCTGAAGAATCATTTAGTGAGGCTCGTAATGAAGCAACCACGAAGCAAAATGAGATGACAGAAGGTATGGCACGAACAGAAGGTGAAGACCCTATTGAACGTGGCTTTAAATCTGCTGAAGAAAAATACCGTGCTGCACTTGAATCCGGCGACCAAGAAGCAATCAGGCAAGCGAAAGAACGCTATGACTTGCTTTTCGCAATTCGTGCTAATGAAGACGTAACAGGACTTGATTATAAGAATGGTGTGATATTGAATGAGATGCTAGGCCAAGAGATGTTTAGGGCTGGTTATGATGGTGCTGGCAGACTGGCAGACCAGATGTTCAATGTTACTGAAGGCAATAGACCGCTTGCATTTGATTATGGTACAGGTGAACCACTGTATATGTATGATGATATTGTAGCGGCAATTAAGAAGTATGGTGGTAAGGATGCTCTAGGAAACCAATTCAGGACTGCTGATGCTATTAGAACTGAAGCGGATAATGCTAGAAATCAAGCGTTTAGACAGGCCATTGATGAGAATATATCCGGTGAGCCAAAGGATCTTGACCAATTCAAAGACCAAGAATACAAGATGGATAATATACCAGAAACTCGCAACGATACCGATATACTGAATGACCTATTAGCAGAAGCGGCTGCGGCTGACCGTGGCTTTGTCCGTGAAGAAGCACCTGCTCGTGCTGAAGAAGTTAAAACAGAGAATCAAGAGCCGGAGTTCCAGAACATATATCGTGAACAAGATATGGCTAGAAGGCAGGAACTCTTATCTCGCTACAATGAGTTAGGTATGACACCTGAATTACAAGAGAAAATTCAGGCCGCAAATATAGCGGCGAATGGTGGCAAAGCGGACTTATCCGCTCTTACGCCAGAAGAAATGAATATATATCGCCAGACACTTGAATTTAACCCAGCAGTAAAAGATGTTGAAGGTAGTATTGAACGTGCATACTTACCACAGCAATATACTATGGATACCGAAGGATACTCAAACCGCTCGTTGAATGAGTTACTTGATACTGGCACTAATGATAAGTATTATGAGAAGTCTAGGACTGGTGCGGTTGCTGAATCTGGCAATATAGATTATTCAAATAATCCTCTTGTTGACTGGCATATGCGTGCAGAAAACTCTGACCTACAAATTAAAGCCGCTGCACTTGACCAGATGAACGCATTACGCCCAGAAGCAAGCCAAGAACAAAAGGTAGCCGCCGCTGACAAAACCGCCGAAGCAGTAAACGAATTGAACCATAAAGTAGATGATGCTGTTGATAATGGTATATCTGACAAAGATTTCAAACAGATGAAACCTGTGGATAAGTTGGCTGAAGCAGGTGATGCTCTCGGAGTTGAGAAAACCAACATAGATGCTGTTCCAAAAGGTATGTCCGATTATGAGAAGTTACGCTCTATCGGCCAATGGGATGATGGTGCTAGGTTCCAAGATATGCAGAATATCAATGCTATTGCTAGAAATTCCGCTGAAGAAGTAGATAATATGATTAGCGGTTATAAGAATCTGACAGACCAACAGAAACAGGATGTATTAAGGCGTAGAGCAGAACTTACTCGTAGATATGCAGAAACTACTGGATCTAACGAGATGGCCACTTACCTTGCTAATCGTTCTATGATTAAAGATGCGTGGATGCAGAATATGCTTAATTATGCAACTACCGTAAACTTCACTAATTCAAAGACCAAGAATCTTATGAATGAATATGCATCTAGATTTATGATGAAAGACCGCTATACGCAAAGCGTAGCACAAAAGGTTGGCTCTGCTATCCAAAGAGTTATGAACTCATCATTCCGTGGTGCTAGAGTACAGACTACATTAAATGAGATTCCGGAAATCGTAACATCTATGGCTGATTATGGTATGGTTCGCACGGCATCAATAAAGCCTTCTGAAGTACAGGCCATCAAAGCAAGGTATGGTATGAGCAACGGTGGCAGTTATGACCAGTTCTTGAATACATTACCTAAAGCACAGCGTGCAGAAATTCAAGCAAGACTTGAAAATGCTACAACTGCCAAAGAGCAGGTGAGTATTATGAAAGAAGCCGCACAGAAAGTTGGTAAAGTATTAGATGGTGCTGATACTGCTACGCAATGGAACGGATTCGTGCAGGACTGGAAGGATGCTACATTCTTACAAAATGCTGAAAGATACTACACTTCACCTAAATTCGCAGAACAGAATGGCGGCAAAGTATTACAGGGTGCAGAACTTACAAACCGTGTATTGTCTGACTTCTACCAGAGAATGTTGCCGATGGACAGAGTATTCAAATATATCAAGTCTGATTCTGCTGTAATGAAGCCAATGCTGATGTACTTTGATTCGTCTGCTCGTTTAACTGCTAAAGCGGTTCGTGGTGCTATCGGTTCTAATGATGTAGGTGTAAATGCTACTAAAAGCCGTGGACAGAGAATTGCTCGTAACGCCGCATTTGACCTTGCTCCTAGAGCATTGAGTGCTATGGCTATGGGCGTACCATTAGCATCTGTTGTTGGTATGTTCAATATCGGTGGGCAGGATTATTCCGGCATTGATGACGAAGATAAGACCGTACTTGATGAAGCAGTCAACTTCTTCGGCCAAATCTCGCCTATCTTGTCGCTGGCTTCCTATGCTTACAACCAGCAAAGGCAAGATGAGATTGCAGAAGCAAAAGGACAGGATACCACAAACCTTAAAGGTGATGCGGGCAAGCGTGCGTTAGATAATGTCTTAAAGACATTCACCCCGCTTGGAAATAGATTAGACCAAGACTATGGCATCTTCGGGAATATCAACTCTACTAAAGATGTATTAGAGCGTGGTGCCGCCATCAATAAACAAGGGCGTGTACAATACTTATCGCCGGATAATCCGATTGATATGATTAACGCTTTGATTAGTGGCGTGAACCGTACCTCCGAGGCTCGTGAATATAACAAGAATCCAGATCTATTATCTGCGATAATTAACCAAGCAAGAGGCAAGGATTACAATGGTGATGGTAATACTGATGGTGGCTTCAATGACTTCATCCGGTATAACCAAGCCTTGAATGAGTTCCCATTAGACTTCGGCTTAAAGGATGAGAATGATTACAACAGGCCACTTAATCAGTATGAGAACTCTGATTACTCTGGCAAAGTGAAAGAAGCACTTGAATCTGGTGATAGGCAACTTGCACAAGAGTGGTACGAGAAAGGCCGAGCCTATAATGCTTTGCTTGATAACTTACGCACATCTAACCCAGATGCCGCTGATGTGTATTACGCATCTATGGGGAATAACTTGGTAAGTCCTGAAAAATGGAAAACAGTATTATATGGACAGAATCCGAATGGTGAACCAGATTTGACTGTGTGGAATCTGATGAAAGATATGGCTTTGAAGCGTGGTGAAGATTTCGGTACACCTGTTGACCCAGCCTACACACAGTTGGATGATGAACAAACTCGTAGATACCTACAATATAAATCTACTGCTACCGGTGAAGATACTGCTCTTAAAAAGATAATGACACAAGATCCATTCTGGAAAGAGTTCTTCAACGCACAGAAAGAATACTATGCTACTCTACCTGAATCTGAATATGATGATTCAGGTAAGACACAACGTGTACAAGAATGGAATGACTGGAATGACAAGTATAGTGATTATATGTCCTTCATCTCTGGTAACATTGATGGTATGAATGACCAACAATTAGGCCTCTCATTGTCGTTACAGTTCCCATTGATGTCTGAATATCAGTCATTAAAGACTGCACTTGAGGCAAAATATGGAGATGAATATAAATCTTCGCAAGAGTATAAGAACTTCTGGTCGCAGAACTATGATGCATACCAAGCCGAATCTGATGCCTTTAACGAACAGATGTTATACATTATTAACCAGATGCGTAGAATTGAAGGTTATGATGATATGACACTTGATGAGATGGAATCAATCAACAATATCGGCAAAGAGAGTAAGTCAAGTAGTTATAAGAAGTCTAGTGGATCTAGCAGTGGTGGTGGCTACTCATACGCTCCGATATTTGAGAACACCTTCCAAGCATCGCCAGTGTATGCTTCTGTACCGAATCCTACAAAGATGCATTATAATCCGGCTGGACGAGCAAACTTCTATAACGTACCAATGAGTGGTACAATGGGCGGGCAACCTTATGCGGCGGTTTAATGGTATAATATATTTAAGAACGATTAAAAACAAAAAGGAAATAATATGGCTGAACAACTACAAAACTTCTTTGTAACAAAACTGCGTGAGGCTTGTGATTCCTCCGCCACTACAATATATGTAGAAACTGTGCCTACAATTACTGAAGGTACTTTAGTTATAGAATACGCTAACTCAACCAAGCACGAAATTATACACTTCACTGGTGTATCTGGCTACGGCCTTACTGGATGTACTCGTGGATTAGAAGGTACTACTGCACAATCCCACTCTGCCGGTGTAGATGTAAGGCAAAACTTGACTGCTGGTATGATGGAAGCATTTGCTAGCAGTTTTATTCAAATGACTGATACAGACCCCGGAGAAGGAGTTCCGCTAGAAGCAGGACATTTTATAGCATATTATAAAGATGAATAGGAGGCTATATGGCAACTGTATGGTCAGATGCATATTGGACAGGTAGTTATACCTACACTCGTGTACAAGTAGATTATTCCGGTACATCTGCTACCGCTATTTTACGCTACACTAGAACAAATACATATGGTGGAGCAACTGGTGCAGGGACTCCTGCTGGATTTAATTTCGGTGGTGGTTGGGCTAATATGGCTGGAGTTACATTCTACGGTCAGCAAACTGATGCGGAGATTTGTCGTTGTGGATTCAGTATTTCGCAGGATGGCGGAACATATAGCGGTTATACTGATGGACAAGCCGGTTATCTTGGATTTAGCGGTTCTGTCTGGATTCCTTCACAATGGACAAACCCATCTGGATTATCTGTTTCTATCACAGAAGTTCAAACTAATGGTGCTAAATTTAATGTTAATCTGTCTAGTTATGGCAATCCTTCAAGTGCAGATGGTAGATATATTGAAGCAGGTATTTGCCAGAATAATACTTACGGTTCACCGTATAGGTTTAGCACTAAACAGAATGTTAAAAACGCTACACTTGAAGTAAATCTGTCCTCAAGTAGTTCATTGAATATACAAGCGAATAAGCAGTACTATTACGGTGCGTATGCTTCAAATACAAAAAGAAGCACATCAATGATACAAAGCACATTTGTAACAAAAGCGTATGCTCCTACTTTTGAAGTATTATCTGTAACGGAAAACTCCGTAGATATTGCTTACGAAACACAAGCAGATGGTGGCCATTATTCAAAAAAGGTACAATATAGCCTTAACAATGGTGGCACTTGGGTTGATGGCGATACTGTAACCACTGGTAGTGCATCGGCTGGAGGATTCACTATTTCTGGCCTTGCTCCTGAAACTACCTATACACTTAAATGTAGAGTAAGCACAACTGCTGGCAATACAGTTGGCGAAGATATTACATTCACTACGTTGGAAGATTGTAAGTTTTATGGGGAAGTAGGTGGAGTAACAAAACGTGTAGAGAAGTTATACGGTTCTGTTGATGGAGAATCAAAAGAGATTGATAAACTTTATGGTTCAATCAATGGAGTAACTACTCGTATATTCTAAACTCGTGGCATCCAATAAATCGGAAAGGCTTGGCCTAACTTATGGTAAAGCCTTTTTTGATGCTCTGGATCTAGCGAATTAAAATCTCTAATTTCTGGGTCAACGATGGCGAGTGCATCCCATAGAATTTGAGGCATATGTAAACCGTATTGTAGGTGTTTACCTTTGGCGTTCCAGTTCTTCTGGTCTTGCTTGATTCGTTGGCAGTCGGCATTAAACAAGTCAATATCACGCCTTGCAGCAGCATTATAATTGGCCAAGAACTCATACATCTTACGCCATCTCTCTACCTGTGTTCTAGCATCTAATGCTTTTGCAAAATCAGCCATACGCTTCTTCGTATTGATGCGTGCCTTCGCTCTTTGGACTTCTTTCATAGCATCAGCAAGAGATATATCTTCTTCCCAATCTTCCCTGTGTTGTTCAAGATTATCCATAAATTACTCCTTTTATGCTTATTATATCACAAAGTGCTATTATGATATAATATAGATAGATAACATTAAAAGGAAAAACAAAAATGAGCAATCCAACAGGTTTAGAAAACTTTAGAAATGCATTAACTCCAGAAGGTATTTTGCCTGAAGGCTCTACCTTACCTCCAAATAATCCGGACTGGGGTGATGATTTCAGGGCTTGCTGTACTCCAACAGGTATAAAGATTGCAGGCTCGTCAAAATATGAGGGGAAAAATTTAAGTGATAAATATACTATTGAGCAGTTGTCTGCGAAGGTACAGGCTGGTAACTTTGAAGGTATAAGAATTGGTGATTATATCACTGCTGAAGTCAAGGTTGGTTCTGACAGCAAACGTGAAGAAGACTTTGTTGTAGCCGGTATAGATTACTGGTATGGTATTGGTGATAAAGGCAATGGTCTAGAAACGCATCACCTGCTTCTCATACCGAAGAATGGCTTCTACCCAACAATGAAGATGAATGATTCTAACACCACGACAGGTGGTTACTACGGTTCAAAAGCACACGGTATTTGTTCTGCGGCATATACTGCTGGTAGTGGCGGTGCATTAACAAGCGTTGTAGGAGATTATGAAGACTTTTTGAAAACCACTCTGGCCGCCGAAGATGGTGAATATGTCTTCACAAGAAATGCAAGTGGCAAATGGGAGTATGACGAAACAGAGGTTGGTGCTAACTTAAATGCGTATGGCATCACTTACTCCGGTACGCCAGTAGAGGGAGATACAATCACGCTTACCTTCGCAAAAGGTTATCTTGAGCCATATCGCCAAGCGATATACGCCGCTTTTGGAGAATCACATATTCTTACGCACAGAACGGTGAAGACAATCTCCACTTCATCAGACCAGTGGCACAATGCTCGTGTAGAACTGATGAATGAGTGTATGGTATATGGTACGAAGATCTATGCAAATAACAATAATGGTGAGCGTGTAGCACCGATTCAGTTACCGTATTTCGCAGAGAACCCGCAATGCCGTGTAGGACACCGTGGCAAGGGAGGTGCCCGTAACACCTGGTGGTTGTCTTCCATTTACTCTGGTTCTAACTTTTGTGGTGTCAGCGGCAACGGTCTTGCTAACAACAACAACGCATCCTACGCTTTTGTTGTCCGTCCGTATTTCCTGTTCGCCTAAATCCGACACCCCTTGTGGGTGTCGTTCCATAATAAAGAAAGGAGTAGAAATGTAGTATGTCTGTGATAAAAAATAAACGAGGTCTATCTGACCTAGAGTTCTTTCACAATGCAATTAAACTACGCAAGCGGATGACAGAACTTCTGCTCCGAGATTTTGGGATAAAACAGAAGAATACCGATGTGAATGTATTCGCAAGAGAATATGCGATGGATAAAGCCGACAAGAGTTTATTCAACGAACTGTGCGAAAAATACAAAATAACCACATTGGTAGAATCATATCCGAGATGGCTAATCAATGAGTTCCGTGAAAGCATCTTAACCAATCTGCGAGAACTACTTGCCAATATAACTTCTGCTAATTCCATCTACCCTATATGTATAGAAGAATGGAATGAGCGAAGGATAAGGCAGGATAGAGCGATTGGAAACTGCGAAACACTCTTGCAGGAGATGGCATATGTAATTGCCACCGTTCCAGTAGATGCTGAAAAATATATGGAATATGTAGGGCTTATTGAAAAAGAGATAGCACTATTAAAAGGTTGGCGAAAATCGGACAATAAAATCCGCAAGAAATTGCGTTCATAGAAATTATGGGGTATTCCTTATTGCCCGTAACAACTGGTGGTTGTCTTCCATTAACTCTGGTTCTAACTTTTGTAATGTCAACAACAACGGTAATGCTAACAACAACAACGCATCCAACGCTAATGTTGTCCGTCCGATTTCGTGTAGTCGTGCTATGAGTAGGCTTAATGCCGACACGAATTACAGGAAAGGAAGGAATATCCCTCCGTAAGGTAAATATATACTTTGACACGACCAAATACGTTTGTAGTCGTTATAAGCGAGGTATCAATGAAAGAGTTACAAAAAATATCTGATTCTAATGAATTATTACAGGCATATAAAATGGCCTCAAATGGCTCTGACTGGAAAACATCTGTTCAGAAATATGAGGCCAATCTACTTAAAAACATCCGTAAGACACGAGAAGACTTACGAAATAACACCTACAAGCAGGGTGAGTTTCTGGAGTTTGAATTGAATGAACGAGGCCATAACCGCCGGATTAAAGCACTCGGAATTGCTGATAGAGTTGTACAACGCTCACTATGTGATAATGTTATGATACCTGATTTGACCAAATATCTAGTGTATGATAACGGAGCATCACAAAAAAAGAAGGGCGTTGATTTTTGTCGTAGAAGATTAGAAACACACCTGCACCGATATTATAGAAAATATGGTAATGATGGGTATATGCTTCATATTGATTTTAGAAAGTTCTTTGATAATATCCGCCACGATAAACTTGTTGAAGCATTACAAGGAAAGATAGATCCAGATGTACTTCTGATACTAGAACAGATGATTTACTCATTTAAAGTTGATATATCATACTCGGATGAAGACCTGCTTAACCAAGTGTTTAACTCGCTTGAGTACGCCAAACTTCCACAACAATGCAAGACTGGCAAAAGATATATGGCTAAATCTATGGGAATTGGCTCGCAAATATCTCAAGTTGCTGGCGTATTCTTCCCTACAAGGATAGATAACTATTGCAAAATTGTACGAGGCTGTAAGTATTATGGTAGATATATGGATGACATATACATAATACACAATGACAAGGAGTTCCTGCGTGATGTTCTACGAGGCATTAGGGTTGAAGCAGATAGAATCGGTTTATTTATCAACGAGAAAAAGACACAGATATATAAACTCTCACACGGTTTTTCATTCCTCAAAATAAAATATAATCTTACTAGCACTGGTAAAATAATAAAAAGACCGAGTAGAGATAACATCACTAGACAACGCAGGAAGATGAAGAAGTTTAAAAGGCTTGTTGACACAGGCCAGATGACAATGAAAGATGCACGAAATGAAGTTAGATCTTGGCTTGGTAGTATGAAAAAGATAAACGCTTACAAGACATCGCAGAATATACGCAAATTGTATAAAGATTTATTTCTGGTTGATGTATATGACACTCCATCACAAGATGAACCAAAGCGGGTAAACACACTTATCCAGTTGAGCAAGAAAGTGAAATAAGCATTGTGGTATAATAATAATAGATAACTTAAAAAGGAAAAACAAAAATGGAAGAAACTCTTTACTTATTTAAAAACGAATATGAAATCGCAGCATATGCTGGTGAAATCTTAACCAAAAGAGTAGGTGATATTATTGTTGAAACTATTGTATCTCCAACTCCTGAACAATTAAAAGACTATGGTTACAAACCACTCCAGAATACTGTACGTCCTGATGAAAAGCCGGGCTACATCATTGAAACCTACTACGAGAATACTCCTGAAGTAATCCTACAAAAATATCGCTATGTAAAAGAAGACTAATGATATGGAAGACTTTATAGCAAAAATTCCACTGCACGATGCAAGAGATGTATCAGATGCATTTATAGACGCAGAAGATGCTATCCGCCCATCTGTGCAAAGACCACAGCATCACGGTGAGCGTGCTGATTCAATGGCTAATGACAGTAAAATGCCACAAACTTGTGATAAAGAACGTATCGCCAATAATATAGATAGTATTGCGGCTGCTATTATGGAAGCATTGGATGCCGTAGATGCTGATGAGAATACCCGCATCTCTAGTATTATGATAGAGATTGGACTTGAATAAGCATATGTAGTATAATTTAATTAACAAAATAAAAAGGAGTCAATATGGCCATTCAACCAATCAAGACATCTATCTCTACACAGAGAAAACTATCTCTTGCGGCAGGTATCTTATCGGCTATTGCCACATTCGTTTCCCTCATTTCAAAAACTTGGGGATTCGCTGGCGTAGGCGAGCAGATTGTAACCACCTTTCTAGCCGCTAATACAGTTATCAACTTGTACTTCTTCGGGTCAACTGGACAGAAGATTACGGAGGAAAAGAAAGATGAAAAAGATAAGTAAATTTTTAAAAAATAATATCCATTGGATTATTGTTGGCGGTGTTGCACTGCTTTGTGCTTTATTCATAATCTTTGGCCACACGTCAGAAAATGGACAATATCGCACATTAGATGGTAATGATGCACAGATACCTGAAGCAACTAAACAGTTTATAGAGGATTCAGAAGCGGCGATGAACCGCATTATGAATGAAGATAAACCAACCGATGCTACTACTGAAGAACTCTTTGATGAGGAAGAAGTAGGGCTTGGTTTTGCTACATCTATTGATGCTATACTAGGGCGGAGATTAGACGATGGCAATACTGATGGTGGTAGAGGCTGGCAATGCTCTAAATATACTGCATATCTTGCTACCGGAAAAAGAGAATATTCAACAGCACATCCGGACTATGGGCCTGTAAATGGTAAAGATGTCGCATCTTGGCTTGTGAAAAATTACGGCTTTAAATATGTGGACACACCAGTAAAAGGTGCTATCGGTTCTGGCGGGTTTAATACGCAATATGGCCACACAGTAATGTATCTATATTCAACTGGCACTAATACCGCTATGGTGAATGATGCTAACTATGTACCATTGACTGTATCTACTCACAATATGAATATATCTGGCTGGGTATGGGTTGTTCCTGGGGATTATAATCCTACTCCAGAGCCTACACCAACACCAGAGCCAACGCCTGAACCAGTCGCATCTTGTGATTTAATCAATGTTTACAAAGGTGATACAATGGGTGCAATTATGAGGCGTTGTGAAGGGTATGTACAATGGGGTGCTGCTATGGATGCATATGCTAGATCTTGGGTATCTACCAAAGTTAAGCCGGGTCAGACCGTTTATGATGGCTGGCACTCAAGCACGGGCGTAGGATTGTACGCTGGGGATATAATTCAAAGAGTTAAATAAAAGGAGTATAAAATGGCAAAGAAAAAAGTCAGCAAGCCAAAGACAGTAAAAGAGGTTAAACCTTCTGTCTATGGCAAAACTCTAGCAGAAATTAAGAAAGAACAGGCAGAAAAGAAACCTGCTCCTGTAACAATGATTACAGCATAAATACTGTTCGCTTATTCTGCAAACGTGGAGGCCGAAGAAGCCTCTGCGTTTTTTCATCATAGATGCCGTATAACTTGCTAACTCTTATCAATTCGTCTGTCTTATCTTTATAATTTTGTGCGATTTCTATCAAGTTATCTATTGTGTATTTGACTGTCTGATAGCGGAGTTTACGCATCTCTAGTATCTCATCTTCTGTGTAGTGGCGTTTCATATAGTAGTAATATTCTAATTGCTCTCCGTGGTTGCAGACATTGCAAGCGTAACATTGGAGGTGAACAATGTCTTCATCAAAAAGCAGGGCGTTAGTCCTGCCGGCTATAAAATGCCCTGCTTGTGATTGCTTGAATGGAATGAGTTTTCCACAAGTACAGCATACACCATTGTCTGTATCTCCGGTTGTGGCCAGACAATCTCGGATTCTTATGAATCTGCTAAACTCTTTCCAAGCATTTGCTTTTGCTTTGCTCGCTGATATGGTTTTCTTTTTAGTGGACATTTACCCTGCTCCACTTCTCTATTAGATGTAGCGTGCCATCCGCCACAGTATTTGCATTTGTATATACTGCCTGTACGTTGGTTGTAGTGTCTTCTTCTCCACTTCTTTTGGTATTCGGCCTTTTGGTATGTGTCATATCGTATCTTCCCAGTCCATTTACACCTGTTCTTTCCACTCACATCTATCCTCCATATCTTCAGGATTTCCGCCTCTACGGATGTAATCTAGCCCTCCATCTGTGAAGTTCCCACAATCACACTTCTGATAGTCGTGAACTGATTTTGATTCAATGAGGCGTTGACATTTCTTGCAGTAGAACGCATTTTTAGTGAGCACTTTATTTGGTTCTGAAGCATACTGTGTAGTATCCTGTCGGCGTGGTAACTCGTGCCTCCAGAATCTTTTCATCAATGAATCAGGATTAGCACTCTGCTTATGTAGATATAGTATTCTATCATCATAAACAACACGTTTATCTTTGGCTAGAAATAGTGTGTCTTCCTCGCCGATGAGCTGAAGTGGGTCAAACCTGCTTGTGCCAATCCAGTCATTAAGAATCATCTTCCCCCAAGCACAAGGCTCTGGGTAACATATATTGCCATCTTCGTGTTTTGATTTAAATTGAATAATATCTGCATCAGTATCAATTCTACTTTCAATTATACTTACGAAGTCATCGGGGATGTCGTCATCAGCATCAATAAACACAATCCATTTGCCTTTTGAGTTATCAATACCTTGATTGCGTGCTACTGCTACTCCCATATTTGTTGGATTATTTATAACAGTTGCACCTACAATCTCGCAGAAACTCAAGTCAACCATTGAACCATCATTAACTACGATGAGTTCGTGGCGTGGAATGACTAACTGATTGGCCAACTTATTAACAAGTATTGCTAGATCTTCAGTGCATTTTGTGCTAGTAATGTACGCTGGAATGATTACAGATAAATCAATCATATACCTCCTATTTATTTTTCTTCTGTGCTTTTCTTGCCTTGCGTAGATTTTCACGCATCTTTGCTTTTGTGGCCTCGGAATACTGTCTTGGTTGCGTAATCTTAATCCAACCTTTAGGGACATCAATCTCGTATCCGATGCTATACTTCCGGCTTCCTTTCATATTTTTAATTTTTCTAATCATTACTGGGTCAGTAGAATATACGCTAGCGGTCTTCTCGGCTGCATTGAATGTGATAACTGTTTCTTGTTCTAGTCTTGATAAGCGTACCATATCTACTCCATATATTCCGTTGTATCTCCAGTCAGATTTTTACCACGGAATTTATCCATCTCTTTATCACCATCACGATAAATTTTAATTGCCTTCAAGAACTGCTTGTAGGCTGTTGGATCTAGGCTTCTTAAAAAGTCTGTGGCGATTTGTTCTGTATCTAATTGTTTGCGTTTTCTGAATTTCATATTACCTCCTTATTATAATTGTGAACGACTCAACACGCTCGCAATAAAAATGGGGGATGTCCTGATGGGCTAACCCCCTGTTTGTTTTGTGAAAGAACTATTTGTGCGAGGAATAAGTTCTTTTGTTTTTGTTTGAGTGTGAGTAATTTGGGAGGTGTTTGTTTATGTAGCCCATCTACATCTGCTACTACCTCCATTATATCATACTCTTTATGCTTGTTCCACTTTTCCTCTAACAATCTCACCGGATTGTATTTTCTGTTTAACGAGAGCAAGCACTTCTTCACGGCCTTTTTTATATGCCATCTCCAATGCTTCATTAAATGCTTTGGCTTTTTTGTCATAGAGTTCTTGCTGAATCTCGGAAGCCTTTTTAAATGTTGCGGCCTCCGCTTTAAATTTCTCTGCATACTTGGCTTCAAGTTCCTCACGGATTTCTGCCTTTGATTGTTCAAGTTTCCACTCAAACTCCTCAATCATTCTTTTGCGAAACATTTCTTTCTCCTTTTCTTTTATATTTAAGTTTACGCATTATATCGTGTGCAAGTTGTATCTGTGCTGTTTTACAGTTGACAAGGTATAGTTCTCTGTGTAACTCATCTTTGGCCTTGTCAGTTAGTTCAAGCATTGTTTGCTCCTGTCATTTTGGCTTCATCACCGAATAATCGTAGCATCGTTTGCATTGAGTTTACGCACCCTTTAGCCCACGATACTTGCGATAAATAATAATCAGACTTGGAACGAAGTGAACGTTCTGCTCTACGGATTACGCCATCTCTTTCAGTTACAGAAGTCTTGCCGTATGCTTCGTAGATCTCGGCTGTCTGTTTTGTAACTGCTTCATCAGTTGCAAGTTTATGACGATTTACAATGATATAGAAGTATCCATATAAAGCGGTAAACCTGCCGAAGAACTCCGAAAGAGTAACCGGATTTTCATATAAACGATTAGTGATGTAGGTTTGCCACATCGCAATCAACTGCCGGTCAATATCATCAATATCTTTCTGGCCGGTGATGTCCGGTTCTGCTCCGAATATCGCTTCTGATTTATTTGCTGTTGCTTCTTGCCTTGCCATATTTCTCCTTATGGTGGCGGTAAGTCCTTGTTTCCCAGTTCTTCTTACCGCCAGTAGTCCGTAGGTGGACATTCTCTGTACGCTTTAAGAAGTCATCAATAAGTTTCTTGTCGTGTACAGATAGTTTCATTAGTCCGCCTTCATATCAGGGTCAAATTCAACCTTATATTCTTTCATCGCTCCATTGTCAGTTTCTTTGAAGCCGATGAACTCCACCCAAACATAAGAGCCGACTGGGATTTGTTCAAACTTCCTTCGGATGTCTGCTTGACCCATAATCTTTTTCTTTTTATCATCTTCGCAGAGAATGATGTATGCATCACCATCCCCAAACTTTGATGTAAATGTTTGGTGTTCAATGTAAAATCCTTCTAGTTTATCTCCTACTTGGATTTCACCTTTTTTATTCCACACTTCCGAATCATCGTAAGTGGCTATTGCTTCTTGCCTTGCCATATGCTATTCCTTTCTTGGCTGTGCCTTTGGCTTAATTTTATTATTGGTTCGGGGTACTCACCTTTAGGGTATCTACCCCGATAGTTCGGCCAGCCTCGCAGTTATCTACTGGCCGATGGTGTGGAGTGGTTGCGGTGTCTGGAGTTGCACCAAACTTTGTGGTTTATGAAGCCACCTAACTCACTGGAGTTTTCACCGCATCGGAGTAGCAGGAGAAAGAAACTACACTAGAAATAGCGAAGTAGCCTGCTACTCTTTCCGTACCGGAAAAAGACGGAGCGGTCATACAGTACTCCTGCCCTAATGGGCTACCGGTACTTGTGGCTGTACTCTATGCGACATTTAACTTACCGGCACACTAACGTGGGAACTGTTACTGGTAAGCACCACGAATTTTTAAATTGCTTGCGACAATAGGAATTGTGCGAATCCGCTTGCTGTGCTTAATGCTACACCTACTGCTTCTTCCTGTGAGCGTGCTGGCATAATGGATTCAATATCACCTGACTTTACTTTTACTTCATACAAATCACCTTTCTTCGTGATAGATGCTGTAAAGTTAATCGGTATCTCTTTCATTTTCTTCTCCTTTCTTCTTTTAGATCTGCTATTACTAATGATAATGTGGCAATGAAGTTGTCTAATCTTTTCTTGTCCTCTAGTGATAGAGTACTGTACCATCTCTGCAATCTCAATTTCCGTGCACGAGATTCTCGTCTGTACTCTACTGGGTCAATGTCAAGATGCGACATACTCCACCCCACTCTCGGCAATGTTTGCCTTAATGAACTTTTCGTACGCTTGAGGGTACTGCCTCTTAATATAATCATTCACTTCATCTTGAGATAGTTTCTCTAATTCCGAGAATGAATTATACTTGCCTTTTTGCCAAGCCTCATATGGAGCGTAGGCCGGTAGTTTATGTTCTGCGAAGGCTGTATAGATGGCATCAATTCTTTGGTCTAACTCATCTACATAATCTTCTGCTTGTATCTCAAATGATGATACACGGTAGTCATCTGCGTTTACATAATGGATTATGCAGCGTGGCATTATTCCGGTTTCTTTGTCATAAGACATAGCATAGAGTGCAACCTGTAAACAATGGGAATGGTCTGGCTCTGCTTCCTGATTCTTTCGCATACCAGTTCCACAAACTCTGTCATATTTTAATTTACTGACTGATTTAATTTCGTGGATAATTGGCATACCTTTGTCTGGTAACTCAAGCACATCCACGGAGCAGGTGCATCCACGATAGGCATCTTTCATTTCATATTGCCAAGTGAAGTCTGAACCGTTTGCTTTCCAATGTCCGGTTTCGCTAATCTCTACTGGCTTTTTGAATACTCGTACGATGAACTTTTCTTCTACATCGTGGCCTCGCATAAACTTTGCTAGGGTGTAGTCATCAAACTTTTTTTCAATGCCTAGCATTGTTAATATAGCCGTGAGTGCTGGCTGTGCTATTTTACTTCCGGAGATCTGTCCGGTTTCTTCATACTCATCAGGCGTTTCTCGTATCGTCTTATAGAGTATGTCCTCATAATCTTTTAGGTATTTCATTGTAGTTCCTTTCTTTTTACCTACTCTTATTCTATCAAATAAGCGTGTGCTTGTCAATACCTTTTCTTATATATTTTTATATAAAGTTTTCCACAATTAAAAGAAAAAAGAGAAGACCCCTGTTTGGGGGGTCTTGACCTATTAAGCAGATTTGATATAATTGTATCATAAATCTATTAAGCAGACAATAGGTTTATTCCAGTAGGGAGTGTAGCGTATAGCACACTAGGGCTGGTAAAAGAACCTAGTTAAGATGATACGCAAGTCGGCGTGTGAGGCCGCCGTGGTAGTCCTCACCTTATACTGAATAGTATAATGGCACATTAACAAACACCGAAAGCCAGATGGATAGTAAAATAAGTTTGATGAGTAAGTCGTTATAGAACCTGCTCAACCTCACACATAATAACTACGATTATGATGCCGGTTGAGTTGTCGGAAGTTCTCTTTATTTGCCCATAGGGTTTATTTTTGGATGCGTGAAAAATAGTTATAAGAGAAAAGAAAGTAGCAAAGAAAAGAGAAAGGAAGTGAGAAATGGTATCTTACCTGAATAGTATAGGTATTTAATCCTTACGATATTCAGGTAAGATATACACTTTTCACTCCCTGATATAAAGTTAATAAGTTAAAGGTTTAATATGAAACAACAAGCGTTAGGTAGAGTTAATACTAAAAGATGGAAGTCTAAAGTTAAAGATTCATATAATGTTAAGAGTATAGAGTTAAGAGGAAATAAGAACTGGTGTAAAAAATATGGCGAGGATTTAACCAAGCCACGATATATTGGTGATAGATATTATATTAAGAATGGTATTAAACTTTATCCTCCATATAAATAGCAGGCCGGTGAAGCCTGCTATTTTATAGTTTACCAGATAGGAGGTCATTCCAGATGGGGTCTATCTTGATGTCTAGTGGTTTGAACTTTGGTATCTCATTAAAGATTTTATCTACATCTAGGTCTGATAAATCTTTATTAAGCAGGTATCCATTTTTTCCCTGCTTGATGATTGCTTCTGATTGTGCGTGTCGTAGCATTATAACTGGCTTACCTTCTACAAGTGCTTCATATGCTCCATAACAGAAGGCTTCGCTTTCGCTTGGTTGAATAATATAATCTGCTAGATGAACGAGTTGTCTTGAGCCTAGTGATGCCTCAATAAATACAACTTCTGAATAACCTTTTAGTTTGGCTAGTAGATCTTCATTACCGTTTGCATCTGGTGCAGCGATTAGCCATAAAAATCTATGACCACTTGAAGAAAAACGTTTTAACATTTCAAGTAACTGTCTTCCTCCTTTTTCCCACGATAAGCGTGAAAGTGTAAGGAACACTAATGGTTTCTGCTGTTTAATGACAATATTTGGAATGACTGTACTTTCAATTCCCCACTGCTCTACCATTTCTTTTCTGGCCTGCTCGGATACACTTAATGATACATCTACATAATCAGACTTCTTTAACTCAAAGCCTTGCCAGTATGGTAATGATTTTACAATCTCCCAATAGGATTTCCAGCAAGCGTGTGCATAGTAGCAGTACACTTTCTTGGCACGGATTCTGTCGTACACACAATCCGGCGTGTCAAACATCATACTGATTAGAATATCACAGTATAAAATCTCGTTGTTATACTGCTTAACATTCCAATGCTTTGATAATTCAATTAACTGTAATGGGTCTGCGTTGCCGTAAACATAAGTTATATTCTTGTCGGGGAATGATACTGCCATATTCTGCAATAGGGTTTCAATACCACCAACCTTACCTGCATAACCTTGATACAAAATAATACTCTTGCCCCTCTTGTGATGCCTTGTAATTTCTACAACGTTACATCCAAGTGCAACAAGTTCCCTTGCATCATATTCATTATCAACGGTGAATGGCCTGTTTCTTTTTTTGATTACACCACGCCATCTTATATCTTTATTTGGTTGTAGTGTGAACACTTCTGCCTCGCTTTGATTTTCTACCACCAATCGCTCCGTATTTTCTGGCTCTCTCTTTTCCAGTCAATCCATCCTTGCCAACCTTATTAGAAGCGAAGCCACCATTCCTCCCACAGTGGTCGCCCATCTTACCAATGTTTCTATAAAAATCTTTACCAAACTTTTGGTAATTAGTTTTTGCTGCTTTTAATCCACCCTCTCTAGTTCCGGCCATTCTCCTCCTCTCTGCATTGCCAACTTAAACTCCCAACTCTTGGGTATGAATAATGTTTTAATAGAATCCCAGTGAATATCTCTTTAGGATTCTTATCGTATAGTTCATATGAGAATGGTTTATCCTCACACCATTTCATATCTGGCACTCGTGTTTGTCCGAGAAAATCTCTGCGAATAAACTTTACTGCACCGACACACACCTTCTTATTCTCCTCATCAAGATGCCATATCTCGCCATTATCAATCTGCAAATCAAAATAGATTAAATCATTCACGCCATCTAGGTATGGTTTAAACTTATCAAAGTTGTCCACATAGTAATCATCACTAGACAATGAAACAATGTATTCACCTCTAGCCAGATTGAACCCTAGATTCATAGCGGCTGCTACGCCTCTATTATCATTCCAATGATGTATGATAGAACCAGTTCCGGTGTAATGCTTACCCCACCAATCAAGAATCAGAGGCCAAGAGCCATCCGTAGATCCATCATCAACTATTATTAACTGTGTTTCATCATCTATTGGTATGCTATCCAATGCTCTGATTACAAGGTCTGCTGTATTATATACTGGTACGATGACTGTAATTTTAGGTTCTTTCATTATGGTTTCATCCCCATCTTCATCATTTCAAATTTAGTAACTGGTTTTATTTTATCATCAGTTATGTCTGCTGTCCAATCTTCTTGTGGTTTAGTATGCTCTGCGGATTTCTTTATTGGCCTCGCTTCTATATTGCCATAGAACTTACCAGTAGTTTCCATCCACTCATCATCATTAGTGATGCAACCACCATCCCACTTCATTTTTCCGAATGGGAACGACCTATCAACCGGCATATTCCTGCTCTTGATATGCTTCACCCAGAACGCATCCGGCTCATAAGTATCATCTTCGGGGTTAGTCCTGCCTGCACATAATAGATTATCGCAATCATATACAATAGCACCTACACCATTCACATCATTCTCGTCTGTTTCAAACCACTTCCTCTTATTAACAATACTATCCTTGCGGAGTGATGCAACAATTACTATCGGCACATTATAGGTTAGTGCAAGTTCGTGGAACATACGGCTAATCTTCGCCATCTCTCTTGCTTCCATACCTACGCCCAAGTATTGCAAGTAGTCAATAAAGACTGCTTTAATACCGGAATCATTTGCTTTCTCAAATAACTTCTTAATGTTACGATAGTCTAGTGTCTTTGCTTTCTGAAAGTATAGATCTAATCCATCATCCCAGTTATCTTGCTTCTCACCAGTAAACTTATCCATAAAGATTTTCATCCTAGCACCAAGTACCTCTGCTCGCATCTCTAGTGTGATGAATAGAGTTGGCACTTGACTGCTTGCTATCACTGCCATATCGCTACATAACCAAGACTTGCCAACATTACTATTAGCACAGATTAGAGTAACCTCGGCTGGCTTTAACCCACCTATCATCTTATCAATTATATCTAGTCCAGTAGTCAATGCGTTCTTGCCGAACTTTCCATAATCCTTTTCTGCTTCCTCAATATCATTTTTAATATCGTGGATACTTACTAACTCTGGTTCTTCGCTTCGCTTTTCCAGTTCAGTTTCGGCTTTACCAAGAATGTCTGCTAATAAAGAACTAGGTATATCAGCTTCGCCTATCGCTTTAGCGGCGTACCTCAACCGCTTCTCGGCTTTATCATTTGCTGTCTTATCCTCCATACCGCACCTCCTGTTTTAATATTTGCTATCTTCTAGTTTCATCATCACGCTTGGTTTTTCAAACTCATCTACTAAATCCACCAACACATCAGTTATCTTATCGCTATCGGCATCACAGTATGTAATGAGTAAATCACGAATAGCATTTATGAATTGCTTTCGGCTTATCTTATCAGACACTCCAACTAGCACAGCCGGTGCTTTATCGCTTGCTAGTGCTAGTAACATCCTGTCTTCTACTCCTGCTTTTTTTAGCACACTCGCACAGCCTTTGGTGATAGCATTGAACGCTTTAATTTCTGGCTCAATGATTTTGTTTAATTTATTTTCCATAGTATTCCTCTCTTAAAATTAAATTAGGTCTTTGCTTGCTCCCTACTGGATACTTCGCAAGTAATAGTATTTCTTTCTCGGATTCTTTTATCGCCTGCTCACAAGACTTTATTATTCCGAGTGCCAGTTCAACTATCTCTTTGTCTTTATCGGTGTAAACCTCCTTTGCTATTTTATGTTTTATTAGTGATTTCATTTTTTCAATTAGATCTTTATTAGTATCAATCCAATCTTGTTCTGATTCTAGTAGCATTTTCTGGTCGTGTTTCTTTTCGGCTTCAATCATCTCCGCCTTTTCACTATCGGTCAATGTGTTCCAGAGTTCCAATGCTTCACCAACCATTATCCCAAATCACCATTCTCTATCAATCTGTTAAATGCTATCGCCCAAGACTGACGACTTAACTTTAAATCTGGTGCCATCTTTTCTTTGATAGTTTGTAGGCTATCGGTAGGCTGTACCCTGCCAGTCTGTAATGCAACTAATAACAACTGCTCTTTCTTTCCATACGGTGCTTTGCCAATCCCGAAGATGTAACAGATTTCCTGCTTGGTATATCCAGCACGTTTCATTATCTGGATTATCTCGCAAGCGTTCTCTATCAATCCTGTGAGATACTTGGTGGAATAAGTACCAATCGCCTTTTCCTGTATGCTTCTGACCTGCTCCTGCCGTCTTTTGTCTTCGTCCATTTTCCTCCTTTCTTTCCCCCTTTACTTCCTATATGTTTCATCCAATCGCTTGAATGTCTATCTGGTTTGAGTTCCTCGCTTTTCTTATTATCCATTATATCATACTCCTGATGGTTATTTCAATCTTAATAATTTATCTAGTGGCACGGCTCGCATACTTAAATCTTTTCCGTTGCGAGTTCGCATTGTTTCTATCGGTGCGGCACATACTGCTTCGTTGGTTACTTTATACTCGCCAGCATATGCTCCTCTTAATATCTGAATCGTGAAGTCTTGCCCACAAGGTATTCTATATCGTGCTATCAATACAACTTTATCGTGGTATCTTGGCTCATTTATTTTAATCATTTTACTCTCTCCCATATATCGTTATCGCTATCGGTGTAGATCTCCCCGACTTCTGGCTCTGGCTCTCCCGCCAGTATATATCCATATAAGTCATCATCACCCCAACTTAATCCGAGGTATCGCCCAGCATTTTTTATCATACTATTCCACAATTTTTGGAATGGCGTTTCGGTTTCGGTGGTGCTAATATTCTCAAGGAATAATTTATACACCATTTCTTCTTCTTCGGTTTCAATAACGCACCACCAATCACGGTTATCTTCTGTGCTATCAACTGGCTTTCCGTCTAGTGTTCTGCGTTGCATTGTAATTATTTTCATATCTTCTCCAATTCTTTTATTGCTCGCCCTAGTATATGGCGGATTGCTTTATAATCTGATATGAGTTTATCTGGCGTTGCTTCCTCTACTTCGCATAACTTCTTATATGCTCCGCTGTTGGTGGGTGCTTCCTGCACCCTGCTCCGCCAGAAACTCACAACTAATTCTTTACTAACTCGCACGTCTTCATTCATTCTCTGGCTCACCTTCTGCAATAATGTTTGCCAGTGCGTGCTGTGTATTATACTTTAATTCATCAATCGTATAATAGTTTGAATCGGTTTCAATATATACTGTGTCATCTTCTGGATCTTCGTGCTTGATATAATGTACACTATAATCTCCATTAAATAACTTAACACTATCTTTGCCAATCAGAAGTTTCTCGGCATAGTTACGCTTGAACCATAAGTCATTATCGCTCTCGGTTTCCCAAGCCTTTGCAACTTCCTTTGATTTTTTAGCCAATGCTTCCATAGCATTATTCATTATGTCGGCTAATTCTCTTATATCTTTTTTCATATTCCTCCTTAATTATTATTGATATATTCTTCAACTGCTAACAAATTATTGATGTGTTCTTCGCTGTCTTTATGGTCATAGAATCTTATATAACCAATAGCCTCATCAATCTTATCTAGCATTTCATCTTTGACTGCCCGCTCCGCCTGTGCCTGCTCCGCTTCCGTGAGGAATGGAACAAGCGTTGCTGTGCCGTCTGCATTATATTGGATCTTTACGCCGTGTGCTTCGGCATCCTCTATACTTTCATAGCCTAACTCGTAGGCTTGCTCGCTTAATTCAGCGTGCAACTGACTCATTTTACTCATCTTAAAACTCCTTTCTTAATTGTTTAATATAATCTCCAATCACTCCGCCGAGTTCTTTGTTGTGCCACTCCCCAATCTCTCGCACTTTAATTTCTCTTGCTGTGTAATTGCCTTCTTCATCTCTCCCCTCGTCAACATCCTTGACCCATCCCCAATCACAGGTTGCTCCACAAATCGGACACTCACCACGCTCGTCTATATCTCCAAACTCCACAAGGTGTTCGGGGTGTTCGCACTCGCATTGAATATCGTGCCACGGTTCGCTTCCCCAGACGGTAGCATATCGCTCGTCTGTTTCTAGATCTCGCACTTCAAAGTCAATAGGCTCTCGGTCTTCGGCTTCGCTATGCTCAATCCTTAAATTATATTCTTGTAATTTATTCATAGGTAGTTCCTTTCTTTTACCTTACTTACATTGTATCAAACTTTACGCTTTTTGTCAATACCTTTTTTATAATTTTATAATACTATTTTGCTCCCGCCTCTTTAACATTCAGATTAGAAACAGCCATCGGACATTCTTCTATATATACATATGACCAGCCCTGCTGTTCAATCATTCTATACATCCCAATTAAATCATCTATGGCTTCGCCGACTTCCTCGGCTTCTCCTTTTATTGCCTGCCTGATTAACTCATCAGCGGTCAATCGTAAGAAAGTTTTTAGATCTTCAGCGGGTGCTATTGCGTAGCCCTTGCTGTTCAATTCGTCTTCTATATATTGTGATTTCATTTTATCTCCTTATAAGCGGGGTTTCCCCCGCTCCATTATTGTTTAATACATAAATCGTGCGAGCCTCTAACCTGCCACACACAATTATTATTTATTGCGTAGGCGTTGCGTTGTGCTTCTTCGTGTTGGTTGTATGCTACGATAGCCACGAACCCAAGCACCAAAGCAAGCACGCCCGCTATAATTTGCCAGCGTTTGGCGGATTGCTCCGCCGCACGCCTCGCCCTTCTTTGTGATTCCCACGTCATTTTTAAAACTCCTTAAAGTATGGAGTTTCGGCTACTTGCCAGCCGTACACCCCGCTATAATCTGTTGTATATAAATAGGTGAACTCCTCGCCACATCTTCCAATGTTGGCTTCATATTCTCCCCAGTTTTTGTCAGTTCTGAATGGGTGGTCGCTCTCGTTGTAGCAAGTTTCTTTTGTTTCTTCTAGCGTTTCACGGAGCGATGAGAAGTCGCCAAGCCCTGCCAATTTCTCGGCTAATTCTGGCGTATTATAAAACCTTTTTAAGGCCTTTCCCACGCCTTCCAAGTAGCCATCGTGGTGGCAGTATGACGAGATAATCTCGCCGTTCTCTTTTTCAAATCCTATTCTACATCGTGTTGACATTGTAGATCCTTTCTTTATTATTTGATATTGTGGCAACTTTTCCGCTTTCTTTCTTATACTTCGGACGGTGTGCCTTTCCTATGATTCAATTATAGCACAGGTGGTCGCTTTTTGTCAATACCTTTTTTATACTTTTTTTGGCTTTTTCTGTCTAGATCTTCGGCGGGCATTTCCCCCGCTTCTTCCGTTCCATTCCCTCATATATAATATATAGCCAATACTCCATAAAATCCCGGCGGGGATTCCCAAGCCTTCCACGGTTTTTTCTTTCATTCTCTTATAAGTGATATACAAAATAATTAAACAGCAAACAGTCAACGGCGAGCGACAGCGAGCCATCACCCCTGTTATTTTCAATTTATAACTTAAACTTTAAACATAAACACCCCTGTTAAAGGTTAAAACTCCACGCCCTAGATTTTGTGCCAAAAATTCCCACGGAGCCACCCCCCACCCCTGTTATTTGGTGCAGGTATGATATATATATATTTAATGGTTTGGGGTATAGTCCCAGCCCTGTATGCGTTCTAAACACCCTGAATAACACCATTTAGGCGAAAAAGGTGGAAACTTTCCACCAAAGTATGCTATAATAAACATAAAAGGAGTATTATGTCGCAGAGTATTAAACTATCAGATGAACTGTATCAGGAATTAAAGGGTCTGGCCGATAGAGAATGTAGGACTGTGCCGCTGATGATTCAATATATGGTTCAAAATTGGGGTGTAGAAAAAAATAAAACGGAAAATCCTGCGTGGAATATACCTAAACCTTATTGTGAAATTAGGTCGGGTTCGCAAGCGAACAGGGTGGTTGCCACAGGCAACGAACATATGCCGGTGCGGGAGAGTCTGCCTGATGAATTAGAGGAAGCGTTGTACCATTATAAGCAGATAAGCGAAGATTTGAAACCGGAAGCGTTGATGCGTTGGTGTCATAAACAATCTGTTGAGGAGGCTTGGACTGATGAACAAGCGAAGATTGAAGTTGATAAGCGAAAGCAAAAGTTGCTGGCCGAGCGTGAAGAAGTGGCCGCTATATTAAAAGAGAACGGTGTATCCATTGGGATATGATATAATATAAGCATAAAAGGAGTAATTTATGGATAAGTTAGAAGTAAATGGAGAAACTTGGGGGAGGGTTATGATGGGAAAGCAGGGTGATACCCCAATGTATAGACAACTCATAGATGGAAAGATGACACCAGTTAAGAAGACTCTTGTACCCAGAGATGTGATTGAAGCATTTGAAGGTGTTGCGATGAGTGAACCTATCCCTGAAGAAGTGAAGCAGGTTGCTGAAATTATTGGTGATGAAAACATTGGTGGTGAATCTATCAAAGACTCTGAATCACAAAATGATGACTTCGGTTTTAGTGGTGAAGCACCAGAGGTTGACTGGCAGTCAATGTATAATGAGGCTGTGCAGAATGATGCCGAGCATCTTTCGTTAAAAGACTTGTGTAATATATTATATAGTCGTTTCGGGATCTATACCTGTTACTTACAGCGTGAACCGAAGAATGATGACATACATCCGATTACTGGTAATATGATGACAAACTTCACACGAGGCCAAGCCCGCCAACAGTATTTAAGTGCAGTAGCATCTAAAACTAACTATGACCCAAATGTGATGGCCAGAATCCTAAAAAGTAGAGAATCCCATTTTGATATGCAAGCCCACCGTGAGGCACATCCAGACCGCTTCGTACAACCAGATATTGAGATGCCGACAGAGGATAATCCTTACGCAGACAAGAAACTCACAATGAAAGAGTGGCGTGATATGAGAGCATCCGAGAAACCGATTATGAATACTGAACACGGTAGAAGGGGTGATGGAACAGATGAAGATGAACTTTATGCAGAGCCACCGATTAACGGACGTACGATTATCAGACCTTATGCCACGAACCCTATTGCAGAGCGTAGATTAGAGGAAAAGAGGTTGAAGCGTGAGCGAGGATATTAAAAAGCAGGAGAACCTGCCAGAGAAATTAAAGAGCCGTGATGCGATGATATTAACGGATTCGGAGTTAAACTATCAGACACTCCGAGCCGGTGGTATGCCTGCTTCCAGAGCATTTGAAAAGGCCTTCAGCAATGACCCTGATTATACAGACTTCTTCGCTAACTTACCATCTAATGAAAAGCAAGCGAAAGCAGAAATAAGATGGGCGGCCAGAGAATTAGACAACCGGCCAGAGATGAAGATGCTTCGCAATAAAGTGAATGAACGGCTGGCAGATTTGTCAACAGTCGCTTTGGATACTTTAGAGGAACTGATGGTGGAATCTAAATCAGACAAAGTAAGGGGTGATGTTGCGATTGAAGTACTACGCCAGAATGTAGGTACACCTGATAAGAATGGTGATAACAACGTTTCGGTTAAGGTTGTCTTTGGGAATGACCCATCAGAGATTGTGGAAGGTGAGGTGGTGGATGATGACAGATACTAATCAACTAATGATTTGTACTACCTGTAATTGCGCTACTAAAGTTTTAATGGATGATGATGGCAACCGCTACTGCGGTAAGTGTAAGCAAAAAGTGGAGGATAAGAATGAGCGAACCGACTACCAAAGTTATTAGATTACCGATGCCGTACAAAAAGCAGAGAGAAATCCTGCTGGACAAGCATCGCTTCAAGGTGTTGAATCTTGGCCGTAGAACCGGTAAGAGTACAATCGCCGCAACGAAGGCGGTACTCTCGGCCATTGAAACCGGCTACTCCAGCCTCATCATTTCTGATACGATGGAACACGCTCGTGATATTTATTGGAATGAAATCCTCCCCTCCACTATACCGGAAGTGTGGGCTACCAAGAATGAGAATCTATTACAGTATAAAATAAAACCAACCAAGTTTGATTTACCAGTCGCAAAGTTCTGGGGTCGTGATATACACGCCGACTACACCGCCCAGACTAAAACTCCCCTGATAAAGTTGAAAGGTGTTGATAAGAACCCTGATGCCCTCCGTGGTGGTAAGTATGGCTTCATCGTGATAGATGAGGCGGCCTTCGCCGAGTGTGATTTGAACGATGTATTCAGGAAAGTCATACGCCCGATGGTGGCTGATACACAGGGTGAAGTGTGGATTGTCAGTACCCCTAATGGTACAATGAACCACTTCTTCACATTCGCTACATTAGCACAGAATGAACTTGAAGAAGACTGGGGGTACTTCCACGCTACCGCCCTAGATAACCCATACTTTGACCCTAAAGGCACAGGTGAGTGGGAGTCCATTAAACGAGCATATGAGCGTGCTGGCAAGGTTGGAGATTGGCGACAAGAGTATATGGCGGAGTTTGCCCAGCCTGAATCTCTCGTGTTCCCGAACTTTGACCCGAAGATCCATATCGTGAAAGACCTGCCAGACCTCACCGACTTCTCTCATTTTATGGGGATTGATTTCGGTTGGAATGACCCATTCGCTTGTGTATTCATTGCTGTACATCCACGCACTAACACTTGGTTTATATATGATGAGATTTACGAGCAACACACCACATCTGCCGAGCGTATTCAGATGCTTAACACGAAGATGGCCGGCGATTACTTCAATTATATTGTAGGCGACTGTGCCGACCCTACCTCTATTGCTGAACTTAAAAAGGCCGGTATAAATGTCCGTGCTTCCGTAAAGCATCCGGGCAAAAAATCCGAGGAATATAATGTGATTAGAAGCCAACTTGAACTCCGTGAAACCATCACAGCCGATGGGATAAAACTGCTTCCGAAGATGTATGTAAGTGCCAGATGTAAGAATTTCATTAACGAGATTATGGGCTTGGCCTATAAGAAGGACAAGTGGGGAGAACTCACAGATATTGTTGATGACCGGATGCCAGACCATCTTTTAGATGCCACTAGATATATTAACCGATTTATGAAGGATGGTGGTCGGCCACCCAAAAAGATACAACATCGCTACTCCAAGTCAGGGCGAAGGTTGGATTAAAATGGTATAATAAAAGGGAGGTTATATGAAATTATTAACCACAGATGATACAGCATTAGCAGCATACTTGCACCTTATGGGCGTGGACTTTATCCACGGTACAATACAAACAGAAGTGAAACATCGCAGAGCATTTGTATTCAAGGAGCAAGATGGTGTCTATAAAAAGATTCAGGAGTTCTATTCTAGGGAAGCGACTGTTACACCGCTTGACTTCCAAGAAGCACGCTCACAAATCTCAAAGTGGTTAAAGAATGACATAACAAACAGTATAAAAATAAAAAAGGATTAAACAAAATGGAAGATGAAAAAGATAAACTAATCCAAAATATAGAGAACAGTTATGTTGAACCGCAGGGTGATTCTGATGAAGATATAGAGAAACGTGTGGCTCTATGGTCTGGTAGATTATCCGATGCGGAAAGTGTGCAGAAATCCTATCAATCAAAATGGGGTGATTGGTATGAGATGATGTATGCTGCTACACAAACTGATAAGATGGCTCTGTGGAAATCTAAAGCCTTCCTACCGATATTGGCTGGTAAGGTTTGGGATTTGGTATCTCGGTTCGTACAGTATAAACCATCGTGGGCGGTAGAATTATACAACCTACCTGTGAGTATGGACAGCGAATCATTACAGGCATATCTAACACAGGTGTATCAGAACTACGACAAAGTGAAGATGAAAATGGATTATGATTATAATGACCCAGTTCGTAGAGTGCCGATTCAAGACGAGTTCTTCTCTGTGCTTGTGGATTCCATCGTAACTGGAACTGGCGTAGCGAGAGTTACATATGAGGAAGCGACTATTGAACAGCGTGAACACCCGCTTGATGCGATGAATAATGTAGATATTACAGTTGAGAATGTAACCACATTGCAACGTGGATTTAACAACTTTGAATCTGTGAACATCTTTAACTTCTATATTGACCCATCTGCAACTGATTTACAGACTGCTAACTGGATTATAGTACAGGATGTTGCGACTAAAGCGGAACTCTTGACCCATCCGGAGTATGACCAAGCCGCCATTGAAAAAGTGAAGTTTGGTGTAATCAATGATGATACTGCTGTTTACCAAAAATCAAAGATGCGTAATCTAAACACGCAAGACCCTGCCTCTGCCGATAATCAGGAACAGAAAACACACATTCTTGATTGTTGGGATGGTGAAGCCAACACGCACACGGTGTACGCAGTAAGCGAAGACAAAAAGAGATTTGTTGAATTATTCCACGAGGATAATCCTTATTGGCATCAGAAGTACCCATATGTACCATTTAGGATTCGTAGGAAGCCACATCTATTCTGGGGTGAATCATTCTTTGAAAACTCTGAATCATTACAGAGTGCGATGAATGACCTCTTTAATCATTATATGGATAATCTTAACCTTACTGATGGTATGATTGCCATTGAGGAAGGTTCGGTGGTAGAACCATATATGATTGAGCCGGGCGGAGAGTTCCGCTATCGTGGTGAGAGGCCAACTCAATTCAAGTTCCCAGAACCAAACCCAGCCCAACTTACTACCGTGATGAATGAGATACAAGGTGTCATTGAAAACATCACCATCTCGCAATACGCATCCGGTGTGCCTAACTCTGCTACTGATACAACTCAAGGTACAGCAACCGGTGTAACTCGCTTGATGGAGGCCGCTACTGAAAAGATTGGTATGATGCGACAGAACATTCGTAGATCTTGGGCAGAAGTCGGGAATATGTGGCTTGTAAACTCACAACAGTTTATGGTTGACCCAGTAGTCTATCAGAAGAATACCTACAAGGGTTCGGTAACTGAAATGATTACTCCGACAGACATCCGAGGTAACTTCGTACTTCGTATAGATGAGAACTCATTTGAACCAATCTCTGAAGACCAGATGCGTTCTAACTATATTGAATATATCGCTAACCTCCAGAATTGGGCTAATGCTTCTCGTGAACAGGCCAAAGCCAATGGTAATACAGAGGGTATCATTAGTATTGACTACGCACACGCCGCTGAACGCTTGTCTGAACTATCTTCTGAAAACCCATCTACAATTCTTATGAGGGTAGAACAGCCACAGGCATTGAACCCAGAAGAACAGGAAGAACCTGCTGAAGAACCTGCCTTAAATGCAATCGGAGAGATTGAACCGCCACAAGGAATGAACGCTGGTACTGAAACACCAGAGATGTATATGTCCGGTGAGGAAGCAACCGCCGATGCTAAATCACTTGGTTTAGACCGTGGCCTAAAAGAGAACACGACTAGAAGCATAAAAGGTATTGTGCTATAATATAACTATAAGGAGTAATTATGGATAAAGTTAAGTTGGCCAAGCAAACTTTGTCAGAGCAATTAAAGTTCGCACAGCGTGCTTCTGTACTTGTGAAAACTCCACAGTACAATGAATTGCAAAAAATGATGATGGAAGATATGGCTAAATATAATAACGATATTGTTAAAACTACTCCTTTGTCGCACGATGAATATCTGCTTACGCTTGGCCGATTACAAGGGTTGCGGATGTTTGTTAATAAATTAAGAAATGCTGCTGAAAATAAGGATAAGTATGCAGAACAACTCCAGCAATACAAATGATTTCCAGCAGTATGTTCGTAACGAACAGGCTAAAGATCCATCGGTTCAGATTGTTAGAAAAGAGGATTTACAGCCTGTAAACGATATAAAGTGCAAGCATAAATCATTACGCTTGGATGAATCGGTTACGGACTTTGATTGTATGACCTGTAATAATCCTAATTGTGGTAAGTCTTGGCTTTTCCCATTAGGTACTTATAGGAATAAATTTAAAAAAGGAGAATAAAATGGACGAAGAACTCATCCAGCCAGCCGAAGGGCAAGAACCAATGATTGAAGAACCAAAGGTTGAAGAACCACAGGAACTTCAATATAATGAGCCGGAAGTTGAAGACACTTACAATCCGGTTGAGGAGAAGCGTAAGGCCGCCGATTTTGACAAGTGGCTTAACGAGCAGTATCCTATCAAGGGCAATGCTGACTTATCCGCCTATGATAAGAAAGACCCTGCTTCTGCAAAGAAGTATCTTGAGGATATGCAGAATAATATCCGCAGTGATATTACTAATGAGCAGAAGCGTGAGGAATTGAAACGCCAATATGAAACACAGCAAGAACAAGCACGCTGGGCTTCAGTAGATAAGGCTTATCCTACGCTCCGTGAGAACAAGGCGGTTTATGATATGATTCGTACATTTCACGATGGTGCCGCATCAAAGGGTATGACACCGCTTCAATCTGCTAAACTTATCAATAAGATGGTGTATGAAGCATACAATCAAGGATTCCGTGCTGCTCGCCAACATACAGAGCAAGTGCCATCTCGTCCACTTGGTAAGCAGGGTAAAGCACAACCAATCCGTTTAAATGAAAAAGCAATCCGTGAACGTGCATCTGGTGATATAGATGATGTTACTGCAGTTGTAGATGCTCTACAAAAAGCCGGCGTTGGCGGTTTATAGATCCACCTCACACACCTAGAAATGCAAGAATAGCCTCCAAGAGAGGCCTTCTTGTTGACAAGAAAAAAAGTGTGGTATAATTAAATTATAGTTATGTAGAATAACGAAAATAAAAAATTAAAAGAAAAGGAAAACAACTATGCCTACTGCTATGATGACTTCGTACGGCACAGCGGTCAAGCGTGAAGACCTGCTTGATGTCATTACGAATCTTAAACCAACTGAAACTCAATTCTTCACCGGATTGAAAAAGTCCAAAGCCAAGTCTGTTTACCACGAATGGCCGGTAGATGTATATGCTACCGTAACCAACAGTTCTTCTGACAAGAAGGCTGTGGAAGGTGCTGACTGGGGTGATGGTGATATGGTTTCACCAACTCGTGAAGGTAACTACACGCAGATTATCAAAGAGGTTTGGAAAATCTCTGGTACTGCCCAAGTTATTGACACCGCTGGTATGAGCAATCCAAAGGCTTACTACCAAGCAAAGGCGATGATTAACTGGAAACACAAAGCAGAGTGGTCGCTTATCCACGGTACTAAAACCGCTGGTAATGCTTCTACTGCTCGTGAGATGGGTGGTATCTTCAACCTTACAACGACCAATGCGGTCAATGCTAATGGTGCTGAACTTACCGAATCTCTCTTGCTTGACTACCTCCAGTTAGGTTGGGAAGCCTCAAGTGCCAAGATTTCTGAATGTTATGTTGGTGCTGACCTCAAGCGTGTGATTTCTTCGTTCACCGCTGGTTCTACCAAGAACATTGAAGCGAAGGACAAAAGGCTTGTTAATGCCGTTGATGTATATGAATCAGACTTCGGTATCATCAAGATCTTCCTACACCGCTTCATTGATTCTGTGGTTACTGCTGAAGGAACTCATAATATGTTGCTCATCGCTCCTGAAACACTTGCTTACGCAGGTCTTCGTGAGCCAGCCAACTATGATGCTCCTAAAGGTGGCGACTACGAGAAGGGTGCTATCATTGGCGAGTTCACTCTTGAAGATAGAGGTGAATACGCAAATGTGGCGATTAAGAACCTTGCCGCTAACGGCGGTGGTGCATCCTAATCACTACCTAACGTAGCAAAGATTGACCCCCTGCTTGGGGGTCTTTCTTGTGCTATAATAATAGTAGGAAATTAACAAAATAAAAAGGAAAAAAATAAATGTCTGATGTGGTTCTAGTTGCTGTCTTGGGGTTGGTTGGAACTGTATTCGGTGGGTTTGCAGGGTTCGCACACAAGAGCCGTCAGCAGGCCGTAAAGGATGCAGAGCGTGAACAATTGCAAGCAGACCAACATCATCAGTTGATGGCTGAACTTGAGAGAGTCAACCGCCGACTTGATGAACATAATGGTTACGCAGAGAAATTCGCTGAATCCTCTGTGGCAATAACCGCCCTACAAAAAGATGTAGAGTATATAAAGGAGAAAATAAAATGAACACCTATACGCAAGATGATTTACGAAATGGTGTAGCACAGTATCTCGGTTTGGGGACTTTCCCATCCGGCAATGCTACCGCTTATGATTCTTCTCTACAATCTGCAATAGATTATTGCTGGCGTTTTACCGATTGGCCGTTCACTATTAAAAGAGATATTCCGCTTACTCCCGATGCTGACAATAAATTTTATATGCCAGAAGACTTTGATATTCTTGGTTGGAGAAGTTTCAAAGACGTGCCAGAGTATAACACCAAAGATGCAGTTGAGTTTGAGGAGAATAATCATATACCTGTACGAGGAGTATATTTGGAGTATGATGTTTCTAATAATCGCTATCTAGTTAAAGGTGATGTTGATAGATTAACTACCGTTAGTTATCAAGTACGCCCAGAGAAAATCTCTAGCGGTGCTATCCATTTTATTGCACACCAACCTATTGTTATGGCAGCATCTATTTATCAGAAGATGAAAGAACACCCAAACTCTGCCGATGTAAGGCAAGAGTGGAATATGCTTGATATGCTTCTAGCACAGATGGCTTCACAGTCCAATCGGAATACACCGCTTCATAAACCTAAAGATAGATACGAAAAATACGGAACTTATACTGGTGATACACGGTAAGGAGGCAATATGATTAAATACCAAATACCTCAATACGCAAAACTACCAGCAGAAGGCGACCCACGCTCGCCATCAGAAACTCGTGTATTAGCACCATCAAAAGGTTTAAACCAACTTGGTGATGCATTTATGATTGACAACAAAGAGGCTTCAGAACTCTTAAATATAATGTTCACGGAAAATGGTGTTGTTGAGAAACGCTGGGGATATTCCACTATCGCAGAAGCACAGGATGCAATTCCTAAAGGCTTGGCATTATACAAGGGTGCTACTCGCCATCTCGTATGTGTTGATGGTGGTAAAGTCAAGATGCTCGTGAATAATGCTTGGACAGATATTTCTGGTTCATATACGGTTAGTGGAAATAATGTAAATATTACATCTTGCCGTAAGAAATTATTCGTGTGGGATGCTGTCGGCCAGACCACTGGTGGTTGTATATACTACGATGGATCTACAATGAATATCGGTACGAAATGCCCGAAAGGTGCGTTCTCTGTATCATATAAACAGAGGCAAGTTACTGCTGGTGTTCCGGGTCAGCCCTGCCGTCTATTCTTTAGTAGATTGGCTTATCCAGAAGTCTTCACCGTAACAACTACAACTCCATCTACGACTGATGCACCTATCCCGAATAACGTAAATGATGTTCCGGGTGCATCTGTCTTTACGGACGAAATTAACGCCGCCGCTGCATTTTGTCAGGATGTAAACCCAGAAGACGGTGAAGCGATTATTGGCCTCGGCTTCTTCCAAGATGCACTGATTATCTTTAAGGAACACTCAATCTGGCAAGCAGTATGGACTAATTCAGAGAATGGCTCTGAACTTGCTGTATCTCGTATCACTAATGCATATGGCTGTGTTGCCCACGGTTCTATATGTACAGTAGAGAATGATTGCTTCTTCTTGTCGCAAGATGGTATATATGTGCTTGGTAATGAGCCGAACTATTATACTGCTATCCGTACTAATCAATTATCTGCTCGTGTTGTAGGCTTGATTAACCGGATTAACTTTAATAAAAAAGAGTTCATTCGCTCTGTGTTCTACGACAATAAGTATTATCTATGTGTAGCACTTGATGGCTCTGATGTGAATAATTATATGATTGTGTACGATAAACGCTTCTATGCGTGGACATTATGGGATATTGGTGCATCTGGCATATCTCCATATGATTCAGACGAAGGAAAGCAGTTGATTGCATTTACCAGTTCTACAACTAATAAGACCTGCCGATTTGTTCCATACCAGTATAATGATGATGGTGCCGCTATCAAAGCATACTGGCGTTCTCGTGCCTTCCACGGCAAGAAGATTGACTATACTAAACTCTGGAAGAACTTCCGGCCAATCTTTAAGAGGATTCAAGGTTCTGTGAATATGACCTATTATGATGAAGATGGCGAGTTTGATTCAGAATTGAAGTATCAGATTTCTAAAATACAGCGTGGCGGTATCGGCGTAGATGCAACTGGTATGCTCACGCTTGGCCTATCTGGTGCAGAGAACTTCTATGTAAACGATAATGGCGAACTTGTCTTTGATGATGGCTCAAAGGAGTCAAGTATTGCTAATACGAACTCATCTGTTGTATTCAACATATACATTGGTAGGGAGAGTAGGATATTTGATTTTATGGTTTCTAATGAAGAAGTCAACGAAAACTTCGCTCTACTTGGTTTTATCATATCTTATGAAACAAAAGACTTCCAAGTATTCAAGGGCGAGGATACATACCTTAATGATAATTCTGGTGTGATATAATATAAATAAGAAAGTTAAAAATAAACAAAGGAAAAATAAAATGGCTGAATGGCGACAATCTGAAAATACGAATGTCAAAAACGGCGGTTTTGGTGATGCCAGTAATTACGCTTGGTGGAGAGGCCAAGATGGAAACATCTGGGCTAACATTGGTGGCGTTGGTGTCCGTAACCTCGGTAAGGGTGATGACCTCAATGGTAAGGGTGTACTCGTAAATGGTATCAATATGGATCCAAAAGGTATATTACTTGCCGAAAGGGAAATTGCTGACCCAGTAAACGGTGGAACAACTACTACAACTCCAACCGGATATTCTACTTCTAATACATACAATGCACAACTTGCTGCCGAACAAGCACGTCAAGCGAAGCGTGCTAGTGAAGCACAAGGAATCAAGGATTCTATGCTTGGCCGTAGAGGTGAGTTTGAATCTGTATTGAATGATATTCTCAAGAACATTGATACTACTTACAAAGAAGAATCTAACCGTAGAAAAGAAACCTATGATTCTGATGCCGCTGAATTGATGCAAACACTTGAAAAAGCACTCCCAGAGATTGCTGCATCATTCGCTGCTATTGGTGGTTATGATTCTTCACTTCGTGGTTATCGTGAGATGGATGCTGAAAAAGAACATCAGAGTTCACAAGATGAATTGAAGCGTGAATATGAAGCAGACCTCGGTAACTTGGGTGCTAAAGCAAATCAAGCAAGGACTGATGCCCGTACTTCTTATAATAACTTTATGACTGATTTTGACACGCTTGCTAACACTGAAGCGAACTCGGATAATTTGGAAACTATCCGCAAGTCTGAAAACTCTCTCAATAAGGGGTTGAATGACTTCCGTGGACAGAGCGAAATCTACAAACCAAATTCTACCTTCTCTAATGAGATGAAGAATCTTGGTGGCGATTATGACTTTGGTAGCATTAAGGACGCTTTCACTTCATTCCTTAACACGACAACTGCCGGTAATGGTGGCAGTACATTCTCTGCTGACGAAAAGATTGCAGAGGAAGCAAAGAAACAAACTGGTAAAACTAAATCTGAAATTGAGCAGAATAAATCTACCGGCGTAAGCAAATAATAGGAGGTCTAAATGAGCGATATTGTAAACGCTTTTAAGCAGACCAAAGGATACAAGAAGCGGAAGGACTTGCTTTCTGGTACCCAAGAGGTCAATCAAACTAATACTTATCAGGAACAGGAAACGCCAAATACTGCTCTTGAAGCATCCCAGAATGACAATATCGCCTACAACACATCAGGCACTAAAGATAGTGATAAATTGGCACAATTACAGCAGTTGGCTGCCGCTGAAACTGCACAGAATGAAGCGAATAAACAGGCCGCTGCTGCTATTGATGAGGCGAAAAAACAGGAACAAGAAGCACAAAAACAGGCACAGATGAGCCGTTCTGATAAGGCAAAGATAAGTTACAATGACTTATATAAAGATGAAGGCGAAGGCTGGTACAATAATCAGTTCTGGAAGAACTACCAGACCGCAGCACAGAAGGCCAAAGATTCCGGCTATAAGGATGTATTTGGCTCTAGTGCTTTTGATAACTCTATTAGCAGTCTTTCCCGTGCTTTGCAGACAGTTAAGAAAAAAGACAATAATGCTATTGGTGATGCCGACAAGTTCATCTCTGCCTATAATCAGTTGAGTTCTGATGACAAGTGGGATGTGTATCAGAACATTCAGGAAGCGAAAAATAAGATTGTCCAGGCTTATACGAAGGCTGATAATGAGAACAATAAAGATCTAAAGGATGCGTATGGAACCGCTTATAGGTACATTAGTTTATACGATGACCTCATTGGTGATATTGAGCGTGGTGATAAATCATTTGGAAAATCATTAGGCGACTGGCTATCTTCTGGTGGCTTCGTTGGTGAGATGGCACAACCGATTACCAATGCATTAGGTGATATAACAGGTAACTCTGAAACATCTAAAAGAATTGAAAAAGATATTGCTACCAAAAAAGAGGGTGGTAGTGGAGTGTTACAAGCAGTAGATGTGATTGGCTCGCTTGTAGGCAATACTGCACTTGCACTTGAAACAGGTGGTATATCTGGACTTGTTACGTCCGGTGCAAACCTTGCACACGAGGGTATATCCGCTTTAAACGACCAAGACCGTGAATACTATGTAGATGACAATGGTAATGTACAAAGGCAAAATAGAACTACCGAGCAGAAGATTTCTAGTGTTGGTGGTGCTATGTTCAACCTCGCATTATCTGCCGCTGGTATGAAAGGTGTCGGCCCGAATATCAAATTTTCTGGTGGACAATCTATACAGTCATTGGCCGCTAATAAGAACTATGGTGAGATTGCTAAAGGCTTATTGAAGTATGCTGGCAAAGAACTCCCGTGGGCTGCTGCTACTACTGCCGGCGAGATTGGTATTCAATCTATCGGTAATGGTGCTGATGCGTGGAAGAATTATGGTGAGAACTTAATCAATAACATTATCGGTGATGTCAGTATGGATGCCGCCGGTGCTATCCGTGAAGGGCAGACTGGTAATCGTGATTTGTTCCGCATCAATCAGGAAACTGGTAGGATAGAACTTGATGGTGAAACAAAAGCCAAACTATCTGATGAAGATAATGCGAAGATCCAGAAGAATCTTGATGACTTTCAAGAGGGCGTGAAGCAAGCCGTTGACAATGAAGGTAAGGTTGATAATGAGGTTGGCAAAACTGACCAAGAGATTGGCAAACAAGACTTGTCTAAACTTAATCAGGATGCCGTTAAAGTATCACAGGAAACTAATACCCGTATTACTGCCGAGGAGATGGCTCGTAATGCTGACAATTCTAGGCGTGTTAATCAGAATAATGAAACGCTCCGTGATGTATTAAACTCTGCACAGAAGCAAGTATATAATAAGCAGGTTGAAGCGATTCGTGCCGATTTAGAGCAGAATAAGATAACCTACGACCAATACCTCGCTCGTGTAGAGCAGATACAGGAAACATTTTTACAACAGGCACAATCCGTACAGGCACAGCAAGTAGAGGAATCACCTACTGGCCAAAAGGTAAACCCAGAAGATGTAACCAATGTTGTTGAAAATGCAGAGGGAACGCAGGCATCTGAAGTAACCACGAAGCAAACTACCCCTGAAGAATCATTTAGTGAGGCTCGTAATGAAGCAACCACGAAGCAAAATGAGATGACAGAAGGTATGGCACGAACAGAAGGTGAAGACCCTATTGAACGTGGCTTTAAATCTGCTGAAGAAAAATACCGTGCTGCACTTGAATCCGGCGACCAAGAAGCAATCAGGCAAGCGAAAGAACGCTATGACTTGCTTTTCGCAATTCGTGCTAATGAAGACGTAACAGGACTTGATTATAAGAATGGTGTGATATTGAATGAGATGCTAGGCCAAGAGATGTTTAGGGCTGGTTATGATGGTGCTGGCAGACTGGCAGACCAGATGTTCAATGTTACTGAAGGCAATAGACCGCTTGCATTTGATTATGGTACAGGTGAACCACTGTATATGTATGATGATATTGTAGCGGCAATTAAGAAGTATGGTGGTAAGGATGCTCTAGGAAACCAATTCAGGACTGCTGATGCTATTAGAACTGAAGCGGATAATGCTAGAAATCAAGCGTTTAGACAGGCCATTGATGAGAATATATCCGGTGAGCCAAAGGATCTTGACCAATTCAAAGACCAAGAATACAAGATGGATAATATACCAGAAACTCGCAACGATACCGATATACTGAATGACCTATTAGCAGAAGCGGCTGCGGCTGACCGTGGCTTTGTCCGTGAAGAAGCACCTGCTCGTGCTGAAGAAGTTAAAACAGAGAATCAAGAGCCGGAGTTCCAGAACATATATCGTGAACAAGATATGGCTAGAAGGCAGGAACTCTTATCTCGCTACAATGAGTTAGGTATGACACCTGAATTACAAGAGAAAATTCAGGCCGCAAATATAGCGGCGAATGGTGGCAAAGCGGACTTATCCGCTCTTACGCCAGAAGAAATGAATATATATCGCCAGACACTTGAATTTAACCCAGCAGTAAAAGATGTTGAAGGTAGTATTGAACGTGCATACTTACCACAGCAATATACTATGGATACCGAAGGATACTCAAACCGCTCGTTGAATGAGTTACTTGATACTGGCACTAATGATAAGTATTATGAGAAGTCTAGGACTGGTGCGGTTGCTGAATCTGGCAATATAGATTATTCAAATAATCCTCTTGTTGACTGGCATATGCGTGCAGAAAACTCTGACCTACAAATTAAAGCCGCTGCACTTGACCAGATGAACGCATTACGCCCAGAAGCAAGCCAAGAACAAAAGGTAGCCGCCGCTGACAAAACCGCCGAAGCAGTAAACGAATTGAACCATAAAGTAGATGATGCTGTTGATAATGGTATATCTGACAAAGATTTCAAACAGATGAAACCTGTGGATAAGTTGGCTGAAGCAGGTGATGCTCTCGGAGTTGAGAAAACCAACATAGATGCTGTTCCAAAAGGTATGTCCGATTATGAGAAGTTACGCTCTATCGGCCAATGGGATGATGGTGCTAGGTTCCAAGATATGCAGAATATCAATGCTATTGCTAGAAATTCCGCTGAAGAAGTAGATAATATGATTAGCGGTTATAAGAATCTGACAGACCAACAGAAACAGGATGTATTAAGGCGTAGAGCAGAACTTACTCGTAGATATGCAGAAACTACTGGATCTAACGAGATGGCCACTTACCTTGCTAATCGTTCTATGATTAAAGATGCGTGGATGCAGAATATGCTTAATTATGCAACTACCGTAAACTTCACTAATTCAAAGACCAAGAATCTTATGAATGAATATGCATCTAGATTTATGATGAAAGACCGCTATACGCAAAGCGTAGCACAAAAGGTTGGCTCTGCTATCCAAAGAGTTATGAACTCATCATTCCGTGGTGCTAGAGTACAGACTACATTAAATGAGATTCCGGAAATCGTAACATCTATGGCTGATTATGGTATGGTTCGCACGGCATCAATAAAGCCTTCTGAAGTACAGGCCATCAAAGCAAGGTATGGTATGAGCAACGGTGGCAGTTATGACCAGTTCTTGAATACATTACCTAAAGCACAGCGTGCAGAAATTCAAGCAAGACTTGAAAATGCTACAACTGCCAAAGAGCAGGTGAGTATTATGAAAGAAGCCGCACAGAAAGTTGGTAAAGTATTAGATGGTGCTGATACTGCTACGCAATGGAACGGATTCGTGCAGGACTGGAAGGATGCTACATTCTTACAAAATGCTGAAAGATACTACACTTCACCTAAATTCGCAGAACAGAATGGCGGCAAAGTATTACAGGGTGCAGAACTTACAAACCGTGTATTGTCTGACTTCTACCAGAGAATGTTGCCGATGGACAGAGTATTCAAATATATCAAGTCTGATTCTGCTGTAATGAAGCCAATGCTGATGTACTTTGATTCGTCTGCTCGTTTAACTGCTAAAGCGGTTCGTGGTGCTATCGGTTCTAATGATGTAGGTGTAAATGCTACTAAAAGCCGTGGACAGAGAATTGCTCGTAACGCCGCATTTGACCTTGCTCCTAGAGCATTGAGTGCTATGGCTATGGGCGTACCATTAGCATCTGTTGTTGGTATGTTCAATATCGGTGGGCAGGATTATTCCGGCATTGATGACGAAGATAAGACCGTACTTGATGAAGCAGTCAACTTCTTCGGCCAAATCTCGCCTATCTTGTCGCTGGCTTCCTATGCTTACAACCAGCAAAGGCAAGATGAGATTGCAGAAGCAAAAGGACAGGATACCACAAACCTTAAAGGTGATGCGGGCAAGCGTGCGTTAGATAATGTCTTAAAGACATTCACCCCGCTTGGAAATAGATTAGACCAAGACTATGGCATCTTCGGGAATATCAACTCTACTAAAGATGTATTAGAGCGTGGTGCCGCCATCAATAAACAAGGGCGTGTACAATACTTATCGCCGGATAATCCGATTGATATGATTAACGCTTTGATTAGTGGCGTGAACCGTACCTCCGAGGCTCGTGAATATAACAAGAATCCAGATCTATTATCTGCGATAATTAACCAAGCAAGAGGCAAGGATTACAATGGTGATGGTAATACTGATGGTGGCTTCAATGACTTCATCCGGTATAACCAAGCCTTGAATGAGTTCCCATTAGACTTCGGCTTAAAGGATGAGAATGATTACAACAGGCCACTTAATCAGTATGAGAACTCTGATTACTCTGGCAAAGTGAAAGAAGCACTTGAATCTGGTGATAGGCAACTTGCACAAGAGTGGTACGAGAAAGGCCGAGCCTATAATGCTTTGCTTGATAACTTACGCACATCTAACCCAGATGCCGCTGATGTGTATTACGCATCTATGGGGAATAACTTGGTAAGTCCTGAAAAATGGAAAACAGTATTATATGGACAGAATCCGAATGGTGAACCAGATTTGACTGTGTGGAATCTGATGAAAGATATGGCTTTGAAGCGTGGTGAAGATTTCGGTACACCTGTTGACCCAGCCTACACACAGTTGGATGATGAACAAACTCGTAGATACCTACAATATAAATCTACTGCTACCGGTGAAGATACTGCTCTTAAAAAGATAATGACACAAGATCCATTCTGGAAAGAGTTCTTCAACGCACAGAAAGAATACTATGCTACTCTACCTGAATCTGAATATGATGATTCAGGTAAGACACAACGTGTACAAGAATGGAATGACTGGAATGACAAGTATAGTGATTATATGTCCTTCATCTCTGGTAACATTGATGGTATGAATGACCAACAATTAGGCCTCTCATTGTCGTTACAGTTCCCATTGATGTCTGAATATCAGTCATTAAAGACTGCACTTGAGGCAAAATATGGAGATGAATATAAATCTTCGCAAGAGTATAAGAACTTCTGGTCGCAGAACTATGATGCATACCAAGCCGAATCTGATGCCTTTAACGAACAGATGTTATACATTATTAACCAGATGCGTAGAATTGAAGGTTATGATGATATGACACTTGATGAGATGGAATCAATCAACAATATCGGCAAAGAGAGTAAGTCAAGTAGTTATAAGAAGTCTAGTGGATCTAGCAGTGGTGGTGGCTACTCATACGCTCCGATATTTGAGAACACCTTCCAAGCATCGCCAGTGTATGCTTCTGTACCGAATCCTACAAAGATGCATTATAATCCGGCTGGACGAGCAAACTTCTATAACGTACCAATGAGTGGTACAATGGGCGGGCAACCTTATGCGGCGGTTTAATGGTATAATATATTTAAGAACGATTAAAAACAAAAAGGAAATAATATGGCTGAACAACTACAAAACTTCTTTGTAACAAAACTGCGTGAGGCTTGTGATTCCTCCGCCACTACAATATATGTAGAAACTGTGCCTACAATTACTGAAGGTACTTTAGTTATAGAATACGCTAACTCAACCAAGCACGAAATTATACACTTCACTGGTGTATCTGGCTACGGCCTTACTGGATGTACTCGTGGATTAGAAGGTACTACTGCACAATCCCACTCTGCCGGTGTAGATGTAAGGCAAAACTTGACTGCTGGTATGATGGAAGCATTTGCTAGCAGTTTTATTCAAATGACTGATACAGACCCCGGAGAAGGAGTTCCGCTAGAAGCAGGACATTTTATAGCATATTATAAAGATGAATAGGAGGCTATATGGCAACTGTATGGTCAGATGCATATTGGACAGGTAGTTATACCTACACTCGTGTACAAGTAGATTATTCCGGTACATCTGCTACCGCTATTTTACGCTACACTAGAACAAATACATATGGTGGAGCAACTGGTGCAGGGACTCCTGCTGGATTTAATTTCGGTGGTGGTTGGGCTAATATGGCTGGAGTTACATTCTACGGTCAGCAAACTGATGCGGAGATTTGTCGTTGTGGATTCAGTATTTCGCAGGATGGCGGAACATATAGCGGTTATACTGATGGACAAGCCGGTTATCTTGGATTTAGCGGTTCTGTCTGGATTCCTTCACAATGGACAAACCCATCTGGATTATCTGTTTCTATCACAGAAGTTCAAACTAATGGTGCTAAATTTAATGTTAATCTGTCTAGTTATGGCAATCCTTCAAGTGCAGATGGTAGATATATTGAAGCAGGTATTTGCCAGAATAATACTTACGGTTCACCGTATAGGTTTAGCACTAAACAGAATGTTAAAAACGCTACACTTGAAGTAAATCTGTCCTCAAGTAGTTCATTGAATATACAAGCGAATAAGCAGTACTATTACGGTGCGTATGCTTCAAATACAAAAAGAAGCACATCAATGATACAAAGCACATTTGTAACAAAAGCGTATGCTCCTACTTTTGAAGTATTATCTGTAACGGAAAACTCCGTAGATATTGCTTACGAAACACAAGCAGATGGTGGCCATTATTCAAAAAAGGTACAATATAGCCTTAACAATGGTGGCACTTGGGTTGATGGCGATACTGTAACCACTGGTAGTGCATCGGCTGGAGGATTCACTATTTCTGGCCTTGCTCCTGAAACTACCTATACACTTAAATGTAGAGTAAGCACAACTGCTGGCAATACAGTTGGCGAAGATATTACATTCACTACGTTGGAAGATTGTAAGTTTTATGGGGAAGTAGGTGGAGTAACAAAACGTGTAGAGAAGTTATACGGTTCTGTTGATGGAGAATCAAAAGAGATTGATAAACTTTATGGTTCAATCAATGGAGTAACTACTCGTATATTCTAAACTCGTGGCATCCAATAAATCGGAAAGGCTTGGCCTAACTTATGGTAAAGCCTTTTTTGATGCTCTGGATCTAGCGAATTAAAATCTCTAATTTCTGGGTCAACGATGGCGAGTGCATCCCATAGAATTTGAGGCATATGTAAACCGTATTGTAGGTGTTTACCTTTGGCGTTCCAGTTCTTCTGGTCTTGCTTGATTCGTTGGCAGTCGGCATTAAACAAGTCAATATCACGCCTTGCAGCAGCATTATAATTGGCCAAGAACTCATACATCTTACGCCATCTCTCTACCTGTGTTCTAGCATCTAATGCTTTTGCAAAATCAGCCATACGCTTCTTCGTATTGATGCGTGCCTTCGCTCTTTGGACTTCTTTCATAGCATCAGCAAGAGATATATCTTCTTCCCAATCTTCCCTGTGTTGTTCAAGATTATCCATAAATTACTCCTTTTATGCTTATTATATCACAAAGTGCTATTATGATATAATATAGATAGATAACATTAAAAGGAAAAACAAAAATGAGCAATCCAACAGGTTTAGAAAACTTTAGAAATGCATTAACTCCAGAAGGTATTTTGCCTGAAGGCTCTACCTTACCTCCAAATAATCCGGACTGGGGTGATGATTTCAGGGCTTGCTGTACTCCAACAGGTATAAAGATTGCAGGCTCGTCAAAATATGAGGGGAAAAATTTAAGTGATAAATATACTATTGAGCAGTTGTCTGCGAAGGTACAGGCTGGTAACTTTGAAGGTATAAGAATTGGTGATTATATCACTGCTGAAGTCAAGGTTGGTTCTGACAGCAAACGTGAAGAAGACTTTGTTGTAGCCGGTATAGATTACTGGTATGGTATTGGTGATAAAGGCAATGGTCTAGAAACGCATCACCTGCTTCTCATACCGAAGAATGGCTTCTACCCAACAATGAAGATGAATGATTCTAACACCACGACAGGTGGTTACTACGGTTCAAAAGCACACGGTATTTGTTCTGCGGCATATACTGCTGGTAGTGGCGGTGCATTAACAAGCGTTGTAGGAGATTATGAAGACTTTTTGAAAACCACTCTGGCCGCCGAAGATGGTGAATATGTCTTCACAAGAAATGCAAGTGGCAAATGGGAGTATGACGAAACAGAGGTTGGTGCTAACTTAAATGCGTATGGCATCACTTACTCCGGTACGCCAGTAGAGGGAGATACAATCACGCTTACCTTCGCAAAAGGTTATCTTGAGCCATATCGCCAAGCGATATACGCCGCTTTTGGAGAATCACATATTCTTACGCACAGAACGGTGAAGACAATCTCCACTTCATCAGACCAGTGGCACAATGCTCGTGTAGAACTGATGAATGAGTGTATGGTATATGGTACGAAGATCTATGCAAATAACAATAATGGTGAGCGTGTAGCACCGATTCAGTTACCGTATTTCGCAGAGAACCCGCAATGCCGTGTAGGACACCGTGGCAAGGGAGGTGCCCGTAACGGCTGGTGGTTGTCTTCCATTAGCTCTGGTTCTACCTTTTGTCTTGTCTTCACCAGCGGTGTTGCTTCCAACTCCTACGCATCCAACGCTTATGTTGTCCGTCCGTATTTCCTGTTCGCCTAAATCCGACACCCCT